>Ga0210385_10000628_pt1 | contig 24059 bp, 20 predicted proteins | sample IncBWH26OmetaG_FD_160107 | JGI IMG/M metagenome (GOLD analysis project Ga0210385, IMG submission 160107) | Forest soil microbial communities from Barre Woods Harvard Forest LTER site, Petersham, Massachusetts, United States - Inc-BW-H-26-O ...
CTGATTGCCAGCCATGCAGATCGCCGCATGTCTTCCCCCTTCCGAATGCGTGCGAAGCAGTATACAGCAAAGAAATCAGGCGATTACCGACGTTGCAGGATCAACTGTGCGCCTTGACTGTCAAGGCGATGGCACGGGATCCCGGCAGCCGATCCCGCAGTTTCAGGAACGGCCGCTCCACCAACCAATACAGACCCGTTCCCGCCAACAAGGCGACCAGCAGGGCGCACGCGAGCTCGAACGGCTGCAGCCCGATGGGCCCGCGGCGGCCGATCTCCTGGATCGCGTTGAACACCATCTTGTGAGTCAGGTAGAGGCTGTAGGCAATGCTCGCCAGCGCGCCGGCGCCGGGCAGGGCGCGCCGCCCGATGAGTGAGCGCGCGTCGCTGGCGCCCACCACGATCAGCGCCGCGCTGCACGCCAGGAGCGGATAGCCGAACAGCGTCGGGACCAATCCTGCGATCTGATCGCCGAAGAATGCCATCGACGATGCAATTCCGGTGACGCCGCACATCAGCAGCAGATTTGCCCTCGCGGTGAGCCGTTGCCACCACCTCGGACGGAAGGTCTGGATCATTGCCGCGACGACGCCGGCCAGCAGGCCATCGAGCCGTGACCAGGTCGGGTAATAGATCAGGCTCATGAAGCGGGCGCTTTCAACGATGCGGGCCCCGTCCTGCATCTCGCTCACATCGTGCCACCACAGATAGCCGCGGATGAAAATTCCAAACAGCAACACCACGGCGACTGCGCCCACGATCTTTCTGGTACTGGGGCGAGTCGCCAGCAGCATGACGATGAGCGGAAAGAGCAGGTAGAACTGCTCCTCGACACACAACGACCAGGCATGCGAGAAGACCTTCCGCGGCGTGGGATCCAGTGCCAGGTTCTGCGTAAAGGTCAGGAACTGCCACAGCGGCTGCATCTCACGACCATCGCGCAGCGCGGGCGCGAGCAGGTATAGCAGCAAAACCACGAGGTAGGCCGGTATCGTACGCAGCAGCCGCCGGGTCATGAATTGCGAATAGTGGGGCGTGGCGCCGCGGGCCCAGGGTCGCAGCAGCTGCCCGGCGATCAGATAGCCGCTCAGGACGAAGAACAGATCGACGCCCATCCAGCCGAAACGGACGATCCAGGAGTCGCCGGGCACGTGCCAGAGAATGGACGCGTGGTAGAGCATGACCCAGCCGATCGCCACGGCGCGCACCAGGTCGAGGCCAGGGAGGCGGTCTGATCGCATCCGCCGATTATCCGGTCAATTCGGCGGAAAAAGTCTGACGCGGTCGTCAGCTTGCGAGCAGCAGGGCCTCCGGCGGTACCGACAGATCCTGCCCGATGACCTCGGAGACCATCGCTGCCGTCGCGGCGGAGAGCGTCCAGCCGAGATGTCCGTGACCGGTGTTGTAGTAGACGCCGGCGTGGCTGCCACGACCGACGCGCGGCATCATGCTCGGGGTCATCGGCCGCAGCCCCGCCCAGGGGATGACCGTTCCGGTGGCTACCTGCGGGAAGAGGGTGCGCGACCAGCGAACCAGCGGTTCGATGCGATCGGCGCGGATATCGCGGTTGTAGCCGTTGAATTCGGCCGTGCCGGCAATGCGGAAGCGGTCCCGACCGAGCCGGCTGGTGACGATCTTCGCCGCCTCATCGAGCAGGCTCACGGTCGGCGCCGCCGCCTGGCTGACCGGATCATCCATGCACACCGTGATCGAATACCCTTTGACCGGGTAGATATTGATCCGGTCGCCGAGCATCGAAGCGAAGTGGCGACTCGCGACGCCGGCACAGACGACCAGTGCGTCGGCGGTGAGCGGCGAGCGTTGCGCGCCGGTGTCGGTGTCGGTCATGCGCACGAGATGCTGTGAGCCGCGCCGTTCGATGTCCGTGACCGTGGTGTTGACCAGGAATTTTGCGCCCTGACGGCTGCAGGCGTCGGCCAAGCCCCGTGTGAACTTACGGATATCGCCGGTGGCATCCGATGGCGTGAAAAAGCCGCCGTGGAATCTCCCCTGCAATGCGGGTTCGATGACGTGGATCTCCGCGTCGGTCACCGCATAGCGCACCAGGCCGCCCTGGCGCAGCAGTTCATTGCCCTGTCTGGCGGTCTCGAACGACTGCCGGTCATAGTAGAGGTGGAGGATGCCGCGCTTTTCCAGATCGAAGTCGATGTGTTCGCGCTCGGCAATCTCAAACAGGATCTGGCGCGCCTGAATCGCGAGCCGCGTGGTCTCGATGGTATTGGCGCGGTGATTGCGGATGCCCGCGACAAACTCGGCCAGCCAGCTGTACTTGTGAAAGTTCGGCGCGGGATTGATCAGCAGCGGCGCCTGCGCGTCGAGCATCCAGCGCAGACCCTTGAAAATCGTGCTCCAGGAGTTCCAGACCTCGGCATTGCTGGCCGAGAGCTGGCCGCCATTGGCGTAGGAGGTCTCCATCGCCGCGTCGGGCCGGCGATCGATGACGGTCACCTGATGGCCCTGGCGCAGCAGGGCATAAGCGGTGGTCACGCCGGTGATGCCGGCGCCGATGACGAGGATATTGGATCTGGACACGGCGGTACTCCTTAAAAGCCAAGTTCTGGCTTAGGCCCGCTCTGTCCTTTGCGCCTGAGACTGTTAGTCCGTCGGCGGGCACGTGAGTGCCACTCTTCAGAGGTTTACGAACCGTGGTCCTTTTGCCTGAGAGTTTCCGGGGCGGTTGCTCCTTCGGCGTCGGGAAATCCCGATCTCTCCCACGATGTCGTTGAAATATGTAAGAAAACTGTCGGTCGCGATGGCCTCCAAGGCTCAGACGCTCATTCTCCGTCGCAGCAGTTGGGGTGTCAACCAACGGCCATCCGGGGCGAATCCCGCTTGGCTGTGGCCGCGACATAAGTGAGCAGCTCCTCGGTCGAGAGCACATCGCCGAACAGAAACGCCATATTCTCGAGAGTCGCATTATGAGCGGCGTCGGAGAGCGCCGCGTTGGCATCGGCGACGAAGATGATCCTGTAGTTCATCTGCATCGCATCGCGCGCGGTGGACTCGCAGCAGCAATTGCTCAGCGTTCCGCTGATGATCAGCGTGTCGATCCCATGACTTTGCAGAATCTCGTGCAGCGCGCTGGCGCCGGGCACGAACGCGCCGAAGCGGCACTTGTCGACCGTGAGGTCCTCGTTCGCAACCTCCAGCGCCGGCCACAGTTGCCAATAGTGCGCATTGCGCGCGAAGGCCTGGGCCAGGGCCGCGAATCTCCCGGGGCTGTGCCGGTGCGCGAACCAGTTGGACCAGTTCATCGGGGAGTGCGCATCGGCCGTCATGCGCAAGAAGATGTTACGCCCACCCCGGGCGCGGACCGCGGCGCTGATGCGGTTGACGTTCGGCACGATTTCGCGGGCGACCGGCACTTCGACCGGGGCGCCCGGCTCCATGAATCCATTTTGAAGATCCACGATGACGTGCGCCGTGCGTCGCAGGTCCAATGACTGAAACGAATGACCCGCGCCGCGCTCCTCCTGAATCATCTTCAGTACGTCGGCAGAAAGCGCAATTTTGTGCATGGCTCTTCCTTCATGTTCTATGATGCGCGACCACGATAATTATAACGGCGCCTGAACAGGGGGGTCGAGATGCCACAGGGCTCGGGGATTCAATCGCAACGCCGCGCATTCGAAATCGAAATGCGCACGCTGCTGCTGCTGGGCCTGGCCTGGGGCTTCGCCTACATGGACCGGATGGCGATCACGTTCCTGTCGCCGTTCGTCGTTCCCGCCCTGCATCTGACCAATCTGGAACTGTCGGCGCTGCCCGCGGCGCTGGCGTTGACGTGGGCGGTGGGCGCCTACCTCATCGGCTTCTGGTCCGACCGGGTCGGTGCCCGCAAACCGTTCCTGCTGGCGGCGATGGTGGTGTTCTCGGTGTGCTCGGTGCTGACCGGGCTTGCGAACTCGTTCCCGACCTTGCTCGCAGCGCGTCTGGTGATGGGCGCCGTGGAAGGTCCCTTTCTGCCCATCTGCCTGGCGATACTGACCGCGGTGACGGCGCAGCAGCGCCGCGGTCTGAACGCCGGGATCATTCAGAATGTCTTCGGCTCGGTCATCGGCACCGCGCTCGCACCCATCCTGCTGGTGGCGCTGGCGACGGCGTACTCCTGGAATGCCGCGTTCTTCGTCGCGGGCGTGCCGGGGCTGATTCTGGCGCTGCTCATCTGGTGGCTGGTGGACGAGCCGCCGCGCGCCGCCGCGCCGGCCCTCGGCGCGGTCAAGGAACCCTCCGATTCCTTCTGGGCCATGATCGGCACCCGCAACATCGCGCTGTGCTGCGGCATCAGCTGCCTGATGGTGGGCTCACTGGTCATCGGATCGATCTTCCTGCCGCAATACTTCACGGTCACGCTCGCCATGTCGCCAACGAAGATGTCGGTGATCATGACCATCCTCGGTCTTTGTCCGGCCGTGGGCGGAGTGCTGGTGCCGCTGTTGTCGGACCGGATCGGTCGGCGGCCACCCATGATCATTTTCTGCACGATGATGGCCTTGTGCCCGATCGCGGTCCTGTGGATCCATGGCTCGGTAATCGTGATGACCACTCTGGCGGTCATCGGCTGGATGGGGGCCGGCTCGTTTCCGCTGTTCATGGGCGTCGTGCCCTCGGAGACGCTGTCGCTGCGCCGGGCAGCGACCGCAATGGGGCTGGTGATCGGCTTTGGCGAAATTACCGGTGGGGTCTTGAGTCCGCTGGCCGCCGGTGCGTTGGCGGATCGTTTCGGCCTGTCCATGCCGCTGATCATGGCGACGGTCATGCCGTTGCTGGCCGCAGTGCTGGCGCTGGGGCTGATTGAGACCAATCCGCGCTTTGTGATCCGGGCCGTCGGACAAAGTGCCTGAAACCAACTGACGAGGGAGATGATATGAAGCAGGTGGCTATTGCATTCGCAGCAGCGCTGTTGCTGCCCATGGCCGTCGCGCAGCCGGCGCTCGCCGAGCAGCCGGCAACGACGTTGCAGACGCTGCTCGACAAGCAGCAGATCCAGGACATTCTGGTCGACTACTACACGCATCTGGGCAAAGGCAACAGTGATTTCGGCGCCTTCTATCTGCCGGATGGCGTCATCAATGTGAACGGCCTGATGGGCAAGGGAGAAGCCGGTATCGCGGATGTTTACAAGAAGGTGGGCGCCGGCACGCCGAAGCGCCCCGGAATCTTTCGCATGCTGCTGACGAACGTCTCCATTGTCGTCAATGGCAACTCGGCAACGGCGGACACGCTGTGGACGGGACTGAATTCGCCGACCAAGGCGGCGCCGCCGGAATTTGTCGAACAGGGCACCGAGCACGATGAAATGGTGAAGGTCAATGGTCACTGGCTGTTCAAGCTGCGCGTGATCACGAGCAACGCCGGCCTGCAGGCGATGTTCTCGAAGCTGCCCAAGGAGCAATAGTGAAAGTCTGGTTCATCACCGGCACATCCCGCGGTTTTGGCCGGGTGTGGGCCGAGGCCGCGTTGGCGCGCGGCGATAAGGTCGCGGCCACCGCCCGCGATGTGAAGACGCTTGCGCCGCTGATCGAGCGTTACGGCGAGCAGGTGGCGGCCATCGCGCTCGATGTCACGGATCGCGCCGCCGTGTTCCGAGCGGTCGCCGCGGCGCAGCAGCGATTCGGCCGCCTGGATGTCGCGATCAACAACGCCGGCTATGGTCTGTTCGGCGCGATCGAGGAGATCAGCGAAGCAAACGCGCGGGCGCAGATCGAGACCAACCTGTTCGGGGCACTGTGGGTCACGCAGGCAGTGCTGCCCATCATGCGGGCACAGGGTGCGGGTCATATCCTGCAGGTTTCCTCCATTGGCGGTGTCAGCGCCTTCCCGACGGTCGGGATGTATCACGCTTCAAAATGGGGTCTCGAAGGATTCAGCCAGTCCCTGGCGCAGGAAGTGGCTGCGTTTGGCATCAGGGTGACGCTGGTGGAGCCCGGCGGCTACGCCACGGATTGGGGTGGCGCCTCGGCGTCACGTTCGGCCGAGTTGCCGGCCTACGCGGGTGCGCGCGCCGCCATTGCCGCGACGCGCAGCCGCTTCAAACCAGGAGACCCGCAGGCCACGGCGGATGCGATTCTGAAGGTGGTCGATGCGGCAGAGCCGCCACTGCGGATCTTTCTCGGCACCACGGGGCTGCCCATGGCCCGCGCGGAATTCGCGCAACGCCTGCAGGTCTGGGAGCAGTGGAACGACGTGTCGGTCGCGGCGCAGGGAGATCTGGCCGCGAAGCGGGGGACTTGAGAGTCAGGCTGCGGCGGTCTGCGCATTGAGCGCGAGGAGCACGCGGCGGTGCTCCTCCACGATCTGATCGAGCATGGCCCAGCCGGATGCGAGCTTGCCCTGTCGCGCACTCGTTTCCAGCGTCCCGCACAGCTGTGTCAGTAGCGTCGCCCCCACGTTGGCGCTGCTGGATTTCAAGGAGTGAGCGGCCTGCAGCACACCGGTCGCATCATCACGGATGATCGCGCCGCGCAATGTATCGATCAGCGTCCGCGAGTTGCCGATGTAGAGATCCACGATCCGCTTGAGAAGATCCGGTCCGCCCGGCTGCCGCAGCGAACGGATCTGGCGCAGCGCGTTTTGATCCAAAGATGATGCCGGCCGTTCGGCCTGCTCGTACGGTTTCAACGTGACGTACAACTCGTCGACCGAAAACGGTTTGCTCAGGTATCCGTCCATGCCGGCCGCGAGGCACTGTTCGGCATCGCCGCTCAACGCGTTGGCGGTGAGCGCGATGACGCTGATACGCGGCTGTCCGGAGCCGCTCTCGATCTCCCGCAGTCGCCGCGTAGTGGCATAGCCATCCAGCTTCGGCATGTGGCAATCCATCAACACCACCTCGTACCGCTCGGCGGCCAGCTTCTCAAGCGCCTCCTCGCCGTCCCAGGCGCAGTCCGCCTCCAGGCCGAGTTCCGCCAGGATCGCGATCGCGACCTCCTGATTGACGGGATTGTCCTCCACCAGCAGCAGCCGCCCGATGTTGAGGGACCCGCGCTTCACCTGCTGCGTATCCGCGGCGCTCTGCTGTACCGATATCACCTGCATCCGCCGGGTGGCATTGAGGTCATTGGCGATCAGCGCAACCAGCGTGCTATGCAGCTGCGCCTGGCGCACGGGCTTGCTCAGCCAGGCGACGCGGCGTTCCGGCTGGTCTTCGGCCGCCGGTGCCGTGGCCACCATGGGTCCGATCATCAGCGCCGGGGTATGGGCGAATTCCGGTCGCCGGCGCGCCAGCGCGAGGACCTCGATGCCATCACGATCCGGCATCTGGCTGTCCAGCACGAAAGCATCGAACTGGCCGCCGAAGGATGACTTCAGGATCTCGATGGCCTGGCCGCCCGAAGCGGCCTCCGTAACCTTGGCGTTCCATCCCGTCAACAGTTCGCGCAGGATCCGCCGGTGGTTGGCGTTGTCGTCCGCCAGCAGAATCCGCATGTCGGCCAGCGCGGAGCCGTGGTCGGGTTCGCGTCCGGCCGCCGGATCCGGTGCCAGCGTGATCGAGAAATGAAAGCGGGAGCCGTTGCCGATTTCGCTGCTGACGCCGATGGTTCCACCCATCAGTTCGACCAGCTGTTTGGAAATCGCCAGACCGAGGCCGGTACCGCCGTACTGACGCGTGGCCGAGGGATCCTCCTGGACGAAGGAGTCGAATATCGTCGCGCGGTTTTCGGGCCGGATGCCGATGCCGGTGTCGGTCACTTCGAAGGTCAGGGCCGAGTTGAGCAGATCATTCGTCGAACGGGTCACCGCCACCCGCACCTCGCCGTGCTGCGTGAACTTCACGGCGTTGCCGACCAGGTTGAGCAGAATCTGCCGCAGGCGCTTGGCATCGCCCAACACCGCCGTCGGGACCCGCTCGCCAATGTCGCACATCAGCTCCAGACCCTTGCTCTGCGCGCGCTCGGCGAGAGTCTCGACAACGTCTTCGGCCACATCGCGGATGCTGAAGGCCGTGGATTCCAGCTCGAGCTTGCCGACTTCCATTTTCGAGAAGTCGAGAATGTCGTTGATGATGCCCAGCAGCGCGGCGCCGGATTGATGAATGGTGACGGCATAGCGACGCTGGCGTTCATCGAGCGCCTTTGAAATCCGCAGCAGTTCGGCCATGCCCAGCACCGCATTCATCGGGGTGCGGATTTCATGACTCATGCGCGCCAGGAACTCGCTCTTGGCGCGATTGGCGGCTTCCGCACGCTCCACGGCTTCCTTCGCCGCGGCGACCGCCGCATCCAGCCGCACGGTACGTTCCAGAACCATCTTTTCCAGATCGTTCTGATACATCCGCAGGCTCAGGTCGCGTCGCTCAAGCTCCGCGAGCATGCTGTTGAAGCCGTCCACCAGCGCGCCCATTTCGTCATCGCTGTGCTTCTGGGCCCGTAAGGTGAATTTGCGGCTGCTGCGCACCTGTCGGGCGACCTCGAGCAGCGCATTGATGGGGGCGCAGATCGCGCGCTGCAGCCGCGCGGCGAGGAAGATCGCGACCAGTCCGGCCAGGAACAGCGACAGGCACATGAGTTCCAGGGAACGCTGCAACTGTGCGTACAACTGCGCCAGATCCGCATCCACCTGGATGGTGCCGCCGTACGCGCCCGCGATCTGCACCGGCACGACGACGTGGGCGCGTGTCAGTCCCTGAAACTGGATCAGCGCGCCGGGCTGCGATCCGGGCGCCCAGTTCTCGACCGGTTCGTCCGGTCCGGCGTGCTGAGCGCGGAAGGACACGCTGGTAAACAGCCGGCCGCTCGCATCAAAGAGGGCCACCGATCGCACATTCGGATCGACCCGCATGGACTGCAGCAGCGTCTGGGCGAGTGCCCGATTGGAGAAATTCAAGGAGGCCTCATCCTGCGCCACCGACCTGGCCAGGGTCGCCAGTTGCTGCGCGAGGCCCTGGCGCAGGCTCAGGACCTCGCCGGTGATATACAGGCCCGATGCCACCAGCAGCGCCGCGCCGGCCGCATAGACGATGATCAGGCGCAGCTTGGTCGCGAGCGAGAGGTGGTGGATCCAACGGGTCATGAGCGTTTGACGACGGACAGCTCACGCATGCGGGTCGTGCTGCCACCTAGCGCGCTGTGGTAGAGACGGGTGCCGTCCGGGGACGAACGCAGCAGATTCTCGAGTTCCTCGATGGGCACCGGGGCGCTCATCAGGTAGCCCTGCACCTGATCACAGCGATGGGTACGCAGGAACTCCACCTGCTCGAGGTTTTCCACCCCTTCGGCAATCACGCGCAATTTCAGTTCGCGGGCCAGGGCGATGATGGCGGCGCAGATCGCGCCGCCGTCGCCCTTGGCATTCAGATCCTTCACGAACGAGCGGTCGATCTTCAGGTTATCGACCGGGAAGGTGCGCAGGTAGCCGAGCGATGAGTAGCCGGTACCAAAGTCATCGATCGAGAGCGTCAGTCCCGCGGCCCGGAAACGCCGCATGCACGAGGTGGTGTCGTCGACGTTGCGCAGCAACAGGCTCTCGGTGATTTCCAGTTCGAGCAGTTGCGGGCGGACATTGAAATCCTGCAGCGTGCGCAGCACCGACTCGACGAAGTCCTCACGCGCGAACTGCTGGACCGAGACGTTGACGGCGATGGTGAGGTGTGCGAGATCCGTTCCCGCCCAGCGTTGCAGCTGCCGGCAGGTTTCCCGCAGCACCCATTCGCCCAGGGCGACGATCAGGCCGGTTTCCTCGGCGATCGGGATGAAGGCGTCGGGAGAGATCCAGCCGCGGGTCGCATGGCGCCAGCGCAGCAGGGCTTCCACGCCCACTACCCGACCGCTGGCAAGGTCGACCTTGGGTTGATGATGGATCTGGAAATCACCGGCTTCGAATGCCCGACGCAGGTCGTTTTCCAGTTCCAGCCGGCTCAATGACCGGATCGCCATCGACTCGCCGTAGAAGGCGTGACCATTGCGACCCTGATCCTTCGCCTTGTACATGGCCATGTCGGCCTTCACCAGCAGGTCCTCGATATCCGAGCCGTCCTTCGGGTACAGCGCGATGCCGATGCTGGGGGTCACCACGAAACGATGGCCGCCACATTCAAACGGCTCGCTGAGGGCGTCACGGATGCGGTCGGAGACGGCCGCTGCCTGGCCTTCGTCCGTAAGATCGCTCACCAGCACCACGAATTCATCGCCGCCGAGTCGGGCGACGCTGCCGCGACGGGGCGGCGTGCCACCAACGCCCGGTGCGACCACGTCCGTCGGCCGGATGCTCTGATGCAGACGGCGCGCGACCGCCTTGAGCAGCGCGTCGCCGACCGAGTGTCCAAGGTTGTCGTTGATGCGCTTGAAGCGATCCAGGTCCAGGTACAACAGCGCAATCAACGTGTTGGACTTCTGTGCGGCGCGGATGGCGCGGCTCATCTCGCGCTTCAGCAGCTGGCGGTTTGGCAGGCCGGTGAGGGTGTCGAAGTAGGCGAGGTACTTGATTCGCGACTCGGTCCTGCGACGCTCGGTAATGTCGCGGGTGATGACCACCAGCGTGCCATCGGCCTGCGGCCGCAGCCGCGTTTCGAAGCAACGCCGGTCGGGCCCCTGGCCCACTTCGAAATCACAGGTGGTGACGCGCTTACCGTCGATGGGAGCGGTCATCGAGCGGCGCGCGGCGCGCGCCGCATCGGCGGGGATCACTTCCTCGAGGCTCCTGCCGACCAGACTCGAACCGGCGGCCAGTTCGGCGCCGGTGATGTGCTCGAGCAGTATGCCGTTGCCATCGACGATGTAGAGGGTGTCCGGCAGGGCCTGCAGCAGGGCGCGATTTTTCTGTTCGCTGATCTTCAGCGACCGCAGGTTGTCCTGCGCGCGCAGAATGAATTCGATGCGCTGTGGCAGGGTCTGCCAGAGCACCGGTTTGAGGATGAAATCGGTCGCGCCGACCATGAAGGCGCGCTCGATGGATTCGGTGTCGTTGTGGCCGGTGACCATGACGATCGGAATATCCGCTCCGCCGGCGGAGCTGCGGATCGCCGCGCACAGATCGAAGCCGTTGGCGTCCGGCAGTTCGACATCCAGCAGCACCAGATCAGGTTTGGCGGCGTCGAACACTGCCAGCGCCTCGCGCCCGGTGCCGGCGATCAGTGCGGTGTAGCCGGCCTGCTGCAGCGTCTCGCTGGCAAGCAGCGAAAACACCGTGTCGTCGTCAACGACCAGGATGCCCCTCCGAACGCCTTGCTCGACCTTCATTTTTCGTACTGCGATGCTCTTTTGGCCGTCACTACGGGTGCCGTCTGCAGCACCTCAAATGCAACGGTTACGTTACTAGTTATGTCTTTGCGGCGCGTGCGCCAGGTCCACTATCCGCATTCAGGGCGGAATGGGATCGATGTCGGCCACCGGTAACGTGAACCCGGTCACAGGCGCGCGCCGCCGCAGCGCGGCCTCCGGCGCCGCCGGGCCAGTGGAGTCTTGGGGGAGGATTCCCTGGCCATCCTGGCCAGGGAATCAGCGGACCCGCTATTTGGCTTCCGCGAGGGCCTTCATGTTGGCGAGCGCGGCCGTGAAGTTCTTGGTGCGCTGGTCGCGGTCCTTCGCCTTCGCATCGTCGCTGGTGAGCGCCGCCTGGTCCCAGATGAGGTTGTAGAGAATCTTGGAGTGATTCTTGCCATCGGGAACCACCTCGAGCGTGCCGTGGTAGAGGATGGTGGTATTCGGCTGGGTGTAGGTATAGGAGTGGGCGGTCCTGCCCACCATGACCTCGTCGATCCGGTCCGCAAGCCGGCGTACCGTGCCCACATCACCACTGCCCGAGGTGATCACGCAAGGCAGCTTCAACCAGGCGGAAATATCGCAGTAGCCCCCGACTTTTTTCCACACCACATCGACCGGTGCATCGACGCTGGTATTGAGGTTGACGACCGCGTATTCCGCGGCGGACGCGGAAGCCGCGAACAGCGCAACGCCGAACACTCCCGCGGCGATGAGTACCTTTGATTTTCCGGTCATATGTCTTCCCCCTGAGTTGATGAATGCCTGCAGTGCTGCATCATGCCGGCGGGCGTGCCCGGAGTCACTCCCGAGCGGACGGATCCGCCCAACCCAGTCCGAGGCTCTTCTGCAGCGCCACATAGTCCTGCGTGAGCTGGGCCAGCCCTTCCTGATAACTCAACTGCGCCTGTTTGCGCCGGGTGTCCGCATCCAGCACATCGGTGGTCGCCGCCGTACCACCCCGCAGGCGGATTTCGGTCAGGCGGTAGGACTCTTCGGCGGAGGCGCGCGCCAGACCCAGATCGGCGACGGCGTCGCGCTGCTGCCCGTAGCGGGCGAGGGAGGTCTCCGCGTCGGCAAGAGCGTTCAGCACCGTCTGGCGATAGTTCGCTTCGGCCTCATCGCGTGCGGCCTTGGCCTGAACGACCTTTTCATGGAGGCGGCCGAAATCGAAGGGAGTCCACTGCAGCACCGGTCCTGCGAGGTAGGTGAAATTGCCGCTGTTGAAGAGGTCCTGCGGATGGGTCGCCGCAAAGTCGACCGAGCCGAGCAGGGCCACTTTGGGAAACTGAGCGGCCACATTCTGACCGACCGCGGCGGTGTGTTGCGCCAGCTGGCGCTCCGCGATGCGGATATCCGGTCGATGGCGCAGCAGCGCCGCCGGATCGCCAATGTAGGTGGTCGCGGGCGGCGAGGGGACCGCGCCGACATTCGCCAGCTGCGCATCCAGCGCCCCGGGGGCCTGCGCGGTGAGCGCGGCCAGGCGGTTCAACTGTTCGCTGATGGCGGCGCGAATCGCCGGCAGCGTCGCGCGCGTCGTATCGAGCTGATTGGTGATCCGCACCACGTCCAGGTCGGTCGCCGCGCCGCCCGTACGCCGGAGCTTCATCAGCTCGACCAGTCGCGCATCGATATCGATGTTCTGCTGGGTCAGCGACAGACGCTGCCGGGCATCACACAGTTCGACGTACGACTCGGCGACTTCCGCGGTGAGACTGACGATGGCATCGGCCACCTGCGCCTCCGAGGCAGCGACCGTGGCGGAGGCGCCCTCGACGGCGCGTCGATTGCCCCCGAAGAAGTCCAGTTCCCAGGTGGCATCAAATCCGATGACATAAAGATTCAGCGGCCCACCGCTCGAACTGCTCTGGGAACTGCCGCCGGAAGTGGAGCCGCCACTGCTACCGCCGCTCGCGCTCTGACCGCTGGTGCCCCCGCTGAGCAACGAACTGAAATTGCCGGTGCGCAGATAGGCGCCGGTGGCGCCCGTCGTGGGCAGCCCCGAGGCGGTTTGCAGGCGCAGGTTGGCCCGCGCCTGCCGTACGCGCGCACGGGCCACATCGACACCGGGGTTGGCGGCGAGCGTTTCATCGATCAGGTGATTCAGTTCCGGGTCACCCAGCGCGCTCCACCAGTGCGCCGGTTGATCCGCGCTGGCCGCGGCGGCATCGGCGCGCACGAACCCCTGGTTGGTCGGGGTGACGGTCGGCGGGCCGTGATAGTCAGGCCCGACGGTGCAGCCGGCGAGGATCAGGGCGATGCTGGTGAGGAGAATGGGCTTCATCAATGCGCTTCCAGGACGGGTTGCTTGACGGGTTGACCGACGGGTTTCGGCGTGCGCAGCAGCAGTAGCAGGGGTGACATCACCAGCAGCCCCACGCCCAGTATCCAGAAGCAGTCGGAGAAGGTCATGACCATGGCCTGCTGGTGGATCTGCGCGGCAAGCGAGGCGATCGCCGTCTGTTGTCCCAGGGCGACGTCCCCCGATTGGGCCGCAAAAACGGCGCCCTGCTGGGCAATGTGGTCCTGAACCAGCACCGAGTTCGCGTTCACCGTTTCGCGAATGACATCCGCATGGACCTCGGTTCGCCGGTCGATGAATACACCCAGCAGCGCCAGTCCGATCGTGCCGCCCAGATTGCGCGCCATGTTGAAGAGGCCCGCGGCATCGGCAGTGTCGGTACGACTGACGGCGCCCACCGATATCTGATTGAGCGGCATGAAGGAGAAGATCTGGCCCACACCGCGCAGCAGCTGCGAGGCAACGAAGTCGGTGCCGCTGGACTGTGCGGTGAGGTGGATATCGATGAAGCAGCTGGCCGCAAAACAGGTGAGGCCGAAGCCGACCACGAGCTTGATGTTGCCGAATCGCAGGATGCGCGGCAGCACCGGCATCAGCGCGAAGGCGGGCAGGCCCGAGAGCGCCAGGATCCGTCCCGACTGGAATGCGTTGTATCCGGCCACGCCACTGAGGAACTGCGGCAGCACGTACAGGATGTCGTACAGCACCATGCCGACGGACATGATGATCACGATCACGCTGGCGTAGGTTCGGTTGTTGAGCAGGCGCAGCTTGAGAACGGGGCGCTTGCTGGTGAACTGCGTGATGCCCAACGTGGTCAGTCCCAGCACCGCGAACACGGACAACCAGCGAATCACATCCGAATCAAACCACTGATCACGCTGGCCTTCCTCCAGCACGATGGTCAGGCAGCTCAGGCCCACCGACATGCCGATGATGCCCGGCCAGTCGGCCTCGACCAGCTCGTGAATGTTGGCCTTCTGGTGCGGCACACCGATCAGCAGCAGGCTGATGAGGCCAAAGGCGACCGGGATGTTGATGAAGAAGCACCACTGCCAGCTGCTGTTCTCCGTGAGCCAGCCTCCCATCACCGGGCCCATCAGGGGGCCCAGCAGCACGATCAGACCGAACATGGTCATGCCGACCGGTATCTGATGCGGCGGCAGCCGGGTGCGGACGATCGTCTGGGCGGTGGGAATCAGCGCGCCACCGAAAAAACCCTGACCCACGCGGCCGATCACCATGGTCGTCAGATCGTGACTGGCGCCGCACATGATCGAGAACAACGTGAACAGCACGGCGCAGGTGAGCAGCAGCGTGCGCATGCCGAGCATGCGTGATAGCCACGCGGTGAGCGGGATCATCACCACCTCGCTCACCAGGTAGCCGGTGGCGATCCAGGTTCCCTCGGTGCCCGTGGCGCCGATTTCGCCCTGGATCTGCGGCAGGGCTGAGTTGGTGATGGAGATGTCGAGAGTGGCGATCAGCGCGCCCAGCGCTCCGGCGAACACCGCGATCCAGTCCTGCGTCGTCGCATTCGGTTCGGCATGCGCCACCTTGGTTGTTGCCGGACTCATGCCTACTGGCCGTCGGTGCGGGTATCGATATCGACGCTCACCGACAGGCCCGGCACCAGACGCTCGGCGATCTGCTTGGGCGGCGTCAGCCTGATGCGCACCGGCACGCGCTGCACGATCTTGATGAAATTGCCGGTGGCGTTCTCGGGCGGCAGCAGCGCGAACTGCGCGCCGGTGCCGGGCGCGAAACTTTGAATGACGCCCGGAATTTCCTGGCTGCCGATCGCATCCACTTTGACGGTGGCCTTCTGGCCCACCTTCATATGGCGTACCTGGGTTTCCTTGTAATTGGCCACCAGGTACACATCCTGGACCGGCACCACCGACATCAAGCGGGTGCCGGCCTGGACGAACTGGCCGACCTGGGCCGTCTTGTCGCCGATGCGGCCATCAATGCTGGCGCGCACGATGGTGTCATCGAGATTGAGCTTCGCCGTGTTCGCCGAGGCTTTGGCGGCCGCGAGCTGCGCTTTGCTCTGGGTGATCTGGCTTTGCAGCGTCACCAGCTGTCGTTCCGCGACCTTGATGCCGGCTTCCGCGCCGAGCACGGCAGCCGCGGTCTGATTGCGTTCATTCACCGCCTGCTGGTAACGCTCATCGGTCTCCACCCCCTGATCGTAGAGTCCCTTGTAGCGGTCGGCTTCATCCCGGGAGAACTTTGCGTTGGCCTCGGCGCCCACCAGCTGCGCGCGGGCCTGCTCGACCGAGGCTTGCTGCTGGGTGATCTGGCTCTCGGCCGCCGAAATGTCGGCGGCGCGGGCATCCACGGTCGCATCCTGCTGGGAAACCAGCGCCCGGTAGTTGCGCAGGTCGATGCGCACCAGCGGATCACCCGCCTTCACGACCTGGTTGTCGATCACATAGATCTGGTCGATGTAGCCGTTGACGCGTGGCGCCACCGTGACCGTGTCGGCCCGCAGATAGGCATCGTCGGTGGATTCGATGTACTGGCCATAGAGGAAATAGCGAAGGCCGGCGGCCAGGCCGACCAGCACGACGATGGTGAGCACGACGAACAGCACCCGGCGGATGTGCCGGTTGCCGTCACCGTTGGTGGGAGCCGTGGCTGCCGGCGACTGGGGGTTCGGGGGGGATGGCGCGTCAGCCATGGCAAATCCTGTCAGAAGTATTCCGAATGGCACATGTTGTCCGACTGGAACTTTTGTGTCAAGTGGAATACATTCGCCTCAGGAGGACCCCGATGCCCATCACCCGGATCAAACGCCGCCATCCCGAGGACGGTGGCTACGCCAGAGGCGAGGAGACCCGCGCGCGCATCATCAATACGGCACTGCGTGTGTTCGGCGAGGAGGGCTTCAACAAGGCCTCGACGCGGCAGATCGCGGCCGTCGCCGGTGTCAATCCGCCGGCGCTGCAATACTATTTCGGCGGCAAGGAGGGGCTGCATCGCGCCTGTGCCCAGCACATCATCGACCGGATGCTGAGCATCGTTTCACCGGCCCTTACGCACGCGCGCCAGATCAGGCGGCCGGCGCAGCGCGAACAGGCTATCGATGCACTGTGCGCGGTGCTGGACGCCATGGCCGATGGCCTGGTGGCCGCGGGCTCGGAGAGCTGGAGTCGGTTCATCACCCGTGGCAAGGCGGATGGCGCGGGGCCCGCGATCGGCATGCTGCGCCAGAACATCGGTGTTCCGATCCTGCAGGCGGTCGCGCAGTTGATTGCGGTCGTGACCGACGGCGATCCCACCGATGAGATCACGCGCATCAAGGCCGCCGCGATCCTGGGGCAGGTCTCCACGTTTCACACCAATCGCGAAAGCACCATGGAGGCGATGAAATGGGGTGACTTCGATGCGCCACGACTGCAGATGATCAAAAGTGTCATTCGCGAGCATACCCGAGCGATACTGGGCGCACCGGCCCCCGCACCCCGGCGGCTGCGTTCAATAAGGGAGTCTCGACGATGAAATTGTTTCGTCATGGCATCAAGGGACAGGAGCAGCCCGGCATTCTGGATGCGCAGGGCCTGCGCCGCGATCTGTCCGGGGTCATCGGCGACATAGACCCGCAGTTGCTGGCCAGCGGTTTTGCGCCGCTCAGGCAGGTGAACCCTGCCGCTTTGCCCGCGGTTCCGGCGGCCGCGCGCCTGGCTGAACCGGTGGCACGCGTCGGCAAGTTCGTCTGCATCGGCTTGAATTATCGCGACCACGCCGCCGAGGCGAACATGAAGATTCCGCTCGAGCCCATCATCTTCATGAAGGCGACCTCGGCGATCATGGGTCCCAATGATGATGTCGTGATGCCGCCGCACTCGCGCAAGTCCGACTGGGAGGTCGAGCTTGGCATCGTGATCGGCCGGGAGGCCCGGTATGTGCCGCTGGAGCAGGCGCTCGCGCATGTCGCCGGGGTATGCGTCTGCAACGATCTATCCGAGCGTCACTTTCAGACCGAGCGCGGCGGCCAATGGGACAAGGGCAAGGGTTGCGACACCTTCGGGCCGTTCGGCCCGTACCTGGTGACCCTGGATGAGGCGGGGGATCTGGATGCCCTGCATTTATGGCTCAACGTCAACGGCGAGCGCATGCAGAACGGCAATACGCGGGACATGATTTTCAATGTGCCGTTCCTGGTGCACTACGTCAGTCAGTTCATGAGCCTGCAGCCGGGAGACATCCTCAGCACCGGGACGCCGGCCGGGGTCGGCCTGGGCCGCAGTCCGCCGGTGTTTCTGCAGGAAGGCGATGAGATCCACCTCGGAATCGACGGCCTGGGTGAGCAGCGGCAGAAGGTGCGCCGCTGGCAGGATCAGCGACGCACGTAGCGCCGCTCCCCCGACACCGGGTCGTACTGGACTTCCATTTCCTCGCCGCTGATCGGATCGGCGAACCTTTCCTGGGTCGACTGCCACTGCGCGCCACGCGGGTCGGCGCCTTTGCGGTAGCGCCAGCTTTCAAAGGCCGTACCGAGGAACACCAGCAGGGCAATGACCAGTAGCTGAATGCCCGGCTGCCACAAATGCCTGCTCAGCAGCCACACACCCGTCAGGGCCAGCAGCAGCGCACCACACAGCACGACCTTGCGCAGCATGGGCTTAAGGCGCCGGATCGATGACGACCGCGGTGCCATAGGCCACGACCTCACTCATCGTCTGGCCCATTTCCGAGGAATCAAACCGCATCATGACGATGGCGTTGGCCTGCATCAGCCTGGCGTTCTTCACCATGCGGTCGACCGCGTGCCGTCGGGCTTCCTCAAGCATCTGGGTGTACTCGATGATCTCACCGCCGCCGAGAGAGCGCAGGCCGGCCATGATGTTGCCGCCCAACCCGCGGCTGCGCACCACCACGCCGAAGACCTGGCCCTTGGTTTCCAGAATGCGGTGACCTGCGACATTTTCCGTGGTGACGACCAGCATGGTGCTCCTCGCGGCAATGAGTGACGACCCCAGGTCGGGCCCGACTCATTCTAGTCCTGATCCGGTCCGCATTCGCGGCCGACACATCAGCGTCGGGAAGCTGTCCCCCGGCAGAATAGTGGTTACAATTCACGGCTACGAAATTATTGCGCGCTGCGATGGACTGTGAGGGGGAGGATACCGATGCGTACATGGAGACTGATCCCGGGGCTGGCGATGCGGGTCGTGGCCATCGCCCTCGCCGCTGGCGTACACGCCGCAGCTGCAGACAGCGCCGCCGCCAACGTCAATGACCAGCGCATGCTGGATCCAGCGGCCACCGGGGCCAACTGGATGTCATACGGGGGTACCTATGCGGAGCAGCACTTCAGTCCCCTGAAGCAGATCAATCAGGACAACGTCTCGCAGCTGGGTTTGGCCTGGTTCGCGGACTACGACACCAACCTCTCGCAGTACGGAACGCCGCTGGAGATCGACGGCGTGATTTACGTCTCCACCGCCTGGACCCATGTCTACGCGTTCGACGTGCGCAGCGGCAAGAAGCTGTGGGAATACAACCCGCGGACCGCCGGCGCCTGGATCCGCAATGTCTGCTGCGGCATCGTCAATCGCGGTATCGCGGCCTGGAACGGCAAGATCTACCTGGGCACGCTCGATGGGCGGCTGGTGGCGCTCAACGCCCGGACCGGCAAGGAAGTCTGGTCGGTCATGACCGTCGATTCGAGCAAGCGCTATTCGATCACCAGCGCGCCGCGCATCGCGAAAGGCAAAGTGCTGATCGGTGAGTCGGGCGGCGAGTTCGGGGTGCGCGGCTACCTCAGTGCCTATGATGCCGAGACCGGCAAGATGGACTGGCGTTTCTACACCATCCCGGATGATCCGAAGAAGGGCTTCGAGAATCCGGTCATGGCAATGGCCGCCAAGACCTGGGGCGGAGACTGGTGGAAGCTCGGAGGTGGCGGCACCGTCTGGGATGCGGTCGTCTACGATCCGGTCACCAACCTGGTCTACTTCGGCGTCGGCAACGGCTCGCCGTGGAACGATCACTATCGTGATCCCACCAACAACGATGACCTGTTCCTGGCCTCGATCGTGGCCTTGAACGTCGACACCGGACAGTACGTCTGGCATTACCAGGAAACACCGGCGGATACCTGGGACTACGATGCGGTCAGCCCCCTGTCGGTGGTCGATATGAAGATCGACGGCAAGCAGCGCCGCGTGCTGCTGCAGCCGAGCAAGAACGGGTTCTACTATGTCATCGAGGCACAGACCGGAAAATTGCTGCACGCCTCGGCGTTCGTGCCCATGAACTGGGCCAATGGCGTGGACATGAAGACCGGCCGTCCACGGGTGAATCCCGCGGCGCGTTACCCGCAGGGCAAGCCCTGGGACCTCGCCCCGGGCGTGCAGGGCGCGCATGGATGGCATTCGAATGCCTACAGTCCGTTGACCGGCCTGCTGTACGTCCCGACTCAGATTGCGTACTTCCCGATGGTGTCCGATCCGGCTTACAAGCCGCAGCCGGTGGGCTTCAACATCGGCATCGACTTCGGCGCACAGTTCACCTATTACCGTGATCACCCGGAGGCGAAAAACGGCTTCGTCGGCTATCTGCAGGCGATGGATCCGAAAACCGGCAAGAAGGTCTGGGGTGGTCCGCAGAACCAGGGACCGACGGGCGGTGCCGTGGCGACGGCGGGCGGGCTGGTCTTCCAGGGCGCCGGCTCCGACAACGAGTTCCGCGCCTTCGATGCGCAGTCCGGCAAGATCCTGTGGTCCGCGAAGACCCAGACGTCGGCGCTTGCGGCCCCGATTACGTTCGAAGTGGATGGCAAGCAGTACGTCGCGGTGAGCGTCGGAGGCGCCGCTGCGGATTACTACGCGCCCAATTATTCGCGCATGCTCGTTTACACGCTCGGTGGCAAGGCCCAGTTGCCTGCGCCGCAGCCGTATACGCCGCGCGCGCTGCTGCCGCCCCCGGCCACCGCTTCGGCCACGCAGGTACACCAGGGCGAGGAACTTTATGGCCGCAATTGCGCCGGGTGCCATGGTGATCGTGGTCAGACTCGCGGCGCGAACTTTCCGGACCTGACACGTACCCCGCTGTTGTGGTCGCAGGAGGGTTTCGACTCGATCGTGCTGAAGGGTCTGCTGGCGCAGAAAGGCATGGCGCCCTTCGGCGCGGTGCTCAAGCCCACCGATACCGTTCTGATCCGCGATTTCCTCATCGCTCAAGCCAATGAGCTGAAGAACAATCCGCAGCTGATGGGGCCACCCCCGGCCGCTGCCGGAGCCCACCAGGCAAACTGACACCTTTGACGGTGCGGAAACCTGGCAGTGAGCCATGAGATCCGCCCTTGACGGGCGAGTGCTAAGATTCGCGACTCTTCTTTTTGGACAAGGGGCTCGTCATGAAGATCACACGCACGGGATCGGCAGCCTGGAAGGGCGGTCTCAAGGACGGCAAGGGCACGATTTCCACGCAAAGCGGTGCGCTCAGCGCCTATCCCTACGGCTTCGCGAGCCGTTTCGAGGGGGTCAAGGGCAGCAACCCGGAGGAGTTGATCGGCGCCGCTCACGCCAGCTGTTTCACGATGGCGCTGTCTCTGATATTGGGCAATGCGGGTTTTACCGCCGAACAGATGGATACCAAGGCGGAAGTCACCATCGAGCAGGTGGGCGAGGGGTTCGAGATCACCTCATCGAAACTGACCCTGCGCGCGAAGATTCCAGGCATCGACCCGGCGAAATTCACGGAGTTGACCGGCATGGCCAAGGCCGGCTGCCCGGTGTCCAAGCTGCTCAAGACCACGATCACGCTCGATGCGGCGCTGGTCTGAAGCCAGGAGACGCCATGACGATCTGCAGGCTTCCGTTCTCAGTCGCTGCGGTCGCCGTGGTGTTGACGGCACTGACACCCCACCTGGCAGCGGCGGCAGCGCCGAGCTACCAGGTGTGGGTCTCAAATGAGAAGTCCGGCGATGTGACCATCATCGATGGCGGCACGATGAAGGTGATCGGGACCATGCCGGTCGGCAAGCGTCCGCGCGGCATTCATTCAAGTCCGGACGGTCGCACCGTCTATGTCGCACTCAGTGGCACGCCCATCGAGGCACCGCCGGAGCTGGACGCCAAGGGAAATCCGATCTTCAAAAAGGGTCATGGCAAGGACGACGATGACGATGACGACAATGTCGTCTCCGACAAATCGGCCGATGGCATCGGCATCCTCAACGTCGCGACCCGGCAGGTCACCGGCAAGATCAAGGTTGGATCGGACCCCGAGGAATTCACGTTGAGTCCCGACGGGCGCAAGATCTACGTGTCCAATGAGGATGTGAAGACGGCGAGTATCGTCGATATCGCCTCCGCCAAGGTCGAGCACATCATCCTGGTCGGGCAGGAACCCGAAGGCGTGGCGGTGACGCCCGATGGCAATCGCATTTACGTGACCTGCGAGACCGGCGGCGACATCCTCGTGGTCGATGCCCACAACTACAAGACCGTTGCCCATTTCAACGTGCCGCCGCGGCCGCGCAGCGTGGATTTTCGCACCGACGCGGCCATTGGCTTCATTCCATCCGAGTCGGCCGGCTTGCTGAACGTCATTGACTCGGCGGCGTCATCGCTCATCAAGTCCATCACCCTGCCCACGGGCTCGCGGCCGATGCGGGTGCGAGTGAGCCCCGACAATGCCAAAGTCTACGTCAGTGACGGTCGCGCTGGCAGCGTGACGGTGCTGGATGCCCACAGCTACAACGTCGAAACCACCATCAAAGTCGGCAAACGCCCCTGGGGTATCGTGCTGTCACCCGACGGCAAGTACCTGTACTCCGCCAATGGGCCATCGAATGATGTGTCGGTCGTGGATCTGGCGCAGGGCAAGGAGATCGCGCGCATCAAGGCCGGCGAGAGCCCCTGGGGTCTCACCATCGTGCCGATTACTGCTGGCCCACAATGAATACCGATTCGGCGGTGATGCTGCGGGTCATCCCGTCCTTGTAGGCGCGGGCCCGCACCACCGTCGGTCCGGCGACCGTCAGGGGCTGCGAATAAAGCGGGTCATCGGGACCCGGCACGCTGCCATCCAGGGTGTAGTGGATCTTTGCACCCGGATCCGGACTGGACAGCGTCACGGTGACCGCGGCGCCGAAGGTGCCACCGTCCGGTGTGATCGTCGGCGGCACCAGCACGTCCTTGCCCGGCATGCTCTCGATCCAATCGTGCAGCAGCTGCATGCCCTTTGCATCGATGGTCTCGCGGGCAAGCGGCGGCATCCGGATGTCACCGTTGGTGTCGGCGCGCATGTACGCAATGGAGCGCCAGATGTCATGTGGCGCGATCGGATGCGGTCGGTCGATGCCTTCATTGATCAGAATCGGGCCATCGACCAGTTCCTGCTTGGCGGGCGGTGTGGTGTAGCGGGCGTCAAAGTAGGCGACGGTGCCGCCGGGCCGGTGACAATGCGCGCAGTTCGCATCGAGGTATGAGCGTGCGCGATCTTCGATGCTGCGCGTGACATCCGCGCTGGCCGCAAGCGTAGGCAGGCTCTTGAGCTCGGGGTCGGACAGCGCCGGAGTGAGCAGGTGCAGGTGATTGAGCGTGCGCAGCTCATTGTCGGTCACGCCGGAAGGATAACTCAACGTCCGGTTGAGCTGGCGTGGCTTCACGCCCAGTACCCCCGTCGTGTGTGCATTGTGGCAGGTGAGGCAGTTCTCGCGGCTGGGGTAGTACCAGGATTGTTCGCGCGAGCCGCCGTCGCGGGTGTGGAGGGTGACCTTTTCGATCTGACTGGTGCTCAGCAGGTCGGCATCTGAATTGTCCGCGCGCCATTTGTAGGTCACCCCGTAGACGCCGCCCCTGTCGTCCCTGACCAGCAGCCGGGTCTCCAGGCGCCGCAGCACCTGCGGGTGGGCCTCATCCGTGGGCAGTTCGAAGGTTTTTACGAATACCGTTCCGGCCGGAAAGGTCCAATCTCCATCCGCCGTGGACCCGATCTGCGTGTGCGGCGGGATCGCCATATACCGCACCTTCGCGGCACTGTCGGACCAGAAGGGCACGATCAGGTCGTAGGGGATGAGTCCCGCCGTCGGCACCATGTGTGCCGTATCGGAAAAAGCGCCGGTCTGCGACAGCAGAGCCGGAATGGGTCCGGCCCCGGCATCCGCTGGCATGTTCAGATACGGCCGCGGGGCTACCCAGGAGGCGATTCCATAGCCGCCCGTGGCGGGCGGAGAGTCGGCACGACTCACCGGAGTGGCTCCCAGCAGGGCACACAGTGCCAACCCCGCCATTGCGGACCTGAAACTTTCCAACCGTCAACCTCGGATATACCTGGGGGCTCAAAGACCGTCGGTCGTGAGCCGCCCGTAGCATGTCAGACCGCCACGTGACGTGAAAGTGCGCGCCGGCAACCGTCAGGAAAATATCCCGGCCGGTATTCGCTAACCTGCCCGCGCTGCTCGCAAAGGTTAAGTGAGACTTGCCGGTGAATGAGAAGATCCGCGCCCTGTGCAGGTGTGTGCCCTACGCAACATTGCTCATGGGGTTTGGCTCGGGCGCTTCGGCGGAGGACACCGAT
>Ga0210385_10000630_pt1 | contig 24037 bp, 21 predicted proteins | sample IncBWH26OmetaG_FD_160107 | JGI IMG/M metagenome (GOLD analysis project Ga0210385, IMG submission 160107) | Forest soil microbial communities from Barre Woods Harvard Forest LTER site, Petersham, Massachusetts, United States - Inc-BW-H-26-O ...
CCTCGACCTCGCACTCACATTCGGGCACGCAGTAGCGGGCGCCGCAAACCTCGCACGGATCAAGCTGGCCCTGCCCGAACACCTCCCCTCGCGCTTGGCCGCGCTTCAGGGCGCGTGCCCGGAAAAGACCTTCAATTCCAACCCGGCTGCGTGCGCCCCTAGCTCCCTCGTGGGAGTTGCCAGCGCACAGACCCCCTTTCTGAGCGCACAGCTGACGGGGCCGGTCTATCTCATCACGCACGGCAGGGGTGCGCTTCCCTCGCCGGTGCTCGTCCTGCAAGGCGACGGTGTGACGCTGATCCTCAGAGGCTCCACCCTCATCGGCAAGGCCGGAACGACGAGCGTCACATTCGGAGCGATCCCCGACGTCCCACTCCAAACACTGCGGCTGTATCTCCCACAGGGGGCACATTCCCTTCTCGGCGCCAACACGAACCTCTGCGGCCAGGCGAAGGTGGCCACCGTCAAGCGCAAGGTCACCCGGCGCGTACATGGACACACGGTTCGCGTCACCGTCAACGTGCGCGAGCGCCTGCGAGCGACGCTTGCCATGCCGACCGAACTTGCCGCCCACAACGGTGCCGTGATCCACGAGACCACAAAGATCGCGGTGGTTGGGTGCTCTGGAAGAAAAGCGCGCCAGTGAACCGCAGAAGCGCGAGAGCCGGTACCAGCAGTATGTAGAGGGTCGAGCGCGACTACTTAAAGACTGGCTAGAGAATGACGACGAGCAGGTGGGGAAATGTCTGGTAGTGGTGGTGGGTAGTGGCATTGCTTTCGTCCGCTTCGCGAGATAGAGGGACATCTTGAACACGGCTCGCTGTCGTTTGCGGTCGCGGTCGCCAAGGACTGGACAAAAGAGCACCAGAAACTGCTCCCGCTCGATCTCGCCCTGCGCTTCCTGCCTCTCAAGGCGGCTAAGTGCTCTGGCTCGGAAGTTCGGCGACGTATCCGGCAGACGGACACGCTCGCTTTTGACGGCCAACAGGCGCCCGGCCGGTTCCGAGACACAGCGCTGCTTGTCGTCCTTTGCGCAAGTGTGACGTCAAGCCAAGTCGCGCTCGCATTCGTCGGCGAGCAAGCGTGACCCCCCAAAGTCCCTCGTACACAACCCCTCCGTCATGTCCCCGGCGACGGGGAAACGGGGGTGGTCACTGTGCGCAGCCGTGGTCGTGGCGATGGACACCTGCCCTAACTTGGTCGTATAGTCGCTCGTCAAGACGGTGAGCCCTGGCACGGATGGACGGGCATCTGAGAGCACACCGTCAACGAGCAACGAGGAGGGCGCACGATTTCGGGGACGCTTGGACGGGTTGGAGGGCGTGTGCTTCTTGCCGCGCTCGTGGTTGTGGGAGCCGCCGCCGCAGCGCCAAAAGCTCGAGGGGACGGGGGAATGAGAACGAGACGAGTACTCGCGGCGCTGATGGTCGCCAGCTGCGCATTCGTCCTGGCGGCACCGCAATGCGCCGTCGGCTCTGTCGGCAGATCGGTAGGGGCGCGACTGCGAGCTGCGGCCATGTCGCGGTCCGCCATCGCCATGGAGACGCAGCTCGCAGGTGCCCTGACCGACCCCTCGGTCGCTTCGCTCTCAAAGAGCCTCATATCGCAGGATGCGGGTCTCACGCCTTTTCAGAAGGACATGCTCGGCGTCAACGTCCTGCTCGCGCGCCCGAGTGTAAGGGCCGCCCTCGCAGCTGCTAAGCACGGGCATCACCTCACCAGGGTGCAGATTCACGTGCTCGTCGGCGTGTTCGCGAGCTTCGCCCACAATCCCGCGATCGACCTACTGATAGCCGAAGGGCGGCGCTTGAAGGGCCAGCCCGCGACGCTCGCAGCAGATGTAGCGGCAGGTAGCAATCCCGCTGCGCGACTGTCGTCCGGTAGCCCAGAAACCCCCGATGCCCTTTACAACGCGGCTTGGTCTCGATTCGCGCGGGCGTGGGACGCGGCACACGCCCAGCAACTTTCAGGTGCGACCCGCGCGCTGCTGACAGCACCTGGGGCTACGAGCTACCTCCAGACTCTCCCTCCACTGGCTGTCGCATCCCTCATCCCAGAGGAACAATTCCTCGCACTTCATCTTCCTTCCGAGAGCGCGAAGGCGACCCGCCTCGACCGTCCTGCCACCGCTCATGCAGCGGCCGAGGAGGGCTATGCAGTCGGTCTCGCCATGCTTGAGGCCAAGCTCGGGCTGGACCAAGTCGTGGGCAACCTCCAAGACGAGGTGGTCCTCAAAGCAATTCTCAAGGGCGCCACTGTGGTCTTCAGCGGGACGGTAGCCGCTGCGTCAGAGCCATGGCTTGTTGCGATCGCGGACTTCCTCGGGGCCATCAGCGTGGGAGAAGCCATCGTTGGCGCAATTCCGAAGCTTGCCTATCTCAACGAAGTCACGTCCCTCGAAATCGTTCCGGGGAACCCAACGGTCTCGGCGGGACAACCGGTCGGCTTCAAAATCATCGCAGATGATAAGGCAGGCCACCCGATCGACTACGTGCCGGCGCCGTCCGTGCACCTCACATTTGTGGACAATCCCGACGCTCCTGTCGATCCCTATGAGACGTGCAACGATGCCACCCAGACCTGTAGCGCTGGGCGCAAGGGCACTCACAGTATCGAGGCCGAATTCGACTTCGTCCACGCCTTCGCTTCGATCATGATCACACCGGGCGCTGAGACGGGACTGGAACTTTCGCCGGATCCCAACACGACTGACACGGGCGTTCTTTCGCCGGAATTCACAGCGACGGGGTTAGACTCCTACGGTAACAACCTTGGTGCAGTGACTGACTTCACGCTAACAGCGTCCAGCGGCGCCAGCTGTACCGGCCATACGTGCACCGCGGGATCGGCCGGGAACTACGCGGTCACAGCTACCGACGGCAAGGGCCTCGGCGCAGCAACGCTGACCGTGACGGGCGGCCTGATGATCACGCCCACTAGCCTCCCTGACGGCGCCGAGGGTATGCCATACAGCGAAACGCTCCAGGCCACCGGGGGCACGGAACCCTACACCTGGGCGCTGACATCCGGGAGCTTGCCGGAAGGCCTCGAACTCGACGAAGACACCGGGGAGATCTCGGGCACGCCAACCAAGTCTGGCGAAAGCACCTTCGAAGTCACCGTGACCGACCTGCTCGGAGCCACGGCGAAAGCCACTTACAACAAGCTGACGGTTAAGGGGCGCAACGAAACGATCCTCGTCGATGGGGTCGACGGCGGGGTTCTTCACCTAGAAGCTACGCTCGACGAGCCTTTTGATGAGGGACTCGACGCTGAAGGTGGCCTTGGCCCCTACACATGGACTGTGGGTCAGCCGGCACCCACGTGCCCCGGCCTGCTGTTGCTTAGTGAAGGCCGGCCCAGTGACGAAGATGTTATCGAGGGGGTTCTGGCGGAAGTCGGTACGTGTTCTGCCACGCTGGAAGTGCACGACGCTTACGGCGACTCCGGAACGATCGAAATCGTAGTGGAAGTTCGGCCGGACGCGTGATAAAGGATAAAGTTTATACCCGCTTTCCTAATGCGGCAAGATAGCCGGTCGCCCAAATGATTCCGCTGCCAGTTCCTCCACCACCGTCGTCGCAAATGTGTGGACCGTAGCAACGGCCTACGGCGAAACTGCCCAGATTCTTGAAATGTGAACGCGGAGGAGCCCTTCCTTTCGTGTTGCCCAATCGGCAATGAGAGCGAGATCGATACGGCAAAGCTGGAGAGCAGGTTTCATCCCGTTGGGATCGTCGTCGCGTTGGCGCTCGCGTGCACGAGCGCAGGCGACCGGCGGCGGCAGGATCGCGGCCTCCCTTTCGGTCGCTGATGAGCTCACGGAGGTGGCCGCGACTTCCGCAGCAGCTAAACGATCGTGCGGCACCAAGCGTGTCCTGCCGGGAACAATCGGGCCCCTAAGACTGGCTTGACCAGTGGCCGGAGTATCCTGACAGGATAATTGTGTGGCGCGGTTCGGTCTCCTGCCGTAAGGCGCGGAGCCTGATAAAGGCGACCGCACCTGGCATGAGGCCCCTGATATCGCAGCGATTACACGAGTTTCCCCGGCGGCTGGCGCTGCGCGCTCGCCATTGGGTGATTACGGCTGCTGGCGAGGCCGGCGGGTCGGGGCTTCCGGCGACCGAAGCGAATACGCGGATGAAATCGATGGATACAGTTCTAGCCGCCGGTTACGAGCAGGCAGGGCGTGCACTCCTTTTGCAGTGACTGGACAATAGAGATTCTGAGGAACTCATAACCCCGGGAGCGGATCGTGAAGCGGATCATCGGCGATAGACCGCCCGTGCTTTCAGCCAGGCAGTCACGCCGACGACGTCCGCCCTGACCGCTTTCGGACAGAGCGCCTGCCGGCGCGCGACGCTGCGGACCACTCCTGTGGTCGTTCGACGGTCGCGGGGCCCGCGACCGAAATGGGCTACGAGGTGATCGCCCGGCAGCGCGTCGCGCAGCGAGCGCTCGGCTACGGACCGCGGCAGATCGGTGTTGGGACTAGCCCTTGTCGAGCAGCTTTGCCTTGGAAGCCTGAAACTCGTCGGCCGTCAGAGCACCCGACTGGTGAAGGTCAGTGAGTTTCTTCAGTTGCGAGGCGAGGTCGAGGGAATTGGTTGCACCACTGGCAGGAGCGGAGGGACGGGCGGGCATCTCTGCTGCGTCGCGCTTTAGCTCATCGGCAATGGCCTGAGCGTTCAGCCTTGCCTGGTAGTTCATGTCCGGAGCGCGGCTCAAGCTGTGTACGCCCGCCCTGATCTGCCGCTTCTTTGACCACATCAAAATTGGTCCCAACACGAACTGGCAAAAGGCCCAAAAGATGACGCCGAGAACGACTAGCCCCACAATGACTCCCATTGGCTCTCCCTCTCAGTGCCAGCGCGGCACGCATAACATCAAATCAAATGACGTATGTAGTTTTATCAGGCGTGATGCAAGATCGCAAGCAAGCTAGCCCCATTTTCCGCGTAGCGACGCGGTAGGTGGGTCTGCTTCCGGCCGCTTGGGTGGCTGTGTTGCGTGGTGTTTGCTGGCATCGTGGGCTCGGTGTTGGTTGATGTCGTTGGCCGGTTTGAGTCCGTGGAGGTCATATACACCATGAGCAGAACAACTCGCCCGACAGGGCATCTCCAGGTCGGGGCCGAACGCAAGGGCGGCGAGCGCGCCTACTACGCATTCTGGCGAGACGAACATGGCGTGCGGGCCGCCAAGTGCCTTGGCCCCGCGCATGTGCGGGACTCCGGTCGCGGTCCGCTCGACCTAACGGTCGCTCCGAACGGGCACATCGTTGTCGCCAGTGAGTTTCCTTTTGGCGCTCCGGACGCTGTCACGAGTGCCCGCGAATATGACGCGGCGACCGGGGAGCTGGTGCGCGTGTTCGCTGCCGTGCAGCTCCCCGCGACTGGTAGAGCAGAGGAATCAATTCAAATGCGATGGGAGGAGGGTTCCCATGACTTACTCGACTTTGCTTGATTCCGCGGGGCGTCGTCGCTCTCCGGCGACGATGCCGGGCTACCACGCTGGACGATCGCCGCGCAACAAGGGGCTGCGCTATTCAGCAGACCCGCCCACAGTGCAGGAGATCATCACACCGTGATGCGCGATGCCGGTACCGACCGCCACGGCGCTCGCCTGCGGGCGCTGATCGTCGTGCTTTGGCGTGGTGGGCTACGCATCCACGAGGCGCTTACGCTGAGCGAACGAGATCTTGACCCACAGCGAGGGTCTTTGCTCGTTCGCAACGGCAAGGGCGGCCGGCGCCGCGAGATCGGCATTGACGCATGGGGATGGGAGCAGTTGCAGCCCTGGCTCACCGCGCGCGTCGAATTGCCGGTCGGGTCAAAGTTCTGTGTGATCGACGGCCCGACACGCGGCAGGCCGTGGTCGAGTGCTGCGGTACGGAGCGAGCTTCGTCGCCTCGCTGCTCACGCCGGGACTCGGCGCCGGTTCGCGCCGCACCAGCTACGCCACGCCCACGCGGTCGAGCTCGCGCGAGAGGGAGTGCCACTGAACATCATCCAGCGCCAGCTCGGCCACGTCAACCTTGGCACGACCTCCATCTACTTGCAGGGAATCGACACAGAGGAGATCATCTCGGCAGTGAACTCACGGCGAGCACCGATGATGCTCGCCAGCGCCGGTCTCCAGTTCTGAAACATCAATCAGCGAAAGCGGGAGCCGACGCAGGGGCGCTCCCGCTTCGCCCTGCCGAAACCAACAACGCGCAGCGCGTCGACAAGGCCACCGTGGTTCGTCCTTTGCGTTCGTCTGCTGGGCGCCTATGCCGACGATCGCTTCCGTGCGCCAGCGTCACTCTCGCGGCCGGGTGCGTGGCTATCGGCTGCCTAGCGGGCGACGTGATATCTGACGTGGGTCACTGCCGGTGAGGCGATCACGTTGATGGGCTCGAGGGTAGGATCGCCGACGTTCTCGAGCAGCCGCTCCCCCGCCCCAAGGATGATCGGGACGATGTGGAGATAGAGCTCATCCAGCATCCCGGCGGCGAGGCATTGCTGGACGGTGCTCGCGCCGCCAGCGACCGAGACGACCCTGTCACCGGCCGCCGCGTGCGCTTGCTCGAGTGCGGACTCGATCCCGTCGCCTACGAAGTTGAAGATAGTGCCGCCCTCCATCGAAAGCGGGTCGCGGGGGTGGTGTGTGAGCACGAAGACGGGCGCATGATAAGGAGGGTCATCGCCCCACCAGCCCGTCCACGTCTCATCCCATGGCCCGTCACCGCCACCAAACATCTTTCGGCCCATGATGTAGGCACCAACACCCTTGAGGACATCGTCAACGACCTCCGAGTCCGCGTTCCGCTCGCCCCCGTCCAATCCGTGCTGCTTTCGCCAGCTGTCGGTCGCAAACGCCCACTGGTGCAGGCGCAGCCCGCCCTCTCCGATCGGATTGCTGGGGCTCTGGTTGGGCCCGGCGACGAAACCATCGAGCGACATTGCGATATGGCAGGTGACTGTACTCATAGCTTCTCAGACCTCCGTCAGCGGGATGAATCATCGCACGCGAGTAGCCGCTCGAGCAGCGATCACGGGTGCGCCGCAAAGACGTGGGCGACGCCTCCGCGGCTGAAGGCGGTGGTGCTCACGGGCTCGATAGTCAGCGGCATGGTGAAGAGCCGCTCGCCCGCGCCCAGGATGACCGGGTGGACGACGAGACGGTACTCGTCGATCAAGCCAGTCTCGACCAGCGACCGCGCGAACCGCACACCGCCCTGGGCGAGCAGGTACCCCTCGGGGCGCTCCTGCTTGAGGCGCGTGACGGCGGCGGCCAGGTCGCCGCGGGCGATTGTCGCGGGGCCCCACTCGGCGGAGGCGAGCGAGTCGGAGAACACGACCTTGGGGATCTCGTTCATCGGCTGGGCGAACGGCCCTGCGGCTCCCGGCCAGAAACCGGCCCACATCGCATAGGTCGCCGCACCGATGAGGTGCGTCCCGGCGTTGCTCACGGTGTCGAGGACCCACTCGGCGCCGTCGGGAGAGCGTCCCGCGGCGACCCAGTCGGAGCTCCCGTCGGCGGGTGCGACGTAACCGTCGAGCGAGACGGACATCTTCAGAACTAGTGAGGCCATGCACTGCTCCTTTCCGGGCTGGATGACATGTGAGGACTGATGATCCAGGATGACTTAATCGAGTGACCGATCTCGCTGCTGAAATTCGGCATTCACTCGGGATCCCCACCGGCCGTGCTCGACAGCCACTGAGGGGGTGTCCAGTCCCCCTCAGGGTCCGTGGTTTGCCCCACCTCGATCAGATGACCGTCGGGATCGCGGATGTAGCAGCGGATCTCGTACTGGTGTTGCTTCGGTGGTGTCAGGAAATCAGCACCACGGGCGCTCCATTTGGCGTACACGGCCTCGATGTCCTTGACCCGGATATTCAGGAAGCTGCTGACCCGGTCGGGGTCGCGTGGCGTCTCCAGAGTGACCGCGGGCTTGTCGTCGGTCGGGCCTCCGCCCCGATTGATGACGATCCAGCTGTTGGCGAGCGCGACGTTGGTCGGTTCTCCGGAGCGTTCCAACGTGCCGCCGAGCACGTCGGTGTAAAAACGCCGAGAACGCTCAACGTCGTCCGAGACGATGAAGTGGGTCAGCATAATTCCCTCTGTGGGCAGTCCTGCCATCTGCCACCTCCACTTGTTGGGACTCATACCCCCTTACGGGCGGGTTTGCAGCCGATATTGTGATGGTCGGGGACTCTAACCTCGTTCCATGGTAAAGCTATACGCCACCACGTTTGACTCCGATGGAGGCTCATTATGCGCGGCGACATCGAGGTCGGGGCACGCCTTCCCGACTATGAACTGCCCGATCAGCGCGAGCAGTTCCTGGTGAGTCCAGTCGAAGGAGAGGCGATTCGCTACACCGAGGGGACTGAGGTGGGAGTTAAGCGATGAGCGATGGTCAGCTCGTCAAGCCCATCCGAACGAAGGGCCCGACCCAAGAGGTGCCCCCTGCCAGGGCCGCGAAGCAATCAGGCCCCACCGGTCAATGGCCGCGCCTCTGCAGGGCCGACTACGAGGTCGTGAAGGTCGCCGCCCACCTCGAGTCGACCGGTTTGTTGGAGCCCGCCGGCCTTCTCCGGCTCGAAGCCGGTTGTTCGGATCAACCGCTCGACTTCCTCGCCAGCACGGTCGTCGTCGGTCACGTAGAAGAGGACCGCCGGCTCTGGCGATCGTTTGCTAGAGGACTCGAGGATATCGGCCGACAGGGTTCCAAACGCCATTGCCAAGCGCGCCCCCGCCGGCAACCACCCGGCTAGGACCTCGCCAGAGGATTGCTCTTTCGGCAGGAGATGCGAGACGTTACCTTGCGCGTCGATGCCGAGCGGGTTGCTCGGAACGACGACGAGCTTGTCCGTTAGCCGGTCGACGATCTCGTCTATCACGCCCTCAAGCGCGGTAAACCGCAGCGCGAGGACGACGGCATCGGCGCCCTGCAGCGCGTCGCGATTGTCGCCGGCGACGACCGCAGCTGGACCGATCTCTGCAGCCAGCGTTCGTGCCGACTCATTGTTGGCGCTCGAGAGCCGCAGGGTTTCGCCGCCTGAGGCCAGCAGGCGTGCGATGACCGATCCGAGCGTCCCCGTGCCGATGACCGCGGTCGTCATGATTTCTCGGCGGCTGTATTCGACAGCCACTGAGGCGGGGTCCAGTCCCCGTTTGGGTCGGTGGTTTGGCCCACCTCGATCAGATGACCGTCGGGATCGCGGATGTAGCAGCGGATCTCGTACTGGTGTTGCTTCGGTGGTGTCAGGAATTGAGCACCGCGGGCGCTCCATTCGGCGTACACGGCCTCGATGTCTTTGACCCGGATGTTGAGGAAGCTGCTGACCCGGTCGAGGTCGCGTGGCGTCTCCAGGGTCACCTCCGGCTTGTCGTCGGTCGGGCCTCCGCCACCATTGATGATGATCCAGCTGTTGGATAGTGCGACATAGGTTGGCTCCCCGGAGAAGACCACCCTGCCGCCGAGCACTTCCGTGTAGAAGCGGCGGGAACGCTCTACATCATCTGAAACGATGAAATGAGCCAAGACGATCTCCTCATTGATGTTGCTCATAGTGACCTCCGTTGTTGAAATGGCTCCATAGTCAGTGTCCTGCGCTTTGGCCGCCGTCGATGTGCAAGATCTCCCCGGTCACGAAAGGCGCCGACTCGAGATATAGGACTCCACCGACCACGTCCTCGATCTTGCCCACCCGACCGATGGGGTGCAACGCGCCCATCCCCGCGTTGATGAGAGTGTCTATGCGACCGAATTGCTCGACCGCCGCCTCCACGATGCGCTGTGCCGTCTCGGGGTCGGCGATGTCGCCCTCGACGGCAACGATGCCGTCGTCCTCTGACGGCCCGATCGAATCGAGCGGTGGCGAGCACGGCATACCCGAGTTCACGGTAAGCCCTCGTGAGACCGGCGCCGATGCCCTGCGAGGCGCCGGTGACGAGCGCGACTTTCTCGTTGTTGCTCACGACGATGCTGCTCATGTTGGCATCCGCAGGTCGGTTTCGGTCCTGGCACCGATCCAGCGTCGCGCGCATGCCTGGCGAGGCCACAAAGCGGGTTCGCTTTTCAGCGTCGCCGGACTCGCCACGCGCCACGCGGGACGGCTTGACTTCTGCTCGGATGAGAGGAAAGTATGCGCGACCCGACGGGATCGTGGAGGCGATATGAGCGATATCGAGGTGAGCAGCCAAAGTGCGGCGGGCACCACGCCGGTGAAGGCCGGGGACTTCAAGCTCGAGGTCGTGGTGGTGCCGGTTTCGGATGTCGATCGGGCGAAGGTCTTCTATGAGGGCCTGGGTTGGAGACTCGACGCGGACGTGACTGCGGATGGGGACTTGCACCTGGTCCAGTTCACGCCGCCGGGCTCGGGGTGCTCCATTCAATTTGGCGCGAACGTCACATCCGCCGAGCCCGGTTCGGCCGAGAGCATCTACCTGAGCGTCTCCGACGTCGGGGCGGCGCGTGAGGATCTGCTGGCACGCGGCGTGGAGGTGAGTGAGGTGTTCCACGAGCGCGCGTTGGGCGCTCGGTTCCACGACCCTGGTCGTTTGTCCGGGCCGGCGCCCGACCACGGTACCTACGGCTCGTTCGCGACCTTTAGTGATCCGGATGGCAACGGCTGGCTGCTCCAGGAGATCACGACGCGGCTGCCGGGTCGCTGAATGAAAGGAGAGGCTGCTGATGAACACGGTGTATGACTCCGTCGAGGATCTCGCGGACGCGCTCAGACGCGCAGCCGCAGCCCACGGCAAGCACGAGCAGCGAACGGGCCAGGCGGATGAGAACTGGCCGGACTGGTACGCGCTCTACATGGTGCGCGAGCGCGCAGGCGAAGAGCTGCCGACGTGAGCAGCGAGTACGACGTGATCGTCCTCGGTGGCGGCTCACCGGGCGAGCATTGTGCGGGTGCGCTCGCCGAGGGCGGCCTGCGTGTGGCCGTCGTGGAGCGGGAGCTCGTGGGAGGGGAGTGCTCCTACTGGGCTTGCATCCCGTCGAAGACGTTGCTGCGACCAGGCGAGGCGGTCCACGGCGCGCGCGAGGCCGCCGCGAGCGCCGATGTCGACGTCGACGCTGCATTCGCGTGGCGTGACTTCATGGTCTCCGACCACACCGACGCCGGCCAGGAACGCTGGCTCGCGGACAACGGCATCGACCTGTTGCGAGGCAGCGGGCGGCTCGCCGGCCCGGGAGTCGTCGAGGTCGACGGCGTCCCGCACACCGCCGACCACATCGTCCTCGCCAACGGTGCCGACCCGGTCGTGCCGCCCGTACCGGGCCTCCGTGAGCTCGACGATGTCTGGACGAACCGCGAGGCGACATCGATGAAGGAGGTGCCGCGGCGCCTGTTGATCCTCGGTGGCGGGCCGGTCGGGGTGGAGCTCGGACAGGCCGTTCGCCGGTTCGGTGGCGATGTGGCGGTGATCGACATGGCCGAGCACGTGCTCGGGCGCGAGCCGGCGCCGCTCGGCGAGGCGCTCGGCGAGGTGCTGTGCGGCGAAGGCATCGAGCTCGTGCTGTCAGCGAACGTCGGCGCCGCGCGACGCGACGGTGAGGACTACGTGCTCGAGATCGACGACGGGCGCGAGCTTCGCGGTGACCGCTTGCTCGTCGCCACTGGACGGCGTCCACGTGTGCGGGGGCTGGGTCTCGAGAGCGTCGGCGTCGAGCCGGACGCGCACGGGGTACCGGTCGACGCGCATCTGCGCGCGGCCGAGGGGTTGTGGGCGATCGGCGACGTCAACGGGATCTGGCCGCTCACCCACGTCGGCAAGTACCAGGGCGAGGTGGTCGCGGCGAACATTCTCGGCGAGTCGCGGAAGGCCGACTACGAGGCCGTTCCGCGCGTCGTCTACACAGACCCGCAGGCTGCCGCGGTGGGCGCTTCAGCTGGCCGCTTCAGCGCGATGGTGCCACTGGCCGACGTTGCCAAGACAGCCACCTACACGCGCGCCTACGCCGACAGCAACGGCTTCCTCACGCTACTCAGCGACGGTGTGCGGCTGACGGGCGCCTACGCGCTCGGCCCCGAGGCGGGCGAGTGGCTGCAGCAGGCGACGCTTGCGATCCGCGCTCACATCTCGCTCGACGTGCTCGCCGACACGATCCAGCCGTTCCCGACGTTCTCGGAGATCTACGTCGCCGCGCTGAAGGCGCTCCGCGGCGAGATCGCGGCAACGTCCAAGGCCGTCGGCGCGGGACCGCCGATGGTGAGCTAACCAACCAGGAAGGAGCACACACGGGGCCAAACGACATGGCCCCTCGGTTTCGTCGAGCGCAGTACGCGGGTCACTTCGTCGTCGCAGGATCAACCAAAGCGCCATCGCGTCTGGCTGAACTGCTCACCCTTGGCGAAGCCGAGAATCGTCGTAGGCGTGACCCGATAGAGGAGCACTTTACCCGCGCGGATCGCATCGCCGAGACCAAACCACGTGCCCTCGGGGGCTGTGAAGTGCGTCCCGTACTTCGATTCGTAGGTGTTGGCGCCCTGTTGGCGCTCCGCTCCATCGTCGACCTCGAGGGCGTGTCCTTCGACCACGACATCGAGTCCGTCGAGTCCGTTCTGGCCCGTGGTGAGAATGCATTGTTGGTTCTGCTGGAGGTTCTTTGCCTTACGCTCTTCCTGACCGGTGCAAAAGTACATTGCGTCGGCGTGCCACACGGCCAAAAGCGGGGTGACGTGCGGGCGACCATCAGGACGCACCGTCGAGAGCCAAAACACCTCCGCCTCGTCGATGTGGAAAACGCATTATTTGCAGGCGAATCTGCACTATAAGCTTCGCTCTACAGAACCGAAGGTCGGAAGTTCGAATTTCTCAGGGCGCCTAGTCGTTGGGGATTGACATGCCGAGCGGTAGGGTGTGGCTACCGTGCGAGTTGACGTTGGTGGTGTGGGTATCGAGTACGAGGTGACCGGCGAGGGTCGCCCGGTGGTATTGCTGCACGGGTTCCCGGACTCGGGGGGACTATGGCGCCATCAGGTCCCGGTGCTGGCGGAGGCGGGGTTCAAGGTCATCGTCCCCGACCTGCGTGGCTATGGCCGGTCAGACAAGCCGACGGACGCGAAGGCCTACACGATGGATCTGCTCGTCGGCGACGTGCTGGCCGTGATTGGCGCGGCGGGCGCCGATCGGGCTCATGTGGTGGGCCACGACTGGGGGGCCGGCGTGGCATGGGCCACCGCGCTTGCGGCCGCGGAGCGCGTCGACCATCTCGTCGCGATGTCGGTCGGGCATCCCGCGACGTTCTTCGCAGACGGCTTCGAGCAGCATGAGAAGTCGTGGTACATGCTCCTGTTCCAGTTCGCCGGCGTGGCCGAGCAGTGGCTGTCGGACAACGATTGGGCCAACTTCCGTGCTTGGGGCCGCCACCCCGAGACGGATGCGAGGATCGCCGAACTGGAGGCAAACGGCTCATTGACTGCCGGCCTCAATTATTACCGGGCGAACATTCCCCCTGAACGCTTTCTGCTCTCCGGTTCGCAGCCGCCACCGATACAGGCGCCGACGATGGGCGTGTGGAGCTCGGGGGATTTCGCGCTCACCGAGGGACAGATGACCAGGTCGGCCGAGAACGTCGCCGGCCCGTGGCGCTACGAGCGCCTCGACGGCCCGGGGCACTGGATGCAGCTCGAGGCGCCGGATGCGGTGAACCGACTGCTGGTAGATTTTCTACCTATATGAACTTGTGTCCTCCTGAGCTGTGCAGTGGCGCCCGTAAGCAGGGTGAGTACAGCAGCACGGCGGGAGGCTGAGCCGCTGATGGCCAGGATCGTTGTGTTGGGCGGTGGGGTGTGCGGGCTGGCATCCGGACTGATGCTGGCGCGCGACGGGCACGAGGTCACGGTGCTCGAGCGCGACACGGCGCCCGTGCCCGAGTCAGTCGATGAAGCGTGGGAGTGGTCGCGCGATGGCGTGAGCCAGTTCCGCATGGCCCATTTCCTACAGCCTGGCGGTCGAATCGTGCTGGAGCAGGAGCTCCCCGACGTCTTTGACGGGCTTGTCTCGGCGGGCGCGATGCGCATGGACCTGCTCGAGCGGATGCCTCCCACCGTGGCCGATCGCACCCGGCGAGCCGGCGATGAGCGGTTCGTGACCTACACAGCTCGTCGTCCGGTCTTTGAGCAGGTGCTGGGACGGGCCGCGGAGGATGAGCCCAGCCTGCGAGTACGTCGAGGTGTGACAGTGAAGGAGCCGATCATCCAGCTCGGCAACGGGACGCCGCACGTGACAGGTATACGCCTTGACTCGGGTGAGGCGCTGCAAGCCGACCTGGTGGTGGATGCGATGGGCCGGGGCTCGCAACTGCCGCGCTGGTGCAGCGACGCGAACATCGGGCCGCTGCACGAAGAGTCCGAGGATTCCGGGTTCATCTACTACGGCCGCTACTTCCGCTCGCAGGACGGTACAACGCCGCAGTCCTTCGGCCCGCTGCTCGCGCCGTTGGGGACGTTCTCGATCCTGACTCTTCCATCAGACAACGGCACGTGGTCGGTGACGGTCTATATCTCGAGCGGGGACCAAGCGCTGAAGCGGATGCGCCATCCAGACGCGTGGAACGCTGTCGTGAAGGCGTGCCCGGCGCACGCGCATTGGCTTGACGGCGAGCCGATCAGCGACATGATGGCGATGGGAGGGGTGATCGATCGCTACCGCCGTCCGCTGCGCGACGGGCAAATCCAGCTCACCGGCATCGCGCTGCTTGGCGACGCAAGCTCGTGCACAAACCCCTCGCTGGGTCGCGGGATGTCGCTGGGGCTGCTGCACGCGAAGTGCCTGCGTGAGGTGGTCGGCTCGCATTTGCAGGATCCACTCGAGTTCGCACAGGCGTGGGACGCCGCCACCGAGGCACAGCTGACTCCTTGGTATCGGGAGACGGTCGCGGAGGATCGCAACCGCCTGAGCGAAATCGAGGCGTTGCGCGATGGATTGGAGCCGCCACAGCCGAGCGAACCCTCGCAAGCCCTGGCGGGGGCGCTGCTCACAGCGATCATGCACGATCCCGACCTCTTCAGGGCCTTCCTCGAATCCCGCAGCTGTCTGATGCCGTTGAGCGAGACCTTCGCACGAGTGGGCGTGCCCGAGCGAATCCTTGAGCTGGCGGGGGAACATGAGCGGCTACAGCTGCCAGGCCCCGACCGCGAGGATCTGCTGCGGCTACTCGATTGATACGGCAGGGCAAGCGGGCGATGGGCGCGCTCGCACCAGAGCGGACGTCTCGGCCACAGGCCATCGCTGGCGCCGTGCCGCATTCCTCCGGCAGGCCAAGGAACGACAACCGACGTTGACATTCTTGCGGAAGCACGACGATTCGCATAGAGGGAATTGAGGGGCCGGTGGCGTACATAGCAGTCGATGCGTCTCAAACGAATGTGCTCTGCCTCGGTCTCGGCGGCAATGGCCCTCGTGCCCGGGCTCGCTCTCGCGATCGCGCCAGCCGCCGCGGCCGGCGCCTCGATCGTCCCCGTGACGTCGGCGTCGCTCGCACAGGTCGCGCCTGTGCCCGCCCCGTCCAACGACGAACGCGCCAACGCGCAGGTCGTTCACAGCCTGCCCGCAACCATCAACGGCACCACGGTCGGCGCGACGCTCGAAGCGGGAGAGCCTGAATCTTCCTGCGGTGTGGCGACCACCAACTCGGTTTGGTACAGCGTGCGAGCCCAGAACGCGGAGCGGATCGCGCTCGATTTGACGGCCGGCGGCGAGCTGGATGGCACGGTCGCCATCTATCACGCCGTGCGCTCTCAGCTGCAGTCCGTCCAATGTCAGCAGACCGAAGCTCACGGCAAGGCGGCCCTCTCTTTCAAAGCATCCAAGAACGGCTTGTATCTGATCCGCGTAGCGGCGTTGCAGAATTCCCAGCTTGCGAACTTCACGCTCGAAGTCTTCCTGCCCACCCCGGCGGTCGGTCCCCCGGGCGCGGCGCTGCCCTCCAGTGGCGTCAGCGGGCAGGTGGATCGCATCCAGAACATCAACGCCGCCTACGCATTCACGATGCACTCTGGCGTCAGCTATCTGATCAACCTCGCCAACAGGACCAAAGGCGCGTGTGTCAGCGGCGCGTTGTTCGCGCCCAGCACGAGCTCCTTCGAAGGCGAACCGGCTCTGCTGCGCGTCGGCTGCGGTGGCTATCGGCTCTTCACGCCCGGCCCTGGCCAAGGCGGCCTGTACAGCTTCGAGGTCACCCCGCGCAATTCATACCGGGGCGTTCAGCGCTTTCACCTACAGGTTGCCACGGCCGGCCCAGCCGAGACGGCCCCAGGTATCGCTCTGGGCAACTATGCGCAGGCACACGCTCGCCTCGACGGTCGTGGTGTGAGTGTGCTGCGTCTCTACCGCCTCGACGTCACCAGCCACTCGAACCTCACGCTCGAGCTCACGGCTCCAGCCTCGGCGGACTTCAACTTGCAGCTGCGCAGTCAAGACGGCGCGGTGATCGAATGCCGCTGTGGTGGCAGCGGATCGCAGAAGCTCCAACGCCAGCTGCAACCCGGTCGCTATTACGCGGTCGTCTCCGTGCGCGACGCAACCGCTGGTAACTTCACGCTCGTGCGCCAATCGCGCACGATCACCTCGACCTCGCTGTCGTTCTCTTCCAACAAGGCCGCTCCAGGCCAGGGTGTGGGCATCGACGTAAAGGTGGCGCCGGCGGCGTCCGGCCCGGTCACGGTCGAGATCGAACGCCTCGACCCGGTCTTCGGCTGGCAGTTCTATCGCCAGGTATCGGCGCTGGTCAGCGAAGGCGCGGCGAGCATCGCATTCGTGCCCCCCGCGATAGGAGAGTGGCGGGCAAAGGCCACATACGAAGGCTCGCGCACATCGAGCCCGAGCGCGGTCGGCTTCTCCTACCTACAGGTCTCCTGAGCCGGCCTTTGGAAGAATGCCTTTGAGGGCAGATTTGGCGGTCGCATGCGCGCGGGTGTAGCTTCTAGGCATGTGTCCTGAGTGGCCGACTATCCCGTTCGCCGACTGGCGGGATACGTGCGACACACTGCACGCGCATACACAGGTTCTCGGCAAGCTCGCGGCGACGCTCGCGCCGCCCGAGCCGCAGCTGCAACATGCCGCGCTGCGCCTGAGCGCGCGTGGCTGGGAGACGCTGCCGCTCCCCGCCCCCGACGGCTCCGGAGCGTTTGCGGTCGCGCTCGACCTGCACTTCCACCAAGCGCTCGCCGAGCATAGCGACGGACGCGTGCTGCGCGTTCCCCTAGGTCCCGACCGGCCCGTCGGCGAGGTCACGCGCGAGCTGTTGGCTGCGGTCGTGGAGCTGGTCGGTCCCGTCGAGATCGACCCCACACCACAGGAGGTCTCCTGGAGCGTGCCGCTGGACGAGGACGACGAACACCACATCTATAGCCCCGAACAGGTAGAGCGCTATTTCGCCGCGGCAACCCAGGCAGCGTTGATGCTGGCAGCGTTCCGCGCCCCATATCGCGGCCGCTCGACCCCGGTCAACGCTTGGTGGGGCTCGTTCGATTTGGCCGTCAACCTTTTTTCGGGGCGACCGGCAGACCCGCCGTCGCAGGACTTCATCATGCGCAACGCGATGAACGCCCAAGAGGTGGCGGTCGGTTGGTGGCCGGGAGACGCGCGCTATGAGAAGCCGGCCTTCTACGCCTACGCACATCCGGCTCCGGGGGATTTTGCCGAGGCCGAGCTCTCGCCGGCGGCAGCTCGCTGGGATGGAGCATTGGGCGAGTACGTGCTCGACTGGGAGGACGTCTGCGCGGCAGCGGACCCGCACGCATTCGCGCTGGAGTTCGCCCGTTCGGCCTTCCGCCACGCCTGCCTGGTCTGCGACTGGGACCCGGAGCTGCTTGCAGGCGCGGAAGGCGATCCGCCGCCGATCGTCTGAGCGCGGTCCTGCCAGCGAGCGCAACGTTTTGCGTTGAACACGCGTACGCAAATGACGGCACAGGTGCAGGTGGGGCAAGGCACGGGTGCCTCACACGATCTGGAAGGACCTCACTCCGCTTCGATCTGCACCCGAAACCACTCCGAGCCCTCGACGCTAGCTCCCTCAGCGTGCACACGGTCGCTGAGCCAGCGATCCGAGGTAACGACGCGCACCAGCCCAGGCTCCTCCTCCAGCTTGAGCAGCCGCACAATCTCATCGTCGGCCGAATCGCGTCTGGGCCTGGGAGCGTGCGCGACAACAATCACGGTCGAGCGGATCGGCGGTCGTGGCGGCTGCTCGAAGACGACCGTCACGTCCTCGCCCCCGTAGGCGGCCCAGCGCTCCAGTTGGTGCACGAGTCGCACCATTGCGCTGTGGCGGTCCTCCCACCAACCGTCGGGACGTGTCCCGATCACGTTCATGCCGTCCACAATCCAGCGCATATCGCCAGCCTATGGATTCGCGGCCGGCAGGGAGACAGATGTCATAGTGTGGAATCGGCGCCGGCGCGTTGCGAGCCAGGGTCCGGGCCTCGTCTCGGGCGGCCACGCTCGCCTTCCAGCGTCAACGCGCCGACGGAGCAGGCCAAGATGCTGAGCAAGGCGGCCAGCATGATCGCTCCGGCCTGGGAGGCGGTAAGCACGTGCTCGGGCAACCCGAGCGCGACGATCGCGGATGGCACCCCGAGCTGGGCCGAGGCGACCAGTCCGGCAGCGCGCGGCTGGCGTGCAATGCGCGCGGCGAGTAGGTGCACGAGCACGTTCAGTACCGCCAGCGCCCCGGCAAGCTCGATCAGCGACGGGTCGGTGAACAGCCCGCGTAGGTCCAGCCGAGCGCCAAGCACGACAAAGAAAAGCGGGATGAAGAAGCCCCCGGCGATGCCAAGCACCTCGTTGGAGAGCCGTTTAGGTCCGCCAACGGCGGCCACCATCAGTCCAGCGCCGAAGCCGGCGATCAGCAGGCTCGCCCCGCTGCGCTCAGTCAGCCAAGCCAGTCCGAACAGCAAGATCAGAGCAAGGCGCAGATCCACCGCCCAGTTGCGCCGCTTGCCGAGTTGGCGCAGCGCCTGCACATCGGCGCGGCCGCGCAGGTGACGGGTGGCAAAGAACGCCGCGATCACGCAAGCGGCGACGATCGCGCTGCCAGCCGCGATGCGCCCAGCCTTCCCAGGCGCGAGTACGAGCGGCACGGCAACCGTGGCCCCAATGTCGGCCACGGTCACCTGCGCCATCACCGCGAGCGCCACTGGCCCAACCAAATTCCGCTCCTGAAGGATCGGCAGCACAACCGCCGCTGAGCCAGAAGCAATCAGCACCGCGTACACCCCGGCGTGTCCGACCCCGTCGATCCGCCCCACGAGCAGGCCGGCACCGACCGCGATCGCGGCCACGAGCAGAGCGCTTGTAGCGCCTTTGCCAAGCGAGGCCCGCATCCTTTCGTCGCGCAGGGGTACGTTCATGCCGACCGCGAACATCAGCATCGCAAAGCCGATTTCGGCCATGAAGGACAGCGTCGGATTGCCGGAGTCGATCGCGTTTATGCCGGTCTTGCCGAGGATTATGCCGGCCAGTAGCTCGCCGACGACGACGGGCACAGCGCCTTTGCCGGCGGTCCCGAGCAGCGGTCCGGCAAAGCCGCACAGGCCGATCAAAGCAAGCGTCCCGAAGCTCATCGTCTTCATTCTCGCGTCCAGGCCAGCGGCACCGATCATCGGCCCTCAAGACAACAATCCTCGTCGCGTCACGCGGCGAGGATGCCAAGCGGCAAGCCACGAGTTTGTACTGAGACCGCATCGATCCGGGTAGATGAGAGTTGTCTACATAGACACTGCTTGCTACATAGACGCTGGAATGAGTCCGGCATTTAGAGGAGGACGGGATGACGTTGAGGGTTCGGAGCTTGCTCTTTGGGACGGTTGCTTGTGCGTTTACGGTCGCCTATGTGGCGATGGCGCTGGCTGCGCCGGCGGCGCAGGCGGCGGGGTTCGAAGTGGGAAGCTTCTTTGCGGCGAACTGCACGGAATCTGGCTGTACCGCCTCTAGCCCGAGCTCGGGCCCCGGTTCAGTCGCCTACACGCAGGCTGCTGGCCATCCTCCGTTTGGGATCACGGAATTCACGGTCAAGACGACAGGAACCGCTCCGAGCGTGCCATCTGGGGTCGTGACACACGTTCGAACGGATGTTGGCCCGGGCGTCAGCACAAATCCAGAGGCTGTAGAAAAGTGCTCTATGACGGAATTTGGTATTGAAGTCGCGCCTGGGGCGTTTTTAGCTCCCACATGTAAGCCCGGGACCGTCATCGGCAAGAACGAAGTCGTCGTCTACGTAGAAGCTGCAGGCCTCGATCTTCCAATTGTGGGCACGGTCTACAACCTCGTTCAGCCCAAGGGCCGGGCATCGGACTTCGGAGTTGCCCTTCCACTGCCTGAATTCATCACGAAAAGCCCGGTCCAGCTCTATGCGCATACCTTGATCGAAGGCGATGTCGAATGGGCCAGCGACTATCACGACTACTACGAAATCAATGTCTCGCCGGCACTTCCGCTGATCTCGTCAAGATTGATCCTGGAAGGCAACATCGGCAATACCGGTCATGGTGGATTCATCACCAACCCAAGCCACTGTGCCGGTTCCGGGCCACTCACCACAAATACTGTGACACTCGATTCGCTCTCCGGCGAAAAAGCCCAGAAGATGTATACGACGCCAGTAGGCACCGAAGGATGTCTTGGTGGAGGATCGTTCACGGCTCCCCCCTTCGAACCAGCCTTCTTGGTCAAACCCGCTACGACCCAGTCCGATCAACCCGACGGCATCACGACAGAACTGACCGTGCCTCACAGCAAGCTGCCGAGCGAACTCGACTCGTCGCAGCTTCGCAACGCTACGATCACTCTGCCTGAAGGCATGACGCTCAACCCGTCGGCTGCAACCGGGCTAAAGACATGCTCTGTTGCTCAGATCGGGATTGGAACGCGTAACCCAGTCACCTGTCCAGCCGAATCGAGGCTTGGCACCGTGACGCTCAAGGTCCCGGATTTGCCCGAAAACGAACCGTTGAGGGGACATCTGTTCCTGGGCGGTACCGAACCACTCACCGGATCGCCATACACGGTCTATCTCGAGGCCGAATCGGAAAGATATGGAGTTTCCGTGCGCGTGCAGGGCACTGTCGAAACCAACGAATCGACGGGCCGCGTTACCGCGAAGTTCCTCAACACCCCCGAACAGCCGTTCAGTAATGTAAAGATCGTCTTCAAAGAAGGCGCGCTGGCGCCGATCGCCAACCCGCTGTCTTGTGGAGCGGCAACGGTCGAAACCAGCCTTGTGCCATACACGGGTACAGCGACACAGTCGCCGTTCTCGACCTTCCTCGTCGACAGCAACGGCGCTAGCGGTGCCTGCGCCTCGCCGCTGCCGTTCGCGCTCTCCCAGAGCACGACGTCACAGCCCGCCACGGGCGGGGCTTCGACGAGCTTCACGTTCAATCTGGCGCGCGCCGACGGACAGCAGTACCTATCGCATGTGACAACAGCATTGCCGCTTGGCCTGGTCGGCAAGATCGCCGCGGTGCCGCGGTGCCCAGAACCGCAGGCGTCGACCGGCGTAGGGTGTCCGTCTGAAAGCCAGATAGGTACAGCCACGACGACGGTCGGCTCGGGCAGCGCGCCGGTGCAGTTCTCCGGTCCGGTGTATCTCACTGGTCCGACGAATGGCGCCCCATACGGGATGACCACAGTGATCAATGCCGCGATCGGCCCGTTCAGCCTCGGCAATGTGGTTGTACGCAGCAAGATCGAAGTCAACCCGTACACGAGCCAGGTCACGGTCTCGAGCGATGTGCCCACGATCTTCAAGGGCATCCCACTACGCATGAAAACGTTGAGCCTGGCGGTCAATGCTCAGGGCTTCCTGATCAACCCGACCAACTGTGCCGCGCAGACGACGGCCACGACGCTGACGTCGAGCGGCAACGCGACGCAGCCACTCTCGACGTCCTTCCAGGCGACGAACTGCGGTGCCCTGGCGTTCGCGCCTAAATTCGGGGCCTCCTCGGGCGCGAAAACCTCGCGTGCCAATGGAGCTTCGCTCGTCACAAACGTCAACGTGCCGGCCGGCGGAGCCAACTTCAAGTCGGTGCTCGTCACCGTCCCGAAGCAGCTCCCGTCGCGACTGTCAACATTGAAAAACGCGTGTCTGGAAGCGACGTTCAACTCCAACCCAAGCCACTGCCCGGTAAACTCGAAGGTGGGCACGGCAAGGATCAAAACACCGGTGCTGCCAGATCAGTTGAGCGGCCCTGCCTACTTCGTCTCGCACGGCGGCGCGGCGTTCCCAGACCTAGACCTCGTCCTCACGGCAGACAACGTGACGGTGATCCTGGTCGGCAACACCAACATCAGCAAAGGCGTCACGACGACGAACTTCGCGAGCACCCCAGATGTCCCGTTCACGGGCTTTGAACTGAACCTGCCCACGGGCCCCAACTCGGCGGTGGCCGCCAACGGCAACCTGTGCAAGCAGTCTCTGGTAATGCCAACGACGATCACGGCTCAGAACGGAAAGGTGTTCAAGCAGAACACGAAAATCGCGGTCACGAACTGCCCGGTCACAGTCGTCTCGCATGCCGCCAAGAAAGGCAAGGCGGTCGTCGTTGTCAGAGCGCCAGAAGCGGGCCGCGTCAGCGGCGGCGGCCCTAACCTGAAAACGGTCTACAAGAACCCGGGCAAACAGCAGAACGTAACGCTTGAAGTGCCGGTGACCAGTTCGCGCAGGCCGCTGTCGGTGAAGGTACGCGTCGGCTTCGTTCCGAAGGCCAAAGGCAAGAAAACCTCGACTGCTTACGCGACGGTCCTCTTCAAATAGGTAGGCCTCAGGTCGGAGGACCCCAGGTCGGCTCGACAGGCACCGAGCCGGCCTGGGCAGGGGTTTTCACGGTTAGGGCGCACGGCAGCGGGTAGGTGTTGGTCGAGGAAGCTCGATCACTGGAGGGGAACCATGAGGCTCACCGCACCTATCTGCATTGTCGCCGCGCTTGTCTGCGCGATTGCGGCGCTATCGGCGCCGGTGGCACAGGCGGAATTTGGCATCAAAACATTTGAAGCCGGGACGTGCAAGACAGACACCCCCGAATGCACATACTCCGCGCCGGAATCACAGTTCTTTACTCAAGCGGCTGGGCACCCTCCACTCGGAATCACGGGCTTTGAAGTCAATACAGCCCCTTCCGGCGAACCGGACGGCAGCATCAAGGACGTGCGCGTCGACATACCGCCTGGCCTTGCCGTAAACCCCCAGGCGACCGAACAGTGCACCAAGGAACAGTTTGAATCCAGCGGATGTCCCCTCGGCTCGGAGGTAGGCAGCGACGAAATCACTGCCTATGTCGCCGGCATCAAGATCGGTCCAGTTTCCCTGCCGATGTACAACATCGTTCAGCCGTCGGGCGTGCCGGCAGAGTTCGGCTTCGAGCTCAACGTCCCGCTGTTGATCGAACTTCACGTCTTGATCGTCGGAGGTATCAGCTGGTATCACGAAGCCGAAACCAGCGAAGACAGCAATGTGCCGACCGGCGACTACCACGAGTTCTTCACCATCAAAGAAATCCCGACGACTCTCGCGGTAGTGAAGTCGCGACTGAAGTTCAACGGGACGTCCGGAAACGGCACTTTCTTGACGTTGCCGAGCGTTTGCGGAACGCAAACATCCTATCTTCACGCCGATTCTTACCAGAACCTCGGGCAATTCAAGGGGTACCAGACGGTCTCCGGCGACCCCCCCAAAGCGGTAAGCGTCAGTGGCTGCAAAGAAGTCCCGTTCAAGCCCGAAGTAGCAGTCACGCCGGCAACCGGGCAAAGTCAGTCTGATCGCCCCGACGCCGCGACCGTCGAAGTCAAGGTGCCCCAAAGCGAAAGCGCGGGGACCCTTAACTCCTCAACCGTCAAGGACGCGCGGGTTACGCTGCCTGAAGGCATGACACTCAACCCGGCCATAGCCGCCAACGGCCTCGAAGCATGCAGTGACGCGCAGTTCGGTAAGGGCACTGCCAATCCTGTCACATGCCCGCCCGGATCGAAGATAGGCGAAGTCACAATCGAAACCCCGGACCTCCCGGCGAAATCGCTCACAGGCTCGGTC
>Ga0210385_10000633_pt1 | contig 23984 bp, 23 predicted proteins | sample IncBWH26OmetaG_FD_160107 | JGI IMG/M metagenome (GOLD analysis project Ga0210385, IMG submission 160107) | Forest soil microbial communities from Barre Woods Harvard Forest LTER site, Petersham, Massachusetts, United States - Inc-BW-H-26-O ...
CGATTTCCGTCATGGGTTCACCAAATGACCACATTATAGACTATGGTCAGAAAAATGACGACGGCGCTGTTCAAGCTTCTTCGAGGCGGTCTAGAGATTTGGCTGCGGCTGCGAGCTGGTCGGAGATGCTTGGTACGTCATGACCGGATTTTTCTTTTAGTTCCAGGGTGAGAGGAAGCGATGCAGCGGCAGGCGTGGTGTGCAGCAACTTGAGGGCGGCGGGCCAGGCGATGGTGCCGTCGTAGGGCGGAAGGTGCTCGTCCTTTTCGCCGCGATTGTCGTGAATGTGCGCGCTGGCGATTAGATCCTTTAAGGGTTCGAAGCTCGTGGAGATGCGTTCTTCCTCTGGGCCATCGGCGAGATGAGCGTGGCCGACGTCGAAATTAAAACGCAGGCCGGTCAGGCGAGTTTCGTCGACGAAGGAGCGTAAATAAGCCGGTGCACCCATTTCGCTGGTGGTATTTTCCACACAAATGGTGACGCCGACGTGTCTCGCGTGAAGAACGAGATGCTCCAAGGAACTGAAGGCAGCATCGCGCTTGCGGGCATCGGCGGTTTCTCGCGAACCGCCCATGTGCAGGATCAGGCGTGAAAACGGCAACTCTTCGGCGACATCGATGACGCGCTTGAGTTCATCCATGGCTTCCACGCGGCGAACGCGCTCGACTTCGGTGACGGAAAGAGGGCTTCCACCTTCACGGTTGACACTTAGATCACGGCTGGTGGGCGCGTGGAGAGAGGCAAGTTGCAGATGATTGTCGGCCAGGCCGTGGGCGATTGCCTGGATTTCGGGCTTGGAGGCGTAGTCGAAGTGGCTGCGGCTGCCAAAGATTTCGACACTTTGGAATCCGGCGCCGTGAATCTGGGAGAGTAGTTCCCGATTGAGCTTCTTGGAAACGAACAGGTACGTCGAAAGGATTCTTTGCATACGCTAAGAGTTTAGCGTCTGAGCGCCGCGGTTGGTTAAAGGAGAAGGTGGGTTGTGAGGAAAAGTAAACATCGGGAGTTTGACCGGCGGTCTTCTCGAAATGACTCGTTTGCGATTGGGTTGAGACTGTGAAAGCGGCAGCTGGGCTGCCGCACTGCAAAGGGTTAGTAGCCGATGGCGGAGCCGTTGTCGCGAGGGTCGGCGGCGCCGCAGCGTTCGTTGGTTTTGGGGTCGATGCCAATGGCGTTGATTAGGCCGATGTGACCGCGGCGCTTGACTTCGTAGCCGCGGGATTTCATCTGGTCCTCCATTTCGGTGGAAAACAATTTTTCCATTTGGAGAACATCGGGTAGCCACTGATGGTGGAAGCGCGGGGCGTTTATGGCGGATTGCGCGTCCATGCCGAGGCGCATCCAGTTGAGAATAGAAAGCAGTGTGACGGAAATGATGGTAGGGCCGCCGGGTGAGCCGGTAACAAAACTAAGTTGGCCATTACGCAGAACAATGGTGGGTGTCATTGAACTGAGCGGGCGCTTGCCCGGACCGATGGTGTTGGCTTCGGACTGAATCAGGCCGAAAAGGGCGTTGGGAACGCCGGGCTGCGTCGTGAAATCGTCCATTTCATCGTTGAGGACGAAACCCGCGGACGAAGTAACGTGCGAGCCGTAGCCGTCGTTCAGGGTGAAGGTGCTGGCGACGGCGTTGCCGGCAGCGTCGACCACGGAGAAATGTGTAGTGTGTGGGCCTTCACCGAGGCTGATGATGGTGTTGGGTTGCACGCTGGCGCTTACGCCAGAACCACAGACGTGCGGATTGCCTGCGCGAAGTTCGCTGCTCGGGGTGGCGCGCAGCGGATTGATGGTGGCGACAGATCTTTTGCATAGCACGGACTGGTGAGGCCTGCTACGGGAACATTGGAATAATCGGGGTCGGCAAGATAGGCGGCGCGGTCCGCGAAAATGCGACGCATCACCTCCGCGACCATGTGAACGCTTTGTGGGTCGTCCCAACCATTTAGCGGAACGTCCTGAAGCATGTTGAGAGCTTCTATCACGGCAACACCGCCGGAACTGGGCGGTGGCGAAGAGAGAACCTGCCAATGGTCGGCGTTGATGGTGTAATTCGCCTGCAGAACCTCGCGGATTTTTGGCTGATAGTGGGCGAGGTCGTCGAGAGTGATCAGACCGCCTAAGGAGGCCATGTCGCGAGCCAGCATCTGCGCGGTTTCACCATTGTAGAATTCGTCAGGGCCATTTTTGGCGATGCGTTTCAACGTGGCGGCCAACTCTGACTGGCGAAGCGTGTCGCCTACGCGATACATTTTGCCGTCATTGAGAAAAATGTGGCTGCTCATGGAGAAACGCTGGAGGTCAGGGCGCTCTTCGCGAAATTCGCGGGCGAGTTTTTCGGTGACGGGTATGCCTTGCTCAGCGTAGCGGATGGCGGGTTGCATGACGTCGGCGAGCTTCAGGGTTCCGTGAGTTTTTAAAGCGAGTGCGAGACCGGCGACGGTGCCCGGGACTGCGACGGAGCGATAACCGACGGTGGAGGCTTCTTTGTCGAGGTTGCCGTCTGGCGTGATGTACATGGCGCGCGTGGCTTTGCCGGGAGCCACTTCGCGGTAATCGAAGAAATTGGTTTTGCCGGTGGCTAGGCGGACAAGCATGAAGCCGCCGCCGCCGATGTTGCCCGCGGCGGGCTCAACTACGGCGAGAGCGAAGGCAGTGGCTACTGCAGCGTCGACCGCATTGCCGCCGCGTTTGAGAATTTCCACGCCGGCTTCTGAGGCGAGAGGTTCGTCGGTGGCGACCATGCCATGTGCGGCGCGCACCGGTTGGCTGGGCCATTCCTTGGGGATGTCGGGATGGTCGCGGAATTCGTTGGCGGTTTGAGCAGAGACGTGAAGGGGAAAAGCAGATGAAGCGAAGGACACAGACAGCAAAAACAAAATATTGAGTGGTCGCATGGCAGAGAAAAAACACTATGCGATTCAACCAGCAGCGTCAAGGTTCACGTATAGGGAGCAGTGCAGGATTGGTGTATGCTTTGCACAAAATTATTTCAGGAGCTGATAAGCATGAACCCCCGGCGCGTTCGGCAACTTGTAATTGCAATTGTGTTTTTGATGATGGTCGTGCCGGTGTGGGCGCAGAACGGGCCACCGGGGGACCTGGATGCGTATGTGGCGCGGTCGATGAAGGCGTTTGAGGTGCCGGGGATGGCGGTGGCCATCGTGAAGGATGGCAAGGTCATACTGCTGAAGGGTTACGGCGTGCGGAAGCTTGGTGAGGTTACGCCGGTCGACGAGAACACATTGTTTGGAATTGGGTCGAACACAAAAGCGTTCACGGCGGCCGCGCTGGCGACTTTGGTCGATCAAGGAAAAATTTCGTGGGACGATCCGGTGTATGAACGTTTGAAGGGATTTGAGATGTACGACCCTTACGTTTCGAAAGAGATGCAGATCCGCGATTTGCTGTGCCATCGCAGCGGGTTGGGATTAGGCGAAGGCGACTTGATGTTCTGGCCACATACCACGTTTACGAGGGATGAGGTAGTGTACCGGCTGCGGTACTTGAAGCCGAAGACCAGCTTTCGAACTACTTATGCGTACAACAATCTGATGTTCGTGACTGCTGGCCAAGTTGTGGCGGAAGTGAGCGGGAAAAGCTGGGATGATTACTTGCGTGAGAAAATTTTCCTGCCGTTGGGAATGAACAACACAAACACGAGCTCGTCGGCGTTCAAGCAAGGAGACGACTGGGCTCTTCCGCATTCGAAGGTGGACGGGAAGTTACAGCCAATCCCGATTGAGAATCTGGACAATGCAGGGCCGGCGGGTTCGATCAATTCTTCCGTGGCGGACATGTCTAAATGGGTGTTGCTGGAACTGAACCACGGCGCGGTACCGGGGACGCAGACGCGCGTCTTCAGCGAAAGAGTTTCGCAGGAGATGTGGTCACAGCAGATGATCGTGCCGGTGCGGCCGTTACCCGCGGAATTGAAGAACCTGCAACCGCGTTTTGCTGGATATGGAATGGGTTGGGCGCTGCGGGATTACAAAGGCCGAAAGCTTGTGGGGCATACCGGAGGGGTGGCGGGATATGTCACGCGGGTGATGCTGGTGCCGGAAGAAAATCTGGGCGTGGTGATTTTGACGAACGCGGAAGAGGATTTTGCGTTTGAAGCCGTGTTGTACCACATTCTTGATTCGTACCTGGGAGGAACAACGGCCGACTACATTACTGGGTTTAAGGCGATGGAGGACAAGCAGCGAAAGGACGCGGACGAAACGATGAGCAAAGCCGCGCAGACGAGAGCTGTGGAGTCCAAACCATCGCTGCCGATGGAGAAATACACAGGGGACTATTTGGATCCGTGGTACGGGAAAGTGACTATCCGGCAGGAGAATAATGGGCTGGTGCTCAATTTTGAGAGGACGGAGAAAGGCCTGGCGGATTTGCAGCCTTGGCAAGCCGACACGTTTAAGGCGCATTGGCGGGATCACACGGTGGAAGACGCGTTCGTGACCTTCACGTTGAAGCCGGACGGATCGATGGACCATTTCACGATGGTGGCGGTATCGCCGCTGGCGGATTTCAGTTTCGATTATCAGGATTTGTACTTCACGCCGGTGGTGGGCACGAAGTAGGGAGTTGGAGGACAGTTTGACCGCCGGCTGGAGAAATGGGCAGCCTAAATGAGGCTGAAATCGTGAAAGCGGCGGCAAGCCGCCGCTTTCCAAGAGTTACTCGCTGAGAAATTCGATTTCGGGAGGGCCGGGCAGAAGGCCTGCGGCAGTACCGCGTTCGATTAATTCGCGAACCGCTTTTTTACCTTTTTCGCCGTAACCGAGAGTCCACTTGTTCACGTACATGCCGACAAATTTGTCCGCGAGCTCGATGTCCATGTCTCGGGCAAATTGCATGGCGTAATTCAAAGCTTCTTCGCGATGTTCCAGGCCGTAAGCCACGCTATCACGAATGGTTTTGGCGACGATTCGGCCCAGTTCCGGGCCAAGAGAACGGCGCACAGCGTTGCCGCCAAGAGGAAGCGGCAGCGAGGTCAATTCCTGCCACCAAATGCCCAAATCGATCACGCGGTGTAATCCCAACTGAGGGAAGAAGAGCTGGCCTTCGTGGATCAGCAGCCCAGCTTCCACAACGTTGTTGCGAACCGCTTCGATAATCTTGTCGAAGGGCATGACCACCGGTTCAAAATCCGGCTGATAGAGCTTCAGCGTCAAGTAAGCGCTGGTTTTGAGCCCGGGAACGCCGATGCGCTTGCCTTTAATTTCCTGGGGCTTCATGGAATGGGTGGCGACGACGATGGGGCCATAGCCTTCGCCAAAGCTTGCGCCGCAATCGAGAAGTACATATTTGTCGCGCAGCGTAGGATAGGCGGCGAAGCTTACCGCGGTGACGTCATATGTTTCCTGAAGAGCTGCCTCATTGAGGGACTGAATGTCGGACAGGACGTGAGTGTACTTGTAGCCGGGTGTGGAGAGCTTGTGCGTTGCCAGCGCGTAGAACATGAAAGCGTCGTCGGAGTCAGGTGAGTGAGCAAGCTTTATTTCGCGGAGTTCCATACGCGGTTGGGAAGCGACTTCTCTTGCAGCCATGGGCTTACCGAATCCTTTACCCGGGCCGTACCAAGCGCAGAGACGATACTACCCTCGTGCGACGCTCCAGGGACTACAGGGGAGAGGTCGGGCGACGTAGGGAAAACGCGCGGCCGGGCTAACTAGCGCAGGGAAAGACTAGCACAGACGCGGACCGAGAACAAACCCCGACGGGAGCGCCAGCCGGTCAGGACCCGGCACTGTAACGGCCTGATGGGAAAAGCATTACGCGGCGGAGACCAGGTGCGCAATGGCATCATCGAAGGTGACACTGCCGTCGAGATACGGCTGCCAATACAACACCAGAAGAAGGTGATATTGCTCCCAGCCGCGTTGGGAAAGAATGTCTTCCAGCGCCGAGGGAACACCGTTTGGTTTCGAAGGCTGCAGTGCCACGTCGTCCGCCCCTTTTTCCGTTGTGGCGGAGTCTTTAAACACCGGGCGGAGGACTTCCCCGGTGGTGTAAATGATGAGCGCGTGCCAGAGATCGCGGGGAATCGGCTTTTCGCGTTGCTTGCATTCGCGACTGATGGCGGCTTCCACGGGTGCCGCAATTCCGTGTGACGCTTCGTGAAACAGGACTTCCAGTGCCTCGGGACCTTGGTTGCGTGGATCTGTGCTCGCGATGGTGACGCGCAGAGGATCAAGCGAAGTGTATGCACCGACGGAATTGGCAAAAGCGCAAACGTCGACGCGGATTTTTTCCTTGGGCCAGCGCGTTTGGTAGATATCCGCAAGCCGCTCTGAGAGGCCGACGCCTTGTTCTCGGACGAGCGGAGCAACCCGGGCGACCCAGCGGCGATTGGCGCGATCCTGATCGGCCCACCAATGCGCGCGATAAATGGGGGCGACGGCGTCCAGGATCGGGCCGATTTTGCCGGGCAGGCCAGCGTCGCAGCTGGGTTTCTTGCGGCCGGTTAACTCATCGCAATCTTCGAAGTCTTCGATCTGGTTCTTCAGCAGGATGAGGTCAATATTGATCAACAGATCTTTGCCGGCATAATTCGCCATGTAATAGGAGACGGCATCGTTCCAGGTTTTCAGCTCGGCCGGGGAAAGTGTGTTGGCGGCGCTCGGTTTCAAAACTGGAGTGGAAATTTTGGCGGTGGTGGGGTCTTTTGCGGCCAAACGCGCGCGCGCTTCGTGATAAAGGAAATGATGGAGATTGACCCAGAAGCCGCTGTGAAATTCGAAGACTGGCAGCGGACCGTAAATGGATTCCACTTGCTGCGCATGGCAGGGCGCGCAGGTCGCAGCCACCATGACGACGAGACAGGCAAAAAGGTGCCAACGCAAGAAGGCGAGTCGCATAGAGTCGTTGACAGAAATGGTAGCTCAACTTGCGTAAGTCTCAAACGCGGCGTGCTGCGAGAGGTTACAGTTAGTACTCTTCGTTGGGAGAGTCCAGCCAGCGCACCAGCCGGTGAATTGTTCGTCGGAGATAGTCTCAAACACAACGCCCATGCCCAAGCCAAGGCTGACATAGACGACGCGGCCGACGGCTTCGAATATTTCCTCGTGATGGGTTATGCGCACGCGAACCTGCGAGCCCTGCGGGATGGGATTTAGGGTATCGATGTAACAACCGATGCGGCTAATATCGGAGGTGCGTGCGGCAAGTGTGCGCTATTCGACCTTCGGGTCCACGATGGTTCCGAGCGCGCCCTGGTGATCCGCGCCGTGCAAGACGCCGGTGCCGTCACGGAAATAAGAGTGGGTGCCAGTGCGCCCATACTCAGTGGGAATCGCCGCGAGTTCGAAAATGGCCGGCGCGCCCACATTATTGGCGCCGACGATGACGTAACGGAAAGAGTAGCCATCCTTGCGTCCGGAAGCGAGCGCCGCATCGACAAACCCGGCGTGGTCATTCTTAGGAGATCCGGAAGGAGGGGGACCAAGCTCGGCGAGCGTTTGCGGAAGGCGCGTGTAGGTGATGCGATATTTCTCAACGGCAGCTGCGAGCTCTTTTATGGACGCGACTGCGGATTTTTCATTGTTTTGAAGCTCCGCACGATCCCATTCTTCGGCGAGCGTCGGCAGGTCGAGTAACAAAAGACCCAAAGATAAAAGTTTCCATTGGCCATTTTCACGCACCAGGCCCATGGTGACGCGGCGAGCATTGGCGTCCGTGGTGTCGGTGGCATCCTTCACCACCAGCGGCACGTAGGCGACGTTATCGCGGATTTCGGGCTTGCCGATTTGCAATTGCGAAGTGATGGCGGGAGTGACGCAGAAAACAACCAGATTCCCGGAATCGTCCGCTTGGGCGCGGGGCTCGCCCTTCTGGTCCAGTAAGACAAATCGCTTCAGAAGGGTGGTTTGCGCTGAGGAGGTCATGGCAACGAAAGCGGCCTCGTTTCGCGATGTGAGATAGGCCGTGAAACGTTTGGAATCTTGCGAGCAGGAGGCCATCAGGATATCGCGGAGCACGGTGACAGGGTCAGAAGGCGCATTGGTTTGCGCCGCACGGATCGAAGTGTCAGGCCAGAACATCGCCACAGAAAACAAGCCGCAGGCGAAACGTCGCAACACTTTCCGGAATTTCAAACTTTCCTCTCAATCCTTCGCTGCGGCCAGAATTGCGGCCAGATTTTGCGTGAATGCGGAGCGGGGCAGCACTTGCGTTGATCCTGCCGCCTTCGCTTGCGCGGCGAGTTCCACCTGAACGTGCGATAGAAACGAAACAATCGGCAACTCCTTTTGGGTTGCGCGAAGGCGGGCAATGGTTGCCACAGGATCGCTCTTGGCGTTGAGGTCGACGATCACGAGTTTGGTGGGCGGCTCGAGCATGGTGGCAAGCACGTCTCCATTGGCTGCCACTTTGAATTCCACGCCTAGATGCTTGGCGGTTTCGGCGACTTTCATCTGAAAAAACAGATCATCCATCAGTGCCACAACTCTGGCCATCGATCCTCTCTTGTCGAGCAGAAACCCGCTCAAGTTGGCTTGCGTCTAAAGCCATATGTCTTACAATGAGCCTGCCCTCGGGAGGTTCGTGATGCAACCCCTTTCTCCAGCTCCCATGCAGGCGCCTATTTCGATGCTAGAAAAGACGCCGGGGCTGTTGGAAATTTTGCTGCGTGATCTTCCTGTGGACACGCTGGAGTGGAAGCCTGCCGCCGAACGCTGGTCGATTGCCGAAGTGCTGGGTCACCTGGTGATGATCGAGAAGTTGTATGAGCAGCGCGCGCGGCGCATCGTCCTGGAGGATTCACCGGCTTTGCCGAAGTATGAACCGCCAGCCGCCGGGCAGCCGCAGAAGTCAGCAAGACAACATATGGAAGAATTTGTTCCGCTGCGGCGAGCGTTCGTATTTTATCTCCATTCTGTGCCCTCGGCGTCCGCAGGTCGCACCGGCCAGCACGCCGAACTCGGCACCATATCGCTCTCGCAAATGCTGCACGAACTGGCGAACCATGACCTCGGACACTTGCGCCAGATCAGCGAGCTTTATCGCGCGCACAGTTTCTACCCGTACGCCGGACCATTTCAAAGATATTCAAATCCCAAGCCATGAGCGGCCATCCGGAAGATGAGAGGCTGGCCGCGGCGCATGCGCTGGAGGTGACGGTCTACTCTCGGCCCGGGTGCCACTTGTGCGATGAGGCCAAAACGGTGATGCAACCACTGCTGAAGGAATTCGGCGGTGTGCTGAGGGAAGTGAACATCGATAAAGACACCGACCTTGCGGAACGGTATGGCTGGGATATCCCCGTGGTGTTTATCGGGCAGCACAAGGCGGCGAAGCATCGAGTGGATCCAAGGCAGTTTCGGCGGCAAATGGAAGAAGCTCGTGCGCGCGCGGGAGAGAAGTAACGGACTTTCAGTGTTCGCCGGCAGGCTCGTGAGCGCCGACGGTTTTGTCTGGTATGTCTCCGGGGCGACCCTTCACGCGATCGTAGACGCTGAGCGCGCTGACGGAGCCGAGTGCCTCATTATAAAAAGTGGGAACGCCCAAAGCGGTGCGCAACTCTTCGTTGAACCTGCGGAGATTGGCGAGTTGAAAAGCCAGTGCGGGCAATTTCGTGCCGTCATCCGTTAGCAGAAACTTCTGATAGCCAGCGTCCCATAGCCGGGTGAACTGGCCTTTCAACATGATGGTAGGAAGGATGGTCATCTGAAAGCGGCCATCGGGGTTCTGGCGGAACTCGGCACCCGATCCGTATTTTTCCACGCGGACGACACCGCGGGTGCTGCCGACGGAGAAACCCAAAGATGCTAGTTTGTCCATCTGCTGCTTTTCAAAGCGCTCGTCAACGTTCCACATGGTCCCATCAGCGTAAACAATCTGCGAGCCTCTGTAAAGCGACGGTGGCGAGCTTTCCTCGCGCAGGATCTCCGCGTAAAATGGGTCGAAGGAATCCTTCATGCCCACCAACACACCGGCCCTCGACAGCCATCCAGCAGCAACGAATCTGACGAACGAAGAAATCCTGCGTTACAGCCGGCACCTGATCATGCCGGAAGTGGGCATGGAAGGGCAGTTGAAGCTGAAGGCTGCGCGGGTGCTCTTGATTGGCACCGGCGGCCTGGGCGCGCCGCTGGGTTTGTATTTGGCGGCCGCGGGCGTGGGGCATATTGGGCTCGTAGATTTTGATGTGGTGGACTTCACGAATTTGCAGCGGCAGGTGACGTTTGGCACCAGCGATGTGGGTAAGGCTAAGACGGAAGCGACGCGCGCGCGACTGAGCAATTTGAACCCGGATGTGGAAATCGCGACGTACGAAACGCGACTGACCAGCGAGAATGCACTGGAACTGTTCAAAGACTACGACATCATTGTCGACGGCACAGATAATTTTCCGACGCGTTACCTGGTCAACGATGTGTGCGTGCTGTCAGGAAAGCCCAATGTGTACGGATCGATCTTCCGGTTCGAAGGGCAGGTCACTATTTTTGGAATGCCGGGTGGGCCGTGCTATCGATGTTTGTATCCTGAACCGCCCCCGCCGGGACTGGTGCCTTCCTGCGCTGAAGGAGGCGTTTTGGGAGTGCTTCCCGGCATTGTGGGATCACTGCAGGCGCTGGAAACGATCAAGTTGATCATCGGCAAGGGAGAATCTCTTGCGGGACGACTGGTGCTGTTCGATGCGCTGACGTTGAAATTCCGGGAGTTGAAGTTGCGCAAGAACGCGCATTGTCCAATGTGCGGCACGCACCGGAAGATTCACGAGCTTATCGATTACAACGAGTTTTGCGGAATACGCGGGGAAGAGGGACAGGAAAGCGATCCACACGTGCCAGAAATCAGCGCGCGTGAATTGAAAGAGAAGCTGGACCGCGGCGAAGATATTTTCATCCTGGATGTGCGCGAGCCGCACGAATATCAGATTTGCAACCTGAAGGGCCACTTGATTCCGCTGGGCGAACTGCAGCGGCGCGTGCACGAACTGGATTCCGCGCATGAGATCGTGGCGCACTGCAAGAGCGGAAAGCGGTCGGCGCAGGCGGTGGATTTCCTGAGACAGGTGGGTTTCCGCAAGGTTTACAACTTGCACGGAGGCATCCTGTCCTGGTCGACGGAAGTCGATCCAACTGTACCGCGATATTAGGATTGCTGGCGTTCTTGTGTTCAGAGGCATCCCTCGTTATCTTGTAAACGGATTTTGCAGCGAAATCGACGGAACAACAGACGGAGGAATTCGTGGCGGGAACAAAAGTAACGGTGTTCAGCAATGGCCCCATTCGGATTGAAGGAGACTTCGAGATCGTGGATCAGGAAGGAAAAACATTTGGGCTAGCCGGAAGGACGGCAATCACTGTTTGCCGCTGCGGGCACTCGGCAAATATCCCGTTCTGCGACGGCTCGCACAAGCGCCAAGGATTTACGAGTCCGGTGGCCGCGAGAGACCTGCCGCCGCCCGTTCCGAAGCCGTAAATGGGGTTCCGAAATGGGTGAGACGGTCTCAAGATGAGACGAAGTACAGGTTTGTGACAGTCTTGCCTAAACGCCTGCTAACTATCTGGATACAAAAACGATAGTGTTTCAAAACAAGACGTTGTTGAAGCGGTTCGGCGTCTCGTTCTTGTCTCAGATGCTACAGTCTCTACTGTAGCTACTTGATAAGCCATTTTATTTCAGTATGTTACAATGCGTGATTATGTGCCCGAAAAGGTCACGTACGTGCAATCCCTGATGTTGCCGGGTTTCCCCGGCGATTGGGGGTTGTTTTGGGGGATTGGACGAAAATCACCGGGTTTCTCCGGAAGGACCGGGGCAGGCTGCCAGTCATAGGCTATGGCCTATTCCTTGGTTTGATTTTCGGAATGGCGCTTTACTCCCGTTCCGCCCACATTGTTGGCGCGCCTACAACCTATCTCTACTTGGAAGTCGGTGGCTCTCTCCTTTGCTTTTGTTACGCCGCGAATGCTTTGGTTCGTTTCCGGGGCACGCACGACCGTATCGCATTGATACTGGCGTTTGGGTTCGTCTTGTCCGGAATGATTGAGACAGTGGGCTACTTCGGTCTCAACGACCTGCTGCGCACCGGCCAAGCTGCACTTTCTCATGTGCCGATGGGCTGGATGGTCGGACGGACGCTGCTGGCGGTGCTGTTGCTTGCGGCGCTGGCCGTAGAGCGTTTCCTGCCAACTTCACGCCAACCGAGCCGGGAAACCGCGGGTGCCTTGTTTGTGGTGGCGGCCGCGGCCTATATCACGAGCGCTGCGTTCATAGCTGCGCCTGCGACGCCAATCGCGAAGTACGGCGCGTTTTTCTCGCGCCCCTGGGAATTGCTTCCCGGCGTGTTGTTTGCCTTGGCGGCGATTTTCTTTTACCGCCGTTACCAGGAGCAACAGGCGAACGACGGCGAAGCTTCCCTGTACGACTACTCGCTGTTTCTTGTGGCACTGCTGAATACAGCCTGCCACCTGGCCGCGCTTTTTTCCCGGCGCATTTTCGACGGACCTTTCTTCCTGGCGGAACTCACGAAGGTCGCGAGCTACACCATCATGCTATGCGGGGCGCTGATCGATCAGGCTCGCTTGTTCGATCAGGTGCGTTCGCTGGCGATCAGCGATCCCCTGACGGGTTTGGCGAATTACCGGCGGCTGATTGCGGTGATCGAATCGGAGCTCGACCGTTCGCGCCGGACGCGCCGGCCCTTCAGCATCGTGTTGCTGGACATGGACGGGCTGAAGACCATTAACGACCGTTATGGACATCTGGTGGGCAGCCGTTCGTTGGTACGGCTAGGCAAAATCCTGCGCAACCATTCACGAGCCATTGATACCCCCGCGCGTTACGGCGGAGATGAGTTTGCCCTGGTGCTGCCAGAGGCGCCCAAAGAGATTGCGGCGCGTGTCTCAGCGCGGATTCGGGAAAGACTTGCCGGCGAAACGGAGGAGCCCGGGCTTTCCGTCAGCGCTGGCATCGCGGCGTTTCCGGAAGACGGCGACACGGCAGAAAAGCTTTTGGGTGCTGCGGACCGGACACTGTATCGCATGAAACATCGCGGAAGCGCGATGAATTCGATCACGCGTATTGCGGCGTGCTTGTGAGGACGACGTTAATGGATCACAGGCAGTCATTTCGCTTCAATCGCAGTGAGAGCCGGATTCCGATGGAGATTCCCGTAGTGCTGGAAGGCCACCGGCAGACGCCGGGTGTGGAAGCCACGTTTACGGAAAACGTGAGCGCCAAGGGAGCGCGCGTGGTAAGCACGCGGCGCTGGGAGAAAGGTGCGGCGGTAACATTTGCGTCGCGCACCGGAGAATTTCGTTCTGCGGCTCGAGTAGCGTACTGCCAACCATTGCGTGGCGACGGCTATGCAATTGGGGTGGAGTTTCTGGAGCCAGTGGGGCGATGGGTAGTTCAATCTGCAAATTAGCTCGACTGTTTGTCGGCGAGCGGACAGGAGGGAACTGCTGGAACAACTCTTAGGGAATACAGTTACAGCGCAAGCAAAGCGCCGGACGGATCTCGAGAAGGAGCCGAACGGCGCTTTGCCATTTCTTGTCCGCAATTTGAATTAGCGTGAGAAGCCGCTTCTAGTCGAGCCCCATGACTTCCTCGTAGACCTTCAGCGTGCCCTCCACCATGTGTTCGGCGGTAAAATTTTCTGATACGCGCAAGCGCCCGCCCGTTCCCAGAGCGCGCGCAAACTGCGGTACGCTCAGGATGCGTTTGACGGCCGCGGAAATTTCTCCCACCTCCGGGCCCGAAACGAACAATCCACTCTTGCCCTCTTCGATGATCTCTGTCAGCGCCCCGCGCGAAAAAGCAATCGACGGAATTTCATGGGCCATTGCCGCAAGCAGGGAATTATTGAAGGCCTCGAAGAACGAGGGCAGAAGGAAAACGTCCAGGGCCGCATAAACGGGTTCGACGTCTTTCAGAAAGCCTGTGAAAGTGACGGACTTCGAGAGGCGCAATTCAGCCGTGAGCTTTTCCAGGTCGCGGCGCGAGGAACCGTCGCCGGCCAACAGCAGGCGTGCGTTCGGGAAATCCTTGCGCACTTCGACGAGCGCCCGAATCAACCATTCCTGGCCCTTATCGGGAAGCAGCGCGCCAACGCAGCCCAGAAGAGGCGTGCCTTCGGGGATGCCCCAGCGTTGGCGGGCTTGCGAGCGTTGCGCAGGAGTTGGCAGAGCCGGTATTTGCGTGCCTTCGTGGACGACGCGAATCTTTGCTCGGTTCGCGCCAGAGGCCGCGGCTTGGTCGGCCACCCATTGAGAGTTGGCGAGGATGCAGTTGGCTCTGCGATAGCGGCTCTGCGCAATCCAACCCTTGCCCAGCGGGTATCCCACACGCCGCGAAGCCACGAACGGCAAGCGGTTACCCCGCAGCGCCAGCCACGCAGCCGTGACCGCGTGAGCTTCATTTGCATGGACAAGCTCAATGCGTCCTTCCGCGAGAATGGAGCGGATTTTCGAAGCCGCGAAGAGGCGCGGCATGCTGCGCGACACGCTGTGCACGTAGATGCCTTCTTTTTTCGAGCGGTGGCTGATGGAAGAGCCGTGGGTGGCAACCAGTTCCGCGGCATTGCCGCGTTCGTACAAACCCTTCAGCAGGAGAAAGGCCTGGTTTTGGCCACCGCGCCATCCGGTTTCAAGATCAACGATGAGAGGAATCACGCGACACAGCTCCGTGCTTGCTTTTCAGCTTCAACCAATTTGCCCAGCTTTTGAAATTTCAGGCGCACGCCGCGAGCGGCCATTTGCGCAATAAGCGCGCCGCGGTAACCGTCCAGAAAGCCAGCACCGAAAACGAAATGGCGAATCCAGCTCCAGGGCGTGGCGAACCACATCGCGGAGCGCCAATGACGTTTTCCCTGGTCGAACATTTCCTGTGCGATGGTGGTCGTATATTTGTCCAGCTTGGCTTGATGTTCCGCGAAGGTGCGAATGGTGTAATGGAGCAGGTCGCCACGCAGGCGCCCGATTTTTCCGTCGTAGCGGATGGCGGAGTGGATAGCCCCCTGAAAGTGAGCCTTATCGCGCCGGTAAATGCGCCGCTGCCAGTCCGGATACCAACGCGAATGGCGGATCCAGGCGCCGAGATACCAGGTGAGACGGGGCATTTCGTACACGGCAAAAGGCGGCTCGCTGGTCTTCCACTGGCGCACGGAATTTTTCAACTCTTCGCTCAATTCTTCATCCGCATCGAGCAGGAAAATCCAGTCTTGGGCAGCCAAGGAGGCTGCGAAATTTTTTTGATCTGCGTGGTTTGTAAAAACGCGCTCATAAACCTTGGCGCCAAATTCCCGAGCGATTTCCTGGCTACGATCGGTGCTGCCGCCGTCGACTACAATGATCTCGTCGGCAAGGGCCTGGACCGAACGCAGGACTCGCGGCAAATTTTCCTGCTCATTCTGCGCGACAAGGCACACACTCAGGCGGTTCATCTCTGCGACCTGCAACAATCCTGCGCCAGTATCTCACAACCCACCGAAAGGAATCGCGGTGGATGGGCAGCGGAACTAGCGCAGGCTACTTGGAAGGAAGGGTTAGGCTGAGACGGATGGTTGTGCCGCCCACACGGAATTCCGAGCCGTTCTGAAGCATTGCGGCACGCACGCGTTCTTCTTCGAAAAAAGTGCCATTGGTAGAGTCCAGGTCTTTCAAATTCGCGAAGCCTTCGCGGATTTCCAGGAGGCAATGGTGGCGCGAGACTTCCGGATCGCTGAGGGCAATATCGGCGCCTTTGCGTCCGATGACCGCGCGTTCCTTGGATAAAGTGAAGGAGCGGCCGAGTTCAGGGCCGCTGGTGACGCTGAGAACGGCGCTCAGACCGGGTGGAAGATCGGGGTTGTCGTCAACAGCAGGAGCTTTCACTCGTGCCGTGGAGGCGTCGGCACGGGCGAAGGATGGCATCGGAGAGATGACCACGGTTTCGTCGACGCGGCGCTTCACCTCGACAATGGTGGTCTTGGCACACTTGGTGCAGCGAAACTGAACTTTGGAATGCTTGGCCAGCACGGAATCGTTCAGCAGATGTTGCTGCCCACAATGAATGCAGCCCGCTTGCATACTTCCAAATTACCACGCCAGGAGAAGGAGAGGCGGGCGGGGTTCGGAGGGTTGCGAGAAGGGTTACGCGGTAGGATCGACGGATTTTGCGCGCGGCAGCGAGGTAAGGGTTAGGCCGTATCTTCCACGGGCACTGGCGCCACCGCCTTCTTCTTCATTCCTGTGGTCGTGATCAAGATCACGCTGGCTAACACAAACAGAGTTCCCAGAACCGTGCGAAGGCCCAGCGCCTCGCCACCCAGAAAGTATCCGACCAGCACCGCGACAACCGGATTTACGTAGGCGTAGGTCCCGACTTTCGTCGGGGATTCATGATGAATCAGCCAAAGGTAAGCGGTGAACCCGATAATGGAGCCCGCAACGATCAGATACAAAAGAGACAGCCACGCGGCGCGCGAGACTGCTTCGGGGCGAAAATTACGAAATTCGCCCAATGCTGCGGCTGCGAATGCGAGTAGAATTCCGCCGGCCAGCATTTGCGCGCCCGAACTCAACATTTTGGACGAGGGAAGCGGCAGCTTGCGCGTGAGTACGGACGCCACCGACCAACTCACTGAAGCGATGATCAGTGCCAAGGCACCGGAGCGGTCTACCGGAGCGCCGCCGAAGTTCAACGAACGGCTCATTAAGACGGCCACACCGCCCATGCCGATGAGAAGAGCCAAGGCCAAACGAAATGTAAGCTTTTGCGTTCGCAGGATAACGATTTCAGAAATGGCCATGAACGCGGGAATCATGGCCAGCATTACCGCGGCGATGCCCGACGGCACACGCTGTTCGGCCCAAAACAGCAAACCGTAGTCCATCAGGAAAATCAGGGAACCGAGGAAGAAGGCGGATAGCCACTCGCGGGCGGTTGGGGAATGCTCGCCTCGCGCGACCGTCCACAGATAAAGAGCGAGTCCGGCAACTAAGAAGCGCATCGCTGCCAGAAGTAGTGGTGGCACTTCGCGCACGCCGACGCGAATGGCAAGAAATGTGGAGCCCCAGACAAAATAGATGATGGCGAAAGCCAACAGTGTCTTCCACGCTGCGGGACGAAGCTCGGTCGCCATCTGAGAACTTTACCAATTCGCTCCCCGGATTGCTTTCGTTCTCTGATGCTGCGCTTGTGTCGATTTGGCCCGTTCCGCAGAGCCTGCTTCGCAAGCACTCTGGCACATGTGCTAGCATAAAAGATTCCATTTGACGGCAGGAGAACGCTAGTGACCGAGCATATTTCGCGCAAGGAATTGAAGCAGGACAAGGTTCGTGAAACATTCGAACACGGAGCTGAGGCTGTTCTCTCTCACACACGCCTGGCTTCGATCGCCGTGCTGGCCTTGATTCTGGCGGCTTCCGGCTATTTGGGCTGGAAATTTTATAGCGACCGGCAGACGGCGCAAGCCCAGGTGGCGTTGGACGAAGCGATGAAGGTTTTCAATTCACCGATTGCTACTCCGGGACAACCGGTGCTGCCGGGGGAAACGACCTATCCCACCGAAGAGAAGCGGGCGGAGGTAGCGCAACCAAAGCTTGCGGCCGTGGCTACCCGGTGGCCGCGGACAAATCCTGGCAAACTGGCGCGCTATTATTCCGCGCTGGCGTTGATGGATCTGGAAAAACTAAATCAGGCCTCCGAAGAATTGAAGAAGCTGGATGCTGGTTCGGACAAAGAGCTTGCGGCGCTGGCGAAGTTTCAAATGGCGCTGATCGACGAACGCAGTGGAAAGAAGGACGAAGCGATCAAGACGCTGCAAGCGCTCAGCACCGCTGGATCTGTGCTGGTGCCGAAGCCGATGGTGCTGCTTGAGCTTGCCGGCATTTACAGCCAAACCGATCCGAAACAAGCGACCACATTGTATCAGCAGCTGAAAAAGGACTATCCAAATACTCCGGTGGCGGACCAAGCGGATCGAGGATTGGAACTGATGGGTTCTTGATCTGGCGCGAGCCTGAGCGAGCTCACTCTGCAAACTCCGTTCGCGAACTGGCATCTGCGCCATTCTTGCGGACTACACGAAATCGCCGGAGGCTTCGGCCATCGAAACGTATCCACTCTTAGCGCCGTGGGCAATGCGAACCGAGGAATCCCATGGACGCCGTTATCCGGAGCCAGCCCACCCCTATCGCAGCGAATATGCGCGAGACCGCGACCGCATCATCCACGCGCGGGCATTCCGGCGGCTGGAAGCCAAGACACAAGTCTTCACCGCGCGCTTTTCCGATCATTTCCGTAACCGGCTGACGCATACGCTGGAAGTTTCGCAAGTTGCGCGAACCGTGGCGCACGCGCTCGGGCTGAATTCCGATCTGATGGAGTCGCTGGCGCTCGTGCACGACATCGGCCATCCGCCGTTCGGCCACGCAGGCGAACGAAAACTGGACGTATTGATGCGTCCGCATGGCGGGCGCTTCGATCACAACCTGCACGCATTGCGCATCGTGGAACAGTTCGAGCATCGTTATCCCGGATTCGCGGGGCTTAATCTGACGTTTGAAGTGCGCGAAGGAATTGTCAAACACTCACGCGACTATAGGGCGGCCGATTTTCCTGAGTTGGCAGAGTACCGGCTCGATGTGCGGCCGCCGCTGGAATCCCAGCTGATCGATTGGGTGGACGAGATTGCTTACAACACCTCGGACCTGGACGACGCGCTGGAAGCAAACCTTCTGGACGTGAATTTGCTGCGCGAGGAAGCGCCATTCTTTGGGCGAATTTATGCAAATGTGACGATGCAGTATCCATGGGCGCCGGCGAAGCTGCAATTCAGCGAGGCGTTGCGCCACATGCTCGATTCGCTGGTGACAGACGTGATCCAGCACACCGAGCAGCAAGTCCGTGCTTCCGGTGTCCAGACGGCCGAAGAGGTACGCCTAGCGTCGGCGCGGCTGGCAGGCCTGAGCGAGAACGGACGCGCGCAGAACGCCATGCTGAAAACTTTTCTGTTCCGGCATGTCTATAATCTTCCGGTCATCACGGAAGACAGCGACCGCTCCGTGCGATGCTTGGAAGAATTGTTCATTTATTACCTGCAAAAGCCGCATTCGATGCCGGAAACGCACGAAGAAATGGCTCGCGAGACGCCCCGGCACGTGGTTGTTTGCGACTACATTGCAGGAATGACCGACCAGTTCCTGTTGCGGCAGCATCAGGAGCAATTCGGCTCCCCGGCTTCTTCGGTCTCTTCTATCGCGCGGCCCCAGCGGATAGAATGAAGCAGCGTTTCGGAGCTGGATCCATGTCAATTCGCCGAATGCTGCTCTGGCTGGTTTTCGCCGCGTTGTGGTGCGCGTGCGCGTTTGGACGTCCGCAGATTCCTGGCCTGACTTCGTCGCCCGCACCAGTCGCATCGCAACAGCCTTCGATATCACCCGATCCCCTGGGCCGCGAAACTCCACGCGGATGCCTGCTGGGTTTCATCAAAGCTGCGCAGGAAGAAAAATATTCCGTGGCAGTGCAGTACTTTCAACCGCTACAGGCGCGCCATCATGTGTCCGAAGAAGATGATGATGAACTGGCCGAACAACTTCTGGCGATTCTGAATCAGAAATTCTCTGGTCCGCTGGACTTCGTGAGCCGTGATCCGCAAGGCCGGCTGGATGACGGCTTGCCGCCGGAAGAGGAAAAGATCAGCAGCAATCTGGGGCTGGATACATTTCCGATTCTTCTGGTGCGAAGCGAGGATGAGCAGGGACGAAAGCTGTGGTACTTCTCGCGCGTGACGTTGGAGTCTGTGCCGAAGATTTACGACTCGCTGACGTTTCCGACAATAGAGAAACAGTTGCCGCCCTATCTGGTGGAACACCGGCTACTGTCTCTGCCCATCTGGCAGTGGTTGGCGATCCTGCTTTTCATCCCGATTTCGTTCGTGTTTGCCAGGCTGGTGACGAAAGCGCTGGAAACGATGACGCACTATTGGCGCATCGCGCGGCACCTTCCGATTCTTCAAGTTGAGCCTTGGCGGCGAATCGGCCCGCTGACGTTCATGATCGCGCTGCTGATTCACTATGCCCTGGTGGCTTACATCGGCACTTCGCTGCTCTACCGCTTGTACTACCGCAGGGTTATCTGGATTTTTCTGGCGATCGCGTTCTATTGGCTGCTGACGCGGATTACGCGTGCGATCTCGGCGCGAATCGGAGCAAGCCTTTCGAGCCGTGGGATGTTTGCGGAACGATCGATCGTGTCGCTGATCCGCCGATTTGTGGAAGTCAGCATTTTCATCCTGGTGACGCTGGTTGTGCTGCATGGGCTGGGATTTAACGTGAGTGCGGCGCTGGCCGGAGTAGGCATCGGAACGCTTGCACTTGGCTTGGGCGCGCAGAAAACGTTTGAGAACATGTTCGGCGGCGTGTCCATCCTGTTCGATAAGGTGATCCTGATCGGAGATACGTGCAAAGTGAACAATCAGTCGGGGGTTGTCGAGGATATTGGGTTGCGGTCAACGCGCCTACGGACGCCGGAGCGGACGCTACTGTCGATTCCGAACGGCACCATGGCTACCGCCGTCATCGAGAACCTGAGGTTCCGCGATAAGTTTCTGTGCCAACAGGTGATTCGTCTTCGCTACGATCTCTCGCCGGACCATGTTCGTTTCGTCCTGGAGGAAATCCGCCAACTGCTGCTGGAGAATCCGAGAGTGGAGGATTCCTCTTCGCGCGTGCGCTTCATCCGTTTCTCGGATTATTCGCTGGACGTGGAGATTTATTGTTACATCCTGGAGAGCGACTACAACGCCTTTCTGAGCACGCAGGAAGGGCTGCTGCTTTCAATCATGGACGCGCTAGAGAAGGCGGGCGTGGTGGTGGCGTTGCCGACACAAACGACGATGGTTTCCCAAGATTCGTGGGTTGACCCAGAAAAAGCGAAGGCAGCCAAGGCTGCCATTGAAAAAATACGCGATCCGGGCGTACCCGGCGCGGGGAAACTGCCGTCGGAGTAACAGTGTGCGGCGCTACTGCGCGAAGGTGTTGCAGGCGCTGATCGTGCCGGAATTGAAACCACGATTAAACCAGTCCATACGCTGCGCGCAACTGCCGTGCGTGAATGTTTCTGGTTGCACACGTCCGCGAGTCATCTGCTGAATATGGTCGTCACCGACGGCAGCCGCAGCTCCCAAGGCTGACTGCACATCTCCTTGGTCCAGCAAGCCTCGTTGCTGGGTGGAATGCGCCCAGACGCCGGCGAAGCAATCGGCCTGCAACTCCAACTGCACAGAGGCAGCTTTCGCTGAGCCAGGGTTCTGGCTTTGGAATTGGCGGACCTTGCCTTCCACACCGATCAGCTTTTGTACATGGTGGCCGACTTCATGAGCCAGCACGTAAGCCTGGGCAAATTCGCCGGGAGCCCCAAAGCGGCGCTTCAGTTCGTCGTAGAAAGACAAGTCGATGTACACCTTTTCATCGCCGGGGCAATAGAAGGGTCCCGTGGCGGCTTCAGCTCCGCCGCAGGCGGAATTGGTGGCATCTCGGAACAAGACAAGCTTGGCATGCCGATAGGGAGTGCCCGCCTGTTGGGGCAGGAGCTGATCCCAGGTTTTCTGCGTGTCGTCGAGGACGAAAGAGACAAACTGAACCAGGGGCTTTTCCGCCTGGTCTCGCGCAGGATCGGGTGTACTGACTGCGGCAGACCCGGGAGTTGAGGCGCCACCCCCACCCAAAAGAGCAAAGAAGTTCTGCTTAAAGATCAGGCTTAAGACGAACAGGATCAGCAGGCCGCCGAGCCCGAGACGCATGCCACCGAAGCCTCCACCACTGCCGCCACTGCTCTGATCGCGACGATCTTCGATATCTCCACTTACTCCACCGGGTGTCCAACGCATAAGACTTTCTCCTTACGGGCTCCTTAATGGGCTTAGCAAAGGGCGCAGTTTCCTGAGGACAAGGGCGGAAAAACACCAAAATCCTACCACTCCTGCGCGGAAAGGACAGGAAGATTCTTCAAGATCGTGGAGGCTAGATCGATCCATTACCCTGTGCCAAAGCGTCTAATGTAAGGGTATGCCGCAACCCCTGTATTTTGAGTCACGCGTCCCTATCGAAGCAGCCAACGTCAGGTTAAAATGCAGTGAACCATGTCATCCCAGACTGTCAATAGCGAGCGCAGGAAGAATTCGCGCAAGGAACCCCCAAGCCTGATTTACGTGGAGTTGGGTCCGGGCAATGGTGGAATGATGCGCGATCTGTCTGAGGAGGGATTTGCGCTTCGGGCGATGATACCGTTGCATGTGGGGGAGAAAACCCCATTCTCCTTTTTGCTGAGTACTACGGTTCGGATTGAGGGAGAGGGGGAGATTCTGTGGGTCGAGGAGCGTGGCCGGGTCGCGGGCGTTCGATTTGCTGAGCTTACACAATTGGCACGGACGCAGATCCAGAGCTGGCTGAACGGCACGCTGGAAAATAAAGAAGAAGCGGATAAGCCGGGCGCTTCGGACGTGCAATCGTTTGAAGAACTTCGTAAAGAACTCCGCTCTCCGGGCCTTCGTGGACCCGCAGAGCAGCCAAAGCCTCACTGGTCGATCTCCCGTCCAACCGCGCAACCGGAACCGGTTGCGAACGAGCCTCTCGCACTGCCACCGCCACAAGCGCCTCCTGTCGTGAATGTGACGGCTGACGTGGATGCTTCCGCTATCGAGAGCGTGGAAGAAGAACAAGAGACAGAGAGTCCGGCTGAGCCAAGTTCGTTTCCGGGTCTGCCCGATTTTCCCACTACGAAAGATGCGATTGAAATTTCGTTTGAGCCGCCTTCCCCGGCTGCGGAAACGGAATTGGAATCCGGGTGGAAAAGGGAACATGCCAACCAGCAGGTGTTACCAGAAATTCCGGCAAACGAGAAAGGTGAGGAATTTGCGTCACCCGAGCTGCCTGATATTACTCGAATTCTGATACAACCACCAAGGAAAGACGCAGAGTATAACTCGAAAACCGCAGCGTTGCCGACGCTTGAACCGTTGAGCCTAAGCAGCGGTGCGGGCCAAGGGGCCTGGACAGATTGGTTCACGTTGTCTCGCGCTGTGGGAATAATGGCTGTGTTGGCATTGGTTGTGGCTGCTTCGGTCTATCATCGCGTGTTTGGCGAAGGACTGATCTGGTTGGGCGAGCAGTTAGGTGGTTCAGGAACAGGCCAGGTTTTGCAGCCGCCTTCGGCGGAAAATCCTGCCGGGGATGTAACCAATGCGCAGCCCACGAACGCTGTGCCCACTCCTGACTCTACAGCGCCAGCCTCGAGCCCGGAGACTACGGCACCGACGGAAACTGCTCCGGTCAACAAAGCGGCCGCCTCGCTACCTTCTATACCGAAGGGCACGTCTCCACCGGTTAGCCCACTTTCCGGGATGTCTGCAGGCGCGGGGTCGGAGACTGGGCAGGAAACGGGTTTGTCGGAGTATTCGCATGCCATGCAACTGCTCCGCGGGAAAAATGCGACCGAAGATAAGTCTGAGGCCGTACGACTGCTTTGGGTTTCCGTGGAAAAGGGCAATCCCAGCGCGGAACTGACGCTGGCCGAACTTTACTGGCGCGGCGAAGGGGTGGCCCGGAACTGCGACCAAACGCGTATCCTGCTGAGCGCAGCCGCTCGCAAAGGCAACGCGGACGCCCAGAAGCGCTTGCAGCAATTACAGCAGGAAGGCTGCGAATAAGTTAATTCCCTTGGACAAGCGAACTGTAAGAGAATAGGCGCGACGGAAATCGTTCCCGGGTGTGTGGAGGCCAATCGTGTTCTGTTCCAAATGCGGTGCCGTCCTTGCGGCAGACACAGCATTTTGTCAATCGTGCGGTAATCCCGTGGTGCGGACCGCCGCGCTGCCAGCTGCCGCGGCGGCAATGCCTGTTGCCATTTCTCCTCATGCGGGCGTCGGAGCGATCGTCTACGCATCCAACGTGACATACGCTGGATTCTGGTTGCGTTTTGTCGCCGCCATCATCGATGGATTCATCATTGGACTGGCGTTAGCGATTGTGACAATTCCCTTGTTCTTCCTG
>Ga0210385_10000634_pt1 | contig 23946 bp, 26 predicted proteins | sample IncBWH26OmetaG_FD_160107 | JGI IMG/M metagenome (GOLD analysis project Ga0210385, IMG submission 160107) | Forest soil microbial communities from Barre Woods Harvard Forest LTER site, Petersham, Massachusetts, United States - Inc-BW-H-26-O ...
AGTCTATTACGTCGTGCTGCATCAGGGATTTCAGACTGCTGCGAAGCTGGGAAACGCACTCGCCGAGCTTCCCAAGAATCCGAAACAGGCCCTTGCTGATCTGCGGGCGCATTTCTCGGCTCAGAAGCAAGTCGTCGTGCTGGGGCGGCACGTCAGCAGAGCCGAAGCGGCGCTACTTCAAAAGACCCGCAGCTTCATCCTCCAAGTAAGCGACTTTCTCTCGGTCCGGATGCTGGACAAACAGGAAGCCTTTCGCGTTCTCAAGCGAACGCTCAACTTCCAGCCCGATAAAGTCGACTCCGCCAAACTCAAGCACGACACCTTTCTCGATTACTACCTTCCCGAATCGCCCATCGAATGCCATCGCGGGCATCTCCGCGTGGATGATTACTACGTCAAGGTTCTCACGCTCAAAGAACCGTCTACGCAGAGCTTTCCCCTCATCTTCAAACGGTTGCTCGAAGTGGAAGCGAACTATTACGTCGTCACCGAATGGAAAAAGGAAGATTCCGGCAAGATGCGCCGCGTCATCCAGACCAAGCGCCGTCATTTTCACAACACCAAGCGTTCTTTCACGAGCCAAGTCAGTCTCAACGACGCTCCCACTCAAGACGTACTCCTCGACGATTCCAAGGAATCCCAGGTCAGGGAGCTCGGGGAAGGCATCAAGGAAATCGAGTTGCGCGGGAACTACTTCGGTCAATTCTCTTTGACCGTTGTGATCTATGACTTGGATATAGCCAAGGTGGACCGTGCGTGCGCCGACTTCTACAAAGTCTTCAGCGTCCATGACGCCCAGCTCTATGAGGAAAAATACAACCTGCTGAACGCTTTCCTTGCGGCGGTTCCCGGAAACCACGTCTTCAATTTGCGTTCCCTGTATCTACTCAACACCAACTACGCGGATTTCTCGTTTCTCTTTACGCTTCACTGCGGCGAGCCCCGCAATGCTCATCTGCGCGAGGAATATCTCGCGGTCCTGGAGACGAATCACCACACGCCCTACTACCTGAATCTCCACTACCGCGATGTGGCCCACACCATGATTCTCGGGCGAACCGGAGCCGGTAAAAGTTTCTTGCTGAATTTCCTCATCACCAACCTTCAGAAATACGATCCGCACACCTTCATCTTCGATTTAGGTGGGAGCTTCGAAAGCCTCACGCAGCTCTTTGGCGGCTCGTATGTTCGCGTTGGGTTGGAATCCGAAGATTTCAAGATCAATCCCTTTTCGTTGCCGCCAACCAAGGAAAATCTCGATTTCCTCGCCCTCTTCCTAAAGGTTCTGATCCAGGGGCAGAGGGCGGGTGAACTCGACCCGGCCGCTGAGCGTGATCTCTTTCACCAAGTCGAAAACCTCTACGCGGTGGACCCGGCGCTGCGCACGCTTGGCGTTCTCGCAAATACGCTCGGGCATGATATTGCGAGCCGCCTTTCGAAGTGGACTCGCGGAGGCCAGTTCGGATTCCTCTTCGACAACGCCGAGGACACGATTTCGTTCTCCCGCTTTCAATGCTTTGACTTCCAACGCATGAGCCAGTATCCGGAACTACTGGAACCGCTGCTGCTCTACATCCTCCATCGCGCCAATGCCGTCATCGCGGATCGGCAGATTGGCTCCATTTTTAAAGCCTTCTTCATCGACGAAGCGTGGGTGTTTTTGAAGAACCCAAGTATTCAACGGTACGTGGTTGAGGCTCTCAAGACTTGGCGGAAACACAACGCGGCTATGGTCCTCTCGACTCAATCTCTCGATGAACTCAAACGCTCGGACATCCTCGACGTAATCATCGAAAGCTGTGCCACCAGAATCTTCCTCGCGAACCCCGATATGGACCGCGATATGTACCAGCGGCAGTTCCACCTGAACGACAACGAGGTCGAGCTGATCTCGGGCCTTATCCCCAAGCAGCAATTCCTGATTAAAACGCCGGAACTCGCCAAGGTCGCCAATCTCAATGTCGATCCCAAGAGCTATTGGCTCTACACAAACGATCCGTACGACAACAAGAAACGGAAAGAAGCATTCGAGACCTACGGTTTCGAACGCGGGCTCGAAGTGCTCGCGGGAGGAAAGCCGTGATCCTCATCAGGTACCTCCATGCGTGGTTGAGAGACAGTAATCTCTTTTCGGCCTTCGTGCCGCTGGCCGTTAAAGCGTTCGTCCTCGCAATCGCCTTCGCAGTCCTTTGGTTCGTCTGCGTCTTAGTTGAGCGTCGACAAAGTTCACAGCAGCACAAATCGTCCTCAAAAGGAGAAACTCTATGAAGCCGTTTTCGAGTCGCTGGCAACGCTCTGTTTTTCACTTGTTGACCATCGTTCTACTGCGCGCCGTTGCCGTTCCACCTTCGCCCGCGCAGGCCGCGACGGATGCTGCGGCGCGTGTCGTGAAGTATTCAAAAGAAGATATTGTTTCCGTTCGCGCCAAACTCCGATTCTCAACGCTCATCGTCCTGCCTGAGGACGAGGAGATTCTCGATTTCACTACCGGCGACAAGGAGTTCTGGATCATCAATGGAGCTCACAATCTCTGTTACATCCATCCGGCCCAGGCCGGCATTCGCAGCAATTTAAATCTCATCACCGCAAGCGGTCACGTCTATTCATTCTTGCTGACTGAAATCAGCAACCAGCCGAATCTCGAACCCGATCTGAAAATATTCGTTGAGCCCAAGGAAGGCTCCGGTATCTCAACGAACACCGGGATGCGCGGATATGTGAGCGCCGCGGAAGCGGAAGCTTACAAGAAAGAAGTCGAAACACTTCGCATCCAGGCTGCGGATCAGGTGCATGCGGCACAAGCACAGTCCGCCGAGCAGGTGAACCGCTTCCGCTCCAGTTACCCGACTAAACTTCAATTCGATTACTTAATCGACGCGAAAGCGGCGCGCGAGCCCTTCCTCGTGTCCGCGATCTACCACGACGATACCTTCACCTACATCAAGTGCGGGGCGCGCGAAAAGCCCGCTCTTTATGAAATCAAGGACGGGCAGCCCAACCTGATTCCGTTCCAGCTCGAGAACGGTGTGTACATTGCACCCAAGATCATTGACTCGGGCTACCTCGCCGTCGGCAAGAAGAAAATGCCGTTCGCGCGCCGCATTGCCGCGAACTGAGGGATGAGAGATGAGCCAACCTGCCGAGATTCAGGAAAAAGCTCCCAAGCCGCAAGGCCTTCTGCCGAAGAACGTCCAATCCTGGCTTCTCATCGGACTGGCGTTCCTGATGGTCGCCATTATGTGGCTAACGGGAGGCAAAAAGCCGCCGACACCCGTTAAAGCCGCGTCGTCCGCCGCGCCAGCAGAGGCGCCACTCGAAGTTAACGAGACGAAAATTGCCGAAATGCAGAACCGGATTCAGGATCTGCAGCGACAACAACTGGTGGCGCAGAGCGCTCTTGCCCAGCAGACCCGCTTGCCCAGTGCCACGCCGCAAGATTCGCAACAATTTCAGGAGCAGAATGCGTCAGGTAATCCGTCCGACCAGCGACCCGAGGACCCAATCCAAGCTGCGCGCCAGCGTCGCGCCTACGTGTCATTGTTTTCTTCGAACGTGGCGCTGACCTACCGTAAAGCGCCTCCACCGGCGCTCGTACCTGAATCCGAGGTAACTCCGGCGGCACAAAATCTCGTTCCTGTAGGGCCCGACTCCCCACAGGTTGCGCAGCTCTTGAAAGAGATGCAGCCGAATACCATTTCGCCAGCGCCGGGCACTCTATTGCCCGCGCAGGCACGCAGTGATTCCGCGGAATCAACCCACGATCGAAAGGAGGAAGACAAAAATCCTGCCGCCGTGCCGGCCGGCTCCGCCAATGCGGCGGCAGGAAAGCCCTATTTGCTCTTTGAGGGAACCATTCTCGAAACCGTACTTATCAACCGCCTCGATGGAACCTTCACCGGCCCTGTCGAGTGCCTACTCTCAACCGACGTCTATTCGAGCGACCGCCAGCACCTGCTGATTCCGGCAGGTTCGAAGTTGCTCGGCGAAACCAAAAAGGTGGACACGTTCGGCCAGACCCGCCTGGCCGTCGTGTTCCATCGCATGCTCATGCCGGATGGGTATTCCGTCAGCCTCGATCAATTCAAGGGGCTCAATCAAATTGGCGACACCGGCTTGCGGGACCAGGTCAACAATCACTATCTCCGCATTTTCGGAGTATCACTCGCCATCGGTGCGCTCGGAGCCGTTGCGGAGGCTGGTACGTCCGGCTCTCTCAATGCTTCAAACGCCGATCTCATGCGTCAAGGCTTCGCACAATCAACCGCGCAGTCTTCGGCGCAGATTCTCGAAAAGTTCTTGAACATCCTGCCCACCGTGACCATCCGGGAAGGCCACCGGGTCAAAGTCTATCTCTCGGGCGACCTCGCATTGCCCGATTACAACAACCACAAAATGCCTTCCGATCTGTGAAGGCCAAAGGAGAGCAGTCCAATGAAAAGAAAGATTCTGATTTGCTTGCTCGTATTGGGATTAGGAGTTGGTACCGCAACCGCGCAGTTCGGGAATGGCGTCGTTTTTGACCCAACCAACTACCATAACGCACTGCTTCGCTACTACCAGCTCCAGCAGCACCTGATGGAACTCCAGAAGAGCTACGCGAAAATTACTGGGCAACTCAACCTCGCTCTGCAGATGGCGCAGTTCGTCAAGAATATGCCCGCGCGATACAAAGCACTGTTCTCGCAGTGGCGGAATGTAACATCGCTCAACACCTTCGGGAACACAGTCTCGTGGATCAACGGCATCAACACCGGTGTGCTTCCCAACATCAACACCGGCTACCACAGCTCCACGACCCAACTCTCCCAGTACAGTCCGTATGAACTATCAGGAATGGACCCATTAGAACTCGGACGCGTGCAGTCCCAATACGCCTCCATTCAACTCTCGGACGGCGCGAACATGAACGCGATGGCCACCATCGGTGCGATCCGGGGAAGCGCCGACAATGTACAGACGCAAATCGGAAACCTCGAACAGGATTCTTTTTCCGGCGACTCTGGTCTCAATAGCGAAGTGTCTGTCCTGAACAAGATCAATGCGGCAGGAGTCTTAACCCTCCGCACCGTCCAGGACTCGAACAAACTCTTGGCGTCGCTTTTAGAACAGCAGACCATTCTGGCCAAACAACAGCGCGATGTTGCGGCGAACGCCATCAATATAGACATTGGCCGCCAAGCCGCCGTCGCCGACAACATGGCGCAGGTCACTGGCACTATCACGAATTCACTTCAAAACTTCCGCATGCCGTAAGCGTGTGGAGACAGACGCCCAGGCGTCGAGGGAGCTGACGGCAGTGCAAACCGATTTCCTCCAGTACATCTTTCAGGCGATCAACAATTTGCTCACCCAGAACCTCGGCTTCTTCGACACCATGGGCCAGAATCTTTTCCGTTCTTTTGCCACCATCCTCGTGGCCTGGTTTGGAATCAAGTCTGCGCTTGCCTCAGCCAGCGGCAGACCTTCGTTCCAGTTCGATCATTTCGCAAGCCTGCTTCTGACCATCAGCTTTGGATTTGCGATGGTCAATTACTACAGCACTCCGATCCCCGGTGTCGGAACCAGCTTTCACAACCTAGTCACCAACGAAGCGCAGTTTCTCTCGACCCAGATCGATCAGGCCCAGCTCCAAACCGTGGTCTCACAGGTTGCCGACTTCGAATCGCGCATGGACTCTCCCAGCTGGGGAGATATTCTCGGGACCGCCATCTATGTCGTCGTGACCGTCCTACTTGCCGCGGCTCAGGCGATCGCGATCGTCGTGATTGCCTACGGTTTTATTGCTACTGCCGTTTGCGTGCTCGTGGGGCCCGTTTTCATTCCGTTCTTTATCGTCCCGAAGATGGAGTGGCTCTTCTGGGGCTGGTTTCGGTGCTTCATTCAATATGCCTTCTACCAAGTCATCGCCGCAGCGGTGGTCTATATCATCGGAAATCTCATGCTTGGCGCCTTGCGCCTCCCGCCTACGGGAACGCTTTCGACCGTGCAATTGATTGCCTGGTTTCCTGTCCTGTTTATTACGTTTCTCGCGTCGATCTACGTCCTTTTGAAAATCCCTTCCCTCACGAACCATATCTTCAGTGGCACCGCCGGAGGATCTTCCGCTGGCCTGCTCGACGCACCCGCTGCCGTTCTCAACAGGGTGATGTGATGGATCGCGATGCCACATTCCACGACGCCAAACGGCTCTACCTCGAACAGTACGGGGATCCCATGGTGACAAATACGTATCTCAAGATTGCCCTCGCGCTGCTTTCACTCGTTTGTCTGGCGCTCGCGCTCATCGACCTCAGGACCATCCGCACTTTCCAGAACTTTCGCCCACTCGTCATCCGCATCGACGATCTGGGCCGCGCGGAGGCTATTAACTACCACAACCTGGAATACAAACCGCAGGACGCCGAGGCAAAATATTTCTTGTCCCAGTTTTGCGCTCTCTATTACCGCCGCAACCGCTACACGATTCAAGACGATTTCTCGAAGTCCTTGTACTTCCTCGACGGCAAGCTTGCGGACGGAATTCTCGACGCCTACCGCAAGGATGACATCATCAAGAAATTCATCACCAATACAGCAGCGCCGGAGATCGATGTAGAAGTTAAGAAGGTCGCACTCGAAGAGATGGAAACGCCGCCCTTCCGCGCGCGGGTGGACTTCTACATGGTCTATTACTCGCCGGCGGACCATAGCGAGCTGAAGCGCGATCTTTACACCGCGAACTTTATATTCGTTTTCAGATCGCAGGTACCCAACGAACTCATTCCGATCAACCCGCTCGGAATGACCGTTACCTACTTGCGTGAAGACCAGGCGTTCAAATGAGAACCCCAGTCCTCACGCACACCGAAGAGGTCGCGGGTGGACGCAGGGCAACGTCGGCCCAACCTCGGCGCGCCAGCGCCGCTCTGCTGCCCAGGCTCTCGGCCTCACAAACGCCACGGCCCAACTCACGGGCTTTCGCCACTGGAACAAACGGCGCGCCTCACGAGGGCCTCCTTTTCGCCCCGATTTCCACCCGCTCCCAGAAACGCAAATCGTTTATTGGAAAACCTTCACTCGAACGACGGATTTCACGATGATCCCGAATGCCCTGATGCTAACCATCGCCATATTGCTGGGTTACGGATTCTGGCTTCTGGATCAGTTGAAGTTCATGGCACCCTACAGGAGCGTTCTTTTTAACTCCTATGGGCCGACGCTTCTGATCGCGTTCTTCGTGCTCTTCTTGAACGTCTTCGGCGCAGCGCTTCTGTTGCAACGAAAGTTCTTCCTCAAGGACACTGGGCGCAAACTTTCCCACCTCGACCGGCAGTTCCAGGTCCGTCAGGTTGAAATGCCGGTGCCCGGGGATGACCAGGAGGCGCCGCCTTATGTCTCGTGACACTTTTTCATTCGACTCACGCGACGAGCGCGACGCGGCTGCTCGTCGCGACAACAATGGCCGCGACTCCCAATCGCCATCAAATCCGCAGCGCGTCGAGCAGCCGGCGACTCGTGCCGAACCTCTCCTATCTCTCGATCGTTCTGACAGAACCGGGCGAATGCCGGAGGCGCTCGATTCGCCGCGTGCGCAACACGTTGGCGACCGCACCTATTTCCTTCGCGATTCGGAGCTGCAAACGCTGGCCGAGGTGGGAACATTCCGCGTTATCGCCGCTCCCGATCTCGCCCGTGCCAGCTATGGCGGCGACGGCGCGCGCATGGAACGCGAAGTCCGACGCCTGAAGCAACAGTCGCTGCTTTCGGAAAAATCGATTGCAGGTGGACGAAACGGAACGTACCGGCTGCTGACCCTAACGAAGCAAGCTTCCCGGGTACTCAGGACATCGGGCCGCGTGCCAGCCGAGCAAGCGATCTATCACGGGTTTGTGAAGCTTCGCGAAGCACGCCACGATGCGGATCTGTACCGCCTGTATCAAGCCCAGATCGAACGGATTGAGGCGGCAGGTGGCCATCCGACCCGCGTGGTCCTCGACTACGAGTTAAAACGGAGTCTAAATCGCGGTCTCGCGGTTCTTCACGAAGCGGGGCGCTCCCCGCAAGCCCTGGAACAGATCGCCGAGCGATACGCACTGGCTGTCGTCAACGGCAAGATTCCCGTGCCCGACCTGCGAGTCGAATACGACACGGCCGACATGGAACGAACGCACGTCGACCTGGAACTTGCGACTCGCAACTACCGGCCCGGTGCACTCGCGGCAAAAGCGAAGGCGGGCTTTTCGCTCTACGCACGAAGCGAGGATACGTCACGTCTCCGGCGTGTGCTCGACGAGCGCGAAATCACCACACAAATTCTATCCTTATGATCACCCCTAGCACACAAATCGACGCACTGCGGGCCCTCGGTTACACCGAAGACGAATCCCGGTTTCTCTATCTCGTCGCGACTCATTCCGGATACTTTGTCGCCCGTCAATTTCTCGGTTTTACCGGAGCGTCTTGGGGCAAGCGAACCACGCTTTTCTGGAATAAATTGCAGGCCAACCAGCACGCCCGAACCTATCGCTTCGCCAAAGGTGGCACCGCTTACCATCTCTTCGCGCGAAAGGTCTACCGCCAGATTGGCAGAGAGAACCTCCGCAACCGCCGCGAGCACGAACTCGAATACATTCACACCCGTGTCGCGATGTTGGACTTTGTGCTTGGGAACCTCGATCTCGACTACCTCGAAACGGAGCCCGATAAAGTCGCCTATTTTTGTGCGGAGTTGCAGTTGCCCAAGCACCATCTCCCCTCCAAAACCTACAGAGGGCGACACGCGGTGACGCCCACAGTTCGCTATTTCGTCGACCGCTTTCCGATGTTCTTCCGGGCGATGTGTTCGACCTCGCGGATCGTCACGTTCACCTACTTGCAGGGGGCCGAAGCGAACCTCTCCAGTTTCGTACATCACTTGCAGATGTATCTACCGCTGTTTCGCGAACTTTCCGAGTTTCGATTTCTTTTCCTGGCGCGAGCCGATTCCTATTTCGCTAAGGCCTCGGAACTCTTCCGCGATCTCGTGACGATTCCTCTCCAATCGAATCCCGCCGAGGATCTCCTCCGCTATTTTGCGGTTCGCAAAGCATGGGATTTGGCAAAGTACACGACGCTAACGGAAGGAGATCTGATCTTTCGCAATCTCGCCAAGGAGCACTTCGCGGGGGCGCGATTCGAACATTTCTACCGCGCGTGGAAGGTCGGACGCTTGGGCGACGCGGAAATTCGGGAAGAGCTGCGCGGCAGCGACAAGGAGCACGTAGCGCACTTCGACGCACAGATCCTCAATGCCATTGGTATTTCTGGCGCGGAAAGCGAGGCAAGCCGGTGAAGAAGGTAAATATGACACTCTGCAAATCAGTCTGTACCAAGGTCTTCACCGCGTGGCCCAGCATGTCCTGGAAACAGGCGGAGATGCCTAGAACGATACTCAAAAGCAGCTCTGGGAAAACTACCAAATCGGGCGGGAGCGACCCCACTTTTCCGGCCTCCGGCCGCCCAAAAAGTTTTTGGGGTCGCTCCCGCCTTCGGGCACCGTGGCCGGTGCCAGTAGTTTTTCCACCGCTACAAAACGAATCCCGGTAATTCACTGCGAAGGAGACAACGATGTCCATCATCAAGAAAGCACCAACGATCCTGAGCCGAGAAGTTCGGATGGAAGAACCCGTGAGTGCGTTACTCGACGACTACGCACTATTCATCGAGAGCAGCCCGGATCATGTCGTCAATTCCGTCTTGAAGAAGACCCTCTGGCGAGACCAGGATTACCGCAAATGGCGCGAGTTGCGCAAAGCTCGCGGCGACGGTGCCTCTCGGCCTCCGGCTGAGCGGCCAGAGAAATCATGATGCGTCGGCTCCTCGCATCACGGCACTTCGTTGCCGCCGTGCTCGCTATGGCGACGGGGACGGTGATTTTCTATGCGCGGCCCTTTCCCGAAGACCAGCTGTTCTTGCGGGTCATTGCAACACGAGCGCCGCATGCCTTTTTGAGCTTCCGCTACCTCTACAACGTGGTCGTCTTCACTACCCCCTACATCGCCTATCTCGGAGTGCTGTCAGCTCTCTATATCGGTACTCTGAAGTTTCGCCATCGCGTTGTCGCCGGGCAGCTCTCACCTTACCCGCAACCGGAGAAGCGCAACGATCTGTTTGTCGTCTTGGGGGAAGTACACAATCCCCGTCGCCCCGGCCCATCCGAAACCCCGAGATGGCTCGTCGTCCCAGAGCGTGGTTTGTTCACCGGAATCGTTATTTTGGGCGCAGTCGGAAGCGGAAAAACTTCGTGCTGCATGTTCCCCTACGCCGAGCAGATCCTCGCCTACAAGGCCGGCGACGCGGCACAGCGCATTGGTGGTCTGGTCTTGGAAGTTAAGGGCGACTTTTGCAAAAAAGTGCAAGGGATTCTGGAGCGCCATGGACGAGGTGAAGACTATGTCGAAATCAGTCTCGACTCGGAATTCCGTTACAACCCGCTTCACAACGACTTGGATGCCTACGCGCTGGCCTTTAACATCGCATCCTTACTAAACAACCTCTTCGGCCGGGGGAAGGAACCCTTCTGGCAGCAGGCGTACACCAATCTGGTTAAGTTCATCATCCTTCTTCATAAGGTCGCCTACGATTACGTCACTCTTTTTGACGTCTACGAGTGCGCCATTTCACCGCCGCTCCTCGAGCAACGAATCCAAGAGGCCGAGGAGATCGTCATGGGCCGGCACTTTGTCGCCGTGACCACGCAGCTTTTCGGCGAACGCGCCGCGGATCTCGCGGGCTTGGGATTTCAGCCTCGGTCAAATGAAAACTGCTACGTTGCCGAGGCCACACCCGAATTGCGTGAGTTGCTGCGAGCGAGGGGAATTTCCTTCGAGCCGCGAAGCGTCCTGGACCCGGCGTTCGCCGATCCCGAAAAGCTCGCGCAGCTGCAAGCGGTGAAGCGCTGGTTCACGGAGGACTGGCGTCGGATTGAGCCGAAGCTCCGCTCATCAATCGTCGAGGGTATTTCGGTCTTTCTTTCCCTCTTCGACGCCAGTCCCAAAGTGAAGCGCGTCTTTTGCCCGAAACGGGAGTGCTACGATCCGCAAAAGAATGCGGGAAATCAACACGGAAAGCCGCTGCCCTCGTTCTCTTGGCTGATCGAAACAGGCAAAGTCTGCGCGCTCAATTTCCCCATTGGCATGAATCCAGGACTCGCCAAGGCCATCGGTGTGATGATGAAGCTTGATTTCGAACGCGCCGTTCTGAATCGCGTGCCGCAGATCGAAGCGAATCCCGAGAAACACTTCCGGCAAGTTCTGTTTCTTTGTGATGAATACCAGCACTTCGCGACGGTTGGCGAAAGCGACCCGACCGGCGACGAAAAGTTCTTCAGCCTTTCGCGCCAACCGAAGTGCATTCCCATCGTGGCCACACAGAGCATCAGTTCGCTCCGATCGGCTCTTCCAGGAGACAGTTGGCGGACACTATTTCAAACGTTTAGAACCAAGATCTTCCTCACTCTTTCCGACGATTTTTCGGCTAAGACGGCGAGCGAGCTGTGTGGGCGCGAGGACCGTCTCAAAGTCAGCTACAACCTCTCCGAGAGCGCGCACGACGCCCGCGTAAGTTTGCTGACAGGAAATGCGCTGTCCCACCGTGCAAATATCAGCGCATCGAAAAGCTACAACACGCAGACGGATTATCGTTTCGACATGAAGACCTTCACTGAACTCCGTAACGCGCAGTCCGTGACCATCGCCTACGACGGCTTGAATCCGATTCCCCCATCGTTTTGCTACCTCAAGCCCTACTACAACGACCCCAACAAGTCGTACTTCCAGCAGCTTGAGGAAGGAGTCCTCTAATGCACGGTTTTGAAACCATTCTTCCGTTTCTGAGACCTATTGAACATCTCATTCTCGATAACACAATCAGCGAAGTCATGGTCAACGGTGCGGACCGAGTTTTCATCGAGCGGAACGGGTTCCTTCAGCGCGTTCCCGGCATCGTGCTGGGTGAACGGTCCCTGACGGTCGCGGTGAAGAATATCGCGCGGCGATTGGGAGACGACATCTCGGAAGCGAAGCCGATTCTCGATTCGCGCTTGCCGGACGGGAGTCGAGTCGCCGCGGTCATTCCTCCGTGCAGTCTCGGCGGCGTAACCCTGACGATACGGAAGTTCAATAGCCGCCACTTGGAAATTGAGGATCTCATTCGCGGCGGGACGCTCGACCGCGCCCTCGCCAATCGGTTGGAAGACTATCTGCTTCAGCGTCGCAATATTTTGTTGAGCGGCGGCACCGGCACCGGTAAAACGACGCTATTGACGGCGTTAGGAAAGTTCATCCCGGCCGAGGAGCGCATCCTGCTCATCGAGGACACCGCAGAAATCCAACTGGCCCACGAGAATCTCGTCCGTTTCGAAGCACGCCGCGAACAGAACGCCACTCCTGCCGTGACGATTCGCGATCTGCTCAAAGCCGCGCTGCGTCACCGTCCCGATAGGATTCTCTTGGGGGAAATCCGGGGCGGCGAGGCATTCGACCTTCTGCAACTCTTGAACACGGGTCATTCCGGGACTCTATCCACAATTCACGCCAGCTCCGCAAGACAGGGGCTCGCGCGCTTCACCAGTTGTGTCCTGCAGAGCGGAGTCGAGCTCCCGTACCGTGCCATTAAAACCAACGTCGGAGATTCCCTCAATGTTGTTGTACAAATCGAGCGGCGTCCTGGACGCCGGTTCATCTCGGAGGTTCTGGAAATCAAAAGCTATGATCCCGACGCCGATTTATACGAGTTCTGCGTAGTCTACGTCGCCCCGCGAGAGCACGCATGAAAGACCCAAATGCACTCTCTCCACGGATTCTCTCGCCTTCGGAGTACATCCTTGCGCTCCATGCGCCCCAGGACAGGATCGCTGTGCTTGTGCGAAACCAAGTTCGCGGGCAAACCATGCAACGCATTCTTGCCGCGGAGGCAATCGCAAGCCCGCTGTTTCTGTACTGGCTCATCGAACAGAACGAGGGCGGCGCTGATATTTTTCTTGGGATGAATCCTGTAAAAGACCACTGCTACAACAGAACGAAGGAGAACATCCGCGAGATTCGTCATGTGTATCTCGATCTCGATGAAGACGCATCCGCGTCGCTCCACGCAATTCGCACCACCGGAGACATTCCCACTCCCAACTTTGTGCTCGATACATCCCCAGAAAAGCACCAGGCGATCTGGCGGGTGGAAGGTTTAGACCACGGCCAAGCCGAATCCTTGCTCCGCTCGCTGGCCACCCAATTCCGAGGCGACATCGCCGCGACGGACGTGTGCCGCGTCCTACGCGTACCTGGCTTCACAAACCGGAAATACAACGAGCAATTCCTGGTGCGCGCGATTCAGGAGGCGGACCAGATTTACCACCTTAGCGATTTTGCCGTGCACGAAGACTCCCCGGACGCGCCGCGCCATCGGGAGGGCAGCCGTGAACCAACTCAAAGAATGTTCTCAGGACGCCGAAGCCAATCCGAAGCGGATTGGGCTTACGCCAAGCGCACTCTGGCCCGAGGGGACTCACCCGAAGAAATTATTCGCCGCATCGCTGACTACCGCGCAGACGACAAGGCTGATCCGGACTACTACGCTCGCCTCACGGTCACGAAGGCACAGGCGGAGTTGCACCGGCACCGATCCGTTTTTGGGGAGACTGCCGAAGTCCACGGTCCAGATTCCCCGTCCCGCCCCCCGCGTTTCGAGGCGCCTGATGGTGACCGAACCCGAGCATGAGGAAAACGATGGAAAGAGCTACCAATCCGCCCAGCGCCAACGATCGAGCGAAGCGACTCGCAAGTGACCCACCAGCTTGTGCTTACGTCGTTGTCATTCCGAATACCGAGGGACCAGTCATCGAAGCGCTCCAGAAACTGATAGCAACGCTCTCGTCTCGAGAGCCATTGGTTCTCCCCATAGGCCCCCGAAACCAGTCTCTGGAAATCGTTGACTCCTGGCTTGAGCATACGGCGGCGGCCGAATATCTGGGCGTCGCCCGCAGCACTCTCTATCGCTATTCCGAAAATCACGAAATCGAGTCCCGTAAATTCTGCGGCCGACTGCAGTATCGTCTTGCGAGTCTCGATGAATTCAAGACTCGGCACGTGAGACCCGCACGTCCATTTCACTCTGATCGCAGTATAATTCCGTCGGCGCCCCGCTCCGGTAAGTCAGAGGAGCGCTGATGGGACTCTATCAGAGACAGGCTTCACGCTTCTGGTGGATGACATACACAATGAACGAAGAGCGGTACTTTGAATCGACCAAGACGACCAGCAAAGAACTCGCCAAGAGGATCTGGAAGCGAAGGGAAGGCGAGATCGCGATGGAGCTGTTCAAGGTCGGCTGGCCCGGTGAACGGATCAGGTTCGGACTGTTGTGCGAAGAGTTCGAACGTTCACACTTTGCCGGGCTTGCGGAAAACACCGTCAAGGGTCACCGTTCGTATCTCAACAATCTCAAGCTGTTTTTCGGTGATCGTAAACTCGATTGCATAACGGTTGCGATGGTCGAGGCATACCGCGACGAACGCCGGCAACAGCCATCGAAACACAACCCCAAACAGACGGTCAAAGGAGCGACGGTCAATCGCGAACTCGAATGTTTGAAGTGCATGCTGGACTTTGCCACGAAGCGCAGGTACATCGCAGAAAACCCCGCTTCGGAGGTCAAACACTTCAATGAGCTTCGAGAAAGGCCGACTCGGAGGATGCTGACAATCGAAGAAGAACGGCGAATTCTTGACGCAGCGCCTGTCTATCTTCGCGTCGCGATCATTCTTCTCGCTCAGACCGGAGGAAGAACATACAGCGAGGGCTTTTCACTACGCTGGTCTCAAGTGGATTTCGAAGGAAAGCTGATTCGCTTGACCAACAACGTGAAGACTCCCGGTTCAGCGGAGCCGATTCCCTTGTCCGAGTATGCTTGCGATGTTTTGCAGGCGTGGAAAAAGGAAGGAGCTTCAAAGAGCGAGTACGTCTTCCCGAGCCCGGTTCTACCCAACCGGCCCATCTCGACGGTAAAAACCGTTTGGAAAACAACATTGAAACGAGCGGGCGTGCCACCGTTTCCGATTTACAACTTACGTCACGTCTTTTGCACTCGTCTCAGTGAAGTTGCGCCGGATGCTGTTGTGCAGCGCGCGATGCGCCACACCAGCCCGGAAACCAAGCGTCACTACCAGTTGGGAATGGCCGACCAGGTCCGAAACGCGGTAGATAGAGCGAACAAGCGGCTGTACGGAAAGCGAGCAGCGATACATTTTCGTGACAGTCAGCCTCCCAAAACGGAGGAGGTGAAAATCGCCGTCTGTAACTGATTGAAGAAGAACGAGAAGTTGGCTCCCCGGGCTAGATTCGAACTAGCAACCCTTCGGTTAACAGCCGAATGCTCTGCCGTTGAGCTACCGGGGAACACGTAAAGCAGGCATTCAATTTACATTAGTTTGCAGACTGACGCCACCCTTGCTCTATCCCGCTGTCTTAGCTTCATCCACCTGATAAGGCGGAGAGCGATGGCGGAATAGTCAGCGTACGCCGACAGAGTGGCGTTAAACCACGGAACTTATGTTTTTGGAGCCGTTGGCGCTGGCGTTGGCTGACTTAGTCGCCCCCCGCCCAACACAGCTTAGACCACCAATTTCTTCAGCGGATCGATGTAGTGATTGTGCCAGCCCCACTCGAGATGGTCGTACTCGCCTTCCGGAAAACCCGTGTGATCGAGAATGAGAACGGTCTCGGGTCCTTGCGGTTTCAATTCGAATTTCACAATCGAGTAAACGCCCGGATCCCAATGCGTCGGTCGCCAAGCCTGCACAATTCGCTGGTTCGCGACCAACTCAACATTCCGTCCCACGATCATTCCGCCGAACATGCTAAACGCTCCGCCCGCTTTCGGATCGATCTCGGCTGGCAGACCGGTCAGCGCAGCAAACTGCTTTGAGTCCAGCAACAGGTTGTAAATCCGCTCAGGACTCGCCTTATATTCAGTTTCTAGGTGGAACGATGTGCGCTTCTCATTTGCCGCGCTGCTTGGTGTTTCTTTCATACTCTGTTGTTGGGTTTCTGCCCAAACCTTCGAGCCGGCAGCCATGGCGCCGAAGGCCATCGCAACACCCGCAATCATTTGCCGTCGCGTTCTTAGATTCTTCAACGTGCCGTCATCAATTCTTTCGCTGGTCATTTTTCCTCCAAGCCTTCCTGTAAGAGCACCCGCATAACAACATGGACTTAAAATATGATCAAGGTCATATTTTCATGGAAACTAAAACCCCGTCGGGACATACTTCACGCGGATCAAATGAGGAGGAGCCATGCCTTACCCCGTAGGCCACCGCACCAGTGTAAAATTGGAAATCGTTGGCAGCGCACGCAGGCTATTCAACCGCCACGGTTTTGAAAACGTTTCCATTTCCCAGATCATGGCTGGCGCAGGCCTGACTCATGGAGGCTTCTATAGCTACTTCAAGAGCAAGAGCGAGCTGTATTCCGAAGTATTAGGCTGCTTCTTCACCGACCCGCAATGGAAAAGCCGTTGGGAAGGCGTGGATGTGGATCTCTCATCTTCCGACGCGGGCCCGCAAGTCGTTCGAGCGTATCTGTCTCAGCAGCATTTTGAAGACGTAGAAAATTCCTGTCCGATGACCGCATTGCCCACGGATATCTCGCGCAGCGGCCGCGGTCCCAAGACCGCGTTTGAAACTATTTTTAAAGCCATGGTGCGCGTGTTGGAAGATAACTCGCGCCAGAATGGCCGTCCTCGACGCAAAACAGCTCAAGCGATCGCTGCTTTGTGTGTGGGAGGAATGGTTGTAGCCCGAGCCATGGTCAATCGCGCTGTCGCCGACGAATTGCGCGAGGCTTGCATGGCCGTCGCACTAAAGCTGGGAGGATGGGAGAAAGAAAGCAAATCGAAAGCAAGGAAACCGAAACATCGCGTTCGCACCTAGCTAGGCTAGCGAAGCGAAGGATCTAGCGCGAAACTCTGAACAGCTCGCCTACACCCAACATTCTTAGCGACCGTTCCCATCGGTCGAGCTAGCCGCCGGCAATAGCCCCGATGATGAAGAATGGTTCTTTGCCCGAGGCGACCTCATCCGGCAATGGCACGTCCGGCGAAGCAAGAGATAAATCTTCCTCACAGGCGAAGAATCGCAAGAATGGGCGGCGCTCCAGCGTGACTTGGTCTCGAATTGTGCCACGCAGCATTGGAAAACGCGCCTCCAGCGCGTCCAGAACAGAGCGTACGGTCACGCCGCCCTGAACTTCCAGCTGCACATCGCCGCTAACTTTTGCGAGCGTCTTCAGATGTGACGGTAGAACTACCAGAATCATGTCAATGTTTGGACTTCCACGGAAAGCACCGCAGGTAGATCGCGAACGATAGGCGCCCAATTTTCGCCGGCATCAGCGGAAGCGTATACTTGTCCGCCGGTGGTGCCGAAATACACACCGCACGAATCGAGCGTATCCACCGCCATCGCGTCGCGCAACACGTTCACGTAACAATCCTGCTGCGGCAGACCTCTCGTCAGCGCTTCCCATTCGTTTCCCCCGGTTTTGCTGCGGAACACACGCAGCTTCCCATCGGGAGGAAAATGTTCCGAATCGCTCTTAATCGGCACAACGTAAATCGTCTCCGGCTCGTGCGCGTGAACGTCGATCGCAAACCCGAAGTCGGTCGGCAAATTGCCGCTAACCTCGCGCCACAAATCACCGGCGTTGTCGCTGCGCATCACGTCCCAATGCTTCTGCATGAACAAAACTTCCGGACGCGCCCGGTGCATGGCCATGTGATGAACGCAGTGGCCCACTTCCGCGTCCGGGTCTGGAATGTACTGCGAGCGCAGCCCTTGGTTAATCGGCTTCCATGTTTTTCCGCCATCGTCCGTGCGAAACGCCCCGGCCGCCGAGATGGCTATGTACATGCGGTCCGCATGGCTGGGATCCAGAATAATTGTATGCAGGCACATTCCGCCCGCGCCTGGTTGCCACGAAGACCCGGTGCCATGTTTGCGCAGTCCGGAAAGTTCTTCCCAAGTTTGCGCACCGTCGGTTGAACGGAACAACGCAGCGTCTTCCACCCCGGCATACACCGTGTCCGGATCAGTCAGCGACGGCTCCAGATGCCACACACGTTTGAACTCCCACGGATGCGGCGTGTCGTCGTACCACATATGAGTGCCGGGGATGCCGTCGTACACAAATTTGTTTCCAACCGGCTCCCACGACTTGCCTCCGTCATTGGAGCGCTGGATCAGTTGCCCAAACCATCCGCTGGACTGCGAAGCGTACAGCCGGTTCGGGTCCGCGGGCGATCCTTTCACGTGGTACATCTCCCAGCCCGCGAAGTGTGGCCCGCTTACGTCCCAGCGCTCGCGTTTGCCGTCCGCAGTCAGCACAAACGCGCCTTTGCGCGTGCCCACCAGAACTCGCACACCGCTCATTTCTGCCTCCGTTGCAAAACTTGCCGGCCCATTTTTGCTTAGATGGAGTTTAAATCAAAATGGATAGCAGCTTGTATCAGACATTACGAACTGCGCGGGCTACTGAAGTTTTTGCGTGGCGGCGTCGTGGCAGATTAAATTTTCGAAAATAGCGAGCACGTGTTGACGATACCGCACGATCGTTTCCAGTATTGGCCGAAGCTGCGGTTCGCGTACGGTTTCTTTATCCCATTTCGCCAGCACCGCGGCAGGGACTTGGATGTCCTTGCGCAGCTCGTCAGCGGAATGCCCGCGCAAAAAAAGCCCGTAGAAAAATGCAGCCTCGCGCTGCGGGAACTGGAAGTCCTGCAGCCTCTCCTCTAGCGGGTTAGCTAGTGTAGCCATTGTAGAAAATCGCAGTTTACAGATTTTCGCGGACACGTCAAGAGTACACGGCGCGTAAGAGAAAATAAGTTTTGCGTCATTGGCTTGGCTTGCGCGGAGTTTGGTAATAAACTCGCTCACAGGTATAGCCTGCATAGGACTCCGTCTGCCCGGCCTCGCGCAAACCCCCTTTTTCCATAGTATTTGGGCTTCCGACGCTCCTCTGCAGCTCGCCCGTCCCAGCAAAAGATTCGATGACGACTCTGCTCTTTTAGTTTCACCGGAAGGTAAGACCGCTGTTAAAATTTCGCTCGGCCCGATTCTGATTGAGTTTGGATTCGAGTCCGCCGCGCCCGCGGAGGCCCGCAGAAATTCTGTAGATTGTGAGACCGGCTGCGCCCTGTAACCTGCGGCGTCAGCAGCAATCTCAATCTGAACTAGTTGCACTCTAAGATGATCACTCTGCTCTCCATCATCGCGCTGGGATTTTTCCTGGGCATGCGCCACGCCACCGACGCGGACCACGTGATCGCCGTCACCACCATCGTGAGCCGCCAGCGCAGCATACGTCAGGCTGCGTTGATCGGAGTGCTTTGGGGACTGGGCCATACCATCACGATTTTTCTGGTGGGCTCGGCGATCATTCTTTTCGGAGTGGTGATTCCGCCGCGCCTCGGCCTCACCATGGAGTTGTCCGTCGGCCTGATGTTGATCCTGTTGGGAATTTTGAATCTCACCGGATTCACGCGCTGGATTACCGAGACGTTCACGCCCGCCGCCGATCCCGCGCATCCGCATACTCACTCGCATGCGCACACGCACGTTCATGGCGATTTCATTCATAGCCATGTGCATCGCCACGATCCCGAACAGCACGGCCACGCGCCCGAAGCCACGCCGGTCGGCTGGATGGACCGCGTTTTCGGCCAGCTCGGTTTGTATCAAGCCGTGCGCCCGCTGGCGGTGGGATTGGTTCACGGGCTGGCAGGTTCGGCAGCGGTGGCGCTGCTGGTGCTTACCACCATTCGCGACGCGCGCTGGGCCATCGCCTATCTGTTGGTATTCGGCGTGGGGACTATCGCCGGCATGATGCTGATCACTGCGGCCATTGCCATGCCGTTCAAATATTCGCAGCAGCGATTCGCGCGCGTGAACCGCGCTCTCAGCGTCGCCTCCGGCCTGCTCAGCGTGGCCTTCGGCATTTTCATCGTTTACAAAATGGGCTACGTGAACGGCATCTTCACCAGCCACCCCAAGTGGACCCCTGAATAAATCGCGGTGGCTGTGTCGCCCGCCTCGCAAATTTCTTTCGAATTGCGCGCGGTGATTTAATGTAGCTCAGGTCTTCAGACCTGAGGCTTCTGACTTTTCTTCGTAGTTGTCCCGGCAGGATGCCGCACAACTCGGTTTTGTAGCGGCCGCCTTCAGCCGGGCGTCGTTAGCCTCCGGCTTCCGTTTGTAAACGTGCCTTCCGAATTCTGCGCGCGTTGATTTTAATGTAGCTCAGGTCTTCAGACCTGAGGCCCTTGACGTTCAGGGTGCCGCACTCTTCGCCTCTCAGAAGGGTGCGGTTCTTGACTTTGCGTTTTGATTGATCGTGTCTCTCTGCGTCTATTACACAGGAAGGGAGGGGATTCATCCCCTCCGTAGAAGCGTACTAATCGTCCTTCTACCGCTTGCGCCGCCTTATCTGCGCAAGCTTTTAATCTCGCCTTCTACCTCTCGCACGCTTCGTCCGCGCGGTAGGTTTGTGGGTCAGGGCTTCAGCCCTACATTCAATCGCGGCGCGCAGCGCCTTCCCTTTGCGCAGCTTCACCCGCGCAATGTAGTCCCGTTTTTGACTTTTCCTTTCCCTGTCGCAGTCCGTTACCCCGCCTCCTCCACCACTACCGCCGTCCCGTAAACCAGCACTTCCGTCACTCCTTGCATCAATTCATTCGAGTCGTAACGTACCCCGATCACCGCATTCGCGCCGCGCGCCACCGCGTGCTGCATCATTAGCTCTAGCGCTTGCTCTCGCGTCGTCTCGCACATTTCCTCAAACAGCGTTATGTTCCCGCCCACCAGCGTCTCCAATGACGCGCCAATCGTCCCCAATATGCTCCGCGACCGCACCGTAATCCCCCGCACCAGCCCCATCGACCGCGCTACCCGGTATCCCGGCAGCTCAAACGCCGTCGTAATCATGTTCTCATTCACACGAACGTCCATCGTCCCCCCTCGTCATCCAAATTTTCTTCCACCTGCTGTCTCTATGCTACCCGGGGCCACAACCGCACTTGGCGATCTAACGTTTCAGGGCTTCGTGGGTGGCGAGCATTTCTTCCTCTTTGTAGCGCAGGCGGGGCCAGAAGAAGCCGCGCAGGCCGTCACCTTTGCGGCGCGGGACGATGTGGACGTGAAGATGCGCGACGCTTTGGCTGACCACGTTGTTCATGGCCACGAAGCTGCCTTCCGCCTTCATCACCTGCTGAACTTTTCCGGCGAGCATTTGCGCGTTCAAAAAAAAGGGTCCGACGAGCGCAGCGGGCAGATCCGACAAGGTGTGATAGTGCGCCTTCGGAACGAGCAAAACGTGGCCGGGAAAAAGCGGGCGCACGTCGAGAAAAGCCATGGAGATTTCGTCTTCGAAAATAATTTTGGCTTCCATTTCGCGCGACACGATTTTGCAGAAAAGGCAGAGTTCTTCCTGGCCGTCGGTGGTTTCTTGCGGTTTTTCAGGCGGGCGCGACTTTTTCATGCGTTTACCTCTTCAAGCGTTACCTCAGCGCCGTCTACCTCAGCGCTTGAGCCGGCTCGGAAACTTCAAGCGAACCGAAGCGCGTAACCACGGATGCGCCGAGCGACACGACCAAACCAATGATAAAGACGAGCGAGCCCACGAGCGGTATCAGCTCCAGGAGAGACAGCGCCAAGACTCCGCCGATGCAGGCCCATATGCCTCGGGTTTGCGGAAATGCGAGACGCGCGACCCAATCTCCCACGCCGGTTGCGCCGGTGGCGGCAACCGCGGCCAGGAGCAGCAACAAAATAACGACGGCGAAAATTTCTGCGTGGCCGAGATAACGCGTCAGCCAATCCAGACCATAAAATATGGCGAGAGAAACGATGCCGGTGAAAAATACGGAGGCCGGGCGACGTTCGATGGCGAGCGAAGCGGTTTCGGCGCGCTTGTCACGGACAATTAAATAACCGAGTGCCACGAAAAGCACGTTGATGATGGCCAGCGTGACACTGCCGACAAACGTGGGCCGATATTGGCCGGGAATGAGGAGGTACGGGAACGACTCCGAATTGCCTGCGATCACTGAGTCGGGTTGGCGGTTGACATATCCTCCGAACACGACGGCTTTGCCGGAAATTTTACTATTTCGATTTGATTCGATGCGGCCGCCGATGGCGATTGCGTCGCCGTCAACCTGGCCGTCGATGAAGATGCCGCCGCCGAGCGTGATGATGTCGCCGGTGACGTGGCCGCGAACGTGCACGCTGCACATAAAACATTGGACATCGACGGCGGTATCACCGCTTTCGATGGCGATGTCCTGCAGAACTTTTATGCGATTCAGGCTGGGATCAGGTTGAGCGCTGGCGGTGACGCTGAACGCTGAAATCAGAGCAAGAACGGCGAGTGCGCGAGTCATCGTGCAAGCAAGCGCGCGAATCATCGGCCAAACGATTGCGCGAGTCATCGTCCGGGCGGGTAGGCGAGTCATCGCAAAGGCTCTATGCCCTGCGGGCTGCAGCGCGTGGGCATCCGGAGTGGGCACTTGCGATGCGACGTGCTGGTTGCGTTAGCGGTTTCCATTTTCAATTTAGCGAGAACGAAGCGACGAATTCAGCGACAAATTCAGGAGTTCGCCGCGACGCCCGTGCACTTAAGCCGCGGGCGCCGCGAAAAACTTAGTCTAAGGAATCAGCGGATGCAATTCTATTTCTTGGCGTGGGCGTAATTCTCACCGACTTGCGCCCAGTTGATGACGTTCCACCAAGCCTCGATATATTCCGGCCGGCGATTTTGATATTTCAGGTAGTAGGCGTGTTCCCAGACGTCCAGACCGAAGAAAGCCTTGCCGCCGTCCATGATGGGGTTGTCCTGATTGGCGGAGGATTCGATGGTGAGTTTGCCGTCGCGAATGAGAAGCCAAGCCCAGCCTGAGCCGAAGCGCTTGGTGGCCGCGTCGGCAAGCTTGGTCTTGAAATCGGCAAAGCTTCCGAAGGAAGACTTGATGGCGCCAGCGAGATCGCCGCTGGGCTCTCCACCGCCGCCCTTCTTCATAATTTTCCAGAACATCGAATGGTTCATGTGGCCGCCGCCGTTGTTGCGAACAGCGGTGCGGATGGCCTCGGGCACTTTGTTAATTTGCGCGAGCAATTCCTCAACGGAAAGCTTTTGAAGATCCTCGTGGCCTTCCAGGGCCTTGTTAAGGTTGGTGACGTATGCGGCGTGGTGCTTGTCGTGGTGAATCTCCATGGTCTTGGCGTCGATGTAGGGTTCGAGTGCGTCGAAAGCGTAAGGCAGTGGTGGCAATGTAAAAGTCATCTGGGGAGCAGCTCCTTGTCCAGTTTGGGTCATTATGTACCTCCCGATTTTCGGTTCCTGCCCCATAATTATACGCGCCTGGCAGGTGACAGCGGAACAGACTGTCGAAATTTTAGATGTTTGGGAGGGGGCGAAGATGCCATCCGTGGAACATGTGGAAAAGCACTTCACCGCGACGGCAGCGGTGCGCGACATCGTCATCGGAATGTCGGACGGGCTTACGGTGCCGTTCGCGCTGGCCGCGGGGTTGACCGGAGCGATTGCGTCCACGGGCATCGTGGTGACTGCGGGATTGGCGGAAATTGCGGCAGGGTCGATCGCCATGGGACTGGGCGGATATCTGGCCGCGAAGACCGATAGCGAGCATTACGCCTCGGAGCTCGATCGCGAATATCGCGAGACTGTGGAGCTGCCAGAAATTGAAACTGAAGAAGTGGCCAAGGTGTTTCGCGATTACGGGCTGACGCAGGAGCAAATGACGCCGATCGTGACGACAATTACGTCGAACCAGAAGAAATGGGTGGATTTCATGATGCGTTTTGAACTCGGATTAGAAACGCCGGACCCGGCGCGCGCGGCCCGCAGTGCTGGGACTATTGCG
>Ga0210385_10000638_pt1 | contig 23782 bp, 16 predicted proteins | sample IncBWH26OmetaG_FD_160107 | JGI IMG/M metagenome (GOLD analysis project Ga0210385, IMG submission 160107) | Forest soil microbial communities from Barre Woods Harvard Forest LTER site, Petersham, Massachusetts, United States - Inc-BW-H-26-O ...
CCTCACGACCAACGGACCCGGGCCGGGCCAGTACGGGCCGCTGATCTACACCCCCCAGGGCCGACTCGTGTGGTTTGATCATCTGCCAGGAGGCGAAACCGCCGAGGACCTGAACGTGCAGAGCTACGAAGGCCGGCGCGAGTTGACTTTCTGGCATGGCAAGGTGCTCTCGCTCGGTTTCGGCCAGGGCGAAGACGTCGTCGTGAACTCCCGCTACCAGACCGTCGCCAGAGTCCCCGGAGGCAACGGTCTACAGGCTGACCTGCACGACTTCCAGATCGCCCCTCACGACGTCTCCTACACGACGGCCTTCAACGCGATCCACTGCAACCTCTCCTCGGTTGATGGCGCCAGCGACGGGGTAATCCTGGATACCGCCGTGCAGGAGATCGACATGAAGACAGGGCTCGTACGCTGGGAATGGCACAGCCTCGACCACGTGGGCGTGAGCGAGTCCGAGACTCCGGCTCCGAAGTCAGCCACACCCTGGGACTGGTTCCACATCAACTCGATCGATGTGGAGGGTGGGAACGCCAACCAATCCAGGAACCTCTTCATCTCGGCGCGCAGCACCTGGGCCGGCTATCAGTTGGAAGGCGGCAGCGGCAACATCCTCTGGCGCCTGGGCGGCCTGAAGAGCTCCTTCAAGATGGGCCCGGGTACCGAAACCGCATGGCAGCACGACGGGCGCATCCTCCCGGATGGCGAAGTCACTTTCTTCGACGACGGCTCGAATCCGCCCATCCACCGGCAGTCGCGCGGCCTGCGGATCGCGCTTGACTCAAGGACACACCAGGCGCATCTCATCGCGGCATACACGCACCCCGATCCCCCCTTGCTCACCCCAAGCCAGGGCAACATGCAGACGCTGGCCGACAGCAACGCGGTGGTGGGCTACGGCGGGGTGCCGGCGATCAGCGAGTTTTCCCCCGGAGGCACACTGCTGTTCGACGCCCATCTGCCCTTCGACATGTCCTTCTATCGCGCGTTCCGCTTCCCCTGGAACGGGCGTCCCTCATCTCCGCCGAGCGTGCTGGCCAACTTGAACAACACAGGCGAAGAGACGATCGTGCACACGAGCTGGAACGGCGCCACCGAAGTGGCCTCCTGGCGCGTCCTTGCAGGAGAAAGCCCCGGGTCGCTCACAGCCCGGACAAAGATTCCGGCAAACGCCTTCGAAAGCTCCACAATCCTGCCCAAGAAGTACGCCTACGCGGCAGTGCAGGCGCTGAACGCGACAGGCAAGGTACTTGGCAGCTCGAAGCCCGCCAAGGTCACCACGTACGCCGCCGCGCTGCCTTCCGGCGCACAGTCGGGATGAGCGAGATGCCTAGTAAGCCGGTTTTGTGGAGTGCTTGTGCGGGGCCGTACCCGAGGTGCTCGTCGTGCCGCTTGTCTGCGTCGAGGTCGAGCTGCTCGTTGTTTTACCGCCGCACCCCGCCACCACTAGCGTGGCCGCAAGGACGGCCAGCAGCGTTAGCATGGCGGCCAGTGACGTTCGTTTCATCGGCCGGTCTCCTGTCGTCGCTCACGGACTCCGGCGCCCACCCTACCAGGCGTAAACAACGCCGATCCTGACATGAGTACGGTGGCACCGACAAACCCAGGATCGATGGGCGCTGAACCCTCCAAGCGCCGGCTGGGCTCGCGCGAGGCTTGGCTGCTCGGCGTCTGCTGCGCGGCGCAGTTCATGGTCATCCTCGACTTGAGCATCGTCAACGTCGCGTTGCCCTCGATCCAATTGAGCCTCGGCTTCACGGCGCCAGAACTCCAATGGATAGTCGATGCCTACGCGATCACCTTCGCGGGCTTCCTGATGCTGGGTGGTCGCGCGGCCGACCACTTCGGCCAGCGGCGCATGTTCGTCATCGCGCTACTCGTGTTCGGGCTCGCCTCGCTGGCCGGTGGCCTCTCAACGGATCGCGCGACGCTGATCCTTGCTCGCGCGGCGCAGGGCGTCGGCGGGGCGCTGATGGCGGCGTGCTCGCTGGCGATAATCACCTCGTCGTTTGCGCCGGGGCCAAAGCTCAACCGCGCGATCGGCGCGTGGGCGGCAATGAACGGACTCGGCGGCGCCGCCGGGATGCTGTTCGGTGGGCTGATCACCCAGGAGCTGAGCTGGCGCTGGGTGCTGTTGATCAACCCGCCGATCGGGATTGCTGCCGCGATCGTCGCCTACGCGGTCGTCAGCGAACGCCGCCGCGCCCCAGGACGTACTTTCGACCTTGCCGGCGCATTGACGCTCACGATCGGCCAGATGGTGCTGGTATTCGGCGTCGTAGAAGCCGGGCTGGCAGGCTGGGACACCGTTGCCGCGCTCGGCCCGATCGTCGCGGGCATCGCCCTGCTGGCGGTGTTTGGCGTGATCGAGACGCGCCTGGCCAAGGATCCGTTGATCCCCTTCAAGGAGCTGACCAAGCCGCTGCGGACCGCCAACAACATCGTGCTGCTGTTCAGCGCATCGCTGTTTCCGATGTGGTTCGTCAGCTCGCTCTACCTACAGCAGGTGCTCGGGCTCTCGCCGCTACATACAGGCCTGATCTTCCTGCCGATGACCTTGATGATCATGTTTGTCGCCTCGCGCACCGGCAAGCTCGTCAGCCGCTTCGGCGTGCGTGTCGTGCTCGGCGGCGGACTGGTGATGCTGACGGGCGGGATGCTGCTGCTCTCGCGGATCGGCGCCAGCGGCAGCCCAATCGTCTACATCATGATCCCCGGCCTCTTGACGGCGGCGGGCATCGCGATGTCGATCGTGCCCTCGACGATCGCCGCAACGCAGGGCGCCAAGGAGGGTCAGGCGGGACTCGCGTCAGGCCTTGTCAACACTTCACGCCAGATCGGCGGCGGACTTGGCTTGGCTGTCCTGGTCACACTGGCGACACAGCGCTCCAGCCACCTGATCGGCGCCGGCGCGCTCGTGCCGCAAGCGCTGACCGACGGTTTTCGGCTCGCCTACCTGATCGGCGCGGGTCTAGCCGCGGCGGCGGCATTGGTCACATTCACGGCGCTGCCCAAACCCGTAGCGGCGGAGGCTCCTGGAACTGGACCCGATCTGGGAGCGGGACCGGCTGGTGGACTGACTATCGAGACACGGCGCGCCGCGCGGCGATTCGCGGCAGCGATCACACTCGTCGTCGTCGCCTTCGTCGCGCTCGATCTCGCGTTCGCCGGCTCCCACGGCGCTCCGGTTGGCGCCTACACCACCAAAGGCGCCTACAGCTTCGTCACGGAGCCGACACTCCACCCACCCAAGCTTCACAAGGACGGCCCCACGCTCACCGGAAAGCTGGCCAGCGGCTACATCTTCACTGCCAACTTCTACAACCTCAATTATCCCCCGCTCGTCGGCCAGAGCGGACCATTGATCCTCGACCACAACCTGCAGCCCGTCTGGTTCCAGCCTGTTCCCGAAAAGGTTGTCGCCTCCAACTTGAGCCTGCAGACCTATGAAGGCAAGCCGGCGCTTGCCTGGTGGCAAGGGGTCGTCACGAACACCGGCCAGACCGAGAGCGGCGAAGAGGTTGTCGTCAACCAGCACTACCAGCCAGTCGCACGACTGAAAGGAGTCGACGGCTGGGTGCTCACATTGCACGAGCTGGTGATCAGCGGCGAAGACGCCTGGGTCACGGCAAACAAGAACGTCGCCAAGGACCTGTCGAGCTACGGAGGCGCCTACAACGGCGCGCTGATCGACTCGGCTGTGCAGGAGTACAACCTCAAGAGCGGCAAGCTGCTGCACAGTTGGGACGCGCTCGATCACATCCCGCTGGACGATTCCTACGCAAGTGTGCCCACCAACGGGTTCCCCTGGGACGCCTACCACGTCAACTCCATCGCCCTCACCGGCAGTGGCGACTTCCTTGTCTCGATGCGCAACACCTGGGCCGCCTATCTGGTCAACGTCGCTACAGACAAAATCGAATGGACGCTCGGCGGCAAGAAATCGAGCTTCACGCTCGGTCCCGGCGCCGACTTCCAGTGGCAGCACGACGTTGCCTTTGGGGTGGGCGGGCATTCCGATTCCACGATCACGATGTTCGACGATCACTGCTGTCAGTTGACTGGTGGAGGCACATCGGTTCCGGCGACAGGTGCCTCGCGCGCGCTCGTGCTCGACTTGAACCACAGCGCGCGTACGGCCACGCTCGTGGCCCAGTACTCCGGCGGGGACAAGTTCGAAACCGAATACATGGGCGACACGCAACCGCTGGCCAACCGCAACACGTTCGTCGGCTGGGGCTCGGAACCGTACTTCTCGGAGTACGGGCCCTCGGGTCAACAGCTGCTTGAGGCGAACTTCCCCGGGCCCGACCTGAGCTACCGCGAGACGCTGGAGCCGTGGGTCGGCAAGCCACTCACTGCGCCAGCGGGAGCCGCTCGCCAAGCCGGCGGCAAGACGACGGTGTATGCGAGTTGGAACGGCGCGACCGAAGTCGCGTCCTGGCGGGTACTGGCGGGAGCTGCCCCCGGTAAACTGACCGCCGTGGCAAGCGTCGCCAGGTCTGGTTTCGAGACGGCGGTGTCAGTGCCATCGAGCTACAAGAGCTTCCAGGTCGAAGCGCTGGATGCCAAGGGCCGGACGATCGGAGCTTCCCGGCCATTCACTTCGCAGGGGGAAACATGAGGATAGTTGCGGCAATGGCAACGACGACGGCAGCGCTGACGCTGTGCGTCGGACTGGCGGCATGCGGCGAAGCGAGCTCCTCACATGCCGCGGTGAACGCGCTGACGCCGACAGCTGACAAGGCCGAGGCCCAGGCCAACACCGTAGCCGTGTCGCCGCTGCCCGGCACCGAGGACGCGTCTCCCGACAGCCAGATCAGCTTCCTCGGCGAACCCGACACCACCGTGACGGACGTAAGCGTGGTGGGCTCGCGCAGCGGCAACCACTCAGGCAAACTCGAGCGCTACTCAACCGGCACCGGCATGAGCTTCATCCCCAACTCGCCGTTTCAGGCCGGTGAGCAAGTAGCTGTTCACGCTTTGGTCGGCGTCGGCTCCGGCACCCCTGAAAAGCCAGTGACAACCGTGTTCACCGTCGCCCACCAGGCGGCCGTGAGCCAGGAAGAGTTCCCTAACAACCCGGGTAATGCCCACGACGTGCAGCACTACGCCTCGGCCCCTACGCTGACACCTTCGACCGTGAAGTTGACAACGCCCGCCCAGACTGGAGCTTCGCCCGGCGACCTGTTCCTCGCGCCCTACCAGGGCGAGGGCTCTCCGGGCCCGATGATCTCAGAACAGGACGGCGCGCTCGTCTGGTTCCACCCGCTGCCCGCGGGCTACGAGTCGACCAACTTCCAGGTACAGCAGTACGAAGGCAAGCCGGTGCTCACGTGGTGGCAAGGGCGCATCCTGAAGGTCGGCTTCGGGCAGGGCGAAGACGAGATCTACAACACCTCCTACCAACCTGTCGCCAAAGTCAGGGCTGGTAACGGCTACAGGGCCGACCTGCACGTGATCTCGCTCACCCCGCAAGGAACTGCCTGGATCGACTCGTTCGACCCGATTCACATGAACCTCAGCTCGGTGCACGGCGCGTCCAACGGCATCTTGACCGACTCGATCGTGCAGGAGATCGACATCAAGACCGGGCTGGTCATGTGGGAGTGGCACGCGCTTGGACACATCCCGCTGCACGACTCCTACAACACTGTCCCGAGCAACGGCTATCCCTGGGACTACATCCACATCAACTCGATCGCGGTGGGTGGGGACTCCAATCAATCAGGCGACGTCCTGCTCTCCGCGCGCAACTCCTGGAAGTTGTATGACGTGAACATCAAGACCGGAGCCTTCAACTGGCAGTTGGGCGGCGGGCACTCTAACTTCAAGCTCGGCCCGGGTACGAAGACCTACTGGCAACACGACGCTGAATGGCAACCTGGCGGTCTGATCTCCGTGTTCGACAACGGCTCGACGCCGCCCAAGGAGAAGCAGTCGCGCGGAGTGCTGCTCAAGCCCGATTACACAAACAAGACCGTGTCGCTCGTGAAGGCGTTCACGAACCCGACGAAGACACTGCTGGCTCCCGCGCAGGGCAACCTGCTCAAACTCTCCGAAGGCAACTGGCTGATGGGCTACGGTAACCTGCCCAACTTCACCGAGTACAGCGCATCCGGCCAGGTGCTGCTCGACGGCGAACTCGGCCCGAACGTGCAGGATTTCCGCACCTATCTCTCCCTTTGGAGCGGGCATCCGACGACATCGCCGGCAATCGTCGCCAAACGCAGCAGTTCGAGCATCACAGTCCTGACGAGCTGGAACGGCGCCACGGAAGTCGCTTCTTGGCAGTTGCTCGCCGGCGGCTCACCAAGCTCGCTGACAGCACTCGCGACTGTGCCGAAGGGCGGCTTTCAAACAGATGCGACGCTGACGAGCAGTGCGACGTACGTAGAGAGCCAGGCGCTCAACGCGAGCGGCAGCGTGATCGGCAGCTCAACGCCTTACAAGGTGCCTTGAGCCAGCAAGGACCGGCCCAAACGACCCCTGTCAGCGGTATGGTATGCGGACCGTGAGCGAAAACTTCTCACTGATCGTGATGTGCGTCTTCATGCTGGCTTCGCTGGCGTTTTTGGCGCAGCAGATCCTGGCATACCACTAGGCGTCCGCTGGGCGGCGCCATACTGCGTCCTCAGTCGCTCATGTGCAGAGCACATTTCGCTCCTTGCGTCCTTGTCTGGCTTGCCCATCGAAGCCTAGACGCCTTGTGTCGAACAGACGCAGTGTTGTTGTTGATCAGGAGTGCTTACGCGCTGACTTCAGGCGTTCGCGTTCCTGGTGCTTGTCCACCACGGTGGAAATCAGCTTCAAGAACTGCGTCGGTCCCGTGGCCTTGGCCTTGCCGTAGGTAAAGGCCTCGATCCAGTCGGGGACCTTGCCCTCGGTGGCCATGATGTTGAAGAACTCGCGGCGCATTTCGACGTTGATGCGGGCGTCGTCGGCAGGACCCTTGGTCACCTGTGCCTCGGGCATCTGCAGGCGAAAGTGCTGAACGTCGCCGCGACCGTGCAACTCCACCCCGACGACGAGCTTCATCGGCGCAAGCGCCGGCACTTCCTCGACGAAACGCCGCGCGGCGGTCTCGATCAGGGTCTTCGCGTCACCGCTCATCAGCCGCCTCTCTCAGGATCCAGTGTGGGTGACACAGAGCTCAAATCTTGTGTCTTTGCAGAAGCTTCTTTCCGATCACCATGCGCTGGATCTCCGAGGTGCCCTCGCCGATCAAGAGCAGCGGCGCGTCGCGGTAGAGACGCTCGATCTCGTACTCCTTGGAGTAGCCGTAGCCGCCGTGTATGCGAAAGCTCTCCTCCACGCAGAAGCGGCCGGCCTCGGAGGCGAACAGCTTGGCCATCCCGGCCTCCAAGTCCGAGCGCTCGCCGGCATCCTTCAGGCGTGCGGCCCGTAGCGTGAGCAGGCGCGCCGCATCGACCTGGGTGGCCATGTCGGCGAGCTTGAACTGGATTGCCTGGTGCTCGGCGATCGGCTTGCCGAAGGTCTTGCGCTCTTGCGAGTAGCGCAGGCCAAGCTCGAGCGCACGCTGGGCGATGCCGACGCCACGGGCGGCGACGTTGACACGACCGACCTCGAGCGCGTCCATCATCTGCGCAAAGCCCTTGTTGAGACCGACATCCTCGCCACCGAGGATGTTCTCGGCCGGACAGCGATAGCCGTCGAACACGAGCTCTGTGGACTCGACGCCCTTGTAACCCATCTTTTTGAGCTTCTCCGGCACGATCAGGCCAGAGTAGTCGCCCGTGTTCTCAGAGACTCCACCCTCCTTCTCGGCGATGAAACAGGTGAAGCCCTTGTGACGCGGCTGGGCATCGGGGTCTGTCTTGACGAGCACGAACACGAGGTCGGACCTCAGTCCGTTGGTGACCCACATCTTCTGGCCGTTGATCTCGTACTTGCCGTCATCGCCCTTCTTGGCGGCGGTCTTGATCGCCTGCACGTCGGAGCCGAGCTCGGGCTCAGACAACGAGAAGGCGGCGCGGATCTCGCCCGTGGCCATGCGTGGCAGGTACTTCTGCTTCTGCTCCTCGCTGCCGAACTTCATCAGCAGGTAGGAGCCGATGAAGTGGGTGTTGATCACGCCCGAGATCGAGATCCAGCCGCGCGAGAGCTCCTCAACGATCATCGCGTAGGTCGTCAGGTCGAGGCCCATGCCCCCGTACTCCTCGGGGATCGTGACGCCGAACAGGCCGAGCTCCTTCATCTGCTCGACGATCGGCTCGGGGAACAGGTCCTCGTGGTCGTAGTGCTCGGCGTTGGGGAGGATCTGCTCGTCGGCGAACTGATGCACCATCTCGGTGATCGCCTTCTGCTCGTCGGTCTTCTCGGTGTAAGGGGCTGGGGCTACGGCCATTCGTGCGGCTCCAAGGTCGGGAATCGGGGCGTCCCTGCAGGATACCTGGGCGTGGCGAGACAAACTGGCTCGCACACCGGCCAATCGATCCAGCCTGGCAGACTGCGAGCGCGTGAACTTCGCATTCGACCTCTTGCAAACCCAGCCGCTGGACCGGCTCGCGCTGGTCGAGTTGGCTCACGACGGCGTTCGGCGCGAGTGGAGCTTTGGCGATGTCGAGCAGCGCAGCGCGGCGATGGCGGGCGCGTTTGTACGGCACGGGCTGCGGCGCGGAGACGTCGCGATGACGCTGATCGGCAATCGCCCCGAGTGGGTGTTCGCGATGATGGCGTGCTTTCGCATCGGGGCGGTTGTGCTGCCCTGCACCGAGCAGCTGCGCGCCAAGGACCTGCGTTTGCGCTTGAGCGTCGCGTGCCCGTCGCTGATCGTGGCCGACGAGCGCAACCGTGAGCAGATCGAAGCCGCTGCACCCGACTGCCCCGTGATGTGGGTCGGAGACGAGGAGACACACAGTGTGGGTGCTTCGCAAACGGCGATGCCCCTGCGCGCGCGGGGGGCATCGCATGCCGGGACACGCCCCGACACCGAGCTTGCCGACGACACAACACCCCGTACTGGTACTTCGAAAACGGGGCCACCCCCGCGCGCACGGGGGGCATGCGATTTCGAGACACCACCCCCCCACGCCCAGCTCGCCGCCACAGACCCGGCGCTGATCACGTTCACGAGCGGTACCGCCGGCGAACCGAAGGCCGTCGTCCACGGCCAGCGCTACCTCTACGGGCAGCGTGTCCAAGCCGAGCATTGGCTCGGCGCAAAACAGGGCGAGCTGGTTTGGTGCACAGCAGCCAGCGGCTGGAGCAAGTCGGCTCGCAACGTGTTCATGGCACCCTGGCTGATGGGTGCGCCAGCGTTGCTACACGATGCACGCTTCGATCCACACGAGCGTCTCGAGATAATCGAGCGAGAACAGGTGAGCGTGCTTTGCATGGCTCCCACCGAGTACCGCGTGATCGCCAAGCGTGCGGAACTGCGTGCGTTGCCGAGCCTGAAGGGGATGGTTGCGGCCGGCGAGGCGCTCAACCCCGAGGTTCTGGCTCTCTGGCGTCAAGCCACAGGGCTTGACATCCGCGACGGCTATGGGCAGACCGAGACTGGGCAGATGACGGGTATGGGAATTGGCGTGCGTGCCCGTCCCGGCTCGATGGGGCAGGCACTGCCTGACACGCGCTTGGGCGTGATCGACGGCGAGCTCGTGGCTGATCCTCAGAGCGTGCCTACGTTCTTCCTTGGGTACCTCGGAGAGGACGTGCAGCACAAGCCAGACGGGAGTTGGACCGTGCAGGACCGCCGCGACGGCGGCAGCTGGCACACAGGCGATCGGGTGCGCGAAGACGACGACGGGTATCTGCACTTCGAGGGACGTGCCGACGATGTGATCATCTCGGCCGGCTACCGAATCGGCCCGTTCGAGGTGGAGTCGGCGCTCGTGGCACATCCCGCGGTCGCGGAGGCGGCCGCCGTGGCTGCACCCGACGAAGAGCGTGGCGCAATCGTGCGCGCGGTCGTCGTACTGCGCGACGGGCAAACTCCCTCCCCCGAGCTGGCTACGGAACTGCAGGAGCATGTCAAGCGCGAGACGGCCCCCTACAAGTACCCGCGGATCGTGGAATTCGTGGATGAATTGCCCAAGACGGCGAGCGGCAAGGTCAAGCGGGCGGAGTTGCGAGACTGACGACTGCGTCGATCTCGACCTGGGCTCCTCGTGGCAAGGCTGCAACGCCAACCGCCACGCGTGCCGGCGGCGCGTCTGGAAAGAACGTCGCGTAGACCTCCCCCACCTCGGCGAACGCTGAGAGGTCGGTCATATAGACCGTGAGACGCACCGCGTCTGCCAGTGACGCACCTGCGGCCTCGCAGACCGCTGTCAGATTCTTGAGACACTGATGCGCTTGCTCAGCAGCGCTTGCTCCGACCAGATCACCGCTGACAGGGTCGAGCGGGATCTGCCCGGAGCAGAACAACAGAGAACCAGCGCGCACCGCGTGCGAGTACGGACCGATTGCAGCTGGCGCGGCCGGCGCGTCGATCGTTTCGCGATCGGATGTCATCGCGTGTGAGCCTATCGCTCTCTTGTCCTGATACCGCGCCCGCGACGAGTCGCATGCCCAGCTTTCGGTGCTGACGGGTGTCGGCGCTAGCTCCGTTGACAGTGCGCTAGATTCCGACTGTGAGACGAGGAGCCTGGATATTCGTAAGCGTATTCCTGGCGACGGTTACATGCGCAGCACTGTTGTCCTCTATCGCACAGGCCCAGATCGAATGGAAGCCGTGCGCGGGCACCAACGAAGTCGCGTGCGCCCATCTGACGGTGCCGGTCGACCCGAGCGGAGCGATCCCGGGAACGATCACGCTGGCGATGCGCCGCCACCTCTCCCCGGTGGGCAACGCCAAGACCGCTGTGATAGCGCTTGCCGGCGGACCCGGCCAATCGGCAATCCCGTTCATGAGCGACTTCACCCAGATCCTCGGTCCGGTCGTCTCGACGCGCGATTTGATCGTGTTCGACCAGCGTGGCACGGGCCTCTCCCACCCGCTCTCCTGCGCGGCTTTCGAACATCTCAAAGGAGGGATCACGCCGCTCGCGGTGTCGATCTGCGCGGGTCAAATCGGACAGACACGAGGCCTGTACACAACCGCAGACACGGTCGCCGACATTGAGGCCATCCGCCAGGCAGGCGGCTACGAAAAGCTCGTGCTATATGGGACGAGCTACGGCACGAAGGTCGCCGAGCGCTACGCCCAGGAGTACCCAAGTCACGTCGAAGCGCTCGTGCTCGACTCGGTCGTACCCACTTCCGGGCGGGACGCATTCGAGGAACCCACGTTTACCGCCGTCGGTCGGATCCTTCACCAACTTTGCTCGACAGGGGCATGTACGCACATCACACCTGAACCCGTGGCCGATCTCGCGCAGCTCGTGAAGCGGATGGGCGGCGGCTCGCTGAATGGCCGCTTCATCAACGCCCGAGGCCACTCCGAACCAGTACGCATTTACGCAAACGACCTGCTCGGCATCTTGATGGAGGGCGACTTCGATCCGATCCTGCGCGCCGAATTCCCGGCCGCCGTCCGCTCGGCGGTGGATGGCAACACAGCCGCGCTCGTGCGACTACTCGCGCGTGCGGACAATGGCGAAGAAGGCGAAGGCGAAGAAAGCCTGAGCGAGGGCTTCGACACACCGCTGTACTACTCGACGATCTGCGAAGAGAGCGTGTTCCCGTGGAATCGCTCGTCGAGTCCGAAGACGCGCCTGCGCGAAGCCCTCTCCACCCTGCGCACACAGTCGGCAAACGCCTTCGCGCCATTCACCCCTGCCAACGCGCTCGCGTTGAGCGACGTGGTCCCCTGCGCCTCGTGGCCGTTTGCCTCGGCAGGACCCGAAGTCGACGAAGCGCCGTTCCCGAACGTGCCGACATTGATCCTGAGCGGCGCCGACGATCTACGCACCCCCACCGCGAATGCACGCGAGGTGGCGGCCCAGATACCTGACGCGCAACTGCTGGTCGTACCCAACACGGGTCATTCCGTGCTCGGCGCGGACCCGACTCCCTGCGCGCACAACGCACTGCAGGCGCTGTTCGAGGGCAAGCCGGTCAGACAGTGCAAAGACCGGACACCACCCGCCCTGGAGTTGCCGACACCGCTGCCGCCACGGAGCCTGAACGCCGTCCCGCTCGCGCGGGGAAACCATGGCAAGGCGGGCCTGACCATCGACGCGGCAGTCTTGACGCTTGCGGACTGCGATCGCCAACTACTCCTCACGCTGCTCTCAGAGGCAAGCGGAGAATCGCTACAAGGCCCCTCGGCACGAGCCGGCGGTTTGCTTGCGGGCTGGTGCGGAATCTCGGGCGAGACGCAACTGCTGCGCGGCTATTCCTACGTGCCCGGCGTCACCGTATCCGGCAATGTCTCCTCCAGCGTTGCCAAGCTGAGCATCGGTGGCTCGGCGGCAGCGCATGGGACGCTCACCATTGCGCACGGAACACTTGCCGGCATGCTCGCCGGCAAGCACGTCCATCTCACAACCGCCGGAGCCGCCGAAGTCGAGCACGGTGCCTCGATGCTCACGGTCGAGTCGCGCTTGGCCGACTTGGCGGCAACACCTCAGAGATACACAGCGCTGCGCTCGGCCGACACCGCGGCATTGTTGCGCTACGTGCTCAGCTGAAGCCTCGCCACAAGATTCAGGCGGCGCCTGAGCCGCCGAGGTGGACCAACACCCTGACCAGCCCGGCCTGGCCATGGCCGTGCACAGCCGCTCCCATTCACGGACGCTTACGGATCTACCGCTAACGTCTGTCCCTGTGCCGCGGCGGATCTTGACACTTGCGCTCAGCGCGCCGCTGCTCTCGATCGTCATCGCCGCGACGCAGGTCACACCGGCACAGGCGTTGACGTTCACGCCCTGCTCGGGCGCGACTGCGGCCGGATTCACCTGCGCGACGCTGACCGTACCGCTCGCCCGCAATGGCACCGCGACCGGCACTGTGGGCCTGAACGTCGAGCGCCTGCAAGCCGGCGCTGTGCCAACCCATACCGCCGTGATCGGGCTGGCCGGGGGCCCAGGCCAGGCGGCGCTGCCGCTGGCCGCGGGGATGGCCAAGGAGATGGCGCCCGCGCTCGGCTCGCGCGACCTGCTCGTGTTCGACCAGCGCGGCACGGGCAACTCCGGCCCGCTTGCCTGTCCGGCGCTTGAAAGCTCCGCCGAAGTCTTCGGAGCGATCGGGCAGGCCTTTGAACGCTGTGCCCTTCAGATCGGCGCCGCCCGCGGTTCCTATACGACCCAGGAATCGGTGGCCGACATCGAGGCACTCCGCCAAGCAGCCGGCTACGAAAAGCTCGTGCTGTTCGGCGTCTCCTATGGCACCAAGGTGGCGCTCGAGTACGCCGAACGCTACCCCCAGAACATCGAATCGCTGGTGCTCGACTCGGTCGTGCCGCCGGAACGAGACGACCCCTTCTCGGTGGGGATGTTCCAGGCGATGAAGCCGGTATTCGAAGAGCTGTGCTCGGCACACGCTTGCGCCGGCATCACCTCCAACCCACTCGGCGATGTCGCACGCCTGGCGGCGGCCCTACAGAGGCATGCGCTGAACGGCTATGTATACGACGGCTCCGGCCACCGCCACCGCTCGAGCATGTCCAACGTGGACCTGCTCAACCTGATCGGAGCCGGCGACTTGAACCCAGCTCTGCGTGCGCTGCTGCCGTCCTCGGTGCAATCGGCGCTGCACGGCGATCCGGCTCCACTGCTGCGCCTGAACCTGCTCTCGGAGGGGCTGGTCCCAAACGTTCCGGGTACGCCGCTGGCCAGCTCCGACGGAATCGACGAAGCGCTGTTCGTCGACACCACCTGCGAAGAGGAGCTCTTCCCTTGGCAGCGTGCGGCGCCGGCGAGCACGCGAGTGGCCGAAGCGTTGAACACGCTGCACACCCTGCCTCAATCGGACTATTACCCGTTCGATGCGAGCGTCGCCTGGGCCGACAGCGTACTGCCCGGATGCGCGCATTGGCCGAACGTGGCGCCGGCGCCCCCGGCCATAGCCCCGCTGCCGAACGTGCCAACGCTGATCCTTTCCGGAGCCCAGGACCTGCGCACGCCGAGCTCGGGAGCGCAGGCGATCGCGGCGCGGATTCCCGGATCTCAGCTGGTCGTGGTCCCCTATACCGGCCACTCGGTGTTGGGCACCGATTTCAGCGGCTGTTCTCAGGCGGCCGTCACCGCCTTCTTCTCAGGTGGAGTCGTACAACCGTGCACGGCCACACAAGACCCGTTCCCACCCACGCCGATCACCCCGAGGAAGCTCTCACTCGTAAAAGCTGTGGGCGGAGTTCCGGGCCGTGCGGGCAGCACGCTCGCGGTGGCGCTGGACACGATCGTCGACCTCGAACGACAGGTGGTCGGGGCAACGCTCCAAGCCGACCAGGAACTACCGAGCGGGTCGAGCTTCGGCGGCTTGCGCGGTGGCTTTGCGCAGATCACCTCCTCAGCGCTTCAATTGCACGGCCTGTCTTTCGTGGGCGGCGTGCAGCTGACCGGCAGCTTCCCGATCAAGGACGGCCATCTGCTGGCAACCAACCTACGCGTCGAAGGCTCTCAGGCCGCCCGCGGAACGATTCGCATCGGTGCGAACGTACACGTCAGCGGCACGCTTGGCGGCCGTCGCTTCGACGTCGACCTCTCAAAGGTGAAGCTAGCCCGCGCCAGTCGGGCCGACAGCGCACAGACAAGCTGGCCGGCGATGAACCTGAGCTTCCCCGCGCCGGCTCTGGCTCACACCCGCTGAAGCGATGGCCAACGCGCTCGCAGCCGAGAGTTCTCCCTACCTGCGCCAGCACGCGAACAACCCGGTGGACTGGTTGCCGTGGGGCCCAGGCGCGCTTGAACTGGCGCGAGAGCGCGACGTGCCGCTGCTCGTTTCGATCGGCTACTCCTCCTGCCACTGGTGTCACGTGATGGAGCGTGAGTCCTTCGAGGACGAGCGCACCGCCCAGTTGATGAACCAGAGCTTCGTGTGCGTGAAGGTCGATCGCGAGGAGCGCCCCGACGTCGACGCGTTGTACATGGAGGCGGTGCAGGGCATGACAGGCCACGGCGGCTGGCCGCTGAACGTGTTCTTGACCCCGGAGGGTCTGCCGTTCTACGGCGGCACATATTTTCCGCCACAGGATCGCCCGGGGATGCCGTCTTTCACGCAGGTGCTACTTGCGGTGTCCGAGGCGTGGGGCGAGCACGGTGCGGAGATCAGGGCAAGCGGTGAGCAACTGCGCGAGCGGCTCGCCGGCGGCGCGTTGCTGCGAGCGGCCGAGGAGACCTTCGACGAGGGCTCGCTCGACAACGCCGTGCAAAGGCTGAGAGCGTCCTTCGACACGGTGAACGGCGGCTTCGGCGGAGCGCCGAAGTTCCCGCAAGCCTCGGTCCTCGAGTTCCTGATGGCCCGGGGGGAGCACGAAATGTCGCTGTACACCTTGCGCAGCATGGCCGGCGGCGGCATCCACGACCAGATCGGCGGCGGCTTTCACCGCTATGCGGTCGACCAGACCTGGACGGTGCCGCACTTCGAGAAGATGCTCTACGACAACGCTCTGCTGGCGCGCACCTACCTGCATGGCTTTCAGCTGTCGGGAGATGTGGGCCTACTAGAGGTGTGCCACGACACCCTGGAATGGGCACTGCGCGAGATGCGAGGCCCTGAGGGAGGCTTCTACAGCGCGCTCGACGCGGATTCCGACGGGGCCGAGGGAAGCTTCTACGTATGGACGACAGTCGAGCTCGAAGATGTCCTCGGTGAGGACGCGGACTTGGCGATCCGCTGGATCGGTGCGACCGAGGAAGGCAATTTCGTCGATCCGCACCACCCCAAACCCGGCCTGAACGTGCTCGAGGATCGCGGCCCGCGCCCCGACGCGCCAACGTGTGAGCGGATTCGCGAGCGGCTGCTTCAAGCGCGGACCCAACGAACCAGGCCCGGGCTCGACGACAAGCGCCTGACGAGTTGGAACGCACTGATGATCACGACACTCGCCGAGGCAGGCGCATTCGGCACAGGCAATCCAAGCGGCGGGGAGCGGAAGGATCATGACCTCGACGACCATATCCAGAGCATTACGGCGAACCCCGCGGACACCCAGAGCACCACCGCGAGCTTCTTGGACGCCGCCACCCAATGCGCAGAGTTCGTGCTGCGAGATCTACGCGATGAGCATGGCCGCCTGCTGCGCTCCTACAACGACGGCCAAGCGAAGATAGGCGCTTATCTGGAGGACTACGCCTTTCTGCTGGAAGCGCTGATCGCCTTGTTCGAGACAACCTGCGAGGAGCGCTGGCTGACCGAGGCCACAACGCTCGCCGACCAGTTGATCGAGCGCTTCTCAGACCCTGAGAACGGCGGCTTCTTCTCGACAGCGGCCGACGGCGAACAGTTGATCGCCAGGCGCAAGGAGCTGGAGGACTCGCCGATCCCGGCCGGTGGTTCGAGCGCCGCGATGGGACTGCTGCGTCTCGCGCAATTGACGGGCGAGGAGCGCTACGAGCGCCACGGTGCGAGCGTCATAGCGCTGCTGCACACGATCGCCCCACGGCACCCGACGTCCTTCGGGCACCTGCTGCAGGCGATGCACTGGCGTCTGGCACCGCCGCGCCCGATCGCCTGCGCGGTTCCCGGCTCGGCCCCTCTCAGTGCCCGGCCAGCGCCTTGAGTTCTGACAGATCCACCGCGTTCGCGGGCGCCGTGATCGTAACCGGCTGATTCCAGTCGCTGAAGGCGATCTTGCCGTTTTCCGAGCTGCCCTTGGTGATCGCCACCGGATAGGGCTTGCCGCTCGTGGCCACGTACAGAGTGCCGGTCTTGTTGGTGTCGGTGACGGCGATCACCTGCTGCCCGTTGACGGTACTTGTGGCGCCTTTCGTCAACGTTCCATGGGCGGCAAGCGTGGTGTCGATCAGCTGACGCATGTTGCCGAGCGAGTTGAATGAGGCAAATTCACCGCTCGTCGCCGAGGCCTTCAGCCACTTGCCGTCGAGTAGTTGCGCCGCTGCGGCCCCGCCGAGGCTGCGATAGAAGGCCGGGCTGCCGCTGATATAGGCCGTTCCCCCGACCAGGATCAGCTTGAAACTGGCCCCGTTCTCGGAAATTTCGCCGCGCGCCCCCTTGCCGGCCGCGAGGCTCAGATCGATCGTGACGGGCGTGGCGCCGGTCTTGATCGACCCCGAGACGTGAACGGAGCTGGCGCTGTCTGCCGCGGCCTTGCTTTCAGTGAGGATCTCAGTCGCGCTCTTGGAGGCGATGTTGTTGCTGCTCGAGGAGCTGCCGCAGCCGGCGAGCGCCCCCAGCGCGAGGACGAGCACAGAGCCCGTCGTGGGAAGAAGCCGCAAGCGCACGATGCGGCATCCTAGCGACTGTTACAGACGGCGGCTGGGAGCGCGTTTCAAAGGTCGCGGCACCGTCGGAGGGAAGTACCACGGGTTTGGGACACGTCCTAGAGGATCGCCAAGTAGCGGTCCAGCTCCCACTGCGTGACCTGCACGCGGTAGTCCTCCCACTCCTGGCGCTTGATCTCGATGTAGCGGTTGAACGTGTGCTCGCCCAGCGTGCGCAGCATCAGCTCCGACTCCGCCGTGATCTCGATCGCCTCGCCGAGCGACTCCGGCAGCTGCTCGATGCCGAGGCGCCTGCGCTCCTCGGCGGTCAGGTGGTAGAGGTTCTTCTCCATCGGGTCGGGCAGCTCATAGCCCTTCTCGATCCCCTCGAGCCCCGCCTGCAGGAGCACAGCGAAGGTCAGGTATGGGTTGCAGGCCGGGTCGGGACAGCGCAGCTCCATACGCGTGGCCTGCTCCTTGCCAGGGTGGTACAGCGGCACGCGCACCAGCGCCGAGCGGTTGCGTCGCGACCAGGCGGCGTAAACCGGCGCCTCGTATCCGGGCACGAGCCGCTTGTAGGAGTTGACCCACTGGGCGAAGATCGAGCAGATCTCGCGTGCGTGCTTGAGCTGACCGGCGATGAAGGCCTTGCCGACATCGGAGAGGAAGTACTGGTCCTCAGCGTCGTAGAACGCGTTCTTGCCGTCCGCAAAGAGCGACTGGTGCGTATGCATCCCGGAGCCATTCTCGCCGAACAGCGGCTTGGGCATGAACGTCGCGTGCCACCCATACTTGACCGCGTACTCCTTGACGGTGATGCGGTAGGTCATGCAGTCGTCGGCCATCTTCAGCGCCGGCGCGTAGCGCATGTCGATCTCGTGCTGGGAGGGGCCGACCTCGTGGTGGGTGTACTCGACGTGGATGCCCAACTGCTCGAGCGCGAGCACGGTCTCACGGCGCACGTCGGTGCCGGCGTCGAGCGTGGTCAGGTCGAAGTAGCCGCCTTCGTCGAGCACCTCGGTGGATTTGCTGTCTTTGAACAGGAAGTACTCGAGCTCGGGACCGACATTGAAGGTGTCGAAGCCCATCGCCTGCGCACGCTGCAGCGCACGGCGCAACACATGCCGGGGGTCGCCCTCGTAGGGCGTGCGCTCGGGCGTGAGCACGTCACAGAACATGCGCCCCACCCCCTGCTCTTCGGGGCGCCAAGGCAGCACGGCGAAGGTGCTCGGATCGGGCAGCGCGATCATGTCGGACTCCTCGATCGCGTTGAAGCCTGTGATCGAGGAGCCGTCGAAGCCCATGCCGGCCTCGAAGGCGTCGTCGAGCTCTTCGACGTTGATCGAGAACGACTTGAGCTGACCGAGGATGTCGGTGAACCAGAAGCGGATGAAGCGAATGTCACGCTCGGCGACAAGCGCCTTTACGTCCTCGCGATTTTTGGGCTGCTCGATCTCGGGCATCAGTGGCGCAGCGTAGTGGATGGGCACAAGGCCCGCCTTGGACGGTTGGCTAAGAAGGTCTTTTCAAATGACCTACACGCTCGATACCCCCTTTATGTGGTGCTGGGGTATTTATTTTGGTACCTAACTTTTCATCTAAGCCTTCGCAAAAGGGGGTGTTGGACGGATCATTCAAAAGATGAGTCATACACCCAGCTTGCATGACCCCATGAACGGCCCCGCTGCAGAGCTCATTTGAAAGACGTTCTAAAAGAAGTGGCTAGTGGGCGCTCAAGATTGCCACGGCCACCAGCAGGAAACCGAGCGCAGCCGCCCAGGCGGCGATCATGTCGGGGCGTGGACCCACCCGCCGCACCATGGGACGCCGTGGACGCCGGTGCGAGTCGCGCGGCGGCGCCGCTCGCTCGACGAGCATCAAGCGCTGGCCAGGACGGATTTCGCGCACGCCACGACGTGTCGCGGGAGCAGCGCGCCCACCGGCGACGGTGGCCGCGCGGCGCTCGCCATCCCTGCGGCGCTCGATCCGCTCGCGCACATCCTCGACGTCGGCCCACCAAGCACGGGCCTCGGAAGCTCGTGGCATCGGCGGCGATGCTAACAGCGGCCCCGGCGGCCGCGAAAGCCACCGGAATCGACTCACCGACTTTGCGAGAAGCTTCCGATGCCAGGCGCTTCTAGTGCCCGGCGACGGCCGCGACGAAATCCGCTACCGCTTCGGCTTCCTTGCCCTGGTAGAGCTGCGCCGGCATGTTGCCGTTGCCACGGGCGCGACCTTCGGCGATCGCGTTCAACACCAGCGCCCTACGGCCGGCTTCGGTCGGTATCTCCGAGCCGAGTCTGATGTCGAGATTGGGACCGGTCCGACCCACGGAGTTCGTCCCCGAGAGCGTGTGACAGAACGCACAAGTATCGGAGAAGAGTACGCGGCCGTGTTGCTCCTGGGCGTTGAGCTTTACCCCACCGACCGCCTCGCTGGCCTTGTTGTTTCCGTTGTCGGTCAGCACGATCACCGGCACGACCAGCCCGAACGCGAATGCGAGCGCTACACCGAAGAACACGGCCCGCTGGCTTGCCTTCGACTCGGTGCTCTGGGTGTCGCCCTCCCCACCGGACCCGCCTCGCCGCATGGCGACGAAGAACACACCGAGGCCGACCAGGACCCAGAAAGCAATGACTGCGTAGATCATCGGGTCGGCACGATACATGAGCACCCGGCTCGGAGTGCTCCTCATCGTGGCCGACTGGGACGGTCGAGCGCGATGAGCCGCTCGGCGCGGCAAAATCGAGCCACAGGCCCGCCGGTCACACAGATGCCTTCGATGAGAGCTCTCTTCATATGCCTTTAGGGAAGGCCTAGGTTGGGCGCTACGCTGAAGGCAAGTCTCGAGTCTCGAACAACTGGACGTGCCTACGTGAACATCCTGCGCCGCCTCCCCCTCTCTCGTCTACTCCTGTTGTGCGGCGTCGTCGTGGCCGTAGGAATCGGTGCGACCGCGCTCGCCCTGGCCGTCGGCACCGGTCCCACGCCACCGGCGAAGCCGCTTGCAGACGCCGTCCATGACGCGCTGTCAGCGCCGAAGGTGGACGGCGTTAGCGCGCGCATTCAATTCACCAACCACTTGCTGGAAGGCGCCAACCTTGCAAACAGCGGCGGCGAAGCAGGGCAGATCAGTTCAAGTCCACTGCTCACCGGAGCCGCGGGCCGCCTCTGGATCGGCTCGAACGGACAGGCTCGCCTGGAACTGCAGTCCGAACAAGGCGACACACAGATCCTGTGGGACGGCAAGACCGCCGAGTTGTACGACGCGTCCACGAACACGCTCTACCGCTACACGCCACAACAGGAAAACGCGTCCGGTACCGCGAGCCACCCAGCGCCCGGATCGGCGTGCCCCCCAACGTGCTCAAGCGGCGCCTCTGACGAAGCCAGCTCGGACAGTTCCTCGGGGGACAGCTCTCATTCTTCGACTGGCACGAACCCGCACGGTACACCCACGGTCAGCGAAATCGAAGAAGGGCTAACTAAAGCCGGCAAGCACGCCAACATCTCCTCCGCCACTCCAACCGACGTAGCGGGACAGGCCGCTTACACCGTGAGGGTTTCGCCTCGCGAAAACGGCAGCTTGATCGGTGGCGCCGAGCTCTCTTGGGACGCCACCACCGGAGTACCGCTGCGCACCGCCATCTACTCCGTCAACAGCTCTGACCCGGTGATCGAACTGGCCGCCACCGAAATCTCCTACGGTCCCGTCGAAAGCTCGACACTCGACTTCACCCCGCCCGCGAACGCCAAGGTCGAGGAAGTCACACTCCCGACGAAGCACGACTCGGGCGCCTCCGGGTCCCCCTCGCCAGGGGAAAAGCCGCACGTGAGCACCAGCGGCAAGGGCCTCGGCGCGATCGTGCTGCTCGAAAGTCCGGTCAAGGCCGGCACGACGGAATCGACATCCTCTGAGCTGGAAGACCTGCCGAAGGTGAGCATCGACGGCACCAGCGCCAGCGAGCTGCCAACTCAGCTCGGGACGCTGTTGACATTCGAGCGCGCGGGCGTGCGCTACCTGCTCGCCGGCTCGGTCACACCGGCATCGATCGAGGCGTTCGCCCGAGGCGTCTAAGTGACCGACGCCGCGGCTCAGCCCGTCAAGGCGCGCGGCCTACTCAAGCGCTACAACGACGTTCTGGCGGTCGACCACATCGACCTGAACGTGCAGGCGGGCGACGTGTACGGGTTTCTCGGCCCCAACGGCGCTGGCAAGACGACGACGTTGCGCATGACGCTCGGCCTGATCACGCCAACAGCGGGTGTGGTCGAGCTGTTCGGGCGCGACCCGATGCGCGAGGGCGCACGGGCGCTCGAGGGCGTCGCCGGCTTCGTCGAGGCGCCGCGCTTCTACCCGTACATGACGGGTCGCAAGAACCTCCAGCTGCTCGCGGCACTGGACGGCGACGGTGCAAGCGAGCGCGTCGAGGAGGTGCTCGAGGTCGTGGAGCTCGAGCCCAGAGGCAAGCACAAGGTGGGCGGCTACTCGCACGGCATGCGCCAGCGCCTGGGAATCGCGGCGGCGCTGCTGCGACGCCCGCGCCTGTTGATCCTCGACGAGCCCGCAACAGGCCTCGACCCGGCCGGGATGCGCGATATGCGCGCGTTGATCCGCCGCCTTGCCGGAGAAGGCATAACGGTGCTGCTCTCGAGCCACCAGCTGCCGGAGGTGCAGGAACTGTGCGATCGCGTGGCGATCGTCGATCGCGGAAAAGTGGTCTACGAGGGCGCGCTGGCCGATCTGCGCCGCCAGGGCGGAGCGGGCTACAGGCTGCGCACAACCGACGAAGCACGCGCGCTCGGCGTCGTGCGCGAGCAGCCCGGTGTGCAGCATGCGGTAACCGGTGAGCACGGTCTGAGCTTTCAGGCCGACGAGCAGCAGGTGGGCACGCTTTCGCTGGCGCTCGGACAGGCCGGCGTCGGCATCCTCGCGCTCACACCAGAGCTGGCAACGCTCGAGGACCTGTTCTTCCGGCTGACCGAGAACGGCGACGGCGGAAACCAAGACACACAGTCAGATGCGCATGAGGACGGTCAGAGCGCGGCTCGTGTGCTCTCCCGCGGAATTGCAAGCGGGCCATGAGCAGCGTCGCAGCCTCCCCTCCGCTGCCGGCGACCTCCGCAACGACCCGCGCACGCCGTCCTTCGACGCTCGTCATCTATCGCTGGGAGCTGCGCAAGCTCGTCTCTCAGAAGCGCACCTACCTGGGTCTCGGCTTGGCTGTGCTGCTGCCGCTGATCTTCGTGGTCGTGCAGAACCTGCACCAGCATCACGGCCACGGCGGCGAAAGCATCATCGCCACTCAGATCACACAATCGGGCTTGGCTACCCCTGTGCTGATGCTCGAGTTCCAGGCCTATTTCATGCTGCCGCTGATCGCCGCGCTGGTGGCCGGCGACATCGTCGCCGCCGAGGACGGCAACGGCACGCTGAAGACGATCCTCACACGCTCGGTCGACCGCGGTCAGGTGTTTGCGGCCAAGGCACTCGTCGCGCTGAGCTACGGCGCGTTCGCCGTCTTCCTCTCGGCAACGGTGGCCACGATCGCCGGCGTCGCCTCGTGGGGCTTTCACCCGATCGTCACCCTCTCGGGAAGCGTCGTCTCGGCCGCCGAAGGATTGCTGCTCGTGTTCGCCGCCAACGGCTGTTACCTGATTCCGCTGTTCGCGGTGGCCAGCATCGGGGTGCTGCTGTCGACGGCGACGCGCAACAGCACCGCGGCAGTGGTCGGCACGATCGGCTTTGTGATCCTGCTGTACATCGTGGCCGGCATACCGGGCCTCGAAGGCATCAAGCCCTACCTGCTCACCGAACAGTTCCAGGGCTGGCATGGCCTGTTGCGCACCCCGACCGACTGGGCGCCGGTCACACACTCGCTGTGGGTCTGCGCGCTGTACGCAGTGCCGGCCCTGATCTCCGGATACCTGGTGTTCCTGCGCCGCGATGTAGCCGGCGGTTAGCGGCAGCCGTCTGAGCGTCGAGGGCAAGCCTGGCAAGGACGCAGTGAGCGAAGTGTGCTGAGCACACGTGCTGGCCGATCGGAGATCCCATAGATCTCCGATCGGTAGGACGCCGCCAGGCGCCGCCCATCGGTGCTCAGCTCACTTCGACTGGCAGCTCCACCGCCCCAACCTCGACCTCGCCCAGCAGGCGCCGAGCTTCCTTGGGGTCGATCAGGCCGGCGCCGAGCCGTCCCGTCGACTCCGCCCCACAGGCGACGCCGAAGCGCAGACACTGGTCGGGAGCGCGACCCTCGTAGCGCGCGGCCACGTAGCCGGCGAGGAAGGCATCGCCCGAGCCACGCTTGGCGACCGGCTCGCGCGGCGCGGTCTGGGCACGACGCAAGCACGATTTCCCGTCCACGAGCACGTCGGCGACGCAGCCGTCGCCCATCGTCATGATCGCCTCGTGCGGTCCCTGCGCGACAATCTCGCGCACCGCGAGCAGCCGATCCTCCTCTGAGGCGAACTCGTGGCCGACCAACTCC
>Ga0210385_10000641_pt1 | contig 23638 bp, 22 predicted proteins | sample IncBWH26OmetaG_FD_160107 | JGI IMG/M metagenome (GOLD analysis project Ga0210385, IMG submission 160107) | Forest soil microbial communities from Barre Woods Harvard Forest LTER site, Petersham, Massachusetts, United States - Inc-BW-H-26-O ...
CCAACGACACTATCCTTTGTTTTCTCCCGCTTTATCACATCTACGGGTTGAATGTGATGCTCAATCCTTCGCTGATTCTGGGGGCGACGCTGGTCCTGATGCCGCGCTTCGGGGTGCCTCAAGTCACTCAGTTGCTTACGGAGGAGGCGATCACGATGATGCCGCTGGTCCCTCCGGCGATGAATGCGCTGTGCCTGGCTGCGGAGGCGGGACAGTTTCCGAGGAGCCACAAACTGACATGGGTGAAATCGGGTGCGGCGCCGCTGGCTCCGGAACTGCCGCGAAGATTTACGGCGCTCACGGGCATTCTGGTCTGTCAGGGATATGGCATGACGGAGGCGTCGCCGGTGACGCATTCCAGTTTTCTGGAGCCCGAACTGTACCGGCCGGATTCGGTCGGGCATCCGCTGGCGCTGACGGAGTGCCGAGTGATTGAGACGGAGAATCTGGCGGTATCGCCGGAGAGTGCCGAGGAAGTTCCTACGGGTGAGCCAGGGGAGTTGGTGATGCGCGGACCGCAAATCATGCTGGGCTACTGGAAAGAGCCGGAGGCGACTGCTGCAGTGTTGCGCGATGGATGGTATTGGTCAGGGGACGTGGTCACGCGCGATGCCGAGGGTTTTTACGGGGTGGTCGACCGGCGCAAGGAGATGATCAAGTACAAAGGGTTTCCTGTGGCTCCGGCGGAGGTGGAAGCGGTGCTGCTGGAGCATCCGGCGGTGCGGGAGTGCGGGGTGGTGGGCCGGCTGGATGCCGAGGCGGGCGAGATTCCGGTGGCGTTCGTTGCCTTGCGAGACGGGTTTACGGACTGCCAGAAGATGGAAGATGAGTTGTGCGCATTCGTCGCCGACCGGCTGACAAATTACAAACAACCGCGGGAAGTGCATTTTGTGGAAGCCGTCCCTAAGACGGCCTCGGGTAAGATTCTGCGGCGCGAGCTGCGGCAGCTGATCCGCTGACTCGAAGAAGTGACACGGAATTAACAACTCTCTGACAATCCCCTGACAATCTTCTCTCCGATCCACCCCACACTGTTTGCCCTGCAGCCCGGCGGTTGCGCAATGCCGGTCTGCTTCGTTTGAAGCTCATCCGAGCTCATCAAAGAGAGGATCTTTATGAAACTATTTGACAGCGTCAAAACTTGCGTCGTTGCAGTATCGCTTGTCGCTGCATGCGGCCACTCAGCCAACGCCCAGCAGAAGAATTCCAGCGCCTCCGGCAGCATCAGCGTGGTCGCGTCGACGGTTCCGGCAAACGGGGACGTGAATCCCTATGGCCTCGTAGTTGTGCCGCGCAGCACAGGTTCTCTCGTGGAGGGAAACCTTCTAGTCAGCAACTTCAACAACAGCGCGAATCTTCAGGGGACGGGCACCACCATTGTGCAGATTGCCCCGGACGGTACGGTCAGCTTATTCGCCCAGATCGATGCCCACAAATTGCCTGGACCCTGCCCGGGCGGCGTTGGCTTGACCACGGCCTTGTCGGTGTTGCGCAGCGGATGGGTGATTGTGGGCAGTTTGCCGACTAGCGACGGAACCTCGGCGACGGCAAGAGCGGGGTGCCTGCTGGTGCTCGACAGCGCCGGCAAAGCTGTGGAGACTTTCTATGGATCGCTGATTAATGGTCCTTGGGATATGACCGCGTTTGACGCCGGAAGCAGCGCGGATTTGTTCGTCACCAACGTGCTGAACGGAACTGTCGCCGCCGGCGGAAAAGTTGTGCACGAGGGAACGGTGACGCGGCTTACGCTTACCGGGCTTAACGGGAAGATACCCGAGTTACAATCGATCACCGTCATCGGCTCGGGATTCTCTGAGCGCACAGATCCGGCGGCACTGGTGATTGGGCCGACCGGCGTGGGACTCAGTCCTTACGCTGACCTGCTTTATGTCGCCGACAGTCTCAACAATCGCGTCGTGGCCATTCCGGATCCGGTATTTCGCGATACGTCGGCGGGGACCGGAGCTATCGTCACTCAGGGTGGCAGCCTCAACGATCCTCTCGGTCTGGCGGTTTCGCAGGATGGGAGCATCCTTACCGCGAACGGGAACAATGGCTTCCTGGTTGTGACTACGCCGAACGGCGATCAGGTTTTTAAGAAACTGTTGGACAGCAGTGGCACTCCTCCGGGAAGTGGCGCTCTGTTTGGATTGGTGCCGGTTCCGGGCCACGGCCTCTACTATGTGGACGATGCCAGCAACACTTTAAATCTATTCCAGTAAGAGTATGTCGCTTGCCCAACACCTTCCGCATGATCTGCGGAAGGTTTTTTCTTGTTGGGGCGGGATTCGAGAAAACGATTCCGGCTATCGAGTCTGGCGATCTGCATTGCCGTTGCCGTGCGGTTAGACTTGCTGTAGTATCTCTGCCCCATGGTCCGAATCGTTCTGCTGTTCCTGCGCCGCTTGTGGCTGCCACTGGTAGTGTTCGCCGGCTTCAGCCTGATGTGCGTTCTGGTGTACCGGCGCCTGGAGGGATTGAACTGGCAGGATGCGCTGTTCTGGATGATCCAGCCGCACGCCATCGATGCCAAGCGAGTGCACAATGCGACCAAGCTGTTTTCGATCTTTGTGTATGCGGGCGTGTTTGGGTTTCAGATTTGGGTGGCGGAGCGGGTTGCGGTTACGATCTTTAACCGCCAGGGGATGGAGGCTTGGAGAACCATGGTCAACGACGTGAGCATCGACAGACTACGCGATCACTTCATCATCTGCGGCTACGGGCAGGTGGGCCGTACGGTGGTCGACCAGCTTAACCGGTTGAAGATTCCTTTTGTGCTGATTGAAACCAATGAAGGGCTGTGCCGCGAACTGCTGAAGGACAAGGTGCTCACCATTCAAGGTGACGCCAAACGGCACGATGTGCTGCAGTCCGCCGGGATCGAGCACGCGCGTGGCGTGTGTATTGTGATCGACAATGACGCGGACAATCTTTACATCACGGTGACGGCGAAGGCTCTGAACCCAAAGGCGCGCATCATTACCCGGGCCGGGCAGTCGCGCTACGCGCAGGCTATGCGTAATTCGGGGGCGGACGAGGTAATCATCCCGGAATACGAAGGCGGATTGATGACCGGACGAATGATTGCCAAGTTTTATCCGGGCGCGCATCCGAATCTGGTGTGAGGGACGCTACTTTCCGACGCCGCTTTCGTCCGCGATTTTCTTTGTAGACAGGAAGCTCCAGATGGTTTCGTTGGCGTTGAGGGCGTTGCTGGTTTTGCCGACTTCTTTTTCGCTCGTGTATTGCTCGCCGCCAGGCCAGGTATTGCCGCCATCCTTGACGGCATAGAGTACTACTTGAGCGTTGTCATGGCAGCCACTGAAAGTGAAGGTTTTGCTTTCCTTTTCACCCTTCTGCAATGGCTGGATCTTCTCTTGCGCAGGTTTTTCGTCGCAGCGGTCGAACTTGGCCCAGGTCTTAGCGCTGTCTTCGGCGGAGAGTACATGGAACTGGCCCGGCTTGTAGGTACCGCCGCCATACGGAACGAGGGGGTCGTCGGTGCCGTCTAAAAACAGCGCGGACACGGGTCGCGCCGGCAGGCAGATCATCGTCTTCGGCAGGGCCGCTGCTACTGGGGCGACTGCGGCGACGCGATCGGCCATTTCGCAGCCCATGCGCAGCGCCATGAATCCGCCGTCTCCCAGGCCAGTCGCATAAATGCGGTGGGTGTCTACTGAGTATTTGAGGGCGAGGTGATCGAGCATCTGGTTGAGAAAAGCAATGTCGTCCGCAGGCTCAGGCCTGTTCCTGCTGTCATTCCTGCTGTCATCGGGATTCTGTCCTCCGCTCTGGCCGCCTCCGCCCCCGCTGGGGTAGCCGCCGCCACCACCCGGATAGCCCCCACCACCGGGATAGCCTCCGCCGCCCATCCCTCCATGGCGGCCATAGCCACGGCGGGGCGCCATTGCCGGCTGCTCCTGGTGCACTCCAATATTCCACCTACCGCGCGTGGCGTTGGGGTAGACCGTAATGATGCCTTCCTTATCGGCGACGAGCTGATCAAAGTGCGTGAGCCGCTGCATGTCGTCAGGTTCCTGGTTTTGACCGGGCAGGAGAATCACTACTGGATAGTGCTGCTTCGAGTCGTAGCCCTTGGGTAAATGCACTACGAAATTGCGGGAAAGGCTGTCGACCTCGATCTTTTCCTGGACATCCTGTGCCCGCGAATGGAGCGTGAAGAGCAGGGCCGAGAGACAGAGGGTGACGCATATCCGGCGCAGCAAGAACCACCGGTGCAATTTGGTTCTCTTTCTTTCAGGCGTCATCTCAATCGTAACCCCTTCCAAGACTCATGTTCTAAGCTGCATGGGCCGGTCTGCCAATCGCTAAGAACCAGTAGTTTAAGCTCAGGTTGCTAAGCGGCGGCGAGAGAATTGCAAAGTTTTGTAAGCGGATGAACTCGAAGGGGGAACTTTTTCCTCGAGCCCGCGTAACTAGGGATGACGAGGCGCCGCGCTGAAGCCGACGCTCGCTGGATGCTCAGGAGGTTTTATGGACGGCAACATTGTGGGACTGACTGCGGTGGTGATGATCTTTGGGATCCCGATGGCGGCGATGTATACGTTTTTCCGGGTGCGCAAGCTCCGTAGCGAAGAGCGGTTGGCGGCGATTGCACGCGGCATGGAAGTACCGATGCAGGCGGAACTATCGGAAGCGGCACGTTCGCGGCGGTCGGGGATTCTGCTGGTGGCCGGGGCGATCGGCTATATCGTGACCTTCGTTCTTATCGGACGCGTCGAGCCTGATGCGATGGTCGCGGCCACATTTGGCGTGATTCCGCTGGCGGTAGGAATTGGCTTCTTTGTCGATCACGCGCTGATTCGCCGGGATGCGAAAGCGCACTGAATCGTCCTGGGGTGGGCAAGCAGCTTTAATGGCCGGTAAGAAATTTGTGTTGAGCGTCGGTCAGCGGGACGACGCTGAGCCGTCCTTGCCGCACGAGCGGGGAATCCGCAAAGAGCTTGTTCGCCTTCACCTCGGCTAGCGTGACCGGCCTGGTGGGCTTGCCCACTTTAATCTTCACCAGAGGGTTCCTCGCATCGCTGGCGTCGACCGAGACGACGGTCGCGGTGCCCACTGCGCTCTTCTCATCCCCGGTGTGATAAATGACTAGCTGGTCGCCCGGCTTCATGGCGCGCAGGTTCTTGACGGCAACGGGATTGGTGACTCCGTCCCAGATGGTCGTGTTGTCGCGCTGGAGGTCGGCGAAGGAATAAACCGTGGGTTCGGTCTTAAGAAGATAGTTCATGGCCAAGATTTTACTCGGGCTCGGCTATTCCTGCTCATCGTCTCCGATAGGCTGCCCGGGCGGGGCGGCGACATCGGTTGCCGGCACAAACTTCGCCGGATCTTTTTCGAAAGCATCGATGCGGGCGATGGCTGCGGTCCGCACCGCTTTTTCTTCGGGAGATTCTGGCGCCTTAGTCACTTTAGCGGACATCCACGACCGAAGAGACAATGCCTGGGCGCGGGCCTGAGCACGTGCTTGCAGGGAAGCGCCAGGGTTCGCTGCCAGCGCAAGTAGATGTTCCACCACTGAAGCTTCGGTGATGCGCTGCGTCTCAGCCCCCAGACCGGTAGCGGGCAGCGCTTTCCACGTGGCCTGGAATACCGCCTCGATGACTTGATTGAGACTGGGATTCGCCGCGTTGCGGGCGTGATACTCGACCAGCCGCGAGGCACGCTGAGGATCGAAGAGCAGCGTGAGGGTGAGATCGGCGGCCGATTCTGCTGCGCCGACCGGATCAAAGGTGAGGCCGGTGTGTCCTTCGAACGATTCGCGGGTTCTGGGATAGCCGAAAGCGCGCGGAGGGAGAATCCGCAACAGCGATTCGGGGAGGGTCAGAGTTTCCGGGGCGAGCGTCTTGAGTACAGCGTCGAGCGCCTTTTGCTGGTTTGCCGGGTCTACGATTTTGCTTACCAGCTCGCCGTCGCCCCGGACCGCGTAACGATAGTCGAGGCCACCGATTTCTTTGGCTGCAGCCTCGGTCTGATAGCGATGCAGCAAATAAAGGGGAACCAGAGTGTCTTCGAGTTCAGACATCGGTGTATGCGGCTGGATGGCGTCTTCGCCGAAGCGCGCGAGAGCTGCGGCTCGAACCTTGAGAATGCGGTTCAGTTCCGCTGCCGGGTCCGGGCCGCTGTCCCAGAGGTGGGCATGAGGATGGGCGCTGCCGAGAGGGCGCGCATCCTGGTCCGTGATGAAATAAAGACCGCTGGCCTGGGCTGTGTTCAGGATGTTGTCGAGGGCCGAGCGCTCATCAGTTCCCGCAGCAAACTGCGAATAGCCATATTGGATTGAGACCTTATCCCAGGCGCCGATCCCTGTAGCGTAGGCGTGGGACAGGTCAGGTTTGCCGTTGGCATCGAGCGTGATCCAGGGGTGAGGATAGTCCATGACCGAGGTGCCCGGAGCGATCGAGCTTGCGGCGAAGTTGTGGGCCAACCCTAAGGTGTGTCCGACTTCATGGGCGGAGAGTTGACGAAGCCGGGCCAACACCATCTCGCGCATCTCGGGTGAGACAGGCTCGCCTTTTTTGTAGGGTGCGAGCAGCGCCTCAGCAATCATGTAGTCCTGGCGGCCGCGCAGAGAGCCGAGAGTCACCCGGCCTTGAATAATTTCGCCGGTGCGAGGATCGGAGACCGTGGTTCCCATCGACCATCCGCGGGTAGAGCGATGCACCCATTGAATTACGTTGTAGCGCACGTCCATGGGATCGGCGCCCGCCGGCAGCACTTCGACGCGAAATGCATTCTTGAAACCAGCCGCTTCGAAAGCCTGGTTCCACCAGCTTGCGCCTTCGACCAGGGCGCTACGAATCGGTTCTGGGGCCCCCGGGTCGACGTAATAGACGATGGGCTTCACCGGTTCGCTCACGGCCGCGCTTGGGTCCTTCTTGATCAGGCGATGCCGCTCGATAAGACGCACATCGAGGGGTGAGCCAAGCGGCGCAGAGTAGTCGCGATAGCCGGTGTCGAAGAAGGCTGAGCGCGGATCGAAAGCGCGCGGCTGGTAGCCGTCATCCGGCAGTTGAATGAAAGAGTAGTGTTCGCGCAACGTGACCGCGTGGGCATCGGGAGTCACGGTGGCTACCAGCGAGTGTTCGACCGGGTGCTCGGTGGTGAAAGTGAGAATCGATTCGAATTCAGTGTTGAGTGGAAAGTTCTTTGTGTTTTCCAGCGCGAACGCGTTGCGCTCTTTGTCCAGCTTATAGGCTCCCTGCTTGGTGTCCACAAGCTGTTCTCCGGCGCCAAAAGAATCTGACAGAAGAAAATCGGTCGCGTCGACGAGCACTGCACCGTCCTCTTCCGCTTCAACCTTGAAACCGGCCAGAACTGACTCGGCAAAAGACTGCTTGACGGCCAGTTTTTCCATGGGATCCGCGGAGGACGAGCGGTATTGCAGATTGGGCGCGACCAGCAAAACGCGGGGACCGACCCGGGTGAAGTGTACAATCCGTTCCTCGCCCAACCTGCCGCGGTCCAGCCCGATGTCATTCGATCCCAACCCATAAGGCAGAGAAACCACCAGCAAGAAATCCTGATCGAACTTGTTAATCTGCAGGAAAAGTTTTCCGGTCTTTCCGTCCCATGCGGTCGGGAACAGGCCGTCCGCTGCCTTCATGCCAGCGATGCGATCATGGATGGTTGGAGTGGATTCCGCATTCGCGGAGGAAGAAAGAGAGGCCGAAAGAACTAAACAGACCGTCACGAAGAACAACGTGCGACGGATTGGCATGGTCACCTCCAGGCAAGGTTGGAGTACGACACTAACATCTACTTCAACGGCGCTGCCAGAAAATTTGTTCGATCCGCGCGGACGCCGCCATCAAACAGAACCGTAACCTAGCTACTGAGGTTTGGCGTTGGGATCGGGGGGCGTCTTGTCGTCCTTTTTCTCGTCCGGATGATCCTGATAAATGGAGTACTGGCCTTGTGGGCGTTTCAACTTGATGGTGAAGTCTATCTTGGGTTTATCAATGTCGTAGTCTTCGCCAAAAGTCTGGAATCCGGAAGCCAGCACCTGCACGCGCAGCGTGCCATACGGAACCCCCTCAAAACTGGTCTTGCCATCGGCGTCGGTTTTGAGTTCGAGTCCGCCTCGGCTTTGTTTGCCATGGGTGTTGACAGGGTGCATGATGACGGCTGCGCTGCGAATCGGCTTGCCGTTGTCGTCTTTAATAACGAGAAAATTCAGAATCGCGGTTGGTTCTTCTGCCTCGTCCTTCTGTGCGACAGCTGTACCGATAAATGCGGAAGCCGATAGCAGGCCGGCTAGTGTCCAGATTGTTATCTTTGTTCTCATCCTGACCGATTTCATATGTCGACATTCTAGCGAGTGTGGCTGGTGCGGGAAAGCATGAAGTGTGGCGCGCGTAGATTTAAGGTTCTCCATCGGACCGGTTTTCGCGCTCGACTCTCCTGCTCTCGGTGGGAAGTTGCATCAAGTCGCTGGCGACCCGGGCGGTGTTGTGGCGGGCGACGCCAGCCTCTTCCAGGTAGTCTCCCAGAACAGGGATGACGCCGAGAGCCTCGATGGCGTCGAGATCGGCAACGATCTGGCATGCACCCTCGAGCGCATATTTGGCTCCGAGTTCTTTGGAAACAGGCGTTCGATTGATCAGCGCGTAGTCGAAGATCTGCTGGCGGGCGTGGCCATTGAGAGCTCGGATGTGGTCGGCCGCGGTAAGACCCAGGCTCTCGTTGGCCTGAGTCATCAGATTGCAGATGTAAACCTTGGTGGCGGGCGAGGTGACGATGGCCTCGGCGATGCCGTGCACCAGCAGGTTCGGAATGAGGCTGGTGAAAAGAGAGCCGGGGCCAATGCTGATGATATCGGCACGGGCGATGGCGTCGAGCGTCTGCGGCATAGGATCGACGTTGGGCGGAACCAGGAAGAGTTCCTGAATGCGTCCTTTGCTGGCGGTGATCTTGGTTTCTCCACGGACGCGGGAGCCGTCTTCCATCAGCGCTTCGAGTTCGATGTTGGAAGTGGTGGCGGGATAAATGTGGCCACGCGTGACCAGAATCTCTGAAGACAAGCGGACTGCTTCGGAGAAGTCGTGCGTGATTGACGTGAGCGCGGCCAGAAAAAGATTGCCAAAGCTGTGACCTTCGAGACCGGAACCTTTGTCGAAGCGGTGGCGGAAGAGCTGGGAGAGCAGGGCTTCGTCTTCGCTGAGGGCGACGATACAGTTGCGGATATCGCCGGGAGGAAGCATGTTGAGTTCTTTGCGCAGGCGACCGCTGGAGCCGCCGTCGTCGCTGACAGTGACTACGGCACAAAGGTCGCGAACTACGGGCATACCGGGCGGGGCCGCCGCCAACTCTGCCGGGGTAAGAGCGAAACGTTTCAGTCCTTTGAGCAGAGTGGAGAGACCGGTGCCGCCGCCGATGGCAACCACGCGGAGACCACGCTCGCGCGCGGCCTTCTCCAGGGTCAACAGATCAGCGATTCTGGTCTCCATCTGAGGATCGGGTGCGCCTATCTAATCTGCTTCGATCCAATCTGCGTCGATCAGTTTGCACCGATCAGAACGATTCGTCTTCCCGGAAAGAGCTTTCCGGCGAAGAAAGGTCGGCAGCAGGATCCGGGTACAACAGCTCGGTAAAGCGGGGGTCTTCGGCCAGGTTGTGGAAATCGGAGTCGTTGCGCGCCTGGTAGCGCAGCCCAGAATTCAGGCGCAGAGCCTCGTCCAGATGCTTGAGTGCGTCCTCTACGTGGCCCGTCAGACAATCGAGCGCAGCTAAACCGTAGATGACAAAATCGGTTTTGGGCGCCTGCTTTAAGAGCTTCTCGATGTGCTCGCGGGCGGTGATGTAGTCTCCGACGTTCATGAGAGAAACAGTGTAGTCGTAGTGCTCCTCCACGCTCTTGAACTGCTGGGAGGTCGACCGCTCGAGGTGCTGGTTGCAGATGCTGAGATGGATCGCAGCTCTGTCGGTCAGCTCCTTGCTGGGCCCGGCGAGCACTTTCTGGAACAATGGCTTCGCCTTCTCGAACTTGTGTTCCTGCAAAGCCCGCAGCCCGGCCTCGTAATTCTGTAGAGCCTGGGTGACGCGCGGGTCGTCCGCAATGGATGACTTCTTGGGGTTAGCCTTTTGAGCCATATGGAGAATTTTTCCTGTGCTCGTCGTAATAGGGACTCCTTAGCTCCTGAAACTCGAAGAGCCGACACACAAGTATCACTCAAAGGGCGGGTATTGGGCAATTCGACGACATGCAGTTCTTAGTACCCAGTCGCGACTACCCAGCAAAATGGGTGACCGTGAGCGCCCGCCGATGTAGCTCGCGAACCTCCTCGGGCTCACATCGCGCTTCAGGAATTGCAGTAGCGCGGCCGCAGAATCACTCCATCAACATTCCAAAACGGGAAGCCATCGCGAGAATAGGCCCATGTATGCCACGCAATATGGGACGCGATACTACGGAAGGCCGCCCTAATTAATAGCCGCAGCCGATTGCAGGTCGATCGACTTCCACTCGCCCTGGATGATTCCGGCACGAATCTGTGCGGCGGTCTTGCCTTTCTTGTGCTGCTGATAAGAGTAGTAAAGCTCTTTCAGGCAGGTCGAGCAGCGGGCTCCGTGCGTGTTCTCGAAACAGCTATGCAGGCTGTTGTGGCCCATTCGGTCGCAATAGCAATAGCAGGGCTGCTGGTGGAGCACGGTCGGAATCTTTGCCGCCAACTCATAGGCATGCGTCTGGTAGGGATACTGCGCGTCCGCTCCCCAGAGATCGGCCTTGGTGAGGACGGCCGGGAGTGCGGTGCCCTTTGGCGGAGGTCCGGCGTTATAGGCTGGGATGCCGCCTTCGTCTTGCTGAGCAGGCCATTGCGCTGACACGGTGAGGGTGACCGTTAATAGAAAAATCAGGGTCAGGGCGCGGTGAGCGTATTTGTTTTGGAATAGCCTGCTTGGCGTCATGCACGTCTCCTGAATGAGTTATTTTAACCTGCTTTCGACCTGATTAGTGAGGGGCTGGTTTGTACAACTCGCCGCCGGGCGGAGCCAATCTGTATACAATGGGAGTTTCCAATGCCCGACAGGCCAAACACCGGAACAGGAAACCTGCAGGCGCCGTCGCTTCCCCGGTCGGGGCCATCCGAGCCGAACTCTGGAGTGCGTCTGCGGCCGGCTTTCGGGGTCTGGCTGCGCGACCTGTTGCTCTCGCTGGCGATTTCGGCTTTCATCATCGTGTTCATCTACCAACCCGTGAAGGTCGAAGGCACCAGCATGATGCCGTCGCTCGAAGACCAGGAGCGAATCTTCGTTAATAAGTTTGTCTACCGGTTGGAGCCGATTTCGCGGGGGGATATTGTGGTGTTTCGTTATCCGCGCGACCCTTCCAAGAGCTATATCAAGCGCGTGATCGGAGCGGCCGGGGACCGCATCCGCATCGACGGTGGGCAGGTGTATGTGAACGGTGAGGCGCTGGATGAGGATTACGTTCCGCCCGCCTATGCCGACTCGCGGTCGTATCCTGAGACGGTTGTGCCGCCCGATAGCTATTTCGTACTGGGGGATCACCGGTCGATGTCGAACGACAGCCGGGATTTCGGTCCGGTGAACCAGAGCTATATTTACGGCAAGGCCGTGTTTGGATATTGGCCGATGGATAAGCTGGGTAGAGTCCGGTGAGAATCTACTAGCCTAACTTCGCGGTGCTTCTGTCCGTTTCCCGTATTTCGCGCTCCGGCTACGCTCTACCCTTCTCTGATTTCGCCCGGGAACGCCTATGAAGCCTCTCGCTTACACTTCGCCTTACTGCTGGGTGTTCTGGGCGATCTTCCTTTATTGCTATGGCCCAGAATACGCCTTGGTCAGGCATTCTCGTCCGGCGCAAGGCGAGCTGACAGATCGCGGTTCGATGGGTTTAATCATGCTCGCCGGATGGATCGGATCGATCGGAGCTTTTGCCGTGGCTTCGAACGCTAGGTTTGCGATTACACAAAATCGAAAGACATGGTTTGCGATTGGTCTCGCCATACTATGGCTTGGCCGACTCTTGAGAAAACACTGCTGGAAGATGCTTGGCCCGCACTTCACGGGGGACGTGAAGGTCTCCGCGGATCAACCGGTGATCGATAAGGGAGCTTATCGTTGGGTCCGCCATCCCTCCTATACCGGCGGCATGCTCATGTATTTCGGAACTGGTCTCGCCTTGACGAACTGGCTGAGTGCCGTAATCATGACGATTTCTGGAGCCGCCGGCTACATCTATCGCGTGTATGTCGAGGAGAAGGCTTTGCAAGCGAATCTCGGAGGGCGGTATCAGGAGTATATGCGGCGAACCAAGCGGTTCGTGCCATTCGTGTTTTGATGAATTTTCCTTTTTTCCACACAAGAATTCTTGCGTTAGGATCTTTCCTCGCTTGGTGTTGAAGCGTTTCCCTGATAAAATCTCTAAAATCCACACCCCGGAGCGAGAATGCAAGCTATCCTTGCGCTGGAAGATGGGCGAGTCTTCCGAGGCAAAGGCTACGGCGCCAAAGGCGAATGCTACGGCGAAGTCGTTTTTAATACTTCCATCACCGGCTACCAGGAAATTTTCACCGACCCTTCTTATTCAGGACAGATTGTTGTCCTGACCAATCCTCAGATCGGCAACTACGGCACCAACCAGGAAGACAACGAGGCCACGCGTCCGTGGATCGAAGGCCTGATCGTGCGCGAGTTCTCGAAAGTGAGTTCGAACTGGCGTTCGCAGCAGGTGGCGGAAGAATATCTGGAGCAGTTCAAGGTGCCGGTGCTCTCGGATATAGACACGCGAGCGCTGGTGCGGCATTTGCGCGATCACGGGGTGATGCGCGGCGTGGTCTCGACGCTTGAGAGCGACGCGGAGAAGCTGGTGGCCAAGGCGAACTCGATTCCGAAGATGGACGGGACGGACTTGGCGAAAGTGGTGAGCACGAAGGGACCGTACGTGTGGGAAGTGGGCGAGCGTTCGCACGAACCGGTAGCTCAGGTGGGCGTTAAGGACGAGCCTGCGCGCTTTCATGTGGTGGCTTACGACTTCGGGATTAAGCAAAATATTCTGCGGAAGCTGCGCGGTGAGGGTTGCCGGGTGACGGTGGTTCCGGCGCAGACCCTGGCGGAAGATGTGATGGCTTTGAAGCCGGACGGAGTATTTCTGTCGAATGGCCCAGGCGATCCTGAGCCTTGTACGTACGCCGTCGACAATATTCGGCGGTTGATGGGAAGAATGCCGATCTTTGGTATTTGTCTCGGACATCAACTTGTTGGCATCGCGCTTGGCGGGAAAACTTTCAAGCTGAAGTTTGGGCACCATGGCGGGAATCATCCGGTGAAGCAGTTGAAGAGCGGCAAGATCGAGATTACGGCGCATAACCACAACTTCGCGGTAGATCCGGATTCGCTGCCGGAGAGTGAAGTTGAGTTGACTCACATCGATCTGAACGACTCGACTTTGGAAGGCCTTCGGCACCGGAACCTGCCGCTGTTCAGCGTGCAGTATCATCCCGAGGCCGCGCCAGGGCCGCATGACTCGCATTATCTGTTCAAGGATTTCGTGACGATGATGGAGGAGTGGAAAGGGTGAGGAGATTAGCATCGTAAATGCCCAAACGCACTGACATCTCGAAGATTCTGATTCTCGGCTCCGGTCCCATCGTCATCGGGCAGTCGGCGGAGTTTGATTATTCCGGCACGCAGGCTTGCAAGGCGCTCAAGTCGGAGGGCTATCAGGTGGTGCTGGCTAACTCGAATCCGGCGACCATCATGACCGACCCAGAGATTGCTGACCGCACTTATATTGAGCCACTGACAGTCGAATATCTGGAAGAGATCATCCGCATCGAGCGGGACATGTCGCCGGGCGCGGGTTTTGCCGTGCTGCCCACGGTGGGTGGGCAGACTGCGCTCAACCTAGCGATTGAGCTTTCCGATGGCGGCGTGCTTGAAAAATATAACGTGATCCTGATCGGCGCGAAGGTTGAAGCCATCAAGAAGGCCGAAGACCGGCTGTTCTTCAAGGACGCGATGCAGCGGATCGGTCTCGACGTGCCCAAGTCGGCGCTGGTCAACAGCACGAAAGACGGCCTGGAGTTTGCGGGCAAGATTGGTTTTCCTGTCATCGTGCGGCCTTCGTTTACGCTGGGCGGCACGGGCGGTGGCATTGCCTTCAACCGCGAAGAACTCGTTGAAGTGCTTAGCCGCGGTTTGGATATGTCTCCCGTGCGCGAGGCGCTGATTGAAGAGTCGGTGCTGGGTTGGAAGGAATTTGAACTCGAGGTGATGCGCGACACCAAGGACAACGTCATCATCATTTGTTCGATTGAGAACTTCGATCCCATGGGCGTGCACACCGGCGATTCGATTACCGTGGCGCCGGCGCAGACGCTCACGGACCGCGAGTACCAGGCGATGCGCGATGCGTCGATTGCCGTGATTCGCGAAATCGGCGTGGATACAGGGGGATCGAATATTCAGTTCGCAGTGAATCCTGAGACCGGGCGCATGGTGGTGATCGAGATGAACCCGCGCGTGTCGCGGTCGTCTGCGCTGGCGTCGAAGGCTACGGGGTTCCCGATCGCGAAGATCGCCGCGAAACTCGCTGTGGGTTACACGCTGGACGAAATTCCCAACGACATCACGCGCAAGACGCCGGCTTGCTTCGAGCCCACGCTCGATTACGTGGTGGTGAAGATTCCGAAGTGGCAGTTTGAAAAGTTTCCTGGAGCCGACGAAAACCTTGGGGTACAGATGAAGTCGGTCGGCGAAGTAATGGCGATCGGGCGCACTTTCAAAGAAGCGCTGATGAAGGGTGTGCGGTCGCTCGACACCGGAAAGCGTGTGGGCGGCGCGAAGATCGAGCCCAAGATCCTGACGCAACGGCTGGTGACGCCGCATCCCGAGCGGCTTGCTTATGTCCAGTACGCTTTGCGGCAAGGACACACGGTGAAGCAGATTGCGAAGATGACTTCGATGGATCCGTGGTTTTTGTATCAGCTCAAAGAGATCAACGACATGCAGCTTGAGCTGGAAAAGCACCCGATCGAATCGATTCCGACCGAGGTGCTGCGCGAAGCCAAGCGCATGGGCTTCTCCGACGGCCGCCTGGCCAGCGTTTGGCGGCTCGAGGGGCAAGAGAAAGTTCGGCACCTGCGCAAGAAGCACGGCGTGATGCCCGTATACAAGCGCGTGGACACTTGCGCGGCGGAATTCGAGAGCTTCACGCCGTATCTTTATTCGACTTACGAAGACGAAGACGAAGCAGCACCGACCGACAAGAAGAAGATCATCATCCTGGGCAGCGGGCCGAACCGGATCGGGCAGGGAATTGAGTTCGATTACTGCTGCTGTCACGCTTCGTTTGCGCTGCATGAAGACGGTTACGAGACGATCATGATCAATTGCAATCCTGAGACGGTCTCGACCGATTACGACACCAGTGACCGACTCTATTTCGAGCCGCTGACGTTTGAAGATGTATGGGCGATCTACCAGCACGAAGCGTCAAAGGGTGCATCGGTGGGCGTGATCGTGCAGTTCGGCGGGCAGACTCCGCTGAACCTGGCGTTACCGCTGAAGGCCGCGGGCGTGAATGTCATCGGCACCTCTCCGGAGTCGATCGATCTGGCTGAAGATCGCAAGCACTTCAACAAGCTGCTGGAAGAATTGAACATTCCGCAGGCTGCGGGAGTGATGGCAACCTCGCTGGAAGAAGCTGTTGAGGGAGCGAAGCAGGTTGGATATCCCGTGGTCGTGCGGCCTTCCTATGTGCTCGGTGGGCGGGCCATGGTGATCGCCTACGACGAAGAATCGGTCGTGCGGTATATGAAAGAGGCGGTTGAGTACTCGCATGATCGTCCGGTGCTGATTGATCACTTTCTCGAAGATGCGGTTGAGGTGGACGTGGACGCGCTCTCGGACGGCGAAGACGTGGTGATTGGGGGAATCATGCAGCACATTGAGGAGGCCGGGATTCATTCCGGTGATTCTTCCTGTGTGTTGCCGGCGGTGGATATTCCGCAGGCGCAGATGGATTGCATGCGCGACTACACCTTCAAGCTGGCGCGGGCGTTGAAGGTAATTGGGCTAATGAATATTCAATTTGCCATCCCACGCGGCAACGGCGGGTCGGGGAACAGTGCGGACGGCGGGAAAGTCTACGTACTGGAGGTGAACCCGCGGGCCTCGCGCACGGTTCCATATGTTTCGAAGGCCACTGGCGTTCCGCTTGCGAAGATTGCGGCCCGGCTGATGACAGGTCGCAAGCTGCGAGAATTCCTCCCTGATAATATCGGACGGCGCGCCGATCTCGACACGGGAAGCTGTTACTACGTGAAGTCGCCGGTGTTCCCTTGGAGCAAATTTCCGGGGGTGGACACCGTGCTGGGGCCGGAGATGAAATCGACTGGCGAAGTGATGGGCGTGGGCGACAGTTTCGGAGAAGCGTTTGCGAAGGCGCAGTTGGCAGCGGGCCAGAAATTGCCAACGCAGGGGACGGTGTTCCTCAGCGTTACCGAGCATGACAAGCGCAACGTTGCCGATCTCGCTCGCAAGTTTGTGGATATGGGCTTCAAGTTGGTCGCTACTTCGGGCACGGCCGACGTGATCGAGGCTGCCGGGATGAAAGTGGAGCGAGTCTACAAAGTAAAAGAAGGCCGCCCGAACGTGGTGGATTTGATCAAGGGCCAGCGCATTCATCTCATCGTCAACACTCCTACCGGGCTGGAGCCGTGGTTCGACGAGAAGGCGATCCGGCGCGCGGCGGTCATGGCGCGCATTCCCACCATTACCACTCTTTCGGCGGCGCGGGCGGCGGCGGAAGGAATTGCGGCCTTGCAGCGCGGCGAAGTGAATATCCGGGCGCTGCAACAGCTGCACGCGGAGCGGGCGGTAAAGAGCCGGTAGAGCCGATATCGCGGTTCGGTCGCGTGTAATAATGGATGCGCGAGGTTCCCGGTGCTACTTCACGGTATTTTCCCTCCCATAACGACGCCGTTTTATCCCGACGGCAATGTGTATTTCAAGAAAATCGAAAGCAACGTTGAACGCTATTCGCGCACGCCTTGCGCCGGCATTGTTGTGCTCGGCTCGACAGGCGAAGCCATTCTGCTCTCCGATCAGGAGCGGCGCGATGTACTGAAATCCGCGCGTGAGGCGGCTGCGCCAAACAAGGTGCTGGTTGCAGGCACCGGAGTCGAGTCGGCGATCGAGACTTTGCAGCTCACTGAGTACGCGGCTGGATTGGGCTACGACATTGCCATGGTGCGTACGCCCCATTACTACAAGAAGCAGATGCAAGCGGCCAGCATCCTGGCGTTTTACCGCACCGTTGCCGACCGCTCGCCGCTGCCAGTCATCATTTACAACTTTCCGCAGGCGACTGGCTACGACATTCCAGCCGAGCTGGTGATCGAGCTGGCAGAGCATCCGAACCTGATTGGGATCAAGGAATCGAGCGGTGACGTGGAAAAAGTGCGCAAGATGGTGGAGGGGACGCGGCACATCCAGCGCATCGCCACGGTGACTGAGACGTTTGAGGCTGTGACGCCGCGTATGCTCGCGGCGGCGACGGCGGGCTCGAGCGGCGAGGGCAGAGAACTGGTGCAGGTCGGAGTGTTGACGGGCGCGTCTTCGTCTCTGTCTTCGGCGAAGCCTTCTTCCGCGGCAGTCTCGGTGGTGGGCAAAATGAAGACGCGCCAGAAGGAATCGGGATTCCAGGTGCTGGTGGGGGCGGCGCATAAGTTGCATCCGTCTCTCGACGCCGGAGCGGTGGGAGCGATTCTGGCCTTCGCCTGTCTTGCGCCAACGTCGTGTTACGAAATTTATGCTGCATGGAAAGAGGGTGACGTCGACCTGGCGCGGCTGAAGCAGGAGCGGATCGCTGTGGCCGCGCAACGGGTGGTTGGTGACCTTGGCATTCCCGGCGTGAAGTATGGCATGGATTTCAACGGCTACTTCGGCGGGCCGGCAAGGCTGCCGCTGCTGCCGCTCACTGGGGAAGCTAAGAAAGAAATTGAGAGCCTGCTCGCCGACATTCGCAACTAACAGAATCACGCGTTGCATCCAATAGAACGTTTGTGTTAGACAAACAGCCATGTTGCGGCGTGCCCTTTTTGCCAGCATACTGATTCTCCTGCCTTTGCTCCTTCCCGATGCCCAGGGAAAAGAGCAGCCACTCCAGACCATCACCTGGCCCGAGACTGGCACACCAATACTCCGATTTACCTTTTCGAAGTTTAAAGAGATCGGCGGACTCGGCAACCAGCGCACTTTCATGACCGAGACTACGGCCGAAAATCTTTGGACGAAGATAATTTCGAACGCTAATTACTCTCTCTACTTGTTCGACAAGAACAAGGTGCGAATCGGCGAGGCCACGATCGCGGTTAATAATGTGCGCCCCGGCGAAACGATTAAATTTGAGACCACAATTTCCGCCTCAGGCCCGCCCGCTTCACTATCAATTGTGGCAAGATATCTGCCGCCCGAGTTGGGTCCAGCCGCCCCAGCTAGAACTTTTCGCTAACCGTGAATTCCGTGCCGCGCAAAATGGAATCGAAGCTTGCGTCCAGATCGGGCTTCCCGTAAACTGATTCTAACGAACGTTCGAATTATACAGTGCATGGCGAGCCCTTCGACTACAGCCCGAGTTCCGGCGCCGCGGCATCGCGCCGCGCCTGTTCCCGTCACACGCTTTGACCGGCGCATGGCGCAAATCCTCATCCACGCTACGGAGGTCTTCTGCGAGAAGGGGTACGAGGGGGCTTCGATGCGTGACCTTTCGCGCGCCAGCGGCATGTCGTTGGCCGGGCTCTATTACTACTTCGAGTCCAAGGAACGGCTGCTCTTTCTCATCCAGAAACACACGTTCACGACCATCGTGCAACGGCTGAAATCGCGACTAGACGGCGTCAGCGATCCGGAGCAGCAAATCCGTGTCCTCATCCTGAATCATCTGGAATACTTCCTCGCCCATCCGGCGAGCATGAAAGTGCTGACGCACGAGGCTGAGGCACTGAAGAATGGGTTCGCTTCGGAAGTGGCGGCGATCAAACGCGAGTACTATCGCATCTGCGTGGGGTTGCTGGACGAATTGAAACGCGTTCGCGGGTTGCAGTTCTCCACGCGCATCGCGGTGCTGAGCCTGTTCGGCATGATGAATTGGATTTATACCTGGCACAACTCGCGGATTGATGCCGACGCCGAACAACTCGCCAGTGAGATGGGCAAGATCTTTCTGCGAGGTGTAATGGGAGCTACCAAGGCACGCAAAGATGGGCGCTGAGGCAGCATTGGTGCTGCTTCCCGCAAAACCAGGATTCCTCGCTTCGCTCGGAACGACGGCAAGAGCGATCGGAATGACAAGAAGAACGCTCGAGATGACAAAGACTTATTGGAATGACAGAGAGATAATAGATCTGCAAACTAAACTGAGATCTACAAGAAAATAAGGAGTTATAGACATGGCCACCACGACGCAGCCGGCCGCCGGCGAAACCACCAAACAGCTTGTCAACTACCGCACGGATGGCGGGGTAGCGGTGATCGAAATGTGCGATCCGCCAGCCAACACCTACACCTACGAGATGAACCGGCAACTCGATGAGGCGATCCTGCGCGCGCGCATGGAGAATGACGTCTACGTCATTTTGCTGACCGGAGCGGGCGACAAGTTTTTTTCGGCGGGCGCGAACATCAAGATGCTGTCAAGCGTCGATCCCACTTTTAAGTATTACTTCTGTTTGCACGCCAACGAAATGCTGTTGCGGCTCGAGCACACGCCCAAGCTGGTGATTGCGGCGATCAATGGCCACTGCGTGGGCGGGGGGCTTGAGATTGCGATGGCTGCCGACATCCGGATCGCGCGCAAAGACGCGGGCAAGATCGGATTGCCGGAAGTGAATCTGGGCGTGCTTCCCGGCACCGGTGGCACGCAGCGGCTCTCGCGGCTGGTGGGCAAGAGCAAAGCGATCGAGCTGATGGTTACGGGCAATACCTTTTCGTTTGAAGAGGCGCAGGAACTTGGCATCATCAACGACATCTATGAGCGGGACGGTTTCATGGAAAACATGATGGAGTACGCCAAACAGTTCTGTCCGCCGAATAAAGCTGCCAAGGCCGTGGGACGAATCAAGCGCGCGGTGCAGACGGGATGGGAAATTCCTATGGAGTCGGCGTTGGCAGTTGAACGCGAGAACCAGCAGATCCTGTTCCAGAGCGAAGATGCGAAGGAAGGTTTGGCTGCTTACGTGGAGAAGCGGCCTGCGGTTTTCAAAGCGAAGTAGCTAAGGAAGCAATCAGCGAGGAAGCATTCATGCCAGGTAAAGTAGCGAAGATCGGAACCTTCAGTGATTGGGAGGGTATGTTCAACGATTGGCGCAAGGACATTGGCGTCAACACGGCGGACATTGAGGCCTTCCATTTCGACACGCTCTACGGCGCGATCGATACCGAAGAAATCGAATTCGGGTCGTACAAGGGGCGGCGGAAGTGGGAGAACCTGCGCCAGATGCCGACACAGCAAATGCGCGACGCGCTGATGAACATGATCGTCTATCAGGGCGACACCGAGTTCGCTAGCGTCGAGCAGCAGCGCAATCTTCTGGAAAATGCTCCCACTGACTGGGATCGCCGTGCCATCACGCGCGTCATGATTGAAGAGATGCGCCACGGATGGCAGATGTGCGCCCTGCTGGTGGATCATTTCGGCTATTCGGGAAAGGTCGAGGCGCAGAAAATGCTGGAGCGCCGCGCCTTCGAGAACAAGCGGCTGCTGGGGGCTTTCAATGTCGATGTCGACAACTGGATGGACTTCTTTACCTACACCGACTTCGTCGATCGCGACGGAAAGTTTCAGTTGCAGATGCTGAAGTTTTCGGCCTTCGCGCCGCTGGGACGTTCGATGTCGTACATGCTGCGCGAAGAGGCGTTCCACATGGGCACGGGCAACGACGGCCTGCGGCGCATTGTGGAAGCGGGTGTGATTCCTGGTTGGCTGATCCAGAAATATCTCAATAAGTGGATTTCAAGTTCTTACGATCTGTTTGGCACCGACCACTCTTCGTCGGCGCACTGGGCCTACGTGTGGGGTGTCAAGGGACGATATGACGAGCCCAAGAACGAGCACGCCCCTGACCTGGACGATTTGAACGATTACAACCGCAACCTCTATCGCGACGAGGTCGCGGGATTGATTGAGCGATTCAATATCGCTTTGAAGCCCGGGCAACCGAAACTGTACGCGCCGCACATCAAATTCAATCGCGAGATCGGTCGCTGGGCGGGACAGAAGTTTCACGCGCAAAGTGGCGAAGAGCTTGACGATCGCGCTTACGAAGAACATCTAAAAGATTACATGCCATCCGCGGAAGACAAGAAGCTGCTGCTGGAGATCATCGGCACCGAGAAAAAGTGGATTGCGGAGAAGACTGGTGCGCGCGACCCGCTGGCCAGCATCGGCGAGGTCAGGAAGTCAGCCATCAATCTATAGTTGAAAACGGGCAGCGAACAACGAGTGCGATCGAATGACCGCTACGACTGTTACGACGACGTTTGGACGTATTACTTATGACCTGCGCTCGCCGGTGGCGCGACTTACCTTGAACCATGCGGCGCTGAACGTTATCGACATTCCGATGATGGACGAGTTGGCTCAGGCGCTCGCAGAGATCGAAGCTCGTTCGGATGTCTCAATCATCATACTGAGCGGCGAGCGCAGTGCCTTTTCAGCAGGCGTCGATGTGGCGGCCCACACTCCTGACAAAGTCGAGACGATGCTGGTCAAGTTTCACGGGGTGATTCGGTCTTTGGTTGCGAGCAAGAAGGTGACCATCGCCGCCGTGCGCGGGCACTGCCTGGGGGGTGGGGCCGAGGTCGCGATGGTTTGTGACCTTGTATACACGGTCGCTTCGGCGCAGTGGGGATTTCCAGAGATCAAGCTAGGCTGTTATCCGCCGGTGGCGTGCACTGCACTGGCCGCGCTGGTCGGGCAGAAGCGGGCTTCCGAGTTGATTCTGACCGGACGGACGATCACTGGTGCCGAAGCGGCGGAGATCGGACTGGCGAATCGTGCCGTCGCTGACGAGGAACTGGATTCGACAGTTGATCGAACCGTGCAGGAACTGCTCAGGCTTAGTCCTGCGGCGTTGACGGTCACCAAGAAAGCGATCTACGCATGGGATGCGATCCATTTCGACAAGGGCCTGGCGCGGGCTGAGAAGATTTATCTCGAGGAGTTGATGACGACGGCGGACACACGCGAAGGCGTATGCGCTTTTATGGAGAAGCGTGCGCCACAGTGGACAGGGAAATAGAGCCAGCGACTAGAGCATGGACTACGAGATCACTCCTGAAGAAGTGAAGATGAAGCTCGATCAGGGCGAGGAGTTCACGCTGCTCGATGTGCGCGAGCCCTGGGAATTCGAAACGGTGCACATGGCTGGGGCGAAGCTGGTGCCGATGGGAGATGTCCCGTCCCGCGCGCATCAGGAATTGGATCCGGAGGATCACATCGTGGTGGTTTGCCATCACGGCGTGCGCTCGATGAACGTGACTGCGTGGCTGCGGCAGCAGGGATTCGAGAAGGCGCAATCCATGCGGGGTGGCATCGATGCATGGTCGCGGCGCGTGGACGGCACTGTGCCGGTTTACTGAAGCGATGATTGGAGCGTTGGCGAATCGCGGCATGCTGGCTGCTGCTTGCAACTAAGGGCGCACGAGTGAATCCGGTCCAATGATTACAGACTGCCACATTCACATCTCGCCGCTGGAGATGTTTAAGCCCCAGGCGCTGGAACTCATGAAGAAGAAGCGGCCGAACTTCGAGCAGATTGCCGAGTTCTGCCGCTCGCCTAAGGCATTCCTCAAATATCTCGACTCCTGCGGCATCGACCGCGCGGCGCTGATCAACTACGTTGCGCCGGAGGTAATCGGCTTCACCAACGGCATAAATCAATTCATTGCGGATTACGTGAAGGAAGATCCGAAGCGGTTGCTCTCCTGCGGCAGCCTGCATCCGCGGCATACTACAAACGTTTTGGCCGATATGGAGCAGATTCTGCGGTTGGGAATCCGCATGATCAAGATTCATCCTCCGCACCAGCTTCTGTTTCCCAACGACTACCTGAACGGCGTGAAGGAACTGGAGATTATTTACCGCGCAGCCGAAGCCAACGGTGTGCCAGTTATGTTCCATACGGGAACGTCAATCTTTCCCGGAGCGCGCAACAAGTATGGTGATCCTATTTATGTGGATGACGTAGCCGTCGATTTTCCCAGGCTCAAAATCCTGCTGGCGCACGGCGGCCGTCCGCTCTGGATGCAGACGGCATTCTTTCTCATCCGTCGACATCCCAACGTCTATCTCGACATCAGCGGCATTCCACCCAAGACTTTGCTCCAGTACTTCCCGCGCCTCGTGGAAATCGCCCACAAGACTCTGTTCGGCACAGACTGGCCGGGTCCGGGGGTGCCGGATGTTAAGAAGAACCTTGATGAATTCCGCGCTCTGCCGTTGAGCGAAGATTTGCAATCGCAAATCCTGAGCAAGACGGCGCTAGGGATTTGGCCCGCTTGAGTTCGTCGAGGTCTTTGAATCTAGCGTTGATTTCACTTGTTTGACACCGCGACTCGCCAAAATCACGGTGGCGTGTGGAATCAGAGT
>Ga0210385_10000645_pt1 | contig 23540 bp, 20 predicted proteins | sample IncBWH26OmetaG_FD_160107 | JGI IMG/M metagenome (GOLD analysis project Ga0210385, IMG submission 160107) | Forest soil microbial communities from Barre Woods Harvard Forest LTER site, Petersham, Massachusetts, United States - Inc-BW-H-26-O ...
CGGTCGCCAGTCCCGAATCGCCTTCTTGATCTCCGCCCCCGCCAGTTTCTCATTCAGCGCCCGCGTGGCCAGCGCCGGCAGTTCCGCATCCGACGCAAATCGCAATGCGATCAGCTGCGCTTCCGTGAACTCTCCAATCCGCGGATGCAACGCCGGCTCCAGCAATGTCATCAGCCGCAACCGCTCTTCCAGCCGAATTACGCGGTCCTGCACCTTGAGCGGATACATCCGCACTTTGAATATCAGTATCAGCTCCGCAATCATAAAAATCAGAAACCAGGCCGTATGCAGCCCCGGCCTCATCACCAGAAGAACGATGCTCCCCAACAATGAAATGGCGAACACCGGCAACACAAAAAAGTGGTAGATGGGATCCCATCTCGTGTGGCGGGAAACACTCTGGGGTACTTCGGCCTGCGGAATATCGGCCTGCGGTTCATTGGCCATGGGAAACGGCCTCCTTAGGAAACCTTCCCATCATCGCACACCGCTCACGTGCACGAAGATCGCGCTCGCGCGAATATCGAGCGGACGAAGATGGAGTGGACTACGATCGAGTGGATGAAGATCGACTGTAAGAAAGTTCGCGCGGCCGAACTCCGAGCTCAGTTATCTAGCTGGATGCGAATCTTCCGCGCCAAAGTTTCCAGCAGAAATGGCTTTTGCAACACCGACGCCGAGTCGTCCACCACTTCGCTGCTCGGCGTCCCATGGTCGGGATAGCCTGACATGAACAACACCTTCATTTGTGGCCTCGGTTCCGTAAGGCGCCGTGCCAATTCTCGCCCTCCCAGATTCGGCATGACCACATCGCTGAGCAGCAGATCAATCGGACCCTTATGCTCCTCAGCCAGTTGCAGCGCTTCATTTCCGTCGGCAGCAATGAGAACCGAGTAACCACTCTTCCGCAGGAACTCGCCCACCAGGTCGCGGATCCCGTCCTGGTCCTCCACCAGCAAAATCGTCTCTGTTCCTCGCGCAGCGGATGCAGTAGTTGTGGATTTACCCGGCTTAGCCCCGCTCTCTCGCCCGCTATCTTGTTCCGCTGCCGGAGGAAAATAAATATCAAACGTCGTGCCCCGTCCCGGCTCGCTCCGAGTTGTGATCCAACCCCCGGTTTGTTTGATCACCCCGTAAACAATCGCCAGACCCAGACCAGTTCCTTTGCCCGGCTTCTTCGTCGTGAAAAACGGCTCAAAAATCCTGCCCAGAACCTCGCCGCTCATTCCAGTGCCGCTGTCGCTCACCGTCAGAACAACGTATTTCCCCCGCGGAATTCGGCTTTGCTCTCCGGCTTGCGCTTCGTGGAGTTCAACATTCTTCGTCTCAATTACCAGCTGTCCGCCGTGCGGCATCGCGTCCCGGGCGTTCACTGCCAGATTCATCAACACTTGTTCAACTTGCCCCGGGTCCGCCTTGATGCGGTCCGGCGATGCCTTCAGCGAAATCTTCAGCTCAATGCTTACCGGAATCAGCCGGTGCAGCATCTTTGTCACTTCGCTCAAAATGCCGTTCAATTCAATCGCCCGCAGTTGCAACACCTGCCGCCGGCTGAACGTCAGAAGTTGTTGCGTAAGCGCCGTGGCCCTCGTCACCGCGCGTTCAATTTCCTCCGCATCTTTGTGTGCCGCGTCACCCGCCGCCAGCCGCCCGCGGAGCCGCTCATTGTGCGCTTGGATCACCATCAGCAAATTGTTGAAGTCGTGCGCCACTCCTCCCGCCAGCTGTCCCACCGCCTCCAGTTTCTGCGAGTGATGCAGTTGCTCCTCCAGCCGCTTATGTTCGGTAATGTCGTACAACACGCCCTGCATCAGCGGTCGGCGATCATCCGCCGCGCCTTGCAGCATCACCCCTTCATCCCGAAACCACAACACTCTGCCGTCGCGGGCAAACATGCGGTATTCTGCCTGGAACATTTCCTGCGTCTCGATAAACCGTTTCTCCGCCGCCAGCGCAATCTCACGATCTTCAGGGTGGATATGATTCAGCCAGTTCATCGGCTCCGCCAGCCACTCCTTCGGCGCGAAACCGAGAATCGACCCGATCTGCGGACTCACATAGTGCCACGGCCCGTCCGCCCCCAGTTCGGCGACATAGGTAATCGCGGGCAAGCGCTCCACCAGCGTGCGGTATCGGTCCTCCGCCGCTCGCAGTTCGGTCTTGTCCCGGTCCCGTTCAATAGCTAGCGCGACCAGATGCGTCGCGTGCGCAATCAGCCGCAAATGTTCGGCGTCAGGAGTGCGCGGCTCGCGGTAATAGATAGCAAACGTTCCCAGCATGCTCCCGTCTTGTGCTGGAATCGGCGTTGACCAGCACGCGCGCAAGCCCTGTCGCAACGCATGATGCCGGAACTCTGCCCACAATGGATCACTTGCAATATCGGAGACGACGACCGCTTGCTTGCGGTAAATTGCCGTGCCACACGACCCCACCGAGGGTCCAATTTTCACACCATCGATCGCTTGGTTATATTCTTCCGGCAGACTCGGAGCCGCTCCGCACCGCAGCGTTATACCGTCCGCTTCAAGCAGAAGAACCGAGCACAGCATTCCCGAATAATGCCGTTCGATCTCCGCGCACATTATGTCCAACACTTTCGCCAGCGGAGTATGTCCAATGATTAGCGCCAGGATCCGGTCGTCCAGTAGCGACAGAGCTTGCGAGGACTCCGATTGCAGCGCGGCAAGGGCCTTCTGCGTTCCCATGGACATGGCTCATATCATCTTCAGTGCCTACCACTGCCAGTACCAAGTTACGCCCGTAACGGTGAACCCTTCTTTCACCCTGCCATGTGCAACATATTGCAATAACACTGATCATCTTTTATCCGCCACGCTGAATTGTCCGAATCCCAATTGACACGCCCGTAAACATCTCCCATACTCCCCCAACGAAGCCTCCGTTCTCCCAGCTTCGCATCTCTCAGGAGGGATCCATGAAGAAATCCATTTTGCTTCCAGTCGTCGTTCTCATGGCAATTGTTGCCTTCACGGTTGGCGGGCAGCAAGCGCTGGCACAAAGTCCACATCACTTCCAGTTCAAGGTTGTATCTCCCGCTCAAGCCGATCGCGCTCCAAAAGGCGTGAAAGAAAAAGCAGTCCTCGAGCAGCTCATGGCCGGTTTCGGCGTTCTGCCGCCCGTCGATGGCGGCGGCAACGATGAGTGGCCCTGCTTTCCCAACCAGAACGCCAACGGCGCCGATTGTTCCACTATCGCGACCGGTGGAGTCGTCATCGGTGAGCCCGCCTTCACCCAATCGCTCAGCGCCTGCGATGCTGATTCTTCCTCCAGCGCAAATTGCGGCCAGATCTTCTGGTTCTACGAAGACGACACCGGCGACACCACTGACGATCTCGTCATCTCCGTCGTTATCAAGCAAGGCAAGAACTACATCTTGGACACGGGCAGCTATGACTTCGGCCCCAACCCGTTCCCGGCAGGCTCGATCGTCGTCATTTATGACGACACCGCTTTCGGCACCTTGGGACAAACCGGCCCTGGCAACGGATTCTGCGCTGGCAGCACCGAAACCTGCGTCAACCCAATTGCCGGCAAAGCTACTGCAACCATAACCACCACGGTCGGCACCTCGACCATCAAGACCGAAGTCAACATGTTCCTGGAATAGCCAGGCGCAGCATTGATCAATCCAGCGGCATCGCCCCATCCTTCGCAGGCTTCCTGCGAGGATGGGGTTTTTATTTCCACGCCGGGGAATGCGCCGCCAGGCCACAAAGTCTACTAAAACAATAGACAAAATGGATACACAACATGGTATGATTACCGCCAATTTTGGGGATTCACCATGCCAAACGGAGCTCTCACGGAAGCCGGAACAACCTCACTATCAGAACCGTCCACGGCCACTGCTCACGGCACGATCACCGAAGATTGGCTGGCGGTCTGGATCGGCCTGTTCGTGTTCGCGCTTTCGCTGGCCTTGCTTTTCGGAACCGACCTCCTGGGATGGTCGATCACAACCGCTGTCTGGACGTCACCCTCGAAGGCGCTCGCTCCCGCATCCAAACTTTACGCAAAGTTGCCCGTAATCTTTTCCCTGGCCGCGACTTACCTCTTCCTGCTGGTTGTCTTGCTCGCCGCCGCCAAAGCCCTCCGCGCTGATCTCAAACGTTTCGCGCTCGGATTCACCGCCGTCTTCATTCTCAGCTACGCCTGCTGGTTTCTTGGCAGTTGGGCTTACATCGCTGCCACCCCCGACAAGCTGCCGGCAATGAAGATCCCTTGGTCGCTCAGCCTCACCAACGAGTCCGGATACATCATCGCTTTGATCGCCGGCCTGCTGATTGGCAACTTCCTTCCCGGAGTCGCCCGCGCCCTCAAAGAGGCGATCCGCCCCGAGCTTTACATCAAAACAGCCATCGTGATTCTCGGAGGGTTCCTCGGAATCGCCGCATTGGAGCAACGGCAGCTTGCGACATCCGTGATCCTGCGCGGAGTTTGCGCCATCATTGAGGCCTACCTGATCTATTGGCCGATTGTGTACTTTGTGTCTCGTCGCTATTTCGGTTTCAGCCGCGAATGGGCCGCTCCTCTGGCATCCGGCATCTCCATCTGCGGCGTTTCGGCAGCCATCGCCACCGGCGGCGCAATCCGAGCTCGTCCCATCGTCCCCATCATGGTGTCCTCGCTCGTCGTTGTCTTTGCCGTGATTGAACTCATGGTGCTTCCTTTCGCTGCCCAGCACTATCTCAGCGGACAGCCCATGGTCGCCGCAGCCTGGATGGGACTCGCCGTCAAAACCGACGGCGCAGCCGTCGCCAGCGGCGCAATTACCGACGCCCTCATCCGCGCCAAGGCGTTGGCCTCATCCGGCGTCGCCTACCAGCCCGGATGGATCTTGGGCGTCACCACCACCGTGAAAGTATTTATCGATGTCTTCATCGGCGTTTGGGCTTTCATCTTGGCTTGGGTTTGGTCCACAATCATCGAACGCCGCCAGGGAGATAAAGTCCGCTTCATCGAGATCTGGCAACGCTTCCCGAAGTTTATCCTCGGCTACCTCGTCACGTTTCTGATCGTGCTCGCCATCGGCATCGGGACGCCGAGCCTGGTCCCAAAAATTAAGGCGTCCATGGCCCAGGCGAACATATTTCGCGCCATCTTCTTCTTGCTGACCTTCTTTGCCATCGGAGTGATGTCAAACTTCCGCCGCCTGTGGCAGGAAGGATTCGCAAAGTTGGCTGCCGTCTATGTCCTCTGTTTATTCGGCTACATCATCTGGATAGGATTGCTGATCTCGTGGCTCTTCTTCCATAACGTGTTTCCACCCATCGTGAAAGGATGAGCTATGTCAGATCCGCGCTTGAGTGAAGAACTGGAACGAATGAAAACCGAGTACGAGCCTTTGCTCCCCATCGAGCGCAAGCTCATCTGGTACACGTTCGGAAGCGGTGTTCTGCTGTTAGCGATCTTCGTCCTGATCAGCCGTCTTATCGGTTAGGTTCGTGCGCCAACACCGGGACTTCACTGGCGTCGTCCGCGTCCAGCCTGAATGCGCAACAGTGTTGCCACCAGATGATCGAGTTCCTCGCATGTGTTGTAGAACGCCACCGACGGGCGGACCGTGCTTTCCACACCCATGCGCCGCAGGATCGGCTGCGCGCAGTGATGACCCGAGCGCACGGCAATGCCTTCTTCGTTGAGCGCAACCCCGACGTCCTCGGTACGGATCTCATCGAGCACGAACGACATTACACCTGCCTTCTCCCGCGCCGTACCGATCAGCCGCAATCCCGGAACCGTCATTAGTTTTGCCGTGCCGTAATTCAGCAGTTCGTGCTCGTACGCCGCGATGTTCTCCATGCCAACTTCCTCGACGTAGTCGAGGGCTGCACCTAATCCCACCGCGTCAGCGATATTTCCGGTCCCAGCCTCGAATCGCGCCGGAGACGACTGGTACGTCGTCTTCTCGAAGGTCACATCAACAATCATGTTGCCGCCGCCTTGCCATGGCGGCATGTTCTCCAGAACATCGAGCTTTCCATACACAACCCCAATTCCCGTTGGACCGAAAACTTTATGCCCCGAGAACACGTAGAAGTCGCAATTCAGCGCCTGCACATCCGCGCGCATGTGGGAAACGGCCTGCGCGCCATCCACCAGCACCCGTGCGCCATAGCGATGCGCCATCTCGACCATCTCGCGCGCCGGGGTGATGGTACCGAGCGCATTCGAAACCTGGCTGAATGAGACGATTCGCGTGCGCGGGCCCAGCAGTTTCTCGTATTCTTCAAGAATAATTTCGCCACGATCATTCACCGGAGCGACCCGCAGCCGCGCTCCCTTCTCCGAGCAAAGCTGCTGCCACGGCACGATATTCGCGTGATGCTCCAGCCAGGTTATGACGATCTCGTCGTCTTTCTGGACGTTGCGGCGTCCCCAGGTCTGCGCCACAAGATTAATGCCCTCGGTCGTGCCGCGAACAAATATGACCTCGCGTGTCGAAGAGGCATTTAAGAAGCGCCGCGCTTTCTCCCGCGCACTCTCATACGCGTCTGTGGCTCGCGCGGCGAGCTCGTGGGCCGCTCGATGAATATTGGAATTCTCGTGCTTATAGAAGTGCGTAAGTCGATCGATAACTGCGTTCGGCTTTTGCGTGGTAGCCGCGTTGTCGAGCCACACCAACTGACGCCCATGCACCCGTTCTTCCAGAATCGGAAAGTCGCGCCGAATAAGTCGCGGATCCAGTGGACGCTTGGCAGTTCCCAGATCAGGGATCACGTCAGGACGAAACTCAAACTGTGGAGCCGGTGACGCCGGCGCTGCCATGCCCGGAGCAGAAGGCATTTCGCTCTTGGCCGGTAACCCCGCCGGTGTTGAAGACGGTATTGAAGTCGGTGTTGGAGTCGGTGTTGGAGTCGGAAGCACTGGAACTCCCGGAGCAGACTGCACTCCCGGCACTCCGGGGAATGAGAACAGTTCGCTCATTGACGGAAACGACGTTGATGGAAACGACGTTGATGGAAACGACGTCGCCGCCCCGGGATAGATCGCCTTCGTATCTGGCGCAGCAGAACTGGAAAAAGAGCCCGCCTCTGCTGATGCATCCGAAACTGGTGCAGCCGAAACTGCCGCACCCGAAACCGGTGCAACCGAATTTGGAGCGGTAGCCGGCGGCGTCGTCGGAGTGATGCCCTTCGCGTCCATCGCCGGGACTTGCGTCGGAGCGCCAGCCGAGCCATTCGCCGGCGGCGCAGATGGTGATGCCTGAGGCGCGGGAGTGCTCGGGTTCGTTTGCATGCCCGGCTGAATGCCCGGCGCGTTGGGCATGGCCGGTACACGCGGAAACGAAAAAAGTTCCCCAAGCGGCGGCAGCGCAAACGGAGCCGCGGGAGTTCCGCCCTTGTCGCCCTCCAGAAAGTGTGGCGTAGAGCTATCCGGCAATTGGGCAACGGTTGGAGTTTCCACCGATGACCCTGGTGCTCCGCTCAGACCAGCCCCTCCCGGAGCCGCCTGAAAAGGCGTTGCCTGAAACGAGAACAGTTCATTGCTCGAAGGCAATGTTGGAGTCGTCGCTATCGGCGAAATCTTCCCGCCCCCAAAATCCGGAAGCGCTCCCGCAACCGGTTGTGCCGGCGTCGCGCTCGGCGCGCCGCGCGCCAGCGCTGTCGCGTCCCCCAATGACGCTGCAATCGACCGTAGATCGGTCTCCGTCAGCGGACCCGGTTGACTCGACGGACGAGAAGCTGGAACGCTTGGAACCGATTCCACAACCGACGTCTCGTGAGACGGAAGCATTTCCTCCGTGAACATCACTGATGGAATCTCCTCCGACTCGACCTCTTCCGCCGTATGCGATGCGTCGCTTCCGTTCCCGTCTCCGAGGTCTCTGGGTATTACCAGAAAAAACTCGTTGGCGAGCCTTTCCAGCATCTCAGGATCGGGCAGAGGGATCGAGGCGAAGGGTAACCGTTTCCCCCCTTCGCTCGTCCCCGTCTTCTGCCCGCTCGATTTCGGTCGCGACGCCCCGTTACTCGTGCCGTTATTTGTATTCGTGATATTTGTCGACATGGACGTTTTCCAGAACGCCGACGGCGTCATCGGTCAGAACCGCCACCGAGCAATACAGCGAGATCAGATAAGAAGCGATCGCTTTGTGGTTGATCCCCATAAAGCGAACCGAAAGGCTCGGCGAAACCTCCCCGGGAATTCCGGGTTGGAACAGACCGATAGCGCCTTGCTTTTTCTCGCCCGTGCGCAGCAAAAGAATGTCCGTAGTCTCCGCTTTCAATGGCAGCTTGTTGCATGGCACTAAAGGAATTCCGCGCCAGGTCGTGAACGGCGAACCGAAAATGGTGACCGTCGGCGGAGGAACGCCGCGCCGCGTGCACTCCCGTCCAAAAGCCGCAATCGCCCGCGGATGCGCCAGGAAAAAGCTTGGCTCTTTCCACACTCGCGCGATCAGCTCGTCCATGTCATCCGGAGTAGGCGTGCCATTTCTGGCCTTGACCTTCATTTCCGGAATCACGTTGTTCAGCAGTCCATATTCCGTGTTGTTGATGAGCGCGCTCTCCTGACGCTCCTTCACCTTCTCGATCAGCAGCCGCAACTGCTCGCGAATCTGGTCGTGCGGACTGCGATACAAGTCGGAAATACGGGTCTGCACGTCGAGCACGCTGGTCACCGCGTTCAGCGTGTATTCCCGCGGCTTCTCTTCGTAATCGACGTAAATTTCAGGAAGGTCGATTTCCTCGTCTGGACTGCACTCAATCGTGCGCGTCCCCGGACGGGTTGGTTTGACTTTATTCAGCCGGTAAACGCCCGCTTCTACCGGAACCCACGAGAGGAAGCTGATCAGCCATCGCGGCGTGATCGCCTCCATCATGGGAGTGGTTTTTGTGATGGTCGAAAGCTGGCGAGCCTGTTGCTCGCTCAGCGTATGACGAACTTCTGCTGTCGCCATTAGATCGCTCCTTGGTACTAAAAATCAGAGTTATTGAAAATCAAATTGTTGTGCCTGCAGAAAAAGACAGAAATGTTGTTTTGAACCCTGGTGCCAGGGCCCGTACGTTGGTCGGCTTCGATCGCTCTTGCATCCGCCTCGTACAAACAACTTGGATTGCTGGGGTGGCAACAGTATAAGTCGACGCCTGCGATTTGTGAAGTGCCATCTCGGTCGAAGCGAGGTAGCAAATCACCTTGGGTCGCGTTCGTTTCTTCAATGCTTCTCCTCGCCAGTGAAACGCCTGCCCCGGTCGCCTCATCTCTCCCGCTTCGTCTAGGACGTTGCAGAAAAAATTCCGATTGGCCCGGCCCTTGGGTGGCGCAGCGCTTCAGCGCTGCGGTAATGCGCTGGTCTTGCAGCCGGCTTCAGCCGCTGAGGTAATCCCCCCTCTTCCTAGTTTGTCTATAATATCAATTGACATAGTTGTATCGTTGGAGTAGGTTTTGGCTCATCGTTTCTCGGCTCTGGTTGTTGGGGTGAGTCGGGGGCGACGGGGCCTGCCTATCCACATTTGGCAGGCTCTTTAATTCAGGCTCTCTAATTAAGCTTAAGCCTCTTTGCTTATGGACTCAGGGGTCTGCTCGAGCAGGTGTTCTCCGCCCTATGCGCTCGCCGCAGCCGCCTGCGCTTTGTAGAATCTCTTCTTTGCCCGTACCTGAATGTCCTCCAGTTGTGCGTGCAGCCTGCGGATCTCGCTGTCCAGATCGTTGAAGGTTCGGCACGGAGTCGTCAGCCCCACCCTCATGTCGTTAGTGGAACCCTCCAGGCCACTCGTCAGACACACCGAGGCCGGTTCCCCTTCCGGATAATGCAGCTCCAGGTGCCAGACCATCGGAGCATTCCCCTCAGGTCCCGCCAACCTTGTCCCCGGATCTTCAACCGAAAACGACGTGTCTTTAGCGCTTCGATGCTCGATCAGAAACGGTGCGCGAGAATCAGAAGCTGCCGTCTTCTCTTCCGCAGCCGGAATCGCCGGGCTCGCTTGTTCCAGCAATACCGACTCCGCAATTTTCCTCACCAGAAATGCTTCCGGGTAGGTTTGTTCGTTTAGCGACCGCGATTTCGGAACCGATTCGTTGAGTTTGCAGGTGACATAATGGGTTTCGCCCCTCGGGCTGGTGACCTCGAACTTGCCGGTCTCACCCCTCAGAGCCAGGTCAACATCGTAGGTTGCAATAGTCTCGCCTAGCAGCATTTCAGACGCTCCTTAGATCGTCAGACGAAGATTCTCAGCATCAGATTGTCAGCATTACCGGAGCCTCCAACCCGCGCAAGTGGTAATCCTGATTCGCGTGAGACCTCGGAGAATAGTTCGCAGAAAAAGTTCGCAGGGAAAGTTCGCGCAAGAATTCGCAGAAAAGTACGCAGGAAAGTTCGCAAGAAAGCCCGCGAGAAAGAAAGATCACCAACAGCAACGAGCGAGGCGTCTATGTCGGTTTCTAAGCGCAGGTCAGCGAAGGGCGCTCGCAGGAAGTCCTGAAACAAAAGCCGCGAGCGTTCCGCCGCTCGTTGCCGCAAATTGCTCTGCCTCTAGATTGATCGAGCGGGATTAGTACGAACCAGCGCCGGCCGCTGCCGCCATGGCCTCTGCCTTATAAAACTTCTTTTTCGCGCGCGCGCGGATCTCGTCGAGCTCGGCATACAGCCTTCGGATTTCTCCATCCAGCTCGATAAAACTCATGCAGTGCGCCGAGACCAGCCGGTCCGCACTCACGCCGGCAAAATCCTGCTTCGCCGTCGATTTCACGCTTATACACGCGGACGGTTGGTTCGTTCTCGGATCGTTCTCGAGATACAAAATGTCGAAGCTTGAAGTTTCCATAGCAGGATGGTAGCACGGAGGTAAAGTCGGCCTGTGAATTTCCACGACACCAACGGTCAATGCGCGCCCATTTTTTACTGGACACCGCTAAACTCCCCTATTCCGCGGGATCCTTCTGCCGCGTCGCCTTGACGCCCGACAGAATTCCAATACCCAGCAGAACAATCGCTCCCACAACGATCCAGTGCGCGGGCACGTGCATCAGGTGCGCGCCATAGATCAATCCACCGATTAGGATCGCGAAGCCAATCGAGTACAGTCCAAACGACATAGCATCTCCTTATTAAATAGGTTCAGTACGGCTCTGCACTTTGACCGCCCCGCCAAAACGCTCCGCTAGCTTTGCTCCTCGATACTTTGCTCTTCGATAAAGGGAGCAGCCGCAACGCCGCTGCCCTCCATCGCCGCAGACCCGCGTATGGCTCCTTTAGGTCGTTTACATGTTTTTCCCTAGGATCGTATGTAGATTGAAACCGGGATTATCGCCAATTTCTGCCTGTAGAGACAGGCTCTAGCTTCCCGCACTCCTGCCGGCAATGCTGTGCATAATCGCTCACATACTGTCCTCACCCGGCGTCCTCACATTGCGTCCTCACCGGCCTAAGAGTGAAGAAGGTGAAGACTGAAAAAGGTGAAGAGTGAAGAAACCACCAATCACTCGACTGCCATGCGTCGAGCCTCGCTGCAAAGCTCCGATTCGACCGGCCCGTCCCGGATCACCTAAATTCAGCCGTCCTCCTGGTGATAACCTTGCTACATGCCTCGCGATCCTGATCCGGGTCCGCGCCCTCCCAAAGCTCCTCGTTCCTCGGCCCTTGTGTTTGCACTCGTCCTTGGACTACTCCTCGCAGTCCTCTTTATCGCCTCCGTTGGATGGTTGATCCTGTCGCGAAACTCCGGGCAAGCACTGTTGAACCGTGTGTGGTCTGCGATGACAGGCAGGACCCTCACTATCGACGTAAGCCAGCCCACTGTGGTCAATCGCATTCAGCGGCTGCAACGGCTGGAGACGGTGGTTTACACCATGGAAAAGCTGGTGACCGGCGCGAAAGAAAACTCCGTCCTCCCGGATTTTCTCGCCGGAGATCGCCTCTTGATGATCGTCCACGGCGAAGTCGTCGCCGGCATTGACTTCTCCAATCTAAAACCAGGAGACGTCACAGTGGATGGCAAGCAGATTCACCTCCATCTTCCCGCCGCGCAAGTGTTCCGAACTCGGATCGACAGCGCGAAGACCCGCGTGTACTCCAGGCAAACCGGGCTGCTCGTGCCCACCGACCCGAATCTCGAAACGCAGGTGCGCCAGGAGGCCGAACGTCAGTTGCAAGAGGCTGCGTTGGCCGATGGAATTTTGCAGACCGCCCAGCAGAATGCGACCTCGACTATCAGTAGTCTGCTGCAGGGCTTGGGATTCGAGAAGATTGACTTTAACTAGCCTGATCAACTTTAACTAGCCTGATCAACTAACTAACCTGAAAAAGATCGGATGCGACGCAGGAATCGCATCCGCCTTTTTTTCCGGCGCCTACTTACCGCCCCGCTTGAGCACAAGCTGCAGAGAGAGGCCGCTCTGCTTCCATTCCCCAACCATTACGGCTGGAACTCCCACAGATCGTTGAGATTTCCTTGCGTTCCAGTCGAGTCGTAGCCCTGCCCGCCGAAGAACCACAGATTGCCCGACCCATCGATCCAGCTCGCGGACCCGAATCGACCTCCGGGAACGTTCGCGGGCGCGGCTGTTCCCAGCGTGCCGTAGACTCCGGATTGCCCGCCGCGGAGCCCGACTGTGCTGCTGCCGCCCACCCACGTCCACTCGCCCGTATCTCCGGTTGCGCTCGGAGTGTACTTCCACAGGTCGTTGAGATTTCCGAAACTTCCGGTCGAGTCGAGACCCTGCCCGCTGAACAGCCAGAGATTGCCCGACCCATCGATCCAGCTCACGGCGCTGAATCGACTTCCCGGAATGTTCGTCGAGGCTGGCGTTCCCAGCGTGCCATAGACTCCGGATTGGCCGCCGTCGCTCCCGACTGTGCTACTGCCGCCCATCCACGTCCACTCGCCCGCCTGCCCGCCCGCGCCCGGAGTATATCTCCACAGCGAGTTGAGAAATCCGAAGTTTCCAGCCGAGTCGAAGCCTATCCCGCCGAAGACCCAGACATTGCCCGACGCATCGGTCCAGCTTACGGGGGCGTCTAGTCCCCCAGGAATATTCGTAGAGGCTGGGATTCCCTGCGTGCCGTAGACTCCGGATTGGCCACCGTATTGGTAAGGAATCGTGCTGCTGCCGCCCATCCATGTCCACTCGCCGGTGTCCCCGGTCGCGCTCGGAGTGTATTCCCATAGGTCGTTGAGATATCCTTGCGTTCCGACCGAGTCAGTGCCGCTTCCGCCGAACAACCAGAAATTGCCCGACGCATCGATCCAGTTCACGGAGCCGTAGCGGCCTCCGGGAATGTTCGTGGAAGCTGCCGATCCCAGTACGCCGTAAACTCCGTTTTGGCCGAGGAATGTGCCCGGCACTGTGCTGCTGCCGCCCATCCACGTCCACTCGCCCAGTGGGCCCAGTGTCGGGTTAAACTGCCACAGGTCGTTGAGCTCTCCATTCACTCCAGGCGTCTCCCCATCGATGCCATCTCCGCCGAAGATCCAGACATTCGCCGACGCATCGATCCAGCTCAAGATCTGCTCTCGCGCTCCCGGATCGTTCGTGGGCGAGGCTGTTCCCTGCGTCCCGTAGATTCCGGATGCACCAGCCGCACCTCCGGTTTGGCTGTCGGGAGCTACGTCGACCCCGCCCATCCATGTCCATTCGCCATTGGTACCCAGTGTCGGATTAAACTTCCACAGATCATTAAGCTCTGCACCCAATCCCTCTCCGGCATTTCCGGTCGAGTCGTCGCCATATCCGCCGAACAGCCAGGCATTGCCCGACGCATCGATCCAGCTCAGGCTTTGCTCGCGCCCTCCCGGAATGTTGGTGGCAGCTGCCGTTCCCAGCGTGCCATAGACTCCGGCTGGGCCGAGAAAGCTGCCGACTAGGTTGCTGCCGCCCATCCACGTCCACTCGCCGACGCAGACCACGCTCACATTCGTCACATTGGCACTCGCAATGCCGCTCCCATTGGCGACTGCGCAGTTCCGGCCTGTGGGCAGGGTGACCACCGTGACGTTATATGAGCCGCCGCTCGCAACCGGATCGACGAAGGTGAAGCTGCCGTTTCCGCTCACCGGCAAGAGATCATCGTCATTAATCCCAAGCGCATCTTCCAACAGCAGCCCTGGACCTTTTAGTCCCGCAACCGTGCCGCCGATGGTGTAAGTGACGCCTGCGAGATTCGCGCACGATACATCCACATTGGTGACATCCGCCGTAGCCGTGCCGATCGGGTTCGCAACCGTGCATGCCTGTCCCGCGGGATTGGATAGCACCGTGATGCTGTAGGAGGCGCCGCCGTTCGGAATCGAACCGTCGAAGGTGAAGACATAGCTGGTGGCGTTTGCGCTCACCGTCAGGTTGTCGCCACCGTTGTCCTGCAACACCAGTCCCGCGCCGCTGAGGCCCAAGACCGAGCCGCCGATGGTGTATGCCTGCACGCACGCGACACTCACATCGGTGACATCCGCAGAGGCTGTGCCGCTGCCGCCGGTAACCGTACAACTCTGGCCGGCAGGCTGGGTCAGCACCGTGACGCTGTATGCCCCGCCGCTCGCGATCGCAGTGGAGAAGGTAAAGCTGGAGGCGTTTGCGCTCACCGTCAGGTTGTCGCCGCCGTTATCCTGCAACACCAGTCCCGCGCCGGTGAGTCCCGTAACCATGCCACCGATGGTGTAGGTAGCCGGTGGAGTCGACGTCCCTGATCCGCATCCAACCACCGTGATCAGCGCCATCGCCGACAGCGTCAAGACACCAAATCTCTTCCCGCTTCTCATCTCGCTAAGCCCTTCTATAAATGAATTGGCACAAGTTCTACTTGTCGGCGATACGTATGAAGTGGCAACGGACAGTCTGTGGGCTGAAATTTTACAGGGAAATAAATCGCAATTCCCATTTTTCTTTGGATGGCTCCGAACCCCACTCTACTTTCCGATGCAGAAAGTCCCAAAGATCAGATTCAGAATGTCATCCGTCGTTGTCGCGCCCGTAATTTCGTCCAGCGGTCGCAGCGCTCCGTAGAGATCGAGCAGCAGCATCTCATGCGGAACCCGCCCCGCCACAGCATTCTTCGCCCCATCCAGCTCAGTCAGCGCGAGGTCGACCAGCTTGCGATGACGAACGTTCGTCAGCATCCCGCCCTCCGCCTGCACCGCTAGCTCTCCACCCACATGCCGCAGAATCGCCTCGCGCAATTCCCCAATCCCCTCGCCCGTCAGCGCCGACGTAGAAATACTCTCCCGCTCAGAAAGCAACTGCCGCGCCGCCGCGCTCAACCCTCCGCCCATCAAGTCCGCCTTGTTCGCAACCACAATCACCGGCCGCCCTCCCACCTGACTCAGCAACTCCCTGTCTTCCCGCGACAAGCCTTCCCGCATCAAGTCTTGCGTCTGGTCGATCACCACCAGCACCAGGTCCGCCTCTGCCAGCGCCTCCATCGATTTCCTGATTCCGATGCTCTCCGCTTCATCCCGCGCCAGCCGAATCCCCGCCGTGTCCACCAGTTCCACCGGAATCCCGCCAATCGCCACCGTTTCGCTCACCAGATCCCGCGTCGTCCCCGGCTGCGCCGTCACAATCGCTCGTTCCCGTTCCACCAGCCGGTTGAACAGACTCGACTTCCCCACATTCGGACGCCCTACAATCGCCAGCGTCATTCCCTGATGCACGATCTTCCCGTAAGTAAACGTCGCCGCCAGTTCCCGCAGCGGTTCCTTGATCTTGGCTATGCGTTCCAGAATCACCGCGTCCGCCGCCACCGACACGTCGTCCTCCGCAAAATCAATCCCCGCCTCCAGCAAGGCGATCAGCTCCACCAGACTTCGCTTGATCGGACTAATGCGATGAGAAAGCGCGCCGCCTAACTGCCGCGCCGCCACTTTTGCCTGAAACAGCGTCTGCGAATCGATCAGATCGCGCACCGCTTCCGCTTGCGTCAGGTCCAGCCGTCCGTTTAGAAACGCGCGCATCGTAAACTCGCCCGGCTCCGCCAACCGCGCTCCCCGCGCCAGACACAGCTCAACAATATGCCGCAACACCACCGGCGACCCATGTGCCGAAATCTCTACAATGTCATCGGTAGTGTACGAATGCGGTTTGGCAAAATAAGTCACCACCACTTCGTCGATGCGAGCGCCCGGCGCGCTGCCCGGCTCAACGAGCTCCCCAAAAATCGCACACCCCGGCTCCATCTCTCGCTTCAACCGCAACATAGGACCCGCAATCGCCCGCGCCTCCGCCCCCGCCACCCGCACCACCCCAATCCCTCCCCGCCCCGCCGGAGTCGCAATCGCTACAATAGTGTCGTCAAGATTCATGAGTTCGTCGCAGCCAGCTCATTGTATCGAGTCCAAAAGCATCGAGCCCAAACGCACCGAGCCCAACGCATTTACCGGCGCGGCTCGTTCGCCGATGGCCGATTATCGCTGATCGGCCAGTATTAGGATTTGATTTGCAGGCAATTGATTTCTAAGCAATGGTGAGCACAACGAATATCAACGAGGGAATATCAATATCGATAATTCAGCAGCCTACCGCACAACCCACTCCGTCACTTCATGAGTGAGTGTCAGCACCGGGCGGTGCGCGACCGTCACCAGCAACGAAACCGCTACCGCAAATGGAACCACAAACCAGGCGCGAATTCGCACCCGCCGCGACTTGCTCGCTTCATCCCAGTCCAGCAGACACGCGACCCGCTCGCTCACCGAGCCCGCCACGAAACCTGCGCTGCACACCGGAGGCGCTTTCGGAACCAGGCTCGAAAGCTTGACCAATGCCGCGGCCAGGTCAAGCGCCTCCCGCTGACTCGACACCGCCGCATCATCGGCGGCAAGTTCCGCCGCTTGTGACCAGGCACTCTCCAACTTCGCCATGCCGGGAAATGGACAAAACGCCAGGATGAGTCTCTTCAGGTTGTCGCAGGATTTCATGTGCTCAAGTTCATGTTTCAGCGCCATGCGGAGCTCGTCTGCAGTTAACAGCGCAACCGTGGATTCTGAAACTAATACGCGCGGATGGCGGAGCCCCACCACGATCAGCGGTGGACTCTCCCGTCGAGACTGAAACGTGGTGGCGGAGCTGCTATTGACTTGCAGAGGACGAGCGCCTTCCAGCCAGCAAGTCACGGCTCGTGTCGTCCTGGTTTGCGCAGCGATTGCGCGGCAAATACCACAAGCAATTAATAGGAGAGCGCAAACCCCGAGCGCCAGAGGTATCGCGCCCATGCCCTCATGCATCGGCAGCGGTTCCATCAGCCGGAATGACGGCACCACCAAAGCGAATGTAACGATCAGCGAGACTACCAGCGGCAGAATCCGCAACCCGAACAGTATCGTGGCCACACTGTGTTGTGCCACGTGCAAGGGTTTCAGGGAGCGCCATACCGTCTCTACCAGCATCGATAGCAGACAGTAAAGCAGCAGGAACCAATCGAGCGAAACCGTGACTCCAAGCAGGACAAACATCAGGGTTTCTCCGGCTCTTCTCCTGGTTTTTATTCAAGAATTAAAAACGGCGACCATCATACACCCGCCTGATTACTTTCGGCTATTGCGCCGCTTTTTATCCACCAGACGCCCCAGCTCCTGAAGCAGCTCAGCATCGTGCTCGCCGATTTCTTCCACCATTCCTGAAACCAGCAGTGGCCCGGCCACGCCCAGACCCAGAACCTGGCGGATGGCATCGCTCGCAACATCGCGCTCAACTTCCGCCCTCGTCAGCCGGGACACGTATCGGAACGTTAACACCTTGCTTCCTTCCACCGCGATCCGGTCTACCAGCCCCTTCTTCCGCAGACGATTCAGCGTCGTCACTATCGTTATATACGCTCGCCCAATGTCAGCCCGGTTCCGCAGTTCGCGTATCGTAATACCCTCCGGGCGCTGCCACATCGCCGACAGTAGCCTCTGCTCAAGCGTCCCCAGCCGGATTTTACGCGACGCCCCAAGGAGTCGGAATATATCGCCCATTGTCATTCCACACCCGTCATCCCCTGAAGTTTACGATGAATTCGGCTTAACTTGTAGGCGAAATTTTACTCCGTTCGCCGCCCCACCCCCCAACCCGTTTGCCCATACACTCGCCCTCATTTATACTTACGGTTTGCCTTTAGCCAGCTGATTCAGTCAGGAGCAGGGATTTTCGATGCCGAAACGTACTTTTCAACCCAACCGGCGCAAGCGCTCGAAGAAGCACGGGTTCCGGACTCGCATGAAGACCAAGAGCGGAGCCAAGGTGCTGTCGCGCCGCCGGGCCAAAGGACGCAAGCGCGTCTCCGTGAAGCCAGGGTTCCGCGAATAGTTCTCCCCCACGGGCAACAAAAAGGCCGTCATTTGTGCAGGATTGTGAGCAGGTGAGCGCCAGCGTTCCGGAATCGGGTTCTCAACCAACTTCACGGTCGAGTTCAAAGCCGGGTTCGGAACCGATTTCGGAACCGATTTCGGAACAAGGATCGGAGCGCAGTGCACCGCAGCCCGCGGCCAAAGTCGCGGCCAGTTTTCCACGCAGCGCACGTTTGCTGAAACATTCCGACTTTGATCGTGTTTATAAACAGGGCCGGCGTCACTTTTCATCGCACATGACCGTCTATTACCTGCGCCGTCTGGAAATTGCTGTACCGGATCAGAAGTCGGGCCAGAAGTCAGGTCAAAAAACAGATTCAGGCGCGCGCGTCGGCTTCACCGTCGGACGCGTGCTCGGCGGCGCCGTCGATCGCAACCGTATCAAGCGCCGTCTCCGCGAAGCCGTCCGCCAGCGGCGAGCAGTTTTACAAGGAGCGCCCGCCGTGGACGTCGTCATCAATCCGAAGAAGTCAGTCCTGAAGCTGGAGTTTTCGCTCGTGCTCGAAGAAGTGGGCCGCGCTCTCGATACCATTGCCAAGAAGTTGCTCGATCGGAATAAATAACTCGCGCTCCGCTCCGGAAGAAACACGTAAGATACGTAAGAAAACGAGATCGTAACAACAGGAAGCAGCTAAGACAGGAGTAGCGAAGAAAGACCCGAAGCGGAAATTGCAAATTGCAAATTAGAACTTTCAAACTTATGAGAGGCAACCCCATGAAGTCCGTCGCGCTCCGATCGCTGCGACTTTACAAACGCTGGGTTTCGCCCGCCTTTCCGCCATCCTGCCGCTACCTGCCGACCTGCTCCGAATACGCAATCGAAGCAGTCGAGCGTTACGGCGCACTGCGCGGAGGCTTCCTCTCCGCATGGCGCGTGTTAAGGTGTCATCCTTTCGCAAAAGGCGGCTATGACCCGGTAGTTAGCAATCCGGCAAAGCCTTCCGCTTGCTGCCCTCTGGCGCAAACCGCGAACCGCGAACAACGAACTGCGAGCTACTGACTTGGCCGAATTTAACAGTCCTCAACAAGAACCCGGCATGGACCGCAGACTGCTCATCGTCTTTGCGCTGACCTTCCTCGTCATCCTGCTCTTTCAGCCGCTCTTGAAAAAGTTCGCCCCCCAGCCCCCTGCCAAGCAGGAGAATGCCCAGTCCGCGGCGCAGAACCAGCCGCCGTCGTCAACTGCAACCCAGCCCGCGCAGCTTTCGCAGAGTACTGCCACACGGCCCGCCACCACGCAAACCTCGGCCCCGCTGCAAGCCTCCACCGAGTCCGACACGGTCATCGAGAACGACGTTTACCGCATCGTGTTCACCAACCGCGGAGGCCGCGTAAAGTCCTGGATTCTCAAGAATTTCACCGACGACAAAAGTGGTCAGCTCGAACTGGTCAATACCGCCGCCGCCGAAAAGTATGGTTATCCCCTGACTCTGTGGAGCTACGACGAGTCGCTGCGCAACCAGCTCAACTCCGCCCTCTACGTCGCCAGCGCCCCACCGGCAGCCGCCGCGACTCCCTCCGAGATCACCTTCGCGTACTCCGATAGCGACGTCTCCGTCCGCAAAACTTTCAGATTCGATCGCACCTACGTCATCGGAGTGCAAACTGCCGTCGAAGTCAAAGGCGTGCCCGTCTCCGCCTTCCCCATGTGGCCTTCCGGTTTCGGCGCAGATGTAACCGGACCCCAGTACGCTCTCGCCCAGATCATCTATCAGAACGACGATAAGGTAGAACGTCTGGCCATCAAGAAAATCAGCGGCGGTGGCACCGTACCCGGCCCCTTCAACTGGGCAGGAATTTCCGATCAATACTTCGCCGCCGTCTTCATGCCCCGCGATCCCCAGAACGCGGCTCTTGTCACTCTCCGCAACGCGCTCTCCATTCCCCACGGCGGCTCCGACCCTAACCAGATGGATAAGATCGACGTCCTCGGCGCGGCTGTCGGCAGCCTCAAAGGAACTACCGACACTCGTCTCTATGTTGGTCCCAAGGCTCTCTCCGATCTCGAATCCGTTGCCGTCCCCGGCCTCACCGGCGCTGAGCCCGATCTCCGCTCCGTCGTTGATTTCGGCTGGCTTGGCATCATCGCCCGCCCGCTCTTCCTCTGGCTGAAGTGGATGCATACCCACATCGTCCCTAACTGGGGTTGGGCCATTCTCCTGCAAACGCTCGTCATCAACCTCGCCCTTCTTCCCCTGCGCCTCTCGCAGATGAAGTCGATGCTCAAGATGCAGCGCGTCGCGCCCCAGATCAAATCGATTCAGGAAAAATACAAGAAGTACAGTCTGCGCGATCCCCGCAAAGCCGAAATGAACGAAGAAATTTCGGCCCTATATAAGAAGGAGGGCGTCAATCCCGCCGGCGGCTGTCTCCCGCTGCTCATCCAGATGCCCTTCCTGTTCGCCTACTACCGCATGTTGAACGTAGCCATGGATCTCCGCCACGCGCCCTGGCTCTGGATCCACGATCTGTCCTCGCCTGACCCGTGGCACATTTTGCCCGTCGCCATCATCGTCACCATGTTCCTGATGCAACGCATGACCCCTCAGGCCGGCATGGATCCGGCTCAACAGAAAATGATGAACATCATGATGCCCGGCATGCTCGGCCTGATGAGCTGGAATCTCCCCGCCGGCCTCGGCCTCTACTGGTCCGCCGGTCAGCTCATCGGCATCGTGCAGCAGTCCGTCATGAATCGCACCTCCCTCGGCCGCGAAATGCGCGAAATGATGGAGAAGCGTGCTCGGAAGAAAGAGAAATAGTTCTCAGCATTCAGCCATCACTGAAATCCGCCCCATAAGGGCGTCTGATTTTACTGAGAACTGACACCTGAGAGAACTGAGAACTGACTTATGCCAATTACCGACAAAGTATCCGCCGCCAAGCAAATCGGAGAATTCCTCCAGGCCGTCATCTCGAACGGCGGCTTCAAACTCAAATACCGCATCACCGTCGATCCCCCCATGCCCCAGAACCGCGAGTGGGAGCATCCTGAAATCCTCGTCGAGTTCGCCGGCCCCGACTCCACCCTTCTTCTCGACCGTGGCGGCGAACTACTTCGCTCCTTCGAGTTGCTCGCCTCCGAAATTCTGCACCTCCAGGGCAACGAGCACGAGAAGATTTGGTTCGATTGCAAGAACTTCCGCGCCATTCGCATCGACGAATTGCAGCTCGCCGCCCGCGTCGCTGCCGAACACGTCCGCCGTACCAGCGAACCTTACCGCTTCGGTCCCATGTCATCCCGCGAGCGCCGCATCGTCCATCTCGCGCTCCGCGACGAAACCGACCTGCGCACCGAAAGCGACGGCGAAGGTGGAAGACGCTCCGTAGTCGTCTATCCCGCCAGCTACAAAACCGCCGCCCCCGTAAGGCGCGAGCGACGCCCGAATTGAAGAAAAGATCAGAGGTCGGATTACAGAGGTAAGAGGCCAAAGATAAATTCGTAGCGTGGGATTCTAACCTCTGCAATCTCACCCCCGACCTCTGACCTGATACTCATTTGCACCGTTCACGCGGCAGTTAGTTTCTCGACACTTGACAGCAGAAAAAAATCGCGGTCCGATATTGTCCGCGTGCCGAATTTTTTTCTTGTCGCTCACCGACACCGCGTTTTTTTTGTGCTAGTATGCCGTTCGTCCCGTATTAATTTTTCAACCGTCAACCCGTTCTGCAAAGCAGACGCTACTCTGTAAACGTTAAGAATTTCATACTAAGGTTTACTGGCTTTTTCCCGGATTCTTATCCGGCGCTTTGAATATTCTGGCAAACAATGTCTCTTACCAGTTCCACCATCATCCCGAATCCTTGGGCGCGCATCCTCGACGCTCTCGAAAAAAAAGTCAACCGCCATTCCTACGACACCTGGCTTAAACCCACTCGCTACAGCCACGCCAGCAATAAAATTTTGTTCGTCCGCATTCCCACCGCTGAGTTCCGCCACGTCGGCGACAAGTACGCCGACCTCATTCAAGAGGCGCTCGACAATCTCGACCTCGGTTACGAAGACGTCAAGTTCGTGACCGCCGACGACGATCCTTCGAATACTCCCATTCGCCACAATGGCGGCCTCTCGAATCCCGTTCAACACACCGGATCGAGCTCCCAGTCCGCCCCCGCGGCCCTGCATCCATCCCAGGCCCGCTTCGATTGGGATAGCGCCGCCCAACTCAACCCTCGCTATACCTTCGACGCCTTCGTCATCGGCAGCGGCAATCAGTTCGCCCACGCCGCCTGCCAGGCCGTCGCCGAGCGTCCTTCGAAGGCCTATAACCCGCTCTTCCTCTACGGCGGAGTCGGCATGGGCAAAACCCATCTCATGCAGGCCATCGGTCACGAAATCAAGCGCCGCTCGCCGCAAGCCGCCATCTGCTACACATCCAGCGAGAAGTTCACCAATGAAATGATCAACTCGCTGCGCTACGACAAGATGATCAGCTTCCGCGACAAATTCCGTACCATGGATGTCCTGCTCATCGACGACATTCAGTTCCTCGCCCAGAAAGAACGCACCCAGGAAGAGTTTTTCCATACCTTCAACGCTCTCCACGAGTCGATGAAGCAGATCGTCATCGCCAGCGATCGTCCGCCCAAAGAACTCGCCGAGTTTGAAGACCGCCTGCGCAGCCGCTTCGAGTGGGGCCTCATCGCCGATATCCAGCCGCCCGATCTCGAAACGAAAGTTGCCATCCTGCAAAAGAAAGCCGAGCAGGAGCGCATCACCCTGCCCACCGATGTCGCACTGTTCATCGCCTCCAACATCCGCTCCAATGTCCGCGAGCTCGAAGGCGCTTTAATCCGCCTCGTCGCCCACTCTTCGCTCATCGGAGCCGAAATCACCCTGCCCTACACCCAGCAGGTGTTGAAAAATTTCATCGATTCCCAGGCCCGCAAGGTGACCATTGAATCCATCCAGAAAGCAGTCGCCGAACAATTCGGCCTCCGCCTGGTGGAAATCAAAGCCAAGAACAACTCGCGCTCCATCGTCTATCCCCGCCAGATCGCGATGTATTTGGCCAAGCACCTCACCGAAGCGTCCCTCCCCGAAATCGGACGCCAGTTCGGCGGCAAGCACCACACTACCGTCTTGCACTCCGTCTTCAAGATTGAAGAACTCCGCAAGACCGACAAAGATTTGAACAGGCTGCTCAATAAACTGACCGAGCAGTTGGGCGCGTAAAGATCGGTTTCCACCGGGTTATCCACTCTTCAGGCCGTTCTTCCAGCCCCCCGCCTGTGGAGTGCTTGTGGAAGGTGTGGGAT
>Ga0210385_10000646_pt1 | contig 23507 bp, 17 predicted proteins | sample IncBWH26OmetaG_FD_160107 | JGI IMG/M metagenome (GOLD analysis project Ga0210385, IMG submission 160107) | Forest soil microbial communities from Barre Woods Harvard Forest LTER site, Petersham, Massachusetts, United States - Inc-BW-H-26-O ...
TTTCACATCCCTGTAGCGAGCTTGCAGAGCCGCCCATCACGGTTCAAGAGGCGACCGAAGTAGATCTCGGCTGCGATACGACCATCTGTCCCTGGCACAAAGGCCAGCTCACGTACCTCAATCAGGATGGCGCCGTCTACTTCTGTGCAATAGGCCGCATGTATTGGCGCTGCGCGGAGAAGCCGAGCGGGTTCCTGGCGCCGCTCCGGTATCGCTCTTGATGAACGCAGTGCGGCAGGCCGTTATCCACGCCGCTGGCCCATTCGGTGTCCACGACGCCATCACTCACTACGAGCGCGGCGAACTCGCTCAGGCAGATGCTATCTGCCGGCAAGCATTGCGCGAGCGTCCGCATAACATCGAGGCGCTAAATATCCTTGGGACTATTAAAGCTCGTAGCGGGCGAACCGCCGAGGCAGTCGAACTCTTCGAAAGAGCCGTGGCCGTACAACCCGCAGATGCTCGATCACACAACAATCTAGGGAATGCCCTGGCGGAAGTTGGCCGCCTGGAGGAGGCGCTCCCTTCCTACGAGCGGGCACTTAGCATCGCGCCCAATTTCATCGATGCCCGGCACAATCGTGGCAGAGCCCTTCTCAGTCTGGGCAGATTCGCGGAGGCGCTGGTCTCATTCGATCTGTTGCTCGAAAGAAACCCGACCTCGATTGCGGCCCTAATCGACCGAGGGCATGCATTGTGCTCCCTCGGCAGACCGACGACTGCTCTCCAAAGTTTTGATCAGGCAATCACCCTAAACCCGGGAAATCCGACCGCGCTGGTAAATAAGGCCCATGCATGTCTTCTGATGGGCGACTACGAGGCGGGTTGGCCGTTCCACGAAGCGCGGTACTACGCACACCGGCGTAAAGTCTCCGCCCCGCCATCCTGCTTCTCTCAGCGGCATTGGCTCGGGGTGGAGTCGCTCGAAGGCAAGACCATCTTCCTATATGCCGAGCAGGGTCTCGGCGACACGCTTCAGTTTTGCAGATACGCTCCGATGGTTGCCGCTCGAGGGGCAAAGGTTATTCTCGAAGTGCAGCATCCCTGTTTGGTCCCGATCCTCGGTTCGCTCGATGGCGTGGGTCAGCTCATCACGAGACAGGACCCGATGCCGGAGCGCTTCGACTATCACGCTTCGCTTATGAGTCTGCCGCTCGCTTTCAACACCACGCTCACGACAATTCCCTCACGACCGTATCTAAAGGCTGACCCCGTCAAGGTCGGCGCCTGGAGGGAAAGGCTCGGACCCAGTGATAAGTTGCGCGTGGGACTCGTCTGGGCTGGCGCTCATCGGCCCTTCCAGCCAGAGACGCTCCCTGTCAATTCGCGGCGCAACATTCCTCTCACCTGGCTCGCACCTCTCAAGCACTCGAGAGTTGAGTTCTACAGCCTTCAAGTGGGTGAGGCTGCGGAGAATGAACTGGCATCGCTGCAAGACAGCGATTGGGACGGACCCGAGATCACAAGCTATGTCGGTGAGTTTCGCGACTGGTCGGATACTGCGGCGCTCGTGGAGAACCTTGATCTCGTAATCTCGGTTGATACCTCAACCGCGCACCTTACCGGCGCCTTGGGCAAGCCGTTCTGGCTACTCAATCGGTTTGACACCTGCTGGCGCTGGATGCTTGAGCGAACCGACAGTCCCTGGTATCCAAGTGCAACCATCTACCGGCAGGACAAGCCGGGGGATTGGGGCAGCGTCGTGCAGCGGGTCGCTGCCGATCTGCGCAGGGCAGCGCTGCAACTTTCCCGATTCCAAACCGGCTGAGAGTACGCCGGGAAGCGCGGGCTGTACGCGGACTTCGTATCGAGCAATTATGAGTGCTCTGCAGCGACCCATGTCCTAGTCACCCATGCAAAGAGGTCGCTGCCAATGGCAATGAAGGATCCGAGACAGCATCCTACAATGCCCTGCCATAACCATGAGGAGGAAGGAGTCCACACGACTCGATCTGTCACAGCACAAATGATGAGTAGTACCGTCATGGCAATGACTTCAATTATAACCACCTGTCCTGTCGCCCTCCAGAGAACAGCGCGCGCATCCTTCGACCGAAACAAGGACACCAGCCGAGCGGCATTTACGTCCCGGCTGTCCAGATCGAGGAGTCCCGCTGCGCGAGCCGAATAGCCTTTGTAGGGGTTTGGCGGGAACAGACAAAAATAGGTGGCGGTTACAGGCGCGCACAAAAGTGGCGCAACCAAGTACCTCCACCCATTATGGTCTACGTGTGGTCCGACTACCGGGCCAAACAGGATAAGGACGGCTAGCGCAACTCCAAACCATTTCGAAAATGGAAATTGTCCCGCAAACATCCTAAGCGACGGGGGCAATAGCCGAGCAAGCGGAGGTGGAACGAGAATTCTATTGCTTGCACTCACAAGCCTTCTCGTTTGCTTGCTTTGCCTGGTCGACGGCATGCGCAACAGCCTCGTTCTGATAAAGCTGCATCGCTTTCGGCCCCCAGGCGCGAGGGCTCGTCCACGGGTTGAAATTCCACCCTCCACGAACGGGCCCGACCAGTCCAGTCGCTACGCGTCCACCAACCGCGCCGAAGCCGGTATCCCAAAAGGTTTGGGTCCAGTTGAATTGTCCTCCCAATGAGCCATTGATTAGGTCGTAGCTGCCGCCCGCAGCAGCTCCAGCAACATAAGGATTGTCCCCAGATACCAACCCCGCAAACAGACCTGTCAGGGCGGCGCCCGCCCCGGCAAGCGCTCCTCTGCCTGTCGCCGCGGCCAAACTCCACCCTTGTGCTCCACACCGAGACGCTTTGGCGTATTCATTGTAGCCGCCGACAATTGCACCGACCCCTCCGACAACAATTGGTACCCACACAATCTCGCCATTGGGGTCGTCGTAAGTGACGGGGTTTCCCTCTACATAGGCGTACGTGTTGGTTTCACCTCCAAGCCCGAGCGGGTCGCTCTGGATATATCTCCCGACCAAGGGGTCATAATCACGCATCCAGTTTTGATTTAGGCCCGTCTCGACCATGTAGTACTGACCCGGAAACCGCGGGTTGTAGACGAACGTGCCCAATCCTGACGGGTTCTGATTTGGCGCAGCGGTTCCGAATGGGTCCGCATCCCAACGCCAGGTCAGCGTATCGGTCGTAGGCTGGGCAATCTTCCGCGGAGCGTTCAGGTGATCGCTATGCACGTAGTAGATGTTCACGCCGCCTAATCCGTTGGGCTGCAGCGTCGCGACCGGGATGTTGCCGAGCCAGATAGTCTCCTCGACGAGAGTCCCGCTGCTGGCGTACTCCCCGAGCAAGTGCCCGGCTTCATCCTGCATGAAGATCGTAGTCCCGAGTGTGCCGGACTTCTCGATCATTTGTCCCAGAGCATTGTAGAGGTAGTCCGTAGAGCTTGCGGTCGAGCTCTCGATCCTTCCTCGGTTGTTATACGTAAAGTTGTTCGTGCCGTAGCTATCGGTGTGCCCCGCGGCGTCATAGCTGTAGGAGCGCACCAGGCTTCCGGTCGTGGCGTTCAGCTGGTTGCTCGTCGAACTCACCATGAACGTAACCGGTGTAGTCCCCGTCTGGGTGAGCTGATTTCCGTTCGCATCGTACGTCCAGCCATCTGTGATGGCTGTGGTGCTCGCACTCGTCAGCCGGTCGAGCAGGTCGTAGCCGTATGTCCAGGTAAGCGCGCTATTCGAGGAGTCCGAGATCCCAGTAATGCGATTGGCATTGTCGAACGAGTACCCGAGGGTAACCCCCGCGGTCACGATCTGACTAATGAGCCCGTCTCCATTGAAGGCGCGGCTGACGGTGGTGCCATCGCCCCAGGTCCAGCCGTTCTCCCCGCCAAAGGGCTCATATGTGACCCCCGACAGCACCGTGGTACCGTTGACCGCGACAGATGTGACCTGATGATTGCTGTTGAACCCATATGTCACAGATTGACCCGACGGGGTTACCAGCGACGTGCGATCGCCATCCGTGTAGCCGTAGCCGACTGAGAGATTGACTGTCCCGACCGTGAGACCCTTACCCACCACGCGTCCGAGGAAGTCGTAGCTCCAGGAGAGCGAATGATTGGCATCGGAGGCACTTGTGAGACGCCCCTTGCCATCGGTTCCCGAGTCGTACCCGAACACAATCGTCTGATCGGTCACCCCGCTTAAGGTGTACGTGATCGAGGTCACACGATTCGAGGCATCGTACGTGTACGTCGAGACAGCTCCTCGGGCATCTGTAGACGTCGAGAGATTGCCGCCAGAGTCGTAAGTGCTCGCGGTGGTGCTGGTATCCGGGCTCGCAAGACTCGTGACGTCCCCAAAGCCGTTGTAGCTGTAACTGGTTGTAAGGCTCCGCGGGTCTTTCACTGAGGTCAGGTCGTCCTCCGCATCGTAGCCGAAGTAGGTATTGCCGCCATTCGGATCAGTGATCCGGGTTAACCGATGGAGCGCGTCGTAGTAGTTCGTGGTGTCGCGGCTCAAGGGTGCTGCGATGCCGGTTTGATTACTGTTGTTGTCGTAGGAGTACGTCGTCGTTACCGCCGATGTGGCCGCCGCATTGATGTCCTGATAGAGCTGGTTGTACGCGGTCATCACACGGGAGTGCGTGTAATGGAGGTTGCTCGACGGATCGTAAGTCTTCACCGCCGTGTGATTCCCCATGGCATCGAGCGTGTACGAGACATAATTGCCCGCCTCATCGGTGATCTGCGTCAGCCGGTGTGAGGGGTCGTACGTGTAAAGCACGTAGCTGCTGTCGGGCAGAGTGACCTGCTTTAATAGCCCCGTTGGGTTGTAGCTGAAGCTCGTTGTTTCGGCTCCCACCTGGCGCGATGTCAGGCGCAGCCGGTTGTCGTAGGTGAGGGTCGTCACCACGCCATTGGCATCAGTGATGGTGAGCGGTTGGCCGTGGGCGTTGTATGTGTTGTAGGTAGTGACGTTGCCGACGGGATCAGTGACGGTCTCGAGCTCACCGCACTGCGAACCGGTCGTGCAGGTGTAATACGCGTAGGTGTACGTGCTGCTGATGTCGGTGCGAGGTCCCTTGGCCGTGAGCATTCGCCCGTAACCGTCGTACGTGTACTGCCAGTCCCGAGAAACGTTCGGTGTCACGGTAGTGTCCGTGACCGTCTTCGTCAGAACGTTGCCGAACGTCGAATCGTAGGTCCAAGTAGTCGTGCGGTTCGGCTCCGCGATCGAATCCGGCTGACGCCAGTTCGAGTCCCAGGACGTCGTGATCGTCCTGGCGGTGGACGTGCCATAGGCTTCAGTGCGCGAGGATTCGAGATTTATCGTCGCGTTGTAGGCGTACTTCGTGACGTTACCCTTGTAGTCCGTGCGCTGCGTGATGTTGCCACTCGCATCGTAGGTGCGCGTAGCATCCTCGCCGCAGCCAGGGCACGGATAGTTCGATGACGTCGTACGATAGGTGCCCCAGATAAGGCTTTGGTTGTTGGTACGTTGCGTGCCAAGCGGATCAGTCACCTTGACATACGCGCTCGATCCCGACAGCGAATAAGTGTACTGATACTCGTTGACACTGGTCGACACACCATACGATGTCGCCGCCTGATACGACGAGTTGTAGGTCCAATTAACGTAGGCGTTGTTGCTCTCGTCGGTAATGGACACGAGCAGCCCGGACAAGGAAGTCGAGTAGCTGTACTGGCGCGTTGACGAGTCCTGATAGGTCACCTTGGTTAGGCGATTGTATGTCGATTCATGCGTGTACGAGATGGTGTTGCCCGCCGGATCGGTGATCGACGAGAGCTGCAGCGCGCTATTGTCCTTCGTATAGTTGAAAGTAAGCGTGTGTCCAAAGACGTCTGAAACCGATGCTGGCGGATCGCCGAGCCCAGATCCCGAGTTGTAGCTGACCGTCATCGGGTTCTGCCCGCGCGGTGCGACCGTTAGGAGCTGTCCCGCGGAGTTATATGTCTCGATCGTGTCATCCGCAGTCTGGTACGACCAGCCGCCCGAGGTCTGAATGAGGCTGTCAGAGACATCGCCGTCCGGAGAATACACCCCGCTGTACTCATTGAAGACAATCACGCGCCCATCGGGGCGATACGCGTAAACAGTGTTGTAAGTGTTCTCACTGTCAGTGATTGAGACGGGGATGAGAATTTGGAAATACGTTGCTGACCAGCCTCCACCGAGGTACATCCCCGCCCCCGACGTCGGTTCGGTCGTCACCTTCCAGCTATTGTAATAACGAATGAACTTTATCGGGATAGATCCCGCCCCGGCGTAATCGACCTCCTCGACGTGAACGTTGCCGCTCGATGCATCTACGGGATCGCCTTTCGGTAAGCATCCCGAACCCGCATTGGCCCCACCAGACTTCGATGGTCCTGATTGACATGGCGGCGCGCCGGTTTGCTTGACTGGAATCTGAGTCGAGGCTTGCTGGCCGCAGTACGGTCCGAGCTGAGGCCCGCTCGCCTGATATGTGAGGTTGTAGCCCGTTAGGCAGCTCATCGTCCGGCCGCCAGTAATACTCCAATACTCGCCCCATGTGCCGCCGGAACATCCGGTGCTGTGCGTGCCAGTAAGTTCCAATGTGCTTACCCACGTCTGGCCGACCTGCTGCCCATCACTGTTCGTGGAGCCGTAAAGGGATGGGCTGCCGATGTTTCCACTGCAGGCGATTCCGTTAGGCCAGATGTAGTCGTAATTCAATATCCAGGTGAAAACCTCATCCGGGGCGGCGAATCTCGGACTTCCGGAAACGCCATACTCCCAGGGCGTGAAATCGCCAGCAGCTGAAGGACACGCCGATCCGCCGACGTAGCCACACGTCTTGGACGTGTTGAACGGAGTCCCCGCAGACGCGTGATTGCCGAGCAGCGCCACGGCGAAGGTCGTCGACAGAACAAGCGCAATCACAGATGGCAGACGAGGCATCCGCAGTCTAAGCGGACCCTTCATGGAGACCTCCCCGAATTATTCTTGCCTGAGCGGCTTCAAGAACTTTCCGCCGCTTGCGACCGCACGAATTTTGCCGTGCGCGTCCGTGCTCGAGCAATAGGGCCACGAAAATGTTCTTAAGGCGAATGAAGATCGATGCGCGTGGATGAGATTGCGTATAACTTTGGGACAGATAGCGGTACGCGAGGGTTCCTGCGTCTTGCAGGCTCGAAGGGCTTTAGGCTAGGGTCGGGTTTTCTCGGTGGTTCACGCAGCCACCAAAAGCGCTTATGAAAGCAAATCGGCGCAGCCTTCTGATTCTTGCTCTGTTATTCAGCGTCGCGTTCGTCGCCACGGTGGCGACTTTTCGATCCGATCGAGAAACCGCTCCGATCGCTGATACGCGGCTGGCGGTCGCTGCTCGTGCCGCGGCACTCCCCGTTCGAACGCCGGAGCAATCACTGAGATTGCGAATGAATCTCGCTGCGCAGAAGGCTGGCCCCCAGACCTTGAAGCGAAGGAGAGCGCTGCCTCTTCTGCGAAGAATGCCGCCGAAGCAGCGGCACGATTGGCCGCTGGCGCCGAGCCTTGAGTCTTCGTATGGGTAGAGCAATGGTCTCGAATGGCGCGGGCGGCTCGGATAGGGTTGCGTTGATCGTATCGGTGGGATCATTAGCTGTTGCGGGCGTTGCAGCATTCTTCACCGGGATTCAAACGAGGTATATCCGTCAAACCGCACAGGACGCGCATCAGCAGGCGCAGGATGCCCACCAACAGGCCTCGGATGCGCATCTAGAAGCTATAGACGCCCATAAACAGTTGCAGCTTCAGTTTGCTACGTCGGTCTCCTTCGAGATTAACACCGACATTGAGCATCACAGGCTTGGAATTGGTATTTCAAACGACGGCCCCGGGGTGGCGATTATCAGGTCCGTAACTTATTACGTTGATGAAAAGCCAACCGATCAGATTCAGGACGAGCTTGCAAAGCGCGGGATGGACACAAATCTTGACTCGGGGACCACCTTCGAAGAAGGCGACACAGTCGGGCCAGGTCATACCAAGTGGGCCATCAGGTACAAGTGGAAGAATCCAAGCGATGAAGATCGGATGGAGGAACTGATTGACCGACACGTTCAGCTCGCAATTGAGTATTGCGATCTCAACGAGTCCTGCAAACGGAAGTGCTCAGAGAAAAACGGTTGCCCGAAACCCTGAGTAGCCGAGCGCCAGTGTCGATTCTTCCGTTTCTGCGCGCGTCGGTTGGCGAAGCCGACACCCGCAAGTCCGAGTCCGAGGAGGGAGAGCGTGGCAGGCTCCGGAACGGGATTGAATTTGTACGTCTCGCTCACCGCCACATAGCCGACAGCGCCCGGAGAGAAGGCGGACGCGGACTCAAAATCGTAAGTGACCGTACCGCTGCCCGATGAGTACACAAATGCGGCAGGGGTGGCTGCCGGGGTGTCATAGGCAGTACCCGCAATCTGCCCACTGAGTGAAAACGTGCTGGTATAGACGCCCGGCGCAGTGATCGTCATGGATGGTCCGTCGAGATACATCAGTGAGACTGGACCTTCGTTGCTCTGGTCGCCCCCGTTGCTGTAAGGAATGCCATTGATCGTCAGAGTGGCCTGCAGGTCCGACGCGTAGGGGTCGCCGGTAAGGTTAGGCGAAAAGACGCCGCTGGGATTCGTGACATACGAAACGGAATCTGCGTTGCCATCAAAAGCGAGCACTGCGCTCCAACCATTGCCAACCAGGTTGAATGTGATCTCCGAGCCCGCGCCACTACCGGAGCTGGCGTTTAGGATTCGTCCATCATTGATTGTGATGGTCTGCGAAAACGCAACGCTACTGACAAGGACGAACCCGGTAACCGCAGCGGCCAGTAGGACCCTGATCATGTGTATTTCCGCTGTAATTTGAGCTGGCGTCGTCGCAGGGTCTGCACTCCCAATCCCCCAAGCGCAATCACGAACAGAGACAGGGTGGACGCCTCAGGTGCTGTGAAGGTGTAAATCACCTGCGTAAGCATCACAGCGGTGGGGGTATACGGGTATGGGACAAAGGTCATTGAGACCGTACCGCCGCCATTGAAATAGACCTCACTACACGGGCTAACGTTGGTGCAACCCATGGGAGAGGCGACCTCGTTGCTAGGGATTCCATAGATAGCGCCTCCGAACGTGAAGGAATCGGTATAGGTCCCGGGTCCGTGCATTATCAGATTCGGATTGGCGGCAAATTGGATCTCTGAGCTGCCGTTTGCAGGGCCCGCAGGAATCGACCACCCGAGGCCGCCAGCCTCAACGTTTATGGTGAGCGGCGATCCGTCGCTGCCGTCGCTCCACTGGAATCCAGTTCCGAGTCGTCCCGTAGCTGACCAAGGAACACCGAAGAAGTCTGAGCCAATGGGGCCCAATTCACTGGACGTGCCGAAGGCCGAGAAATTGGGACCAGTAAGAGTGAGGACTCCGGTCTGTCCGTTGAATGAGCCGCTTGTGATTTCGAAAGTGCCGAAGACCTGCTGTGCGCTGGCGATGGCGGGTATCACCAGCATCAGTGCGATGAGTCGCTTCATTTTGTTATCCCCTCTGGGCGCTTCTTACGAGCGCCTACGGAAGCATTAAGCGCCTCGTTCCAACTGACGGAGTGTGACTTACGTCACAGATAGTGACCTAGCGGCCTTTTCGAAGCGTTGCGCCATACTGCTTTAGCAACATATCGAGCGCTTCCCGCAGGTATGCCGCCTGAGGAACTCGCGTGATCTCACTGAGGCGCTTTAATTGTTGCGCCGCGGCGGGATCGTAATAGCCAGTGAGTGGAGTTCGATCGCCTTTCGCATTGCTGATCATGTCGCCAACCTAGACAATCACCATCTACAGTAGAATAATGTAGATGCATTATATGATGAGCGAGCGGCCTCCGCCAGCGCTCCAACGCTGGCGGAGGCCTGACCATCACAACCTGTAATGGAGTCTGAAATGGCTAAGCGCACTCAGGAGTGGAGCCTAGAGGAGTCCTTCGCATCAGCGCTCGACTCCATCATCGGCGGCTGGATCGCAAAGGCTGAACTTGAAGGCCTCGATATCAGCCCGCTCGATGAGGCACGTCTTGTCGCATCAGGTGAACGCCTGGCTGAGGAAATGACGAGAGCGATAGAAATGGCCAGAATATGCACAGCCGGCGGGTTGATGCCCCCGGGACTCACCCTGAACGGCTAGCAGGAACATGCGACCTCAATGACGCGCCCAAGCTGAGTCACGATGTTTCGCTACCTCAGATTCGCCCCAATCGCCAAGCCAGCTGGCTGGGTCGTTGGTGATGACTATATGCGGGCTTGGTGGTGGTCTCGGCTCGAACCCTCAACCAGACTGAAACTAAAGGACGGGACCGACGCGACGACGCTGGATGCTTGGATAAACATTTCGACGAAATCAGCGGACGCCGCTCGCCAGGCCTCAGCGAGCACAAAGACCGAGTGCTATGGATATGTCGAGTTTGAAAATCCAGAGAGCAGGTTAATCGTCAACGTCGGTCTACCGAAGGAACAATTTGAGCCGATTCTTTCGGCGGTTCAGGCTGGCAAACCACCCGTCCTTGCCGCCGGGTTCGGAAAGCCCGAAGCCTTTGCCAAGCTGACAGGGTCGGTAACAACTTCACCGAACGAGCCGCTGACTTACGGCTGGAACAGTGACGAGCCAATTGAAGTCGCAACATTCGAAATCAGCTATAGCAAGGACACGTCCTCGCATGTTCTGCCCGAGGCTCCGGTGAGGACGCCGGCTGTTCTTCGCTCACTAGGAATCGCTTGGGCCGTAATTGCGACCCTCATAGCGCTTGCCATTGCTATAGCTATGTACCAGATCACCAATTCCAAATTTGAGGTTGCCGTAGTAAGTGTGTTGCTTCTGATTTACGTCAACGGCGTCGCTATGGCTATGGGCCTGCAACGAACCCTTGGCGCCGTGGATCTTCAGGGACTCGTCCGACATATCTCGCTGCGGGAGCTAGCGGGAGTGTCATGCTCGAGCGAAGAACGGAAGGCAATTCAATCGATGCATGACCGGCTGCAAAGCCCCGGCCCGAAGTTCTGGATCGCCACCGTTGGCAATTCGATCATCGGGCTACTCGCGATCTACAAACTGATCGGTGAGTTGCTTTAGAGCTGATTCTGCTCGTCATACAGTTCCAGCGTCCGTCCCTTGCTGATCGAAGCACCTCCGGGGGCAATGCTTCGGCTCGATGTCCCGAGCGCGCCGATAACGCCCCGACTCGCTGCTGCCGGTCAATGGATCCCGGTGGTTGATCGTGCGCGCAGGGTACTGCGCCGATACGGTCAGAACGTGAAAAACGTCAAGACGGCCGCGGCCAGCGGCCCGATAGTGGGTGCGCTTACGGGGTTTGAGATCTGCGTGATTTGCGGCCCGACCGGAGCGCCAGACTGCCGGCGCCAAGAAGCAATAAACCAAGGTAGGCGGTTCTGGTACGCGGGTCGGGCTGTTCATAAAAACGAGGCTCGCTGGAAACCAAACGGAAGCATGCTCCGTACTACTGCTACCGTTGATGAAGTAGGTTAGAACGACCGGCGCTCCTGGCCCCGTACCCAACTGCGCGGGGATATCGGCAAAATACAACACGTCTGGCGTAAACTCCGACAGAGGCTGGCTACACAACACACCAGTGCGGCCGTAGATGGAATTACTATCGCCAGGTGCAACGCTGCCTACAACAAACGGAACGTACTCGGACTGGGTAAATGCATTTGTGGTCCATGCGATAAATGCAGGAGAAGCTGTTGTAAGTATGGCGCCGTTTGCTCCCGCGGTATTTGATCCAACTACACCGCCGACGATTGGATCGCATCTGGGAACGCAGAGCCGATTAAATGGGTGGGGCTTGACGCAATTGCCATAGAAGTCCCAAATCTGGCCACTTGGACACAGGGGGGCACAATTGCCTAAAGGATTTACTGCAGACCCAGCTCCGCACGATGGCGGAGGAGTTGGTGTTTGATTTGGTCCAGGAGAAGAGTCCTAGAAGGATGGGAGGCCACCCCGGGCGATGTCCTCTCCCTGCCGCTGCTACGGGCGCAGGTTGCGGGTTATCAGGCAAGGGAGCGCGTGACCCGATCCATAGATGAGCAACCGTTGCCGGACGCTCTGCCCGCAATTCTTGTCTGAAGGGGTGCGCCAAGAGGGTGTCCGAAATCGAATGATCCGAGAATCGCGAAATCAGTTACTTAGGAGACGGGATCTCGGTGCGTCAAAAGCAAGTGCTTTTGGCGCATGTCGGCCCACGGGCTAGAGCCGTGAAAGTCGCTCTGAACACCCGCGTCTCGACCGACGGCCAGACCACGGACAACCAGCGGATTGAGCTGGAGAGGGTCGCAGCCGTTCGCGGCTGGCAGATCGTCCATCTCTATGACGATAACGGCGTGAGCGGGGCTAAGGGCCGGCAGGAGCGGAAGCAGTTCGATGCGCTCCTTAAAGCCGCTACACGCCGAGAATTCGACATGGTGGGCTGCCTGGAGCGTTGATCGACTGGGCAGGTCCTTACGCGATCTAATCGACTTCCTGAACGAGCTCCGGGGCGCTGCAGTCGACCTCTACCTGCACCAGCAAGCCATCGACACGTCGACGCCGGCAGGCAGAGCTCTGTTCCAGATGATGGCGTAGGCTTCCCCGTCAAGGACACAGTTTAAAACTAGACTCCCAGGCTGGGAGTCTTCGCGGAGTTCGAGCGGGCGTTGATCATCGAGCGGGTTCGGGTCGGGATGTCTCGAGCTCCCAGGCACGGTAAGCATCTCGGTCGCCCGAAGATTTCTGTTCAGCTGCGCGACGACATTCTCCGGGAAACGAAATCTGGCCTGTCGCGGCGCGCAATTGCGAGAAGGCTAGGAGTTGGTGACGCCACAGTGCGCCGCGTGCTTGCCATCGTTTTAGTTAGTGAGTCGAGCACCGGCCAATTTTGAGAGCGCAATCTCAACTGCCCCGGCTCCCCATAGTGCGGCAGTTTCCAGTGTTTCCTCCGTCGCCAAGCGCTCACGACCCAACTCTCGAGCCGGGTCATCTGGAAAGTAGCGGACCTTCCAAACTTGCTCACCCAAAAGTGGATCTTCTATCTTGAAGGATGGTATCGGCCATTGCTGTCGGTTCCAAGGTGAGACGCCGCCAACAATCTTCCAATCTCCCCGATAGAGCGACAAATCACCGAAGCGAACAACCAGCAAAGCGTCCTCGGGCCGAAGATTGGGGATCGCACTCTCCTGCGGAACCTCGGTTGTGGGACCGCCAAAAAAATACCCGAGCACAATCTTCCCACCAGGCGAGTGACGTGCCACCACGCCCCAGCCGTAGCCCCCGCCTTTTAGCGGCACTGCAAAGATGTCACCCTCCTTGTACGGTAGCTTTTTCATTTGGTGGATTGTAGATACATGCTTGCAGCATCCATATAGTTGTTCAAATTCGGATTTGAAGGACTTATTGGATTAATCAGGTTAAGCGGGGGGTTGTATTGGTTGTACAGCATCTGCTCTAAACCGCGCTGCTCCGCGTACGAATCAGTTCGATAAGCAGCTTCGAATATAAGATCCTTCAGCAGCGGATTTCGTGCGTGTTCGCCCTCGCGCCTGACAATATCGCATGTACGGCCGATTCTCATCACTTGCCGAGTCACTGGACTTCTAAGTAGATAGACACCCCCGGTCGCGACACTCTGTTCGACGGCGGAGACGGGCGCTGATACTGGATTGGGAACATTTAGTGCGACTTCAGTCGTGACGGCGAGGGCCGTGGCGGCAGTCGCCCCGTTCTCTGCAAGCCATACCCAAACGGCAATGCAAATCGGGCAATTGCCTCCCTCGTCCGTGGTCGATGCGGGGTTGTTTAGCGCATAGGAATACGTGTTCAGTCCACCAGCGAGTCCAATGTGATCTGACTCGATGTATCTGCCGCCTCCTATTGGATCGTAGTCACGGTTTAGGTTCTGATTGAGCCCTGTCTCTTCCATGTAATACTGGCCGGGGAGTCGCAAGTTGTAGACGAACGTGCCCAACCCAGACGGATTCTGATTCGGCGACACCGTGCCGAAGGGATCCGTATCCCAACGCCATACAAGCTGATCGGTCGTGGGCTCCGCGATCTTCCGTGGAGCGTTCAGTTGATCGCTGTGCACGTAGTAAAGATTCACCCCGCCAGATCCATTGGGCTGCAGTGTGGCGACCGGGATGTCCCCCAGCCAGACGGTCTCCTCGATTAGGTTTCCGTTGGCACTGTACTCACCGATGAGATGACCGGCTTCATCCTGCATGAACAGCGTCGTACCAAGTGTGCCGGACTTCTCATACATCTGGCCGAGGGCGTTGTAGAGGTAGTCAGTAGAGTCCGCACTGGTCGCCTCCATTCGTCCGCGGTTGTTATACGTAAAGCTGAGTGTCCCGTAGCTATCGGTGTGACCGGCCGCATCGTAGCTGTACGAGCGGGTGAGGCCGCCCGTGGTCGAATTCAGCTGGTTACTGGTGGAACTCACGCCAAAGGTAATCGCGGTCGTTCCGGTTTGCGTAAGCCGATTGCCGTTCGCATCGTAGGTCCAGCCATCCGTGATTGCAGACGTAGTCGCGCTAGTGAGTCGGTCGAGCAGGTCGTAGCCGTACGCCCAGGTAAGCGCGCTATTGGAGGAGTCACTGATTCCAGTGATCCGATTGGCGTTATCGAAGCTATAGCCGAGGGTGACGCCTGCTGTGACGATCTGGTCGATTAGCCCATCGCCATTAAAGGTGCGACTCACTGTGGTGCCATCTCCCCACGTCCAGCCGTTCACGCCGCCGAAGGGCTCATAGGTCACGGAGGAGATCACTGTGGCCCCATTCACCTTGATGCTGGTGATCTGGTGATCGCTGCTGAAGCCGTACGCAACGGACTGTCCTGAGGGCGTTACGAGGGCGGTACGGTCCGCATTCGTGTATCCGTAGCCGACCGAGAGATTCGTGCTCCCCACGGTGAGGCCCTTCCCCACAACCCGACCCGCGAAGTCGTATGTCCAGGAGAGCGAGTGGTTGGCGTCCGAGGCGGAAGTCAGGCGCCCTTTGCCGTAGGTCCCTGAGTCGTACCCAAAGGCGATCGTTTGGTCCGTGACGCTACCAAGCTTGTACGCGATGGAGGTCACACGGTTTGCCGCATCGTAGGCATAGCTCGAGATCGCCCCGCGGGCATCGGTGGATGTCGAGAGATTCCCCCCCGAATCGTATGTAGTGGCGGTGGACCCGGTGTCCGGACTCACCTGGCTCGAGAGGTCCCCAAAACCGTTATAGCTGTAGGTGGTGGTGAGGCTCTTGGGATCCTTTACTGTTAAAAGATCGTCCTCGGAGTCATAGGTGAAGGAGGTATGACCGCTGTTCGGATCGGTGATCTGGGAAAGCCGATTCAGAGCATCGAACGTATTCACGGTGTTTCGACTTAGGGGAGCCGCAATCGAAGTTTGATTCGCATCGTTGTCGTAGCCGTACGTCGTGGATACCCCAGAGGTTCCTGCGGCGTTGATGTCCTGATACAAGGTATTCAGCGCGCCATATGCACGCGTATGGGTTCGATGGAGCGTGCCTGATGGATCGTAGGTTTTCTCCGCAGTTCGATTTCCCATATTGTCCAGTGTGTACTGCACTGAGTTTCCGGCACCGTCGCTAATTTCGGTCAGCCGGTGAGCAGCATCGTAGGTGTAGACCACGTAGCTGCCATCGGGGAGCGTGACTTGCTTCAGCAGTCCGGTCGGGTAATAGCTAAAACGCGTTGTCTCAGTGCCGACCTGCCTAGATGTTAAGCGCGCCCGCGCATCGTAAGTGAGCGTAGTCACGACCCCGTTTGGATCCGTGATCATGAGCGGTTGCCCGTGGCCGTTATAAGTGTTGTAGGTCGTGACGTTGCCAATCGGGTCGGTCACGGTTTGAAGTTCGCCGCATTGACCTCCGGTCGTGCAGGTGTAGTAAGCGTATGTGTAGGTGCTATTGACGTCTGTCCGCGGGCCTTTGGCGGTTAGCATCCGCCCATAGGTGTCGTAAGTGTACGTCCAGGTGCGGGTATTCCCGGTCGCCGGGTCCGTCACAGTCTTGGTAAGCATGTTGCCGTAGCTGTCGTACGTCATCGTCGTGGTACGGATCGGCGTCCCTGAAGCTGTGGAGCCTGCATAGACCGAGATCGATTGCGGCACGCGAAAAGACGAGTTCCAGCTCGTCGTTGTCGTGCGGGCGGCCGTTGTGGTCCCGCAAGAGCTCGTCAGCCCCTCGGTGCGAGAGGTCTCAAGATTGCGGGTCTGATTAAAGACCCGGCCCGAGCAATCTCCGTTGTAGTCAATGACGATGTTCTGGTTGCCATTACTATCGTAGGCCTCTTCCTGAGTGACGGTTCCCGAGCCGGATGCAGCCGGCTGAGTCTGACTCGTGTCGTCGTTGTAGCTCAAATTGGAGTAGAGGTGAAAGTTATATGTGCGACTTGTTCCCAACGGATCTGTGACGGTCGCCGTTTGAATCTCGCCATAGTCATCGCTGGAGGGGTAGTTGATCGAATAGCTCTCCACGCCTCCCGCGTGCTGTGTGTTTGTCGCAAAGGGCGCACCGACGTAGCTTGTAGTCGGAATCATGTATTCGAACGTAGCGAAGCGGGTCGAGCTCTCGTCGGTAATCCCGGTCAGCGCATTCGTTAAGTTAGCTCCGCCCGTGTTACCCGATTCGTTGTACCAATACGTGCGGACCGTGCTATCCGGATAGGTAACGCTCGTGAGGTTTGTGTAGGTATCGTAGGCATAGGTGTAGATGCCTCCCGCCAGGTCGGTCATCTGTGTCATCTGACCGAGAGAGTTGTAGGTCCACGAAAGCGTGTGGCCGAATGGGTCCGACTGCGAAAGAAGCAGACCTGGAAATGGTGCGACACTAGTGGGCGTACTGGAGGTGGAGTACGTATAGGTCAGCACGAGTCCGCCTCGAAGCGTCTTCTGGATGAGTTCTCCCGAGGCGTTATAGAGCTCTATCGTGTCGTCTTCTCGCTGCACCTGCCATTCGGTTGCGCCACTCACCGTAAGCATCGTGACGCGGTCATTGATGTCCGCCGCCTGTGTCACCGCAGTGTTAGGGCCCGTGAACAAAATAGAGCGGCCGTCTGAGCTCTGAACCTCGTACTGGGAAGTGCTCGTAACCGGATATCCGCTGCTATACGGGAAGCAATAAATGCCGCTTGCGCCCTGGTAACTAAAAGGAGCCTGAAGACAGCCCGTCATCGCCACGGAGCTTGAGGAGTTGTTCAGAAACGTCTGGGTGACTATTGAGCTAAAGAATCCATTGTTGCTGCCGTACGTGCGGATAAAGCTCATCCCCTTTACACCGGAATAGTCACTCTCTGACTGAACCTTCTGGCCACTTGCGGGATAGATCGGGTTGCCCGTGCAGGTCTTGCAGTCGTGCGGAGACGCTTGGGCGTCGGGGACGGTGATTGAGCAAACCGCCGTCTCGTACGGCGCGGTTCCCGTGTGAGTGAGAGACGAGGCGAAGTTAGGCGAGCTGGGACAGACGAAAGTAGCGTCGATGTAACCAGTATTCGGAAGAGTCTGGCAGGGATCCCCCGTCTGGCACGACTGGACGCTGAAAACGTAGTTCAATGCGACGCCGTTGTAGTAGTAAGTATTAGGTTGTGGGGCCGGCGGACCGAGCGCAGTCCATGAAACCCCGTTCCTCGTTCCGTCGATCTCACCAGCGGCATCCGCAAATGCCGCAGAAAGCGAGGTCTCCCAGGGCCCGGCATACTGCCCGCAACCGCAGTCTTGAACGCTCTCGAACTGATAGAGTGGAATGGGAGCTACGTAGATGTTATGCGCGTGAGTCTGGGTGGCCATCCCTAAGAGGACGAGGCAAAGGGCCAGCTTCGTCAGAGCTGAGGCGAGTTGCGAGGTGAAACCCCAAAGGTGCGTGCGCCGGACGCCAGGTACGAGCATGGAACCTCCCCGAATTGTTCTTTCCTGAGCGGTTTCCGAGACCGACCGACTTACCGCTCGCGGTTCGCGCGCATCTTGCCGGTCCTTGATGGAGGGCCGCAATAGCCGTCACACAACCTTCGCTAAGTGCTCTCGCGCGGATGAGATCAGAACGATTCTCGCGACAGATAGCACCCGGCTTTACATGGCCGTGGCCGGCTCCCATCATTGCGAGATGGGAGCATCGCGCCGCACGTTTCTAATTCTCTGCGTCGTGGCGGCGGCTGCATTCCTCCTCACGCTGATTGCTGCTCGAAGGCCGCAGGAGGCTCGCACAATCAAGCTGGAGCCCGCGATAGCAACAGCTCCCGGCGCCTTGAGAATGTCCGATCCACGTGTCTCTGCTGTAGCCGCTCCAATGTGGAGGTCAAATCCCGCAGCTCAGAAGGCGGGTCCGCCTGATGCCAATGCTGACAGATCGTCTGCGACCTCTGCCGAGGATGCAGCAAGGGCTGCTGCTCAACTTGCACAAGCTCAGAGCCAGTCCAATTGACCAGATATTAAAGTCACTGGCGATATCCACGATTCCAAAAGCGATCACTTGAAAGCGGCCCTATGGGGAGACGTTTTCGCTCGCCCATCACGATCACAACCAACTGTCAACAGACACCCGTTGCTGCACTGCCCACTCAAAGCGAACAACAAAAAGTGGCTGTTAGATAGAACTTCCCCCGCAGCGTGGGTTTCTAACTCTTGTCGATTCGATCTTGGGGCGTGACTTACGACCCAACCACACCGAAGGAAACAGACGCCGGCTGGATGGTTGGACGGTCGAGGAAATCACGAACTCGGTCGCGTTCTTTTTTTGTTCCCGCGACGGCGAGCGATGCTGCGTTGCGATTGAGAGCTATGCGCCGGGGACCGCGCCCATGCGTTGACTGTCTATTACCACGTACGGTGGGGAATGGCGCAATAAGTGATTCCGCGTAGTGGATTAGATCGGTTTCTAGTCAGGTATGTCGAAACCGACGACATAGTGTGATTGGAAGACTGCGCGGGTCCGACGTACACATGCTCCAAGTCGACTCGCTTTTCACTCGATGATGGCAACGTAAAATTCAAATACGGAGTGAGCGTCGATCGCCCCTCTCGGTACTCGATAGGAGTTACTGCCTGGTTAGTGACCACCGGAGACACAAGACGCCACTCCTGTTCTTCATGGAATTGTGGATTCTTGAGGAGAGCCGCCACCCTCAGCAAATCTCCCTCGATGGCGGTTAAGGCGTTATACATTCCGTCTGGTGATATGCGGTCCTGCTTAGGAAACGCCTTCCTGACTAGCGACTCGAGCTCGCTGAGTATCTGCTTGGCTAATAGTTGCTGTTGATCGACATCGTAAACGCACCTCCCAATTCGCCAAGATTGACTGGCGGCGCTGGCTGCAAGCTTTTCAGGATGAAAACCGAGGCTAATACCCTTGCCGGGTTCACTGTATCCGCGCCATTGACTCAGCAGGTTGCCGTTGGCAGTGAAGCAACCAACGAATACCATCGGTCCCAGCTCTCCAAATCGCTGGTCCAACACTGCGAGCAGTTGCCGGCGAATCGTCTCGCTAAATTCGTCTTTAGGTGGGTCCAATGTCATAGCTATGCGAAGCAATAAGCTCGTGTGCTTTACCTCCTCGGAATCGCTCAGGTACTGGATATCCGTTGCCTGAAACTTTCCTCCCGGCACTATCCCCAAAAGGCCCCGAATCGAGGTGTAGTGATACAGCGGCGTGGTCGGCAGTCTTTCCGCGTAGAGCTGGTTCGCTATCTCAGCAATACTCATGGCTACCTAAGCTCTCCGATAAGCAATGATCGCGTCAGTGCGCAGTCTTCACTTCCCGCCTCAAGTGCAGCCTGCATCGCTCGAACAAGCCGCCGCTTACTGGACCTGCAGCGTCCGCTTCATATGTATCTGCACGGCAGCGCCACATTGCGGGCACGTCCCGAGCTCGATGCTTTCCATTGGCTGAGCATTCTTGTACGGCACATCGAATTCAAATTTCTCGTCGGAGACATGCCCGCATTTGGGGCACTCAACATGCATTTCGACTACGACCGGAATCCTGGAATTCAGGCGAGTACGCACGGTGTCAGCTCGACCCCTGCATGGCCGCTATCTTACGGCTTAGTTGATGCCCCCGAGAGGGCGCGATCCCGGCGATTCGGGCCTAAACAATGCAAAGAGAATCCGGGTCCAATGAACCGTCAACTCGCGGGCAAGCTTTTGGCCCGCTACTTCCGCCTCGATAAGCTCTCGCTTGCCTTCGGAAGATCTTTGCCTTGCTGATGCTGAGGCGCCAGTTCTGGTTCGTGGTCCGTCGATACCTTGTTCTTCCCAGACTCGAGAGTTTCATCTGGAACACGCTTGCTCATCTTCTCAGCGAGAAACCCCGTTCGCTTAACCTCCATAGCCTTACCTCAAGAATTTTGATGACGTTGAAAAAATCTTGGATTCAATTCTGGCACGAAATAATGCTTTCGCTTTATCCAGATAAAGCCGTCCCCCTTCGAAATGATTGCCACGTCGATCGGTCCGCTCACCGATTGTGCGGGGCTGGTCACGCGCTCTTTCATCGACTCCATAAAAACCATTGTTTCTGCAAGTTCAGCTAGCTCCGAGAATGCAAGATTGGCTATGACCCGTCGAAGGGGCGCCTGATGGGAGTCACCAAAGTATTCTACAAGCGCAGACACATGGTTGTGCGCAGCGTCTTTAATCTGCTTTGCGACGTCTAAGGCCGGGTCAATGTGACCGTCGTCCTTCAGTCCCTCGATGAGTACTTTTGCCTGAGTGCGGAATTCTCGATCAATTTGCATTAGACCGCTATCGCTGATCCCCCATATGAACGTCCCGATCATTTCGGTCATAGCCAAAGGCACCAAGTCGGACGTGTTCTCGTGATCGACTCTCACCTCACTTTCCTTTTCGCACAGTAACTTGCCCAAGACCATGCCTGACACCCTATGAACTTCCATCCGCGGAAAGTAGTCCTTCTCACCGTATCCAGCAAAGGCGAGACCTGTGCTTTGCAATGAGGTCACCACGGACTTGTAAACGCCAAGAATCGCCGCCGGTGCCAGATGTATGAATGCGATCCGAGGAACGTCTGCATACCATCGATCGGCCTCAAGCATCGCCTGAACCTCGCTGCTCAGGCGAGCAGTGGCGGCATCGGCGTCTTGCTGATTTGCGCCCGGTACGAAGGAGGCTTTCTCCACACGCTCGATCTCCCGCCAAAGCAGTGGATGGAAGACTTGTGTCTGAGACGCTGCGTTAGGAGCGGCTTTGAATTCCGCATTGTTGAGAATTGGCGAGACAATCGCTGCTGCGGCGCGGTCAGCGAGCGTCATGAACTGACGTTCCTGGGTAGCCGGAGGAAACATAGTCGAATTCTTGGATACGTAAGCGAAGAAATCCGTCGCATAGTCGGGCAACTCATCATGTTTCTTTGGGCCGGCTTGGTCGCGGTATGCCTTAACGATGACTTCCCAGGGGACGCCCTGCAGACTCGCCGACGCAAACGTCATCAGCCCAACCGGATTGGAAACCGATAGGTTGAAGATCTTATTGGCGCCCTTGAAGTACCGCCTAACCTGCGTACCCCCTTCCCAATAGGTAACCGTCGTTGCGCTGTCGGCTGCCAGGGCGACACAAGTCTTGTTTAGCAACGCCACTTCTGAAGTCATCGTTTGATCCTCGCTGCACTCACGCACTGAATGTCTGTCGGACTCGCTGCCGCGCTCTCACTATTTCTCAATTACCCGGGCGTAACCGGTAAGTGGGAACATGCAGGCAGCTCGAACTTGCTAGTCCTAATTCAATTGTTGGCGTGACTCTCGGGGCGCGAATATCCAGGGACAATGAGGAAGAAATCTTGCGATTGGTGGCAAGTCGCGCTAGACCGATACCCGTTTGGAAGGCCGAGCCGGATGAGGAGCGGTTCGCATTCAAGTTCCGTGAATTAAGGCTCTCGTAGTCGCTGCAAGGGTGTGACGGCGTCACGAGCGTTCGAGTCAGGGGCGACTTAGATTCCCGATGGTATGCTGCGGCCGCCGCCCATTCACTTCTACATGGACGATTCCGGTACTCGCACGCCGGATCGCGCTCCCACAAGATTTGTCCCAGGTTCACCCGATCACTTTGCTTTGGGCGGTGTGCTGGTGCGCGGAGAGGACGAGGATCAGGTCCGTTCCGCCCACCGCAGACTGTGCGACACGTGGGGAATTAACTACGCCCTCCATTCCGTGGATATCCGGGCCGGGGCAAATGACTTCGCCTGGGTTACGCGGGATTCCGACGACTACGAGCCCTTTATGCGGGACTTGACCCACCTGCTGACTACAATCCCAGTTTTGGGGCTTGCGTGCGTCATTGATCGACCTGGTTATGATCACAGATACGGACGGCAATACGGTCGCCGTCAATGGCATCTGTGCCATACGGCGTTCACCATTGCGGTAGAGCGCGCTGCAAAGTACGCCCGGTCAATGGGGAGGGCCTTGCGCGTCTACCCCGAGCAAAGCGCGAAGAAGGATGAGCGGCGAATTCGGCGGTATTACCGCGATATGTGTGCAGAGGGCCTACCGTTTAATCCGGAGAGGTCTGGTGTTTATAGACCTCTGCATGCGCATGAGTGCGGTGAGACACTGATTGAACTGCGATTCAAGGCAAAGACATCGCCCCCCATGCAGATCGCAGATCTCTACTTATGGCCGATTGCCCGCAAGGCATGCGGGCAGGCAGAGCGCCCCTATCGGGCTTTCTACGACGCCGGAAGACTGATGGAATGCCACCTGACCCAGGAGGAGATTCCTCAACGAGGCACGAAGTACTATTGCTTTGAGCTGGTGAGGCGGGCCGCTGGCTAGCCCAAAAACGACAAAGGCCCAGACTTTCATCTGAGCCTCTGCGGCGGCCTCATTGCGGAGACCTCTGGGACTGAGCCCGAATCAATACTGACTCCGAGGTCAGTCTCTTTCAATACCAGCTTGTAAAACTGCGGCCCGGTTCAAGGGGCCAACCCCTCGCTAAACCCAGGGGTTGAGTGCCATTCCCGAGGTTGAGGGGCAGCCGCAGTGCGATTTAGAAACGGCGGAAATCTGAGGCGCCCCCTGCACTCACGCTGCGGTGCCAGAAATCTGGGATCCAGATACCCGCAAAAGCAGGGTACCTGCGATGAAAGAGGGTATCGCAGCGGGTATCTTATCCTGGTGATGGTCTTAAATCGGTTGAGAATCAAAGTCTTACGCAGCTAAGGCTGCTTGTGCGCGAACATCACCGCCGCGGCGTTGTGCAGCAGCACCTGCCGCAGTACTTCGCGCGGGTGCACGCCCGCTCGATCGATGGTGCCACGGAACAGCTCCTCGAAAGCGATCAGGCGGTTGCGGCTGTCGAGGTAAAGGCAGCAGAACACCTCGTAGGGGCGGTCGCGCAGCTGCGCCACGAGAAAGTTGCGCGTGGCCTCGGGTTCGGCCAGTGCCGGACCCAGGCGCAGCGCCTCGCGGAAATGGCGCCGCGCCAGCTCCACTGCGGCCTGCAGGATCGCGTAGCGTGCCGGGCCGATACCGCTCTGCGCGAGCGAACGACGGGCATCGGCCGTCAGCAGATTGCGCAGCGTTCCAAACTGACC
>Ga0210385_10000648_pt1 | contig 23408 bp, 16 predicted proteins | sample IncBWH26OmetaG_FD_160107 | JGI IMG/M metagenome (GOLD analysis project Ga0210385, IMG submission 160107) | Forest soil microbial communities from Barre Woods Harvard Forest LTER site, Petersham, Massachusetts, United States - Inc-BW-H-26-O ...
GCTGGTCAGTCAGCGCGCCCTAGAAGGGAATGGTCGCCAGCTGCAGGCTGCGGTAGGCCGCATCGAGAAATTGCGCCGGATCGCCGTATTGGGCCTCAAAGGGCTTCAGCGGGTGCTGCTCGACGATATCGGGGGGCCCGAAACCCTTGTTGAAGTCGACGAAAAACTGTTTGAACAGTGCCCAGTACATGTCCTTCTGCTTGACGAGGTCCGCGCCCGTCAGGGTCGGTCCGTTGGCGGGCACGATGACGGTGTCGGGCTTGACGACCTCGGCGAGGATTTCGTAGGAGCGCACGAAGCCGTGCATGAAGCCGCCGTTGAGATAATCGATCACCGGCCAATGGTCCCAGGCGACGGGTCCGCCCGCGGCGATGACGTTGTGCTTCGGGAAGTGGACGAAGAGATCACCGTTGGTATGCGCGGCCGGCAGGTAGCGATATTCCACCTCCTCATCCGCGAACATCAGCGTACCCTTGTTGTAGGTCGTGACGGTCGGAATCGCCTTCGCTGGCAGGGGTCCATAGACACCTGTGAACAGCTGCGAGTGTTCCTTGCGCCCCAGGGCCAGGCGTGAGACCTCATGCGAGATGAGCGTGCCCCCGGTCTTGCCCACCGCCTCATTCGAGCCGGTCTGCTCGGGGTGCCAGTGGGTGTTGATCAGAGTTTGAATGCGCTTGCTCTTGAGGTTCTCGGCCACGACCCGCAGCAGCACCGGGGAATTCACGGCCAGCCCGCCATCGATCAGCAGGGCCCCTTCGGGCCCGGCGAGCGCGACGACGTTGCAACCGGCGCCGGCGAAGACCGCCAGACCATTCACGTCCTTGACGGTGATGTCCTTGGCGCTGACGCTTTTCTGGTCCCGATCATTGCCCAGCGCGAGCGCGGGCACGGCGCTCAGGACGGAGGCAGCAGAAAGGGCCTGCGCTCCACTGCGCAGAAAGGAACGGCGGGAAATAGGCATTAGGGTCCTACTGGGTCTACTGGCCAGATCACGGCGTCGTAGACGACCGTGGCGATCGGCGGACTCTGGGGCGGCCAGTCCGGTGTCTTCGCGAGTTCCACATTCGCGCCCGCAGTGCGCAGCAGTGCCGCCAGATCCTGGCGCGGCCGGCCCGCCATCTGCAGGAACGGCACATAGCCCCGCGCCATCGCGTAGTCCAATGCCGTGAGACCGTCTTCATCCTTGGCATTCACGTCGATGCCCAGTTTGATCAGTGCGTTGATGACGTCCTTGTTGCCGGCGCGCACGGCATAGTGCAGCGCCGACCCGCCGCGGGTGCGCTGCAGGAAATGGCGCTTCGCTACCAGGTTGATGTCGGCGCCGTTGGCCGCCAGGTAATTGATCAGCTCCACCGTGGGATTGACGCTCGGCACCATCTTGCCGGCGGGGCCGGCTCCGGGCGCGGCCGCAGCAGCGTTCTGGGCGACGGCAGGCGCACCTGCACCACCGCCGCCTCTGCCGCGCCGGGTCGCCGGGGGAATCTCACCGGTACCGCCAGGAGCCGCTTCCGGTGGCGGACCGGCGGCGGAGACCGGACCGGGGTTGCCGGTGCCTCCTGCGCGCGAGCCCACCGCCAGGATGATCGGACCTTGGCCATCTGCGCTCGCCAGCTTGATGTTGGCCCCGTGGGCCAGCAGCAGCTTCACGACCTCCAGATTGCCGCTGGCGCAGGCGATCATGAACGGCGTCGTATCGCGACCCGTGGCGCCGCCGAAGCCGATGCCGGCGCCGAGGCCGCGTCCGCCCGGGCGGTAATAGGTCTGCTGATTGGGATTGGCGCCGCGATCCACCAGCATCTGTACCAGTTCGCGACCCGTCGCCTTGTTCGGCGCATCCATGTCGAGGGGATTGTTGTTGCCGCGGCTGTTCATGCTGCCAATGGCGACATGCAGCGGTGCCTGGCCGAAAATATCCCACTCGTTGACATCCGCGCCCGCCTCGACGAGGCGCTTGGCGATGTCCCAGTTGCTGTTGAGCATCGCGATGACCATTGGCGACATGCCCGACGGATCCGGCAGGTCGACGTCGACCTTGTGCTTCAGCAGCACTTCGACGCATTCACGGCAGTTTTCGCGCGCGGCATACATGAGCGGCGTGAAGCCGCCGCGGTCGAGCTGCTTGGCACGACTCTCGGCGGTGGCGACGCGCAGGTAATCGCGAACCGCGGAGCGCGCATTGACATCGGCGCCCTTGGAGACGAGCAGCTCCACCAGGTCCGGGTGCCGACGTGCGACCGCCCACATGAGTGGCGTCTGACCGCCGAATCGCTCGCGCGAATCCACGTGGGCGCCGGCCCGCAGCAGCATTTTCGCGGCTTCGAGATTGCCGGCCCGGGCCACCAGATGCAGCGCGGTTTCACCATCCGCGTTGGGCGAATCCGGATCAGCCCCCGCCTTGAGCAGCAGCTGGATCATGTCGGTGTTGGAGGCGTCCGCGGCCAGTTGCATGGCATTGACGCCATAGGCGTTGATGGCCTTGACGTCCGCGTGCGCGGCGATCAGACGCTTCGCCTCGGCGAAATTGCCATTGAAGACCGCCCACTGCAGTGGCGTGCTGCCGTCGGGATGTGCGCTGGCGTCGGCGGCAAGTCCAGCGGATCCACTGAGGATGCCGGCTACCGCAAAGGCCGCTAACTGCATGCCCCCCCGGCGCATATCAAACGTCTGCCAGCGGCCCGGTGGAATCCGAGAACTTCTCGAGATTCACTCCGGCGCGTTGCACCATCGTCAGCAGGATATTGGCGTGGGGGGTGTCCTTCGGCATGGCCAGGTGCTGGCCACCCTTGATACCACCGCCCTTGCCCAGCAGCAGCTGCGGCAGCGGGTTGTTGTTGTGCAGATCGCTGTTGGCCATGTTGCTGCCGTACAGGACGATCGAGTTGTCGAGGATGTTGCCGTCGCCTTCCTTGATCGTGGTCAGCCGCTTCGCGAAGCGGGTGACGCGATCGGTGTGATAGCCCTGGATGCGCGCCAGCCGCGCCAGCTTCTCCGGGTCCTCGCCATGGTGCGAGAGCGGATGGAAGGCCTCATCGACGTTGACGTTCGGGTAGGTGCGCATGCTCGCTTCCTTGACCATGCGCATGGTCGCGATGCGTGTCTGGCCGGTCTGGAACGCCAGCGCGATCATCTCGAACTGGATATCCAGCAGCTCGCCGAAGTCATCCGGCGCGCCGAGCGGCGCGTTCGGCAGATTGCCGAGCGAATCGGCCTTGGCCGACAGCTTCTGTACGCGCTTTTCGACTTCGCGGACCGACTCGAGGTAGTCGGCCACCAGCGCCCGGTCGGCGCTGTCGAGTCGGCGGTTGAGCGTTTTGCTCGATTCCTGCACGTAGTCGAGCAGACTACCGGTCGAATCAAGCAGGCCCTTGCGTTCCGTATTGGAATCGCCGGGACCAAACATGGTCGTGAAGACGTGGCGCGGGTTGCCCTCCAGCGGCAATCCCTGGCCGGGACTGCGGAAGTTGACGGAGCCGCCCGGTTCGCCGCACAGCTCGATCGACGGCAGCGGGGTCTCCTGACCGATCTGGCGTGCGGCCACCTGGTCGATGGAGATACCGGCGTTCGGGAATTCGGCGTGGACCTGCGGCGAAAGGCAGGTGAGCCAGCTCGCCTCGATGATGCCGTGTGGGTCCGAGCTCTCCGCGGGCTTGTTGCGCAGATTGGTGACTACAGTCACGTAGTCGCGCATGCCTTCCAGCGGTTTCAGGATCGGTGAGAACTTGAAGTCCTTGCCGGTACCCTCCGGAGTCCAGAACTTCTGCACCGCGCCGTGCGGGAAGTAGATGTAGACCAGTCGCGGCTTGACCGCGGCGGCGGTGTTCGCGAGCGCGGTGCCGGCCGGAATCATCGCATCCAGCAGGGGGAGCGCGATCACAGCGCCGGCGCCCTTGAGAACCGTGCGTCGCGAGAGGTGCTTCTTGGTCAGGAACATGGATGCCTCCGGGCCTTCTTAATGTGCGGAACTCAAGTTGTTCGCCTGCGTGGTCAGCGAGGCGGGCACGGGTGCGGCGGCCGGTGCGCGCTTGCGAAACGCGTCACTTTGCACCACGCCCAGGACAATGGACTCAAAGCGGAAATTGTCGCTCGCCGCTTCATGCGCGATGTTGCGCACGGCCGGCATATCGCTGTATTCCATGGGGCGACCGACCGCGTAGGTCATCAGCTTCTCAGTGATCGCCTGGGCGAACTGCGGGCCACGCGCCGCGAGCGCCTTGTGCAGGTCGGCCGGGCCGGTCATGTGCGTGCCATCCGGCATCGTGGCATCGGTGTCGATGGCCTGGTGCGACTGCGGGTCAACGGTGCGGAACTGGCCGACGGTGTCGAAATTCTCCAGTGCGAAACCGAGCGGATCCATGACCGCATGGCAACCGGAACACGGCGGATTGCGCCGATGGACTTCAACGCGCTCGCGCACGGTCGTCGGCTTGCCCGCGACGGTCGCAATCAGGGTCGGCACGCCCAGCGGCGGGTTGGCCTGCGGCGTTCCCAGGATGCGTTCCATGATCCACGCGCCGCGCAACACCGGCGCCGTGCGGTCCGGGTTGGCGGTCGTCATGAGCACCGCCCCCTTGCCCAGGAGCCCGAAGCGCTTCGGATCCTTCAACGTCACCCGACGGAACTCGCCACCCTTCACATTCTCCATGCCATAGAGCAGCGCGAGCTCCTCGTTGACGTACGTGTGGTCGGCGGTGAGCAGATCCACGACGCTGCGATCCGATCGCAGGATGCTGTCCATGAACAGGGTCAGCTCTTTCTTGAACAGCGGCCGCGGGTCGTACTGGCCGCTGGCGTAGCTGAACTGCGCCTGCGCCGGGGAGATCGTGTCCATCTTGGCGATGTTGAGCCACTGGAAGGCGAAGTCCGAGGTCAGCGAAATGGCGCGCGGATCGGCCAGCATGCGATGCACCTGCGCCTTCAGCACCTCCGGTTTCGACAGCTCGTTGCGGTTCGCGAGATCCAGCAGTTCCTGATCGGGGATGCTGCTCCATATGAAGAACGACATGCGCGAGGCGAGCTCAACGTCGTCCAGCGTGTGAACGGTGTCACTGGCCTCTTCGGCGCGATACAGGAAGTTCGGGCTGGCCAGAATCGCCGCCAGTGCATCACGGATGCCGGTATCGAAGGTGCCCGCCTGCCGGCCGCGCTCGTAGAACGCCAGCAGCGGCTTCAGGTCTTCATCGGTGACCGGGCGTCGGAAGGCGTGCTGCGCCAGATTCGCAAGGATCTTCTGCGCGCAGGGTGCTTCGTCCGCGGCCGCCGCAGGCCTGCAGATGAAGATCAGCTTGCGGCTCGGCGTATCGCTCATGCCGGTGATCTTGATGGGACCCTTGATCTGCATCGCATGCACGGCATTCACGCGCTGCTGACCGCCATCCAGGGTGTTCGGACGCACGCGCTCGTCACTCTCCGCATAGCTGCGGCGCAGAAACGTGACCGCGACCTTGTGCTGGCCGGCGGTCGCATGGAAGCGGATATCGCGCAGGCGCGTGTTGATGTGGTAGACGCCCGCATCCAGGTTCTGGTCGACGTCCTTGTAATCGTTCTCGCCGCCGACATTGATGCGGTCGATCTCCTTGCCGTCGAGCAGCACGATGACCGTATTCTCGAATTCGAGCTTCGGCACTTCGCGCGCCATGGCCATATCGCCGATGGTCAGCGAATATTCACCGTCCGCGGCGAACCAGTGCTCGGCGACCATGCCACCGCGGGTGCCGAACGGCATGCCGTCGTAGTACTTCTCCTGATTGCCCGTGCCCACGCCCGGACGCGGATTCAGCGAGATGATCATGTTGGCGATGTTGCCGTAGGTCGTATCGATCGGCGCCGCCTTCGGGTCACCGACCGCCTCGAGCGCCAGCGCGCGCGCCGCCGCCACCGACTGGTCGAGGAAATTCGGCGTGACCTGCAGCAGCTCGGCATTCGTGTCGAAGCCATCCTTCAGCGGATCCTGCGGCAGCCAGGCGGCGCCATCGACATCCAGGCCGATCAGATCGTGTACGGCATTGGCGTACTCGCGACGGTTCAGGCGCTGCATCGGAATGCGGCCCGGACTGGTATGAGTGGCGGCGTCGTCCAATGTGGTCTCGAGATACGAGACCAGGCTCTTGACGGCGGCCGGGTCGGGCCGCTTGTGGCCCGGCGGGGGCATCATGCCGCCGCGCAGTTTGCGCACCGCCTGTTCCCAGATCTTTGCATCCTGCGGGATCCCATCCGGGGACATCGAATCAAACGCCACACCGCCGGCCCAATCTTCGGTGTTGTGGCAGTCGTAGCAGAACGACTGGACCGTCTTCCAGTTGCCATGCGTGGCATCGGCGGGGGGGGCGGCCGCAGTCGCGGCAAAGGCGCCCGCGCCCAGGGACAGGCCGCAGGCGGCCATGACGGCGGTGATCTGACTGCGCTTTGAAAACACTTAAGAAAACCCCTCTGGACACGGCAAAGCCAAGCAGGACGGCGCCTAACTAATAGAGTATAGCGAGGTATTTTTGACGTGCTGCCAAGAGTCACGAAATGCCGACATGCATCGACCAACGGCACCGTGCCGCCCTCGAAGACCGCCAAGTCCCGGGTTCGGCAGGCTCGAAGACTGATGTTGCGAGGCAACATCAATTGCTTTGTCAACGGGCCCGGACGCAGACCGATTCATCGATCATAAGTATTTGATTTACTTATATAATACCGGCATCGGATCCCATTTTGGTCATCGGACAACGCCTGGACCTGGGCGATTGCCGGCGCGGGCATAATCGGAGCCCCGTCCGCTACCTGAAGACCTCTCGAGTAATGACCAGCGCCCCGGAGAGCTTCGCGGCTCACACCCCCTCGATGCAGCAGTACCTGCGCCTGAAGGCGCAGTACCCGGACGTCCTGCTGTTCTACAGGATGGGGGACTTCTATGAACTTTTCTTCGAGGATGCGCGGCGCGCGGCGGCGCTGCTCGACATCACGCTGACCGCGCGCGGGCAATCCGCGGGGCAGCCGATCCCGATGGCGGGCGTGCCCGCCCATAGCGCCGACGGTTACCTCGCCCGTCTGGTGCGCAAGGGCGAGAGCGTCGCGGTGTGCGAACAAATGGGCGACCCGGGTCTTGTGAAAGGCCCGGTGGACCGGCAGGTCGTGCGGGTCGTGACGCCGGGCACGGTCACGGATGCGGCATTGCTCGATGACCGACGCGAGACGCTGCTGGCCGCGGTGACTCGCGAGGGCGGGCACTTCGGTTTGGCCTGGCTCGACCTGGCCGCGGGACGCTTCACGTTGCTGGAGTCCTCGGGCACCCAGGCCCTCACCGCAGAGCTGGAGCGGTTGCGGCCGGCCGAGCTGCTGGTGAACGAGAACGGCGCGCGCGATGCTCTCGAGCGCCCCGGCACGGTGCTGCGCGCCCGGCCGCCCTGGCATTTCGAATCCGAGACCTGCACGCGAGCCTTGAATCGGCAGCTGGGCACGCTCGATCTCACCGGCTTCGGTCTCACCCCAGGCTCGCTCGCGGTGAGCGCCGCGGGCGCCCTGCTGCAGTATGTCGGGGAAACACAGAAGGCCGCGGTGCCCCACATCCGCACCTTGCAGGTCGAACAGCGTGGCGACGCCCTGATGCTCGATGCCGCCACCCGCCGCAACCTCGAACTGGACACCAGTCTTTCGGGCAATCCCGAGGCGACGCTGTTCTCGCTCATTGACCGCTGCGTGACGGCCATGGGCTCGCGGCAACTGCGCCGCTGGCTGAATCGCACCCTCACCGATCAGCCGCTGCTGCGGCAGCGCTACCAAGCCATCGCGGCGCTCATCGACCGGCGCCGTTTCGAATCGCTGCGAGAACCCCTGGAAGGGATCGGGGATGTCGAGCGCATTCTGGCGCGGGTCGCACTGCGCTCGGCGCGACCCCGAGATCTCGCGCAATTGCGCGGCGCCGTCGCGCTGCTGCCTGGCCTGCTGAGCGCGGTGGCCGAAGCGGCCGGCGACTCGCCCCTGCTGAGCGGCCTGCTGGCGGCCACCGGGCGACACGCTGACGTTCACGCGCTGCTGACGCAGGCCATCGCGCCTGAACCACCGGCGCTGCTGCGCGAAGGGGATGTGATCGCGCCGGGACATGATGCCGAACTCGATGAACTGCGCCACATCGCCACGCACACCGACGCCTTCCTTCTGGAACTGGAGCAGCGCGAGCGCGAGCGCGCCGGCATTCCCGGCCTGAAACTGGGCTTCAACCGTGTCCAGGGATTCTTTATAGAGGTGTCACGCAAGGACGCGGAGCGCGTGCCCACCGATTACGTACGGCGTCAGACCGTGAAGTCCGCCGAGCGCTTCATCACCACGGAGCTGAAGAGCTTCGAGGACAAGGTGCTGAGCGCGCGCGAGCGTTCACTGGCGCGCGAACGCGAACTCTACGACGCCGTCCTGACCGAGCTGATCGAACGCCTCGGCGCCCTGCAGGCCACGGCCGCGGCCGTCGCGGAGCTTGATGCCCTGGGCAGCCTCGCCGAGCGCGCCTGCGCCCTGCAATGGATCCGGCCCGAGCTCGTGACGCAACCGCGTCTGCATATCGAGGGCGGTCGCCACCCGGTGGTCGAAAAATTTCTCACCGGCGGCACCTTCGTGCCCAACGATCTGGACCTCGATGAGCGGCGACGGATGCTCGTGATCACCGGGCCCAACATGGGCGGGAAATCGACCTACATGCGCCAGACGGCGCTGATCGCGATTCTCGCCCACATGGGCAGTTTCGTGCCGGCGGAGCAGGCGGTGATCGGTCCGCTCGATCGCATCTTCACCCGCATCGGCGCCGCCGACGACCTCGCCGGCGGGCGCTCCACCTTCATGGTCGAGATGACCGAAGCGGCCAACATTCTCAACAACGCGACCCCGCACAGCCTCATCCTGATGGATGAAATCGGCCGCGGCACCAGTACCTTCGATGGCCTGTCACTGGCCTGGGCCATCGCGCGTCACATCGCGACCAAGACCCGCGCGATGACCCTGTTCGCGACTCATTACTTCGAGCTCACGACGCTGGCGGCGGAGCTGGAGGCCTGCGTGAACGTGCACCTGGATGCCACAGAGCACGCCGATGGCATCATCTTCCTGCACGCGGTGAAGGAAGGCCCGGCCGATCGCAGTTACGGGCTGCAGGTGGCGCAACTTGCCGGCGTGCCGCGTGAGGTGATCGCCCGCGCCCGGCAGTACCTGGTGGGTCTGGAAAATCAGCGCGACCGCAAACGGCCGCCGAGCCCACAGGGTGAACTGCTGCTGATGCCGGCGCCCGATCCGACGCCATCGGCGCAAGATGCGGCCGCACACGCGCTGGCGGCCGCGCTCACCGACATCAACCCGGACGATCTTTCGCCCAAGGCAGCGCTCGAAGCGCTGTACCGCCTGCGCGCGCTCCTGAAGTAAAGAGACCCTAAGCCGTTGGCGGCGGCGTACGTACCCGGATGTGCAGCTCACGCAGCTGCCGTTCGCTCACTTCCGAGGGCGCATCCATCATCACATCCGCTGCCGTCTGCGTCTTGGGAAAGGCGATCACATCGCGAATATTGTCGGTGCCCGCCATCAGCATGGCCAGGCGATCCAGGCCGAACGCGATGCCACCATGCGGTGGCGCGCCGAGCTTCAAGGCATCGAGCAGGAAGCCGAACTTCTCCTGCGCCGCCTCGCTGCTGATGCCCAGCAATGCAAACACCGCCGACTGCAGCTCCTGGCGATGGATACGCACCGAGCCGCCGCCGATCTCCGAGCCATTCAGCACGATGTCGTACGCTTTGGCCAGTGCCGCACCGGGATTGGCGGCCAGTTCGGCCGGATCCTCGTTCAGGGGCGAGGTGAACGGATGGTGCACGGCCGCCCAACGCTTCGCCTCGCCGTCCCACTCGAACATCGGGAAATCGACCACCCACAATGGACGCCAGCCGGCTTCGACCAATTTCAGATCCTGACCCACCTTGAGGCGCAGCGCGCCGATGGAATCGTTGACGACCTTGGCGCTGTCGGCGCCGAAGAAGATCAGATCATTGCTGGCGGCGCCGGTGCGCGACAGAATGCCCGCCACGGCCGCATCGCTCAGGAACTTGATGATGGGAGACTGCAGACCCTCGCGCCCCTTGGCCACGTCATTGACCTTCACGTAGGCCAGACCCTTGGCGCCATAGCGTGCGACGAACGCGGTGTAGTCGTCGATCTCCTTGCGCGTCAACGCGCCTCCGCCCGGCACCCGCAGTGCCGCAACCCGACCGCCCGGATCATTCGCGGGACCGGCGAATACCTTGAAACTGCAGTCCTTCACCAGATCGGCTACGTCCGTCAGCTCGAGCGGAATGCGCAGGTCCGGTTTGTCGGAGGCGAAGCGGCGCATCGCCTCCGCATAGGTCATGCGCGGTATCGGGTCGGGCAGCGACACCTGCAGCACCTGGGCGAACAGGTGGCGCAGCAACCCCTCCATCGACCCGATGATGTCCTCCTGACTCAGGAAGGAGGTCTCGATGTCGAGCTGGGTGAATTCCGGCTGACGGTCCGCGCGCAGGTCCTCATCGCGGAAGCAGCGCACGATCTGGTAGTAACGATCGAAGCCGGCCACCATCAGCAGCTGTTTGAAGATCTGCGGCGACTGCGGCAACGCGAAGAACTTGCCGGCGTGGGTACGGCTCGGCACCAGATAGTCGCGGGCGCCTTCCGGAGTCGACTTGCCCAAGACCGGGGTCTCCAGGTCGATGAAGCCGTTGTCATCGAGGTAGCCGCGCATCGCCCGCGTGATCTGATGGCGCTGCCGCAGGCGCTTGTTCATCACCTCGCGCCGCAGATCAAGGTAGCGGTACTTGAGCCGCACTTCCTCACTGACGTGTTCATCCAGCTGGAAGGGCAGCGGCTCCGAACGATTCAGCACCTTGAGCTCGCGCGCCAGCAGCTCGGTCTGGCCGGACCTGAGGTTGGGATTCACGGTACCGGCGGGGCGCGCGCGCACCTTGCCCTTGACCTGGATCACGAATTCGCTGCGCAGCCGCTCGGCCTCGCCGAAGACATCCTTCAGGTCCGGGTCGAAGACCACCTGCAGCAGCCCTTCGCGATCGCGCAGATCGACGAAGATCACGCCGCCGTGATCGCGGCGCCGATGAACCCAGCCGGCGACGGTCACCTCCTGGGAGGTGAGAGTTTCGTCGACATTTCCGCAGTAATGAGTGCGCATAGGGCGCGGGATGTTACGGACCGCCCGGCAAATGAGCAACCGGCGGTTCCGGCAGCACGACCCCGCAGGTGACGATCATTTTCATCGCCGCATCCACCGACATCGTGAGCGGCAGCAGCTGCTCTTTCGGTACCAGGATGATGAATCCGGAGGTCGGATTGGGCGCGGTGCAAACAAAGACACACACCAGGTGCTCGCCGGTGCGGCGGCTCACCTCGAACACGTTGTCGGCGGTCACGAAGCCGATGCTCCAGATGCCGGTGCGCGGGTACTCCACCGCCACGACCTGGCGGAAGGAATTGCTGGAGGACAGCACGCTCTCGGTGAAACTGCGCACTCCGCCGTACACCGAGCGCACCAGCGGAATGCGCTGCATCAGCTCTTCCCAATAGCCGACGAGCTGCCGGCCGATGAGGTTGGTGACCAGGAGCCCGGTCAGGAGGACGACGATGAAGGCAAACAGCACGCCGAGCCCCGGCAGGTGAAAGCCCAGCAGGGTCTCCGGTCGGTAGCGCTGCGGCAGCCAATCGAGCGTCCGGTCCATCAGCGTCATGAAGAAGTCGACCACCCAGAGGGTGGCGATGATCGGCAGCCAGATCAGTACGCCGGCCACCACCAGCCGGCGCAGGCTCACCGGGCGCTTGCCGGCCTTTACGGGGCGTGGCTCATCGGCCACGACGCTTGCTGGCCTTGGTTTTGGTCTTCGTCACGGCCTTGCGCGCCCCGGACTTGGCAGCCGACTTGGAGGCCACCACCTTCGCCGGTTTCTCGGGCGCGCTGGTGCTGGCCTTTTCGGCGGGTTTGGACTCGGCCTTGCTGTCGACCGTCTTGGTCTCCGCGCCGGCCGCCTCCTTCGGCTTGGCGTCCGAGCTGTCGCTGCCATCACCCGCCAGGTTGCGTTTGGATTCCTTGTCGGACTTGAAGTCCGTTTCATACCAGCCGCCGCCCTTCAGGCGGAAGACGGGCGCCGAGATCAGCTTCTTCATGGTGCTCTTCCCGCAGGAGGGGCACTTCTTCAGTGGCGCATCACTGATCTTCTGCATGACCTCGGTGTAGAACTTGCAGCTGGCGCACTCGTATTCATAGAACGGCATGGGTCAAAGTATACAGGCTACGCCGCCTTTTCGACCGACCGGGTGAAGGCCAGCCGGCCGTCCTTGACTTCGACTCGTATCGTGTCCCCGGGAGAGAACTCACCCCGCAGGATGTGCTGCGCCAGCGGATTCTCGATCTGCTGCTGGATGGCGCGCTTCAGGGGGCGGGCGCCGTAGACCGGGTCGAATCCGGCCTCACCCAGCAGATCGCGCGCACTGTCATCGAGAAGGATGTCCAGATTGCGCTCCTGCAGCCGCTTGCGCAGGTACGTCAGCTGGATGTCGACGATCTTGCGGATCTGCTCGGTGCCGAGCGGATGGAACACGACGATGTCATCGATGCGGTTGATGAACTCCGGCCGGAAGGCCTGCTGCACGATCTCCATGACCGCGGTCCGCATGCGCGAATAGTTCTTCTCGCCCGAATACTCCTGAATCACCTGGGAGCCGAGATTGGAGGTCATGATGATCACGGTGTTGCGAAAGTCCACGGTACGACCCTGGCCGTCGGTGAGCCGGCCATCATCCAGCACCTGCAGCAGCACGTTGAACACATCCGGGTGGGCCTTCTCGACCTCATCGAGCAGGATCACCGCATAGGGGCGCCGTCGCACCGCTTCGGTGAGGTGCCCGCCCTCCTCGTAACCGACATAACCCGGGGGTGCACCGATCAGGCGCGCGACCGAATGCTTCTCCATGAACTCGGACATGTCGATGCGGATCATGGATTCCTCGGTATCAAACAGAAAATCGGCGAGCGCCTTGCACAGCTCGGTCTTGCCGACGCCGGTCGGACCCAGGAACAGGAACGAGCCATTCGGACGGCGCGGATCCGAGAGCCCCGCCCGCGAGCGACGGATGGCATCCGACACGATGCGCACCGCATCCTCCTGACCGACCACCCGCCGGTCCAGTTCGCTCTCCATGCGCAGCAGCTTTTCCTTCTCACCCTCGAGCATCTTGCTGACCGGAATCCCGGTCCACTTGGAGACCACCTCGGCGATCTCCTCCTCGGTGACCTTGTTGCGGACCAGCTTGGTATCCTGGTCTTCCGCGGCAATCGCCTCGGCCAGGCGTTTCTCGAGCTCGGGCATCCGCCCGTACTGCAGCTCCGCCATCTTTCCCAGATCCCCGGCGCGCCGGGCACCATCAAGCTCGAGCCGCACCCGCTCCATCTGCTCGCGGATCTGCGCGGCGCCCTGCAGGGCGGCCTTCTCGGACTTCCAGATCTCTTCCATGTCCACGTGCTCGCGCGCCAGGCCCTCGAGGGTCTCATCGAGCGTGCGCAGGCGTTTGCGTGAGGCCTCGTCGGTCTCCTTCTTCAGCGCCTCGCGCTCGATCTTGAGCTGAATGAGACGCCGCTCGAGCCGATCGAGCACCTCGGGCTTGGAGTCGATCTCCATGCGGATGCGGGCCGCGGCCTCATCGATCAGGTCGATGGCCTTGTCCGGCAACTGCCGGTCGGCGATATAACGATGCGACAGGGTCGCCGCCGCGACGATGGCCGGATCGGTGATGTCGACCCGATGATGCACCTCATAGCGCTGCTGCAGGCCGCGCAGGATCGCGATCGTGTCCTCCACCGTCGGTTCATTCACCATGACCCGCTGGAAGCGTCGTTCCAGTGCCGCATCCTTTTCTATGTACTTGCGATACTCGTCCAGGGTCGTCGCGCCGATGCAGTGCAGCTCACCGCGCGCGAGCGCGGGTTTGAGCATGTTGCCGGCATCCATCGAGCCTTCCGCGCGGCCGGCCCCGACCACGGTGTGCAGTTCATCGATGAACAGGATGACCTGGCCTTCCTGCTTGGCCAGATCATTCAGCACGCCCTTCAGCCGTTCCTCGAACTCGCCGCGAAACTTGGCGCCGGCGATCAACGCACCCATGTCGAGCGCGAGGATGCGCCGGTTGCGCAGTCCCTCCGGCACCTCGCCATTGACGATGCGCTGCGCGAGGCCTTCGGCGATCGCGGTCTTGCCCACGCCGGGCTCGCCGATCAGCACCGGATTGTTCTTGGTCCGCCGCTGCAGCACCTGGATGGTGCGGCGGATCTCATCATCGCGCCCGATCACCGGATCAAGCTTGCCCGACTCGGCGCGCGCGGTGAGATCCACGGTGTATTTGTCCAAGGCGCCGCGCTGCTCCTCGGCGTTCGCGTCGTTGACCTTCTCGCCGCCGCGGACGTCCACGATGGCCTTCTCGACTGCCGCCTTGGTGAGGCCGGCCTCCTTGAGCACCCGCGCGAGGGCGCCGCGATCCTCGAACCCGGCGAGCACGAACAGCTCGCTGGCAATGAACTGGTCCTGTCGCTGCTGGGCGAGTTTGTCCGTGACGTTCAGCAGGCGCTGCAGATCGTTCGAGATGTGCACGTCGCCGGCCGCCCCCTGCACGGTGGGCAACTGCTCGACCACCGTCGTCAGGTCGCTGCGCAGCTTGGTCAGATTGCCGCCCGCCTTGAGCACCAGCGGCCGGACCGTCCCGCCCTGCTGCTCCAGCATCGCGAGCAGCACATGCGCCGGCTCGATCAACTGCTGGTCACGGCCGAGGGCCAGCGACTGGGCATCCGCCAGCGCCGCCTGAAACTTGCCCGTCAGCTTGTCCATCCGCATGAGGTAACCCCTCGAACCTTCAAGTTAGCTGAACCCGTTGTGGGGGCCTAGACCAGCCAGATCAAGGCCGCCATGCGCCCCGAGCGCCCATCGCGGCGGTGCGAGAAAAACCGCTCGGCGTCGGCAAACGTACACCAGTTCCCGCCGTGGATACCGATCAGGCCCGCGGCTGCCAGACGCTGCCGGATCAGGGCCACCAGATCGCACTGCCAGCGACCCCGCGCGTTCGGCTGAAAGGCGTCCGCCGCCTGCCCCGTCCCATTTTTCGGGGCGGATTCGATGAGGGCGTCGCGGACCTCCGCTCCGACTTCGAAGTGGGCCGGTCCGATGCCCGGCCCGATCCAGGCCAAAAGCTGGGCGGGACGCACGCCGAGCTGCGTCAGGGTGTTCTCGAGCACCCCCGCCGCCAGGCCCCGCCAGCCGGCGTGGGCGGCGCCAATGACCGAGCCATCGCGGGCGGCGAACAGCACCGGCAGGCAATCGGCCACCTGGATCACGCACACCCGACCGGTCGCGGCGGTCACCACGGCATCCGCGTTGAGGCTCGGTTCGTGGCGCGGCTCGAGCCGGCTGACCGCGGCCCCGTGCACCTGTGTCAGCCAGGTCGGCTCGGCGGGCAGATCGAAGGCGGTGATGAGCCGCCGGCGGTTTTCGGCCACGGCGGCCGGGTCATCCTGCACCTGCGCACCGATATTGAGGGACGCGCAGTGGCCGGTGCTGACGCCGCCCGCGCGCAGCGTGAAAACGGCGCGGACCCGGCCCGCAACCGGCCAGTCAGGTCGCAGCGCGTGCATGGGCGCGCTGGTCGGCCGCCAGCGCCGCGATCAGTTGCTGCATGTCGGCCGGAAGGGGCGCCTGCCACGACAGCGGCTCCCCGCTGATCGGGTGCTGCAGCGCCAGCTGCGCGGCATGCAGCGCCTGCCGGCCAAAGCCGTCCAGCGTCGCCCGCAGGCCATCGGTTGCGCCCGCCGGATAGCGACGGCGGCTGCCGTACACCGGATCCCCGACGACCGGGTGACCGATGTGCGCGAGATGCACGCGGATCTGGTGAGTACGCCCGGTCTCCAGCTGCGCCAGCACCTGGGTGTGGGCGCGAAACCGCGCGATGATCCGCAGGTGGGTCACCGCTTCGCGGCCATCGGCACGCACCGCCATCTTGGTGCGGGCGGAGCGGTGGCGGCCGATCGGCTCCTCCACGGTGCGCCCGCCGGTCAGCACCCCCAGGCACACAGCCACATAACGGCGCTCGATGTCGCGCGCGGCAAGCTGAGCGACCAGAGCGCGATGCGACTCGACCGTGCGCGCCACCACCATCAGGCCGCTGGTGTCCTTGTCCAGCCGATGAATCAAACCGGCCCGCGGCACCAGGGCCAGCTGCGGATCCAGGCCCAGCAGCGCATTCTGCAAGGTGCGGCCGGGATTGCCCGCGCCCGGATGCACGACCACTCCCGCCGGCTTGTTGATGATGCGCAGGGCCTCATCCTCGTACACCACATCGACCGGCAGCGACTCGGGGCCGACGGCGGTCTGCGCCTCGATCTGCGCCTCGATGCGGACCTGCTCGCCTCCCAAGACCTTGTCCTTGGAGCGCGGCACGGCGCCATTCAGACGCACCGATCCGGCCTCGATCCAGGCCTGCAGACGCTGCCGGGAATACTGGGGCAGCAGGCGCGCCAGGGCCTGATCGAGGCGCAATCCGACCAGGTCCAGAGGGATATCGAGCTGGTGGGAACGGAACTCGACGCTCAAGCAGGAGTCCTATCGTGAATTGGCTATACTGGCGGGCTACGGCCAGCCGGGTGCGGCAATTTTAGGGGGCCTTTTACAACATGTCTGACAATGGCCTTGCCCGTGGCCTGATCCTCGCATTGTGCATCACTTCGGTCCTGCTGACCGGGTGTGAGTCCAGTCGTGAGCGCAAGTTACTGAATTCCAATCCCGCCGCCATTTACAAGGTGGCGCACCAGCGCATGGAGAGCGGCGACTACAAGTCGGCCATCAAGTTGATGGAAGCCCTGACCGCCCGCTTCCCGTTCACCGAGCAGGCCCGCCAGGCGCATCTGGATCTCATTTATTGTTACTACAAGGATAACGAGGGCGAGTCGGCCACCGATGCTGCCGACACCTTCATCCGCGAAAATCCGATCAATCCGCGAGTCGATTACGCCTATTACGTGAAGGGTCTGGTGGACTTCGAACGCACGCCGAACCTGTTCGAGCGCTGGTTCCACGCGGATCTGACCAAGCGCCCGCCGGTGACGGCGCGCAAGTCCTTCGACGCCTTCCAGAAGGTGGTCAAGCAGTATCCGAAGAGCGCGTACGCCCACGATTCCCTGCAGCGCATGATCTATCTGCGCAATCGCCTGGCGGACTACGACGTGCACGTGGCGCAGTACTACATGGAGCGCGGCGCCTACGTCGGCGCCTCCGAACGCGCCGCCGAGGCCATTCAGCAGTTCGACGGGGCCCCGGCGACCGAGCAGGCACTGAAGATCCTGATCGCAGCCAATGAGCGGCTGGACCTGCCGGAGAAGGCCGACCAGGGACGCAAGGTCTATACGGAAAACTTCAGCGGCAAGACGCCGAATCTCACCGCCGAGAAGAACCGCCACTGGTGGCAGTTCTGGAAGTGATCAGCGCCGGTAGCCGTTGGTGATCGGATAGCGCCAGTCGCGGCCGAAGGCGCGGCGGCTGACGCGCACCCCCGGAGGCGCCTGGCGGCGCTTGTACTCGTTGCGTTTCACCAGATCCAGCACCCGCCCGACGGTCGCGCGATCAAAACCGCGGGCCTGGATCTGATCGACCGACAGATCCTCCTCGATGAAGGCCTCGAGGATGGCATCCAGCACCTCATACGGCGGCAGCGAATCCGAGTCCTTCTGATCCGGGCGCAGTTCGGCCGACGGCGGGCGGTCGATGACCCGTTGCGGAATGATTTCCGCCTCGCGGTTGCAGTACGCGGCCAGCCGGTAGACCAGCAGCTTGCTGCAGTCCTTGATGGGCGCGAAGCCGCCGGCCATGTCGCCGTACAACGTGGCGTAACCCACCGCCATTTCGCTCTTGTTGCCGGTGGTCAGCAGCATGCGCCCGGTTTTGTTCGAAATGCCCATGAGCAGCAGCATGCGGCAGCGTGACTGGATGTTCTCTTCGGTGGTGTCCGGCTCGCGGCCCGCGAACTCGCCCGCGAGCGCCGCCAGGGTGGCCGCGAACATGCCTTCAATCGGAATCACACTGTAATGCACGCCCATGCTGCGGGCCTGAGTCTGCGCGTCAGCGAGGCTCATCGGCGCCGTATAGCGTGAGGGCATCATGACGGCATGGATACGTTCCGGCCCGAGGGCATCGGCTGCGATGGCGAGTGTCAGCGCGGAGTCGACGCCACCGGAGAGACCCATGACGACCCCGGGGAAGCCATGCTTGGTCACATAATCGCGCACCCCCATCACCAGCGCCTGATAGACGCTGGCAACGTCTGAAAGCTCCGGGGCGATGCTGCCCGGTACCGGTACCACCTGTCCGCCCTCGCGGACGAAGTCGACCGGGTAGGTACCCTCTTCAAACGCCGGCGCCCGCATCACTACCTTGCCGGCGGCGTCCATGACGAAAGAATTGCCATCGAACACCAGCTCATCCTGGCCGCCCAACATGTTGACGTAGGCGACGGGTAGCTTCACATCGAGCACCCGCTGGCGCGCCACGTGCTCGCGCTCATTCTGTTTGTGCACTTCGAACGGCGAGGCATTGATGATGATCAGGAGCTCGGCACCGGCATCACGTGCCTGGCGCGGCGCCTCGCATTCCCAGATGTCCTCGCACACCAGAAGGCCGATGCGAAAGCCGCGATGCTCGAATACCGTCGCATCGCTGCCGGCGCGGAAGTAACGCTTCTCGTCGAACACCTTGTAGTTGGGCAGCTCGCGCTTGCGATGGTTGGCGATGAGCGCGCCGTCGCACAGCAGCGCCGCCGAATTGTAGATGTCCTGATCGACGTACTCCGGGTAGCCGACGATGACGCCCATGCCGCGCACCGCCTCGCGCACCGTGGCCAGGGCCCGGTCGATCGCCTGCCGGAAGCCACCGTGGAACAGCAGGTCCTCGGGCGGATAACCCGACAGCGTCAGTTCCGGAAACAGCAGCAGGTCGGGCCTCTGAGCGGTGCTGGCGCGGGCCACTGAATCGATGACGCGGGCCGCGTTGCCCTGGGCGTCACCGACCAGAAAGTTCTGCTGCGCAAGGCCAATGCGCAGCCGTGCCTCAGTACTCATGACACATGATCAGCGCCCGCGCCGGCTGCCCTTGCGGGTGGCGCGGCCCTTGGCCTTGACCTTGCTCCTGCCCTTGCTCCTGCTCGGTTTGGCCGGCTTGCGATCTGGTTTGGCTTTGGGTTTTTTCCGGGCCACCGGTTTGGGCTGAGCGGCCTTGGCCGCGTTCAACCGTTCGGTGCCGCGCGCGATCACGGGCGGCAGTCCACCGGTGGGCTGGCGACGCGGCCGCCGGGACTTGAGCAGTTCGGACATGGCCGAGCCCAGCTGTGCCGGGGATTTCACGGTGCGCACGCCGGCCGCCTCAAGCGCCGCAAACTTGTCGGCCGCGGTGCCTTTGCCACCGGCGACGATCGCACCGGCGTGGCCCATGCGCTTGCCGGCAGGCGCGGTGACACCGGCGATATAGGCCACCACCGGCTTGGTGACGAAGCGGCGGATGAACTGCGCGCCGGCTTCCTCGTCGCTGCCGCCGATCTCGCCGACCATGATGATGCCTTCGGTGCGCGGGTCGCGTTCGAACAGCTCGAGCACATCCACGAAATTCATGCCCCGCACGGGATCACCGCCGATGCCGACGCAGGTGCTCTGCCCGAGCCCCGCGCGCGTAGTCTGGAACACGGCCTCATAGGTGAGCGTGCCGGAGCGCGAGACGATGCCGACCGCACCCTTCTGGTGGATGAAGCCGGGCATGATGCCGATCTTGCATTCATCCGGTGTGATGACCCCGGGGCAGTTCGGCCCCACCAGACGGGTCGCGGTGCCGGCGAGGCCGGCCTTGACGCGCACCATGTCATTCACCGGAATGCCCTCGGTGATGCAGACCACCAGATCGATGCCGGCATCGGCGGCTTCGAGGATGGCATCGGCCGCGAACGGCGCGGGCACATAGATCATGCTCACCGTCGCACCCGTGGCGCGCACCGCGTCGTCCACCGTATTGAACACCGGTTGTCCCAGGTGCGTAGTACCGCCGCGTCCCGGGGTGGTGCCGCCGACCAGCTTGGTGCCATAGGCCAGGCACTGCTCGGAATGGAACGTACCCTGCTTGCCGGTGAAACCCTGGCAGATGACCCGGGTGTTCTTGTCGATCAGAATGCTCATCGGATATTCAACCTTTCTTTGCCAGCGACACGGCCTTGCGCGCCGCATCGGTCAGGTCCCCGGCCGGCGTGATCGTCAGCCCGCTCTTCGCCAGCATCTCGCGTGCCTGCGGCGCATTGGTGCCTTCGAGCCGCACCACCACCGGCACCTTCACGCCGACGTGCTTCACGGCGTTGATGACACCCTCGGCGATCAGGTCGCAGCGGACGATGCCGCCGAAGATGTTGACCAGAATCGCCTGGACATTCGGGTTCGACAGGATCAGCTGAAACGCCGCCGTGACCCGTTCACTGGTGGCGCCGCCACCCACGTCCAGGAAGTTGGCGGGCTTGCCGCCGTGCAGCTTGATGAGATCCATCGTCGCCATCGCCAGACCCGCGCCATTGACCATGCAGGCGATGTTGCCATCCAGGGAGACGTAATTCAGGTCGTGTTCGGCGGCCCGCCGCTCCATCGGATCTTCCTGCGCGGGGTCGCGCGCGGCGGCGAGCGCCGGCTGACGGAACAAGGCGTTGTCGTCGATGTTGATCTTGGCATCGAGCGCCAGCAGCTCGCCCGACTTGGTGACGATCAGCGGATTGATCTCGACCAGGCTGGCATCGCGTTCCAGGTAGAGCTGGAAGAGCGCCGCGGCGATCTTCTGGAAGGCGCCGATCTGCGGGCCCTCGAAGCCGAGGGCGAACGCCAGCTTGCGGCACTGATAGGGCTGCAGACCTGTGGCCGGATGCACCGTCACGGCGACGATCTTCTCCGGCGTGTGTGCCGCGACCTCTTCGATGTCCATGCCGCCGGCGCTCGAAGCGATCAGCGCGATGCGGCCCTTGTCACGGTTCAACGTCAAAGACAGGTACACCTCGCGGGCGATCTGCGACCCCGACTCGACGTAGACCTTGTCGATGGGCAGGCCTTCGGCGCCGGTCTGCGGCGTCACCAAGCGTCGGCCGAGCATGATCGCCGCGGCGGTCCGCACCGCCTCCAGTTCCCGCACGACTTTCACACCGCCGGCCTTGCCGCGACCGCCGGCGTGGACCTGTGCCTTCACGACCCAGATCGGACCGCCGAGTCTCTGTGCGGCCGCGACGGCCTCCTCGGGAGTGCCGGCAACGTGGCCGGCGGGCACCGGAATGCCAAAGCTGCGAAAGACGTCCTTCGCCTGGTACTCGTGCAAGTTCATGCTGGAGGTGGACCTTTGAGGGGTGGAGAAACTTTATATTGTGCCAAAGATGCTACAGTCGCGCCCGCGCATGAGCGATGCCGCCCCGAACCTCACGTCGGCACCCAGTGATCTCGCCTGGCGGGTCATTGGCCTGACAAACCTCTACCGGCTGCTGCTACCCCCCGGTTTACTGCTGCTGCAGGTACTTTCGAGTCCCGGCATCCTGGTTCGCGCTGACGAACCGGTGCTGTTTCAGGTGGTGTGCTACGCCTATCTGGTCGCCGGCGGCCTGCTGATCCTGGCGCGCCGGGTGCCCCGTCCCAGCCTGCGCATCCTGGCGCTGGTGAACGCCTCGGTCGACACCCTGGCCATCTCCCTGATTCTGTACGCCTCCGGCGGCGTCGGCAGCGGGCTGGGGATTCTGCTGGTGTTTCCGGTGGGCGCCATGGCCCTGTTGGGCCGTACCAAGGACGCCTTCCTGGTGCCCGCGATCGCAACCCTCGGGGTGCTGACGCAGCAGATCGCCGCCGACCTCGTAGGCTACGCACCGACGACCGACTACACCACCGCCGGCATGCTCGGCGTCGTGATGTTCGTGATCGGTCTGTCGGTCTGGCCGGTCGCCGATCGGCTGCGTCAGAGCGAGGCGCTGGTGCGGCGTCAGGAAATCGATCTCGCGAACCTGGAGCAGCTGTCCCATTACATCGTCCAGCACCTGCGCGAGAGCATCCTGGTGGTGGATGTCGAGGATCAGATCCGTCTGATCAATGAATCCGCAGCCGCCCTGCTCGGGGCGGCCCAGGCCTTTCCGGGTGCGCTGCTGGGGGAGGCCTCCCCCCGGCTGCTGTATCTGCTCGAGACCTGGCGCCAGCGCAAGGACGGGTTGAGTTCGGCGACCGAAACCCTGGTGAGTGCCGACGGCGCGCGCATGTTGCGGCCCCATTTCGCGGCGCTGGGCAATTCACAGCCGGCCGCGGTGCTGGTGTTCCTCGAGGACATGAGCCTGATCGCCGAGCAGGCCCAGCGACTCAAGCTTGCCGCCTTAGGGCGCCTGAGCGCCAGCATCGCCCATGAAATCCGCAATCCGGTCGGGGCCATGAGCCACGCCGGCCAGCTGCTCAGCGAATCCCCACAGCTGGCGCCCGAGGACCGGCGCCTTACCGACATCATCGGCAAGAATGCCGAACGTGTCAGCGACATCATCAACAACGTGCTGCAGCTCTCGCGACGCGAGTCGACGCAGACGGAGACCTTTGAGCTCTCGAGCTGGATCGATGAGTTCCGCGACGAGTTCTGCGAGACCATGGAGTGGCCGCCGGAACAGCTGCTCAGCATCAATGTCGAGGTGAGCGGTGCCTCGCCGACCGGTTCGTACCCCGCGCTCGCCCTGACCGAGGGCGGCCAGAATGGCGGGTTGGTCCTGCCCAAGGGCATGCAGGTCACGGCCGACCCTACCCAGTTGCGCCAGGTAGTCTGGAATCTGTGCGACAACGCAATCAAGTACGGCCTGCGCAACCGCACGACGGACGTCATCGAAATCCGCTACGGACGACTCCGGCCTGCGGCACGGCCGTTCCTGGAGGTGGCCGATCGGGGACCGGGCGTGCGCCCCGAGGATGCCGAGCGCATTTTCGAACCCTTCTACAGCGGCGAACATCGGGGCTCGGGACTCGGACTGTTCCTGGCGCGCGAGCTGGCGCAGACCAGCGGCGCCACCTTGCTCTACGAACCGCGGCCGGCGGGCGGCAGTATTTTCCGGCTGGTGTTCGCGGATCCCCTGCGCTGGGCGGTACGATAGGAAATATGCCCAAGCCTGTGATCCTGATAATCGACGATGAGCCCGATCTGCTCGAGCTCGTCAGCCTGACTCTGGGCAGAATGAGCCTTGAGACGCGCACGGCACCGGATCTCACCAGCGGCCGACGCCTGCTCGCGGCGCAACATTTTGATCTATGCCTGACTGACATGCGCCTGCCGGATGGCGACGGATTGGACCTGGTGGCATGGATCCAG
>Ga0210385_10000650_pt1 | contig 23390 bp, 20 predicted proteins | sample IncBWH26OmetaG_FD_160107 | JGI IMG/M metagenome (GOLD analysis project Ga0210385, IMG submission 160107) | Forest soil microbial communities from Barre Woods Harvard Forest LTER site, Petersham, Massachusetts, United States - Inc-BW-H-26-O ...
CAGCGGCGGCAAATCGAATCGCGTGATCAGCAGCGCGTTCAAGCTGCCGCCCGCGAGGCCCGTGAGCAGCGCAATCGCCGCGGCCACCGGCAACGAGACGTGCAAATTCTGCCAGGCCCCGGCGAACATCACCGCCGCAAGGCCCATCATCGATCCCACCGAAAGATCGATTCCTCCAGTGAGAATCACGGCGGTCTCGGCCAACGCGAGCAGCCCGAGTTCGACGCTGAAGCGCAGAATCTCGAAAAAATTCGCCGTGGTGAAAAAATTGCGAGCGATCGCGGCAAAAATAGCGACCTCGACCACCAGCGCAATCGCCAGCACGTGTTCTCCGTTCGGCGAAAAGCGCGTGCGCCACGATCTAGACTCTGTGCGCGGCAAGGCCCGCTTCCCTCTTTTCCGCGCGGCTGCGCAAGGCCTCAATGGTGATCGCGGCGAGTATGACCACACCCTGCAGCGCCTGCTCCCAATACGCGCTCGTCCCCAGGAACGTAAGCGCCGGCCCGATCGTGCCAAGCAAAATCACGCCCAGCACAGTTCCGGCCATGCTGCCGCGCCCGCCGGTGATGGCCGTCCCGCCCACCACGACGGCGGCGATTACTTTCAACTCGAGCCCGAGCCCGGCATTGCTGGGAATCTGGTCAAAGCGCACGGAGTTGAAGACTGCCGCGAGACCGGTCAAGGCTCCGGTAAATACAAACACAAGAAACACCAATTTGTGCGTGCCGATGCCCGCGACTCGTGCCGCCTCCGCGTTCGAGCCAGTGGCATATATGGCGCGTCCCGCCGCCAAATTTCGCAGCCCCCAGCCGACCGCAGCAACCAGCGCCACAGAAGTAATCAGCGCGACCACGGGATATACGCGCTGCGTCAGGCCGAACCACTGGAAACCAAGCGGCAAATCCGAGACCCAGGCGCCCTGCGTAGCCCAGCGAAGCCCGTCACGCAACGCAGTAAGCGTAGCCAGCGTCACCACAATCGACGGAATGCGAACGTACGCGACCAGCGCGCCGTTGAGCGCGCCGAGCGCCGCGCCAATCAGGCACGCCGCGAGACAGGCGATCAGTGCCGGCACGCCCGCCTTCGCAATCACACCGGCCGCGACGCCACAGATCGCGAATATCGAACCTACCGAGACATCGATCTCGCCGGTGAGAATCACCAGAGTCATTCCCACGGCGACGACGAGCACCGGCATGTTGGAGAGAAAGAGGTCCGAAAGGTTCTCGCGCGAAAAATATCCAGGCGCGGCAAACGCCAGCACGATGCCCAGCGCCGCAATCGCTATCGCTACGGAAATTTCCTGCCCGTATCTTTTCATTCGATTTCGCTCACGGAAGTCGTGCCGGCGCAGCGACGTGTCCGAACGCAAGCGACAGAATATTTTCCTGCGTCGCTTCTTCGCGAGAAAGAATCCCGGCGATCCTGCCTCCGCGCATCACGGCGATCCGGTCGCTCATGCCGAGAATTTCCGGCAGCTCGGACGAAATCATCACGATCGCCATGCCGCGTTCGGCGAGTTCGACCATCAGCCCATGAATCTCAGACTTGGAGCCGACGTCCACGCCCTGCGTCGGCTCATCGAGAATCAGAATTTTGGGCTTGGTCGCAAGCCAGCGCGAAAGCGCCACTTTCTGCTGGTTTCCGCCCGAGAGCGTCCCGACCTTCGCCTGACCCGAGGGAGTCTTGATTCGCAATTGCTCGATAAAACGCGCGGCCAGCGCATCTTCTTCCTGGGAATCGATCAGGCCGGCGTGCGAAACCTCGCTCAAGTCCGCAAGGCTCGTATTCGCGTAGATCGGCATCTCAAGAATGACGCCGTGCTTCCGCCGGTCTTCCGGCACGTAGCCGATGCCACACGCAATCGCGTCAGCGGGCGCCCCAATCTCGACGCGCTTTCCTGCCACGAAGATTTCGCCTGCGTCCGCGGGCGTCAGTCCAAAAATAGTCTCCGCCAACTGCGTCCTGCCCGATCCTACGAGGCCGGCGACGCCAAGAATCTCGCCGGCGCGCACTCCAAGAGAGACGTTGCTCACGCACGCTTCTTTGCTGGAAAGCCCGCGCAGCTCGAACATCACATCGCCCAGCGCGACCGTGCGCTTGGGAAACACCGCATTCACCGGCCGGCCAACCATCAACTGGATCAACTCTCCCCGATCCACCGACCGAGCATCCCTAGTGGCGATGGCCTCACCGTCGCGCAGCACCGTAATGCGGTCCGCAATTCGCGAGATCTCTTCGAGGCGGTGCGAAATGTAAATGATCCCCACTCCCTGCGATTTCAATTCAGCGATCACTCGGAAGAGGCTCTCCACCTCGCGCTCGGTGAGCGACGCCGTAGGCTCATCCATAATCAGCACGCGCGCATTCGCTCCGATGGCCTTCGCAATCTCCACGATCTGCTGCTCGGGCATGCTCAGCGTGCTCACCAGACGCTCGGCATCGATCGAAGCTCCTGCCCGCTCGATCAGCACGCGCGCACGCTCGCGCCGCGCTTTCCAATCGACGCGACGCCAGCCGCTGCGTTCCTCCAGCGCCAGCGCGATATTTTCAGAAACAGTGAGATGAGGAAAAAGAGACGGCTGCTGATAGATCACCGCCACTCCAAGCGCCTTCGCCACGCTCGGATTATTGTGCGCCACGATCTCGCCGGCCACGGAAAGCGTGCCGGAATCCGCGGCCACAGCACCGGTCATAATTTTGATGAGTGTGGACTTGCCTGCGCCGTTTTCGCCGATCAGAGCATGCGTTTCGCCCGCCAGCAGCTCAAACGAAACTCCTTTGAGCGCCCGCACGCCCTCGAAGGATTTCGCAATCGATTGCGCGACCAGGATCGGGCCGGACATTTTGTGGCATTCCGAGTCTGTGTTCTGATTTTTCACACCGAATTCCTGCACCCTAACTCAAGCCGGACACGTCAAAAGGTATGGCGCCGGAAGAGGCGGTGTTCCCGGTTTTGCTCGCCATCGAACGAGTGTATGATTTGAGTTGGCGGCGGCTAATATAGCCGTAAACTTTGCGCGCAAGCGCTTATTTTACATGGATTTTGGGGGACTAGGCGATGAGGCTCCTCTCGGGGAAATTCGGTGCAGTTCTGGTCGCGGGTTCGATTTTGATGGCGAGCGGGTTGGGTTTGATGTCGCAAACTGTGGCCAGCGCCCCCGCCCCGCAGGCGACCGACGAGTGGCCCAACGGTCCCGGAAAAGCCACCTTCCTGCAAACGTGCTCGGTGTGCCACAGCCCAGAGAATGTGCTCGGCCATAACCTGAGCTCTGACGAATGGACCGACCTGCTCAACAAGATGGTGCAGTACGGAGCCCAGGGCAGCGACGCCGATTTCAGCGCGATTCTGAATTATCTCTCGACCAATTTTCCGCCGGCTCCCGCCAAGGTAAATGTGAACACGGCCACCGCCATGAATTTCCGCAACTGGCTGGGCATGCAGGAAGCAATGGCCGAGTCGATCGTCGCCTATCGCGCCCAACACGGTGATTTCAAATCGCTCGACGATCTGAAGGCCGTGCCCGACGTTGATCCAAAGTTCCTCTACTCAATCAAGGACTTGCTGACTTACGATCCCGCACCGGCCGCAACTCCGTCTGCATCGTAAAGCATCGTCAAGCAAAGGACGCCACAAGTCACCGGGTGACTGTGGGCCAGTCCATCGTGTCGGCAAAGTTTCTTCGGTGCGCACCGAGGCCCAATATTCCGCCTTCAGACGGCCTTTCGCCGGCAGCCACCGGAACGTTGGGACGCCAAAAAGCTTTCCGCGCTCCACCATCTGCCGACGCGATTCCGGAAACGGCGAAACTCCGAATTCCATTCCGCGCGCGATCGTTTTGCCGTTCCATGGAGCACCTGCGCGGCTGCAATTCTCTTCCCAAATTCCCATCCACGGAAAATCGGCCTGCTTCCACGTGTAACCAATAGCAACTTTCAGTGATGGAGAATAGGCGGTAAAGAATGCGCGTTCGTGTTTTGGCGACATCAACTGCGCCGTGTACCCGCCTGACACGGCCGCGCCGTTAAATACGCGCAGATCGCACGTGCCGCCGTCCTTGCGCGGTGCGTTCGGCCAGGTAAATTCCGCCCCCGCCTGCAAATAGTCCGCGGTACTGAACTCATCCGCGAAGACCATCGACTCCGCACCCGATGCGCGAAACTGCGTCGCGCCTCGCTCCAGAAACGGAGGGCCAAGCGTCACGTGCTGCGTCCAGCCGATGGGCCGGTCGGTCGCGGCGAGGTTCTCTACCGTTTCCAGGAAGCGCACATTCGCGCCGTGCAATTCAATGCGGCGCTCGAATCGAATTTCCGCTAAGGGAAATGTGGCTCGCGATTGCAACATTGGACCCGACTCCGAAATTTCGTAAGGCGCTACCGAAGCTTCGCCGTGCGGATCGATCCCCGCTGTCATTTCTTCGGCGGACGGCCCGCCAAAGACATCGAGGCACAAATTGTGTCCGAGAATCCCGGCGAGCAAGCGGCCATCTGCACCGCCGCCGTATTCAGGATATTTCACCCCCGAATAAGCAGAGGGCTCAATCGAGGGCCAGGGCGGAATCCAAAGCGGGCTGATGCCGCTTTGCTTATCGGCGATTTCCGCTATGTGGCCGCCTTCCTGCGTGACGGCCACCCGCAGATTTTCATTTTCGATGGAGACGGCGCGGCGACCGCGAAAGCTTATGTTCGGCAAGTTATTCGTCCCCAGCGTTGAAAATAAAAAAGCGGGACGCCGCTAGCAACGCCCCGCCGAAGCCAGCCACTACTGAATTAGTGAGGGACCTTTTCCCACTGTTTCGATTTCGCCGATGCGAGCACGGCGTCGGTAACATAGTCCGTCGCCAAGCCATCGCGGAACGTCGGCGCGGCAGACTTTCCCTGTCCCACGGCTTCGAGGAAATCCGCCGCCTGGTGAATGAACGTGTGCTCGTATCCGATTTGCAGGCCCGGAACCCACCAGCGCTTCATGTAGGGATGATCGCCGTCCGTGATGTGAACGCTCTTCCATCCGCGCAGGCGGCTCTCGTCCTTGTGGTCGAAATATTCGAGCCGATGCAGGTCGTGCAAATCCCACGAGGCGGACGCCTTCTCGCCGTTAATTTCCAGCGTGAAGAGCGCCTTGTGGCCGCGCGCGTAACGCGTCGCCTCAAAGAGCGCCATCGAGCCGTTCTGGAAGCGGCACAGAAACGCGCTGGCGTCATCGATGCCCACGGCCTGCACTTTTCCGGTCAAATTGTGTTTGCGCTCCTTGATGAACGTCTCGGTCATCGCGGTGACTTCGGTGATGGGCCCGTTGAGGTACATCGCCATATCGATATTGTGGGCCAGCAGATCGCCGGTCACGCCGCTGCCCGCCACGGAAACGTCGAGTCGCCACAAACCTTCGCCGCCCTGCGGAAGATCGGTGGAAATTGTCCAATCCTGCAAAAACTGCGAACGGTAGTGGAAGATGCGGCCGAAACGTCCTTCGTCGAGCAGATTCTTCAGCAGCACCACGGCGGGAACGCGCCGATAGTTGTACCAAACCATGTTCGGAACCTTGGCTTGTTCCACAGCATCGACCATCAACTTCGCCTCCGCGGCCGTGCGGCCCAGCGGCTTCTCGCACATCACCATCTTCCCCGCTTTTGCGGCGGCGACGGCAATCTCGAGGTGCGTGTCGTTGGGGCTGGCGATGTCAATCAGGTCGATGTCTTTGCGATCGACGAGCGCGCGCCAATCGGATTCGATCGACTGATATCCCCAATTTTCGGCAAACGATTTCGCGCGATCGGGATTGCGCGCGCACACCGCCTTGAGCACCGGCTGGTACGGGAGGTCAAAAAAGTGAGGCGCCTGCGAGAATGCGTTCGAGTGCGTGCGTCCCATGAAGCCATAGCCAACAAGTCCGATATTCAGTTCTTTTTTCTTCGCCACGATTCGCATCTCCCTGATTTAGTGCCGCAGGCGTTGCAAAGGTTCAGTTCGAAATATTTAATCCCAGCCGTTCGCGTCGCGAACTTTGATCATCATCGCGAGCACCTGCCGCCATGTGTCCGGGTTCAACATCATCGAGTTAGGGAACATGCAGCCGTCCCAGCAGATGTGTTGAAACGCCTTCGTCGGCGTGCCGTCGTCGTTGCGCATCCAGAAGCCGGCCACCTTGGGAATGTCGAGCTTGCCGTTCGGATCGTTCGGCGGACAGTGGCGGCCGGTCTTGTCGTGCGAGCCCTCACCTTTCACCGTGCCGTCGTTTTGCGCCACATGGAAGTCGATGGTCCACGGACGAAGCGCCTTCGTCAGCTTGCGCAGCGCGTCCCAGAGAACCTCTTTGTCCTTCCAATCGTAGTTCGCGGGCAGCAGGCGGCTGTCCGGCGAGTTGTAGCCCATGGTGTAAAGCATGGTGTGGGCCATGTCCGCCTGGAAGCCGACCGTCTTTGGCTTGCCGACCATCTCGAGCAACTCGACCATGTGCTGCCAGCCGTGCATTCCGCCCCAGCAAATTTCGCCTTCGGCCGCGAGACGTTCGCCGTAGCCTTCCGCAATCGTGCCCGCTTCGCGAAAAGTATCCGCGATCAACTTTTGATTTCCCTTGGGATCCTTCTCCCAATCCGACGGGCTTGATGCCGAATCAATGCGCACGACGCCGTATTTGCGGATGCCCAGGTCGCGCAACTTCTTCCCGATCGCACACGCCTTGCGGACCTGCGTCAAAAATTGCTGCCGATCGTTCAACGAGCCCATCGCCGAGCCGCCGCCCGTGGGAGGCCACACCGGCGCCACCAGCGAGCCGGCCACCAGGTTCATGCCCGCCAGTTTCTCCGCCAGCTTCTTCAGCTCATCGTCGGAGGAATCGATGTCCGTATGCGGCAGCGAAAGAAACAGATCGACGCCGTCAAATTTCTGGCCGTCGACTTCCGCCTGCGTGGTCAGCTTCAACATCGTGTCGAGATCGATGGGCGGCTCCGAGTCCGGTCCCTTGCCGACCAGTCCCGGCCACATCGCATTGTGAATCGCCGGCTTCTTGTGCTTCGCTTCGCTCATTGTCCCCACCCTTATTTCTTTTTGCGCAGAGGCTCTGCGTCTGGATTTCCCGGGCCAAAATGCTTCAAGATCACCAATGGATCGCTGTCGCTGGGGTTTTCGATGCGCACGCCCTCTTTGGCGGCGTCCGCTGTGACGAAAAATTCGTCTTCGGTCAACTGTCCGAAGCGGATCATCGTCGGCGCCGAGACTCCGTGTTTGCCCAAGGTGCCGTGGCCTTGCGTCACGATCAGGCCGTAGGCCGCCGCGTCTTTCACCACGACGGTTCGCTTCGGCAATACGGTGAGCTCTTTCGCCGAATAGTAGCCGGTGCCGTACGTCACCCAGTTTTCGCGATAACCGGCGGACTCCATTTCGCCAACCGGCTTCACCGGTTTCGGGAATGTTTTGTTCGACTTGGCGAACTCAGGATTCACGTTGGCGTCCCAATCGAGCATGCTGATCAGGTAGTCGAGGTCCTTGTGATACTGCGGCTGCACGTCTTTCGTCAGCAGCGACCAATCGACGATCCGGCCTTCCACTTCCGATTGGAACATCGCGAAGACATCGCTGTTCACCTGCGGCTCGTACGTCACCAACGAACCAGGAGCGTGCAGAATTCCCGGATTGATTTGCCAGCCCGCGCCCGGCTCCAGCCGGTAGGCGCGCGAGAAGAGCAGAATCTTGTTGTCGCCCTTGTTCCAGTCCTCCAGGCAGCGATGGATGTGTTCTTTCGTAGTGCCGGGCTCAAGACCCATGTAGGTGTGCGGGAAATTGTTGTCCGTCTGATTGTATTGCGGCGGAAAATAATACGCTTCCGGCTTGCCCTTCTGTCCCACAAGCTTCGCAAAGTCGTCGCTCTGGTGCATGTGGTGCGGGATCGGACCCATGTTGTCGAAAAATTTACAGAGGAGATTCCAGCCCTTCTCGCGCTGCATCACGTCCGCGCCGAGTAGAGCGTCACCGGCGGTCTCAACCGCATCCTTCAACAGGAACTTCGGTCCGCTCGCGGGATGAACGTAGCTCAATCCTTCGTCCGCCGTGGTGAGCGGACCGTTGGAAGCTTTCGTGGTCGACGAAAACCAGCGCTCGTTGATGCCGCCGCGATGCCCGCCGAACGCATAAAGATCGTCCGGGTGAAGCCCCAGCCTGCGGCCCGGAATCATGAATGAACGCGGCACCCAGCAAGGCTCCAGCCTCAGAATTCCGCCGCCCGCAGCTACCGCTTCCTGAACTTTATTTCTGTCGACCATGCCGGCTTATTTCCCCTCGAAGAAGAAGATAATTTCCCTGTAAAGAAACCTTTGAAGTCTACCTCAAACGAAATCGCAGAGCATCCGGTCCGCCGACCGGGCAGGCTTATGCCGCACTCAAAATTCGTTGCAGATTGATCCCCCGGAGTTCATCCTGCCGGCTGAACGCAGTCCGCATTATGCGGAAATCGAACCGAAACAATGCCACCCGTTTGCTCGACGGGCGAAATCCCACCACCGCAGGGCCAAACGCGCAGAGCATATATCCGATTCTTTGGTTGAATCAAGTTGTTTATTGAAACTGGAATTGCCCTTCGATAGCTTCGCCCGCGATTTTCTTCATTACTACCTTTCGGTCATTGCCGCGCCTCGCGGAACCTGGAATGACCGCTCTTTATCACTGGTCCGCAGTCAACGAACCGGCACAGGATTTTTGCGGATTGCAATTCTTCCAGCGGCAGTCCTATGCTGATGACGTACTAGGGGGTACCGTATGACTAAATTCTTCAGCAATTCGGCCGCGCTTCGGCTGGCCCGTCGTTTCGCGTGGTTCGCAATCATTGTCATCGCCTCAGCAGCCGCAGGTGGTGCGGCGCAGAAGAAGGCCGCGCCGGCCGACAGCGACTGGACGCAATTCGGCTACGACGTCTCCGGCTCCGGCGCCTCGACCGCGCCAACCGGGATCACCGCAGCCAACGTCGCATCCTTGACGCGCAAGCAGGTTCCGCTCGACGGCATCGTCGACGCCTCGGCAATCTACCTCCACGGCGTCACCGTCAAAGGCGCAGCTCACGACACACTTTTCCTCACGACCACCTACGGCAAGACAATCGCCATCGACGCAAATCAGGGCACGGTTCTTTGGGAATTTACTCCGGCGAAATACGACTCGTGGGCCGGATCGCGGCAGATCACCAACACCACGCCTGTCGCCGATCCCGACCGGCAGAACATTTACGCCGCTGCGCCGGATGGCACGGTCAATAAGCTGGCAATCGCTGACGGAACCGTCGTCTGGTCCACACCGATCACGCAACTTCCCGCGCGCGAAAAAATGGACTCGCCGCTGAAACTCTATCGCGGACACATCATCGCCGTCACCGGCGGATATATCGGCGACCGTCCGCCGTATCAGGGCCACGTAGCGATTCTGGACGCGCGAACCGGCGCGCTGCTTCACGTCTGGAATTCTCTTTGCAGTGATCGCGCTGGCTTGATCGATCCAAATTCCTGCACGGGACAACGCTCCGCGATCTGGGGACGCGCTGGCGCAGTAATCGACCCCGAGACTGGAAATATTTTTGTCGCCACGGGCAACGGCACTTATGACGGCAAGACGAACTGGGGTGATGCGACGATTGAGTTGAATCCCGACGCCACCCAAATGCTCGGCAACTACACGCCCGAGGACAACGCCGAACTCGACCAGCGCGATCTCGATATCGGCTCGACTTCACCCGTGCTGTTGGGCGGCGACATCATCGCGCAAGGCGGAAAGGACGGCCTGATCCGGCTCATCAGCATCAAGTCGATGAGCGGCACTTCCCCGCACGCGGGTGGCGAGTTGCAAACCGTGCCCACTCCGGGCAGCCAGAGACTGCTCACGGCCGTGGCCGTATGGCGTCATGACGGCCAAGTCTCAATCTACTCCGCCGATGGCGGCGGAACATCCGCATGGAACTATACGGGCGGCAAGCTCGTCGATCTGTGGACCAACTCGACCAGCGGCACCAGTCCCCTGATCGCGGGCGGCCTGCTATTTGTTTACAGTCCGCAGGGCGGATTGCACGTCTACGATCCAGTGAAAGGTACGCAGATAGCGAACCTCGATTGCGGCGCCGGACACTGGAACACTCCGATTGTTGTGGACGGAAAAATCATCCTGCCCGAAGGCAACGCGAATCAGCCCGGAAGCGCGGGAGTGCTGGACATTTGGAGCGCCCCAACCAGCCACTGAAATCGCAGTTGCTCGCTTTCATCAACGATTGCGCATCTCGCCGGCGGACGCTCGGCCGCAAAGGTGTTGGCTGGCCGTTGTAGCGCCCACCTTTCAGGTGGGCATCCGACGATCTGAAATTCACGCCGGAGACAACAAACACGCGCGGACGAAAAACCGAACTTTCTGAAATTTGCGATCAGCGTTTCACCGCAGAGTGCAACCCAATCCCGCCCAGAATAAACGACCGCGCCTGAATCCTCTCATAACCAGTCTGCGCAAGTAGACTCGAGAAACTATCAATCGAAACGAAGCTCCTCAGCGAATCGGGAATGTACGTGTACGTCCGCGGACGGCCGTGCAGCAGCAATCCCCAAAGCGCCCCCTGCGCGAAAAGGTATCCCAGATACAACGGACGAAAAAGCGAATTGCCCGGCAGGAAGAAATCCAGGCTGACGATACTACCGCCCGGCCGCGTGACGCGCTCGATTTCGCGCAACGCATTAGGCAAGCTGGGAAAATTGCGCAGGCCGTAGCCCACGAAAACGCAATCGAACGACGCGTCCGGGAAAGGCAGCGCGCCAGCGTCGCCACAGACCGCCTCCAGCACGCCGCGCTCGCGGGCCACTCGCAGCATTGGTTCAGTAAGGTCAACGGCGACCGAGCGGGCACGCGGCAGGCGATCCATCACCAGCTTGGAAAAATCGCCGGTGCCGGCCGCCAGGTCGAGCACCACGGCATTGTCAGGCAGCGCTACCTTCTCAACGCCGGCGCGCTTCCAGCGCCCGTCCATTCCATAGGAAAAAATTCGCGTCACAAAATCGTAGCGCGGAGCAATCGCGCCAAACATCGCGCGCATCTGGCGAGGATCTTGTTTCTCGGCTGGGGTACCCATCGGGTGGACATTCTATCACTGACTATCACCAGGCCGCAGGGCGCGGCTCGTCAGGCTATCGGCGGCTTAGCTTTACTTCTCCACTGCGGCGTCCCGAATTTCGATTTCGCGTTCGATCGCCTTCACGCAGTCGGCGGAAATTCCAACGAATTCTACGCCGACGCCCACTCCCGGCAGGCAGTAGCGCACTTCCGCACGCGAACGGACTTCGTATCCCGAAAGCGCGAGGTGAAACTTCACATTGAGCACGGCGCCTTCTGGAAACGTCCGCGTCGTGTTGATGAACATGCCGCGCGTGCTGATGTCCGGCGGACGCGTGACAATCTCTTCGCTGTGCCCTTCGTAAGTCACCGAAAGATCGCTAAGGCTCGAGAATCGCTTCGCTGCACGCGGCGCGCTCCATGTCTCGACGCCCACTCCGTTGCCCTTGCCGTTTTCCGCGGTCATCAGACTTCGCTCCCTTGTTCCACCAGCGCGTGATGATGTTCGGAATCTCCGCTCGCCGCCTTGTATCCGCAATAAGGACAGAAGACAAACGCCGGAGAAAGGTCTTTGTGGCAAGAGGCGCACGTCGTGGTGCGGATCGGCTCGAAAGGAACTACGCGCAGAGCCTCTTCAAGAGTAGTAAGGCCTTCGCGCACGCGATCGAGCGCGTACTCCTGCATCAGCTTCATGCCGTTCTGCCGCGCCAGCGCACGCACTTCGTCGTTGCGGCTTCCGTTGCGAACTGCGCCGCGCAGCTCCTCGTTCAGCATCAGCATTTCGTAAATTCCGATGCGTCCCTTATAGCCGGTAAGATCGCAAATATCGCAGCCCACGGGGATCGATTGGCGCTCGGGCGGTTCAAGAACGCCCGCCTGCCGCAGCCGCGACATGTATTCGTCGGTCGCGGGCACTTCGTCATGGCAAACGCAAAGGCGGCGCACCAGTCGCTGCGCGATGATCCCTGTGACTGAGGTAGCGACCTGAAAACCGGGAACGCCGAGGTCCAGCAAGCGGGTAACGGCAGCCACGCTATCGTTGGTGTGTAGCGTCGAAAGAACCAGGTGGCCGGTTTGCGCCGCCTTGATCGCGATTTCGGCGGTTTCCTTGTCGCGAATTTCGCCGATCATAATCACGTTCGGATCCTGCCGCAAAATCGAGCGAAGACACGCCGCAAACGTGAGTCCGGCCTTCGTATTCACCTGCACCTGGTTCAAGCCCGGCACCGCGTACTCGACGGGGTCTTCCACGGTGATGATGTTTACAGTCGGCTTGCGCAGCCGGTTCAGCGACGAATACAGCGTGGTGCTTTTGCCCGAACCGGTCGGCCCGGTCACCAGCAGCATGCCTTGCGGCTGCGAGAGCACGTACGAAAGCGAATCGCAGATTTCGTTTGGAATTCCCAGCTGGGAGAAGCCGGCTGCCGGAGCATCCGATTCGAGCAACCGCATCACTACTTTTTCGCCGTACTGCGTGGGCAGCGTGGAAACGCGCAGGTCCACGCGGCGCCCGCTGATCTTCACCAGGAAGCGCCCGTCCTGCGGCGCGCGCCGCTCGGCAATGTCCATATCCGCCAGAATCTTTATGCGAGAGACGAGCGAGTTTTGCAGCGCGCGCGGGATGCGCGTGTAATCGCGAAGCATGCCGTCCACGCGAAGACGGATGATCGTATCGGTCGACTGCGGCTCGATGTGAATGTCGCTCGCCATCTTCGTCGCAGCCGCGCTGATCGTGGAGGCAACCAGCCTCACCGCCGGCGTGCTCTTTTGCGTCAGCTCGGCCTGCATTTCCGTCATCGCGTCGATATTGCGCTGCAGCGAGCTGGAGGAGATGAACTCCATGCCGGGATCGGATGTCGGCGGAGGCACGATCGCTTCCGCAACAGTTGCTTCCGCTTGCTCCACAGCTCCGTACCACTTGTCGAGCGCCGCCTGAATCTCACTGCGAAACGCCAGGCGCGTTACGATGTCCATGCCGGTGGTGAAGCGCAGCTCATCCAGGGTACCCAGGTTTTGCGGCTCGGCCATCACAACCACAAGCTTCTTGCCCTGGCAGTGTATGGGGAAAACCGAACATCGCTTGGCAACGGAGTACGGCAGAATCTTCAGCACTTCAGGATCGGGTTCGACGTTTTCGCAATCGACGTAAGGAACGCGGGTAACTTCGGTGAGAGCTGCTCCCAAATCTTTTTTGGCAACAGCGCCGCGCTGGAGCATCAACTCACCCAGATGGATGAGTTTGCCCTGCTGTTCTTCGATGACTTTGGTGAGATCGGCCGGAGTGATGTGGCCTCGCTCACGCAAAACCTCGCCCAAGCGCTTCTTTTTCATCGCCCGATTGCTCGCCTTTGGATCCGGCTTCACCGGCTTGAGTCGCCTAAACTAAATGAGTGGGTCGCGAAAGACCGAACTGCCCTCTGCCTCGGTCAGAATGCCTTTGCTGATCATCATCTGCACGAGGCGAACCAGCGCGGCGCGGTCCGTCACTGCTTCCTTCAATTTGTCCACGGGCTGCTTGCTCTGCGGAATCGACATCCGACCGTGAGTCAGCTCCGCCAGCCAGGTATCCAGCGCGGCGCGCTGATGTGGTTCCAGCGCGTCGAATGCCACGCCCATGCCCAAGCCGCTTTGCGAATAGACCACCACGCCGCGGCTTTCGAAATGTGAGTTCGACTTGTAAACCGTCACGCGCACTTTCGATCCGACCGGAAAAGGCGTCAGCGTATCAACGAAACAGCCGCCCGGTCCCAGATCGGTGGTGCGCGTGGAAAAGCGCGCGCCGGAACTCAGCTCCACCACTTCCGCCGTAGCAATCACTAAATGACGGTCGCCGCCGCGGCGTTCTGCTTCCTTCACCGCAGCATCGTCCTTCAAATTATCGCGATCGTATTTTCCTGAACCGTGGTCGTACATTTCTATGGGCCTATCTGGCTCGCGCCTTACCTGTACTGCGTCACGAAGTGGGGTTCCCGACTCCCGAGCCTCCCCGGGCCTTACAATCATTGTCTCCGCGGGCTTCTTGCACTGACAAGCGCAATTGCCGCAGCCATGCCCAAAATGGCAAGCCGAACGCCACTTTCGAGAGACCGCTGCACCAGCCCCAAAAGGAGCCTTGGGCAGCATCCATAATGTAGGTGCGGAACCAGTCGAACGCTATAGTGGGGTCGTACCGATCGGGGCAAACCGGCGATGGCCATCCCCTGGTACCATAGGCACAGGCGGAGACCTTTCGGCCCCCGTCGGCATCTAATCGTGCATGCCAAAACGGACCAACATCGAGATGGCGGGCCATCTGCTGCACGAGTCTGCAAGGGCGGGGTTGCGCCGCGCCTACGACCAGGTTCGCGTAGACCCCGACAAGTTTCTCGCTACTGCCCGGCGAAAATATGACCTGCCGATTCGGCGCTGGAGTGATGTCCATCGCCTCGACGAGCGCGTCATAGCTCCCGCAGCGGCTCATATCATCAAATCGTCGGCGCGCACGGCCGCGCTGGAAGGCGTAGGCCTCGGCTTCAGCGGGATTCTCGGCTCCGTGCCGGACATGGGCATTCTGGCCGCCATCACGGTCCGGATGTTGCAGAAGCTCAGTCTTGTCCACGGCTTTGAATACTCCACGGACGAAGAGACGGCTGGCCTTTGGATCGCCGCAGCCAGTGCGGCGGGCCTCGATTATGGGCGGGAGTTTCTGGAGAAGCAGGCCATCGAGAAGGTCGTGCCGAAGATCATCGATCAGGTGGCCCTTAAAATGGGCGCCGAGTTCGCCGAAAAGTGGGTCGGGAGGATCATCCCCGTCCTAAGTGCCGGGGTCGCAGGTACCCTGAACTACTACTTTGTTCGTTCTTGGGGACGGCGCGCCGGTCAGCACTTCGTGAAGCGCCGCCGAATCGTCACCCTGCCGCCAAGCCGGCGCCGTCCGCTCCTCGTGCCGTCAGACAATCTCGCTTAGCCGGTTTTCGGGGTGAATCCGCATTTCCGCGGGTCCGGGTTTCGTCTGAACGGACTACACCAGCAGACGCCCTCCGTCCACCGCGAGTACCTGTCCTGTCACGAAGTCTGACGAAGCAAAATAGACCACCGCATCCGCAATATCCTCTCCCGTGCCCGTCTTATGAGCCGGCGCGCGCCGGATGAAATTCTCATGCGGCGGCTCGCCTGGAAACGCGATCGTGCCCGGGGCTACGCTGTTCACCAGTATCTCCGGCCCCAGCGCCGCGGCAAGGCACTTCGTCAGCATGATCGACCCGGCTTTAGAAACACAGTAATGCGTATATTGCGGCCACGCCAAAAATCCGCCGAGCGACGAGATGTTCACGATGCGCCCGCCGCCCATCCGCCGCATCATCGGCACCGCCGCTTGGCAACACAGAAACTGCGACCTCAGGTTCGTATCCTGGATGCGATCCCACTGCTCGTCCGTAATCTCCTCGAATTTCGCCGGGAAGAAGATTCCGGCGTTGTTTACCAGAATATCTAGTCGCCCGAACTCCTTGTCGATGGAAGCAAACAGCTTCCGCACTTCCGCGCGCTTGGTGACGTCGGCCCGCATGGGCACACCGCGGCGGCCAAGCGCCGCAATCTCCGCCGCCACTGCCTCCGCTTCCGCTTTCGATTTTGAATAGTTCACGGCAACGTCGGCGCCCTCCGCCGCCAGCCGCAACGCAATGCTCCTGCCAATGCGAATCCCGGCGCCCGTAACCAACGCCACTTTGCCCGAAAATGTGCCCGTAAATGGTCTTTCGCTCATGGTTTTCTCGGAAATAATAGCAGGAGAGCCGCTCGCCTCACAGGTTGCAGAAAAGCGCTTTGAATGGGAAGGGGGCGGGTTCAGCCCCGCCGTAGGCGCTTCCAATTCCTCGGGGCTTTAGCCGGTTCTAGCTTCCACGCGGCCGCTCACAGACGAACCACTCTGTGTGGTAAAACCGATTATGCGGACTCTTAAAACACCGGCTGGCGGGTGCAAATGAAAAGGGCCCTGATCGCGATCGGCCTCGGCTTGCTCTTAAGTCTGGCTTGGAACGCCGCCTCACTGCTCGTCCTGCTTCACGTCGACACCGGCTCACATTTCGGCAAGGGTCTTGAGTATGCGCTGTTCGGCCCGGGAATTCTTTTCGCCGGACGCGGCTTCGAACAGCAATCGGCGGTCCTGCCGCTCAACGAAGTCGTATTTTTCGTGATCTTCAGCCTTCTCGTGTTCGTCCTTCAACTTCAAATCAGTCGCAAAAAATAGACGCGCTCACCGCCGCGCTGGACTCGGCCCGCCAGATGGTTTATCTTCCCTCCGCGGGGAGGGTCATCCGATGCCAAATCAAATCGTCTGGTGTGATATTCCGGTTCTGAATCTGGATCGTGCAATTCGTTTCTATGGCGCCGTGATCGGCAGCGAAGTGAAGAAACAGGACTATCCTGGCATGTCGATTGGTATTTTCCCGAATGCCGATTCGGCCGTCAGCGGATGCCTCTATACCGCTGAAGGCGAACAACCGTCCGCCACCGGTCCGCTGCTCTATTTGAACTGTTCGGGCCGTCTCGACGACGCCATCGCCGCGGTCGAAACCAACGGTGGCAAAGTGCTGAAACCGAAGCACCAGATTGGCCCCTTCGGCTTCCGCGCGGTCATCCTGGACAGCGAAGGCAATCGCATCGCCCTGCACTCCAACTAAGCGCGTGCTGTTGCATTTGCCATAGCCGTTCCCAGCAGCGCCGCCATTGCCCGCGGCGCCCTTGTCTTTACCGTTGCACTTGTGGCGCTGGCGATTCGCCTGCGCTTCGGCGAACAAGAATTCGACGCGAAGCCCGGATCACTCTCGGGCGGCCTATCCAGATGAGGGCGAACCCGCGGCTTGCGCCCTCGCCGTGCACGCTATTCTCAGCGCATGCCCCCAACCAAAAATAATCCGGACGACCGCCCCGCCGCAGGCCTCTGCGCCACCTGCACTCATTCCCAAAAGACCGTTTCCGACCGCGGCTCCATCTTCTACCGCTGCGGCCTCGCCTCGACCGATCCGCGCTTCCCCAAATATCCCAGGCTGCCCGTACTCCGCTGCACAGGCCACGCACCTGCCTCCGAATCTTGCTAGCGACGCCCCTGGACAACCCGATGCGCAGTATTCGGGGCAATTCATTTCATTCACCCGCGGGAAAATCGCCATCGAGGTCGAGGCTGCGGAAATCTGGTACTGCCGCGTAGAAGCAAAGACGCTCAGCTCGGACGCGGCACTGGTCAGGACGCTAGGGCGTCGAAGCGGCGTTAGCGATAAAGAACGCGTCGACGCGTGCAAGGATTTCCGCAGCGTCCGAAGCGTGGTGCACGGCATGGCGCAACTCTCCGCCATTCCGTATGCCGTGCGTGAACAGCGTGGCGAACTGCTTCATCTTGCCGACCGCGTCCGGCATTTCCGCGGCGATCAGGCTCTGAAAATATTCCACCAGCAGCCTGTGACGATCCTGCTCGGTCGGCTGCCGATAACGTCCAGTCGCAAGATAGTCCGCGATCTGCTGAAAAATCCATGGATTCGACGACGCAGCGCGCCCGATCATCACGGCGTCGCAACCGGTTTCCGCGATCATGCTCACCGCGTCCTGCGGCGTGCGAACGTCGCCGTTGCCGATCACCGGAATCCGCACCGACTGCTTCACGTCGCGAATCACCGTCCAATCGGCGTTGCCGCTGTATCCCTGCATGCGCGTGCGTGGATGCACCGCAATCGCTTCCACGCCAACGCGTTCGGCCATGCGCGCCACATCCACCGCAACGATATTATTTTCGTCCCAACCGGAGCGAATCTTGATCGTCAGCGGAATCTTCACCGCGTCGCGTACCGCGCCAAAAAGTTTTTCCAGATGGACGAGATCGCGCAGCAATCCCGAGCCGCCGCACTTCACCACTTTTTTCACCGGGCAGCCGCAGTTGATATCGATCTGATCGAAGCCGAGATCTTCCGTCAGCGCCGCGGCGGACGCCATCACCGCCGGATCGGAGCCGAAAATCTGCGCGGCGATCGGATGCTCGTCCTCGTCGAAATAAAGATAGTGCAGCGTCCGCGCCGCCTGCCGCGAGAGCCCCTCGGCGCTGGTGAACTCCGTCATGATCAGCCCGCACGCGCCCAGCCCACGAATCACGCGGCGGAAGACCGTGTCCGTAACGCCGGCCATCGGCGCAAGGATCGTCGCCGGCCGAATGAGCGTGTCGCGAATTTTCAGTTCCGCGGGAAACATAGCAAAAGACTACCTTATTTGCGCGTGGGCACGCCAGAAGATCGGAAGAGGTTGGATCGGGAACGGCTAGGTGTTTTCGACTTCTCCGGCGTGGCCGTCAAGCTCAGCCATCACGGCTTCTTTCGAGCCGCCGAAGAAACTTTCCACCACTTGACTCAACGCCTGCGCGCGGGCATCTTTCGCGCTCAGGTTGGCGCGATAGATATACGCGCGCCCGGCCTTGCGGCGCTCCACGATTCCCTTCCTCGCGAGCCGATCCATGATGGTCATGATCGTGGTGTAAGCACGCGGGCGACGTTCGGCGAGGCGTTCGCGAATCTCGCGAACCGTGCCTTCTCCCATCGGCCACAGCGTGTTCATGCAGTCCAGCTCGAGCGGCGCCAAGTCGAGGACGGCGCGGCGCAACGGGCGCGGAATGTTGGTCGGGATCATTCGTTTAGGGCGGAGAAAACCTCAACTCCGCCGCCGTGAAATTCTTACGCGTTCTTTACGGTCACTTCGACTTTTGCCACCGGCTTGCCGTCTGCTTTTGCGTCGGCCTTCGTTTCGGGCGCGCCCGCCAGATATTGTTCGGGCCGAACCAGCGGTCGCCGCAACGCCGGATTGCGATCCGTCCACACGCCCGGCGCGCTTTCCGCGGCTTCGATCGTCGCGCGGGCGGCCGCCATCTTCGAATCCAGATCGTCCAGAAAATGCAGCGCCAGCGCCTCGCGCGTCTGCGGCACGGTGGGCGACGCGAACTCCAGCGAACCGTGATGGCTCAGAATCAAGTGCTCCACCAGTACGGCCAGCGGTCTCGGAAAATTCGGAATCGCGTCGATCTTCTTCCGCACCAGCATCGCGCCGATCGTGATGTGCCCCAGCAGACGGCCCTCGGTCGTGTAGTCAATGCCGCGCGCGTAGCGCAGCTCCTCGGTTTTTCCCACGTCATGCAAGATCACGCCCGTCACGACGAGATCGCGATCCAGTTCGGTATAGTGCGCGCAAAGGCCATTGGCCATTCCCAGCAAGCTCACCACATGTTCCAGCAGCCCGCCGAGATAAGCGTGATGCATCGTCATCGCCGCGGGCGCGCGCTTCAATTTCGGCGCAATTTCCGGATCGTCGACGACACTTACCAGCAATTTCTGCAGCCAGGGATTATTTACCGACGCGACGGCGGCGCGCATCTCGCCGTACATTTTCTCCACGTCGTATTTCGTGTGCGGCAGAAAATCCCCCATCTCATATTCGCGTTCGGAGACCGGAATAATCTGCTCGATCGTCAGTTCCTTTTCGCCGTTGTAGGTTTTCACGCGGCCGCGGATGTGGATCACGTCGTCGCGGTCAAAAGTCGCCACCAGCATGTCGAAGTTGTCCCACATTTTCGCGGAGATGGTTCCGGTCCGGTCGCCCAGCGAAAGCTGTAGCCACGACTTGCCGGTTCGGGGAGACGTGCGAATCTCCTTGTCCCGCACCATGAACTGCGTCGCGACGGCCTGCCCGTCGGCTAGCTCACGGACGAATCCGGTCTTCGGCATCAGCCGCTGACTTTCGGAAGCGACATTTTCTTTTTCGCTTTCTTGTCCGGCACATCCGGCGTCGGCGCCACTTCCTGGATCACGGTGGCGTCGGGCAGCGCGGCGCTGTCCGTATAACCGGGACGCACCCACACGTAGCTTTCTTCGCGCAGCTCGGCGAGATACTTCCGAAGCTGAGGGTCCATTTTCGTCTGATAAATCTTGTTCTGGATTTCGTCCTGCACCGCGTTAAGCGGCTGTTCGCCGGCCTGGAAGTGCTGATCCACTTTGAGGATCATGAAGCCGTTTTTCGTCTGGATCACGTCCGTCATCTGGCCCTTGTCGAGAGCGAAGACGGCGTCTTCAATCTGTTTCGCCAGCTGGCCTCGGGTATAGAGGCCCAAACCACCGCCGTCGCCGGCCGTCGCTGTGTCTTCCGAATACCGCTTGGCGAGTTCGGCGAAGTCTTCACCGTCCGCGATCCGGGCGCGAATGTCTTGCAGGCGCTTCTTCACGGCGTCGAGATCGGCGCCTGTCTTGTCGTCTGTGTTCAACACGATCTCCGAAAGCGCGACCTCTTCCGGCCGGTCGAATTCGGATTTGTGGTCATCGTAGTAGGCCTTCACTTCATCGGGACCTACGTCCACGCGCTGCCCCACTTCCTGGCGGATCACTTCATTCGTGTAGGACTCGTTCGAAATCTGCTGCTTGTAGTCGTCCCACGATTCGCCGGACTCTTCGACGGCTTTTTGCAGCTCGTCGATCGTCGCCAAATTGTTTTGCTTGCGAACATCGTTCAGCTTGTTCACCACGTCGGCGGTCACGTCAATATTCATGTCCTTCGCGCGCTGGATCAATAGCTGCTGATCGATCAGGTCGCGCAGGGAATTCTTTTGCGCGTCCGCAATCGCGGCCTGCAGTTGATCTCCGCTGCAGGAGCACTCGTCCTGCACCTCTTTCGGCCGCTCGGCCATCGACTTTTGATAATCCGTCAGCGTGATGATTTCGTTGTTCACGCGGGCGATGATTTCCTCCACCACGGTGCCATTGCCGGCAGTCGTCGGCGTGGACGACGCGGCCGGTGCCGTCCTTGCCCCTGAGGTTGGCGGCGCCAGCTGCGCGGCGGCATGGCCTGTCGAGACCAGCGCCAAGCCGGCGCACACCACCGCGGCGCCGATGCCGCGGACGAAATTTTCAGTTTTCACGGTAGTCACTCCCACGGATATTAATCCTACGATTGTAATTGTAGCAACACGTTTCTCACGGCGCCCATCGCTCCGCCATCCGTGCCCTTATATTTTACCCAAAGCACGCCCGCTGGATCGAGTCGCAGGTCGCGGCGCTTGCGAATCAGTTCCACCATCGACGCAGGCTTAAGCGGTGTGTCGTCATAAAACTTCAGCCCGATCTGATCGCCGCGGCGATCGATCGAGGCAACTAGCAGTTTTTCCGCTAGCGCCTTCAGCAGCGCGTATTCAATCAGGTTATTCACCGCCGGCGGTGGCGGACCGAAACGGTCCTCCAGATCGCGGCGAACTTCGTCGCGCTCCGCCTCCGACGTGACCCCCGCGATACGTTTATAGATGCGGAGACGCAGATTTTCGTTATCAATATACTCGGGCGGAATGCGAATCTCCTGGCCCAGGTTGAGCGTCGCCCGGCGCTCGGCTGTAACGGCCTCGCCCTTCCGCTGCGCCACCGCGCGCTCCATCATCTGTACGTACATATCGAACCCAACCGATTCGATGTAGCCGTGCTGTTCCCGGCCCAGTAGATTCCCGGCGCCGCGCAATTCCAGGTCAAGTGCCGCAATGCGGAACCCTGCGCCGAGATCGCTGAACTCTTTCAGCGCGGCCAGCCGTTGGCGTGCGATGCCGCTCAGCGTAACCCCGGGCGGCACCAGTAAATGCGCGTACGCGCGCTGGTTCGAACGTCCCACGCGTCCGCGCAACTGATACAGCTCGGAGAGTCCCATACGGTCAGCCCGGTTAATGATGATGGTATTCGCGCGCGGGATGTCCAGGCCGTTTTCCACGATGGTGGTGGAGACGAGCACATCGGCTTCATCGCGCACGAACTTCATCATCACTTTTTCCAGTTCGTTCTCCTTCATCTTGCCGTGGCCCACCACAACCCGCGCTTTCGGCACCAGTTTTTTCACCATCGCTGCAAACACGGCAATCGACTCCACGCGGTTGTGCTCGAAAAATACCTGGCCGCCCCGTCCCAGTTCTTCGTCAATCGCCCGCTGCACCAGCGTTTCGCTGAACGGCGCGACGTTGGTCTGGATCGCGAGGCGATCCTTCGGCGGCGTTTCGATCAAGCTCATATCGCGCAGGCCCACCAGCGACATGTGAAGCGTCCGCGGAATCGGCGTGGCGGACATCGTCAGCACGTCCACATTCTTACGAATCTCCTTGATGCGCTCCTTGTGGGCCACCCCGAAGCGCTGCTCTTCGTCCACGATCAGCAGGCCGAGATCGGGAAATTTCACGTCTTTCGATAGCAGCCGATGGGTGCCGATCGCAATGTCCACCTTGCCGGCTTCGAGATCCTCGATCACTTTCTTCTGCTCCTTTTCGGAGCGGAAGCGGCTCATCATTTCAATGCGCACGGGAAAAGCAGCGAAGCGGCGTTTGAACGTCTGATAGTGCTGGAAAGCCAGGACCGTCGTGGGGCCAAGGACCGCAACCTGCTTCGAGTCGCTGACGGCTTTGAACGCGGCGCGCATCGCCACTTCCGTTTTGCCGTAGCCAACGTCGCCGCAGATCAGACGGTCCATCGGCAGCGACGATTCCATGTCCTTCTTCACATCCGCGATCGCGCGCAATTGGTCCGCGGTTTCCTCGAAATCGAAGGCGTCTTCAAATTCGCGCTGAAAATTCGAGTCCGGCGAAAAAGCGTGGCCTTCGGACGCTTTGCGCTCAGCGTACAGCGCAAGCAGCTTTTCGGCCATATCGTCCACCGACTTGCGGACGCGCGATTTGCGCGCTTCCCAGACGGTGGTGCCGAGTTTATCGAGCGCGGGCGGCGCTCCGCCCAGCGACTGGTATTTCTGGATTAGGTCAAGGCGCGCCAGAGGAACGTAGACCTTGGCGTCGTCCGCATAGCGAAGCAGCATGAATTCACCGGTAGCCGCTTCGCTGGTAATTTGGCGCAGCCCTTCGAACTGGCCGATGCCGTGATCGGCATGCACCACGTAATCTCCCGGCTTCAGGTCAGAGAAGTCGCTGAAGAAGCTGGCGGACTTGGGCCGCGAGCGCGGCCGCTGCGGCGAAGGAATCGTCTCGAAAAGATCGGCGTTTCCGTAAAGCGCAAGTTTCGCATCGTTGAAAACCACACCTTGCGCGAGCGGCGCTTTGGCCAGCACCAGCGCCGGCACACCGAGCCCGGTGGTGCCTCCCTCTTCGGCGAGCCGCGTGATCGTGACGTTCTCCTCGAGTTCGCCGACTCGATAGGGCAACTCGTATTCGTGGCAGATGTCCGCAAAGCGTTCAAGCTCGCCTGTGCTGGACGCGGAGGCAATCACTTGTTCGCCTGCGGCCAACCGGCTGCGAACTTCAGCGATGAAGCCCTGCACGTTGCCGTGATGCTTCGTCGTCGGCTGGG
>Ga0210385_10000651_pt1 | contig 23385 bp, 14 predicted proteins | sample IncBWH26OmetaG_FD_160107 | JGI IMG/M metagenome (GOLD analysis project Ga0210385, IMG submission 160107) | Forest soil microbial communities from Barre Woods Harvard Forest LTER site, Petersham, Massachusetts, United States - Inc-BW-H-26-O ...
AGCACCGCGCAGTGCGGCGTCCTGGCCATCCTTGGCGAAGCCTTGCGTGACAAGGCTACCGACAGCGAAGGCATCGCTCACGACAAACCCCCTGAAATCGAGTTCCTTGCGCAAAATGTCTTGTAGAAGGTGTACATTGCCGGCCGCGGGAACATCGTTCAGGTCCATGTAAGCACTCATGACAGTCGCCGCACCAGCCTCAACTCCCGCTCGAAATGGAGGAAGATAGACGTTCTGCAGTTGCTCTTCCGGAATGTAGACGGCGTCGTAGTCTCTGCCGCCTTCGGCGGCTCCGTAGCCGGCGAAATGCTTGACGGTGGCGAGAAACGGCCGCGGAACCTCTGGCGTTCCTTGAAATCCTCTTACCTGGGCTCGCGCCATTGCGGCGCCAAGGTAGGGGTCCTCGCCGGCCCCCTCGGAAATGCGTCCCCAACGCGGATCTCTCGCGATGTCCAACATCGGCGCGAAGCTCCAGCGCACGCCGGCATGGGTCGCCTCCTCCGCCGCTATCGCTTGCGCTTGTTCGGCGATAGCCGGGTCCCAGGAGGCAGCCATGGCCAGAGGTACGGGAAATTCGGTATCGAAGCCGTGAATCACGTCGAATCCAAAGAGGATGGGTATGTGCAAGCGCTGCTCAGTCATCGCGATCTTCTGCAGGCGGTTAATCTCTTTCGGATCCGTAACGAAAAGAAACGAACCCACCTCGCCGTGGCGCACGTGGTCTTCGAATGACACCGGGTCAGTCTTGGCGCCCGGGATCGGGAGTTTAATGTAGAAGGGCTGATTTAACTGTCCGATTTTCTCCTCAGTCGTCATCTGCTTGAGAAGAGCATCGGCTCGATCCAGGTCCGGGCGCGAAAAGGGAAACTGGGCCGACACTGCTTCGGAGAGAAGCAGGCCAATGACGCTGAACCAAAGATAAGCTCGTAACTTATTCACGGCTTCCTCCTCGAAGCATTTGCCGAAGGTCCGCCGTATCGAATGAACCTCAGACCGCAACACGATATCACGTGTGCTCGTCAAGCAAGTGGCCGACACCGGGAGAGTGACCGATTTGCTGCACACAGGGGCCATTTGGCTGATCTCGCTTGCCTCGATTGCTTTGGTACTCATACGCCCCAAAGCCTGGCCGGAGGCTTGGTGGGCGGCGCTCGGCGCCTGTCTCCTGGTACTCTGCCGGCTGATTTCACCGCAATCGGCTGCGTCCGCCGTCGGCAAGGGACTGGACGTTTATCTCTTTCTCATCGGGATGATGATCATGTCGGAACTGGCCCGCCGAGAGGGCGTTTTTGATTGGATTGCGGGGCATGCGGTGCGAGCATCTAGGGGCTCCCGGAGTCGCCTCTTCCTTCTCATATACGGCGTCGGCGTTGTCGTGACGGTCCTTTTATCTAACGACGCCACCGCTGTGGTTTTGACGCCTGCCGTCCTGGCGGCTGTGCGGACCGCTGAAGCGGAACCGCTACCTTACCTGCTGATCTGTGCATTTATTGCGAACGCTGCCAGCTTCGTCCTTCCGATTTCGAACCCCGCCAACCTGGTGGTTTATCGCGGGGGCATGCCTTCCTTGGAGCGCTGGCTGCTGACGTTCGGCTTGCCGTCGCTCGTTTCCATTCTGATTACGTTTCTCGTGCTTCGTTGGTTGGCGCACACGCTGTTGCAAGGCCCCGTAAGCATCTCCGCGGAGGAAAAGCCGTTGTCTGCCACGGGCAAGCTGACGCTCCATGGCATCGGCTTTCTCGCCGTTACGCTCATGACCGCGTCCGCGTTGGAGTTTGACCTCGGCGCCCCGGCTTGCGCGGCTGGACTTCTAGTGGCAGCCGCTGTTTCCCTTCGCGATCACGGAGCGCCCAAGGATGTTGCGAAGGAGGTTTCCTGGAGCGTTCTACCGCTGGTTGCCGGGCTTTTCGTAATTGTGGAGGCGTTGAACGGGGCGGGCGCGCTGGGGGCAGCCGTGCGCGTGCTGCAAGAGGTGAAAACATGGCCACCGGCGCGCGGGGTGCTCAGTTGCGGTTTTGGCATTGCGCTGATTTCGAATCTGATGAACAATCTTCCTACCGGATTGATCGCCGGCGCGGCGGTAAGGACGGCGGGCGCAACCGGGCCACTGCGCGACGCCCTATTAATCGGTGTTGATCTAGGGCCTAATCTTTCGGTGACCGGGTCGCTCGCCACTATCCTCTGGCTGATGGCAATCCGGCGCGAGGGGCAGGATGTGAGGTTTGGGAAATTTTTGAAGTGGGGAGTGTTGGTGATGCCTCCGGCACTTGCATTGGCAATTCTAACGGTATTGCTTAGGTCACAACAGTAAGACGGAGCGCTGCCAGGACAATCACAGGGCAGCTAACGTGTTAATGACAGGCTAACAATTATTAACTTGCCAAATCTGGATCACCGTGCTATCGTCCTAAGGCGGTATTAAGGAATTCGCGCAAAACGGGCGCGGTCTTAAGCATTCCGTCCAAAGGGCTAGCGAGTTCCTTTGCTGTGTGGCGGCCCGCATCCGCGCCCTTTGCGCTTCTATCTTTCAAGGAAAGGAGGCACTCTTGCAATACGACTACATTGGCTTTACGAACAATCTTTCAAATTTCATAGGCCAAGCTGCGGAGGCCTGCTTTCTTGCCTTCCCCGGCTAGCCTCATAGCTCTCTGTTTGTCTCTTGAGGAACTCGCGCAAAACGGGCGCGGGATCAAGCGTCCGCCCAAGGGCTAGCGAGTTCCTTTGCTGCCTGGCGGCGCGCATCCACGCCCTTTGCGCTTAGGCACGACGGCTCCCCTGCGGAACCAACTCGCGTCTTGTCTGGCTAACTCATTTCTTGATTGTCGTTTATGCGAAGCACGACCAGTGCATCTTACATCGATGACGAGCTAGCGCTTGCGATCGGGAGCGGCATTATTCTTACGCCGTCGCAACAAAAAGCGGCGGATGGCCTGCTTTCGGGAATGGCCGCAGGAGATGTGTGCGTACTCGGGAGTGCGGCGGGCATGGGGAAAACCACGGTACTGCGGTGGTTACACACGAAGCTAGGTGGCGCGTTTGTGACGGCGCGGCAATTCATGAACCTGCTGAAAGAGCGAACGCCTGCGGCCATTGAGGAGACCTTTATGGAGGTGTTGGAAGCTGCCCTGAAGAAGTACGATGTGGCGTTGGTAGATGATCTGCACCTTGTGGCGCAAGTCGTCCAAGGCTATAACTACCCACGCACAAACCTGATCAATACAGCCCTCAGCGCGGTACTGGGTGAAGCCGCAGCGTGTGACAAGAAGATCCTCTTCTCAATGACCGGCGAGAATGAGCTGGATGCGCTACGTCACCGCGCTCTTTCCTGGGAGATCGATGAGTTCGAAGCGGAAGACTTTGCGTGTGTATGCCGCCGGTATCTGGGTGAAGCGAGTGAACGGCTGGATTTCGAGAAGATCCAGCAGTTCGCTCCGGCGCTCAATGTCTATCAGATCAAAAACGCCTGCCTATGGCTGGGATTGCGCTATAGCGAGCCGACTACGGAATCGTTCATCGACTATCTGCGTGCACGCAACCTGACAAGCAACGTAGATATAGATGAAGTGGAGGAAGTTAGTTGGAAGGATCTGAAGGGCGTGGACGACGTGATTGAGGAGCTCGAAGCCAAAATTGCGTTGCCATTCGAAAACGGCAAACTTGCTTCCGAGTTACAGCTAAAACCTAAACGCGGCGTGCTGCTGGCTGGCCCTCCAGGAACCGGCAAGACGACCATTGGGCGCGCGCTAGCTCACCGGTTGAGGGGAAAATTCTTTCTAATTGACGGAACGGTGAACGCCGGCATTAGTACCTTTTATGACCGCGTGGAGAAGGTATTTGAGGCTGCAAAACGAAACGCACCGTCGGTGATTTTCATTGACGACGCAGATGTGATTTTCGAATCTGGCAATCACGGGCTGGCACGCTATCTGTTGACCATGATGGACGGGTTGGAGAGTGCGAGGTGTGAGCGCGTTTGCGTGATGATGACGGCGATGGACACGACCGCTCTGCCGGCGGCGCTGCTCCGTTCGGGGCGAGTGGAACTGTGGCTATATACCCGGCTGCCGGACGAGCAGGCTCGGCAGACGATCTTGTGCGAGAAACTGATCGCGTTGCCACCGCCCATAAGCGGCGCGGATGTGACAATGCTAGCGCGGCACAGCCAAGGCCTTTCGGGAGCGGATTTGAAATCTGTGGTAGAAGAGGGCAAACTGCTCTATGCGCACGCCATTGCGAATGGCAAGAAACCAGACTCGGTGGAGTCGTTCTTCATGCGTGCGATTGGGACGTGCCTGGCGAACCGCAGGAGCTACGGCAAGCGGATCGCGCCTGCGTTTGGCGGGGGCAGGTATGGGTTTCCCGTGGCGTAGCTCACCTCGCGCTACAATTTAGGGAAAGTCACCCATCCGGCCGGAATCGCTGGCGGTTTGCGGCAATTTCGCAACCGTTCCAAACACCTTCATGTCATGACCGCCGCCGAACCTATTACACTTACCCGTGCTGCTGAATTTCGCAAGAAGCTGCAATCGAAGATTGTGGTTGCCGATGGCGCGATGGGGACGATGCTCTATGCTAAGGGCATTTTCATTAACCGCTGCTTCGATGAACTGAACCTGTCGTCGCCGCACTTGGTCCGAGAGATTCATCACGAGTACGTTCGCGCAGGGGCGGAGGTGCTGGAGACCAACACATTCGGGGGCAATCGCGTGCGCTTGGGGGCATTTGGACTGGCGGAGCGACTGCGAGCGATCAACGAAGCCGGCGTACGGCTGGCGCGGGAAGCGGCGGGCGAACGGGCGTTTGTGGCGGGGGCTATGGGGCCGCTCGGGACGCAAATTGAACCGCTGGGACCTATGTCGTTCGCGGAGGCCCGGGCAACTTTCAAGGAACAAGCAGAGGCGCTGGTCGCGGCCGGAGTCGATCTGCTGGTGCTGGAAACATTTTATGAGCTGAACGAGCTGCGCGAGGCTATTTTGGCAGCGCGGGAAGCCGCCGGTTCGGAAATGGCGATCATTGCGCAGGTTACGGTAAACGATGACGGGACCCTGCGCGATGGCACGAGTACGTTGACGTTTACGCAGAGCCTGAACGAATGGCCGGTGGATGTGATCGGCGTGAACTGTTCAGCAGGGCCGAAAGTGGTGCTCGAGACCATTGAGAAGATGGCAGCGCACAGCACGAAGCCGCTCAGCGCGATGCCCAACGCGGGCCTGCCGGCGACGGTGGAAGGCCGCAACATCTATTTATGCTCGCCCGAGTACATGGCGCAATACGCGCGACGGTTTCTGCAGTTGGGTGTGCGCGTCATCGGCGGCTGCTGCGGCACCACGCCGGAGCATATCAAGATGATCTGCGGCGATGTGCGGTCTCTTCAGCCGGTGCAGACGAGGCCAAGCGCGGCTGTCGTGACGGAAGAGGCGGGACCAGCAACGAAGCGGCTGGCGAAGGTTCCGGTGGCGGAAAAATCCCAGTTGGGCGCGAAGCTAGCGGCCGGCAAATTCGTGGCATTTGTGGAGATTCTGCCGCCGCGTGGGGTGGATGCGTCTAAAGAAATAGCGGGCGCGCGTCTGTGCCGTGAAAATGGCATCGATTGCATAAATGTTCCCGACGGCCCGCGAGCGAGTGCCCGCATGAGCGCGCAGGTCACTTGCCAGCTTTTGCAGCAGCATGCCCAGATCGAAGCGGTGCTGCATTTCTGCTGCCGCGACCGCAACCTCCTGAGTATCCAATCAGAATTGCTGGGCGCGCACACGACGGGCGTGCGAAACCTGATCTGCATAACGGGCGACCCGCCACGAATGGGTCTATATCCGGACGCCACCGCTGTTTTTGACGTCGATGCCATCGGGCTTACCAATGTGGTGAATAACCTGAATCAAGGGCTGGATATCGGGGGGAACCCGATCGGGTCGCAGACCGCATTGCTGATCGGCGTGGGCGCGAACCCGGGTGCTTTGAACATGGATGAAGAGATGCGGCGTTTCGCGTGGAAAGTGGAAGCGGGCGCCGAGTACGTGGTGACTCAGCCGGTCTTCGATCTGGATCTGCTGGAGCAGTTCGTCAAAGGCACGGAACAATATAAGCTGCCGATCATCGCTGGCATCTGGCCGTTAACCAGCTTTCGGAACGCGGAGTTCATGGTAAACGAGCTTCGGGTGCCGGTTCCCCAACATTTCATGGAGCGCATGCGCCACGCCGATAGTGCAGAAAAGGCGCGGGCGGAAGGCATTCTTATTGGGCAAGAAATGGCTGGGCGCACGCGATTCACTGTGCAAGGCGTACAGCTCAGCGCGCCGTTCGGGCGCTATGATATGGCGATTCAAGTTGCCGAGGCGCTCGGGGAACGTTAAACTGACGGAATCCCGCGCCGCGCGGCCGGGATTCGAGCACCGCCGACGTGGCAACCGACTTAATCGAAATCGACGTAGAAAATCCGTACCACGGGGCGATAGACCGCGCCGTCGCGGAGATTGCGCGTGGACACGTGGTGGGTGTCCCTACGGATGCTCTATATACATTGGTTGCGGATCCGTTAAGCCTGAAGGCCGTGGGGCGCGTTTTTGCGGCAAAAGGCCGTGAAACGCAGCGCTCGCTGCCATTGGCGGTTTCCGATGTACTGATGGCGGAGGACCTGGCAAAAGAGTTGAATAGCCGGTTTTACATACTGGCTCGGCATTTTTGGCCCGGACCGCTCACGATGATCGTTCCTGCGTCTGCGAAGGTGCCTTTGAAGGTGACGGGCAACACGGGCCGGCTCGCGATGAGGCACACAAGCTCCAACGTGCTGAATGCCATGGTGGAGAAGACGGGTCACGCGCTGATCGCGACCAGCGCCAATATCTCGGGGCAGCCGACGATATCGAGTGGTATCGAGCTGTTTGCCGCTATGGACGGCCGGGTCGATCTGGTGCTAGATGGCGGCCTGTGTACGGGCGCGGGAGCGACTACGATCGACATCACCGAGCCTTATTGGCGGGTCATCAAAGAAGGCGCGATTCCGGAAAAAGAGATAGCCGAACACCTGCAAGGGACTTAACCCCGTTATATTGCCGCGACGCACGGCGTCTAATTGTCAGGCGAGCTGAGTTCCCCAGGTGCGGGCATCTCAGCCTGACGGGAGGGCTCGTGAAAAACGGTCAATTGACCAGACGACATTTCTTTTACGGCACGCTACTTGCGGGTGCTGTGCCGCTCGGCGGTTTCGGCAGCACGCCGTCACTAAAGGCGCTGGGGTACAAGTCTCCGAATGAAAAATTGAATATTGCTTCGATTGGCGCGGGTGGGAAGGCGACGAGCGACATCAAGGCCTGCGCCGAGACGGAGAACATCGTGGCGCTGTGCGACGTGGACGAGAAGCGGGCGGCGGCGACCTACCAACAGTACCCGAGTGCGCCGAAATACAAGGATTTCCGCGTCATGCTCGACAAAGAGGGCAGCAATATCGACGCGGTGATTGTCACGATTCCCGATTTCATGCACGCCACAGCCGCAATTCATGCCATGGAGCGAGGCAAGCATGTGTATGTGCAGAAACCGCTGGCGCACACGATTTGGGAGTGCCGGGAGCTGGCGGAGGCCGCGGCGAAATACAAGGTGGCGACGCAGATGGGCAACCAGGGTTATTCGAATGAGGGCACGCGGCAGTGCGCGGAGATGATTTGGGCAGGCGAGATCGGCAATGTAACAGAGGTGCATGCCTGGACGAACCGGCCGGTGTGGCCGCAGGGTTTGCCGGACCTCCCGCCGCCGGCGCCGGTACCGCCCACGCTTGATTGGGATCTTTGGCTGGGGATTGAGAGTGAGCGGCCATATAGCGACAAGTATCTGCCGTTCGCGTGGCGAGGATTCTACGACTTTGGGTCGGGAGCGCTGGGTGATATGGCGTGCCATATTCTAGGCGCGCCGAATATGGCGCTCAAGCTAGGGGCGCCGAGCAGCGTGGAGCGTATCAAATTGGAGGGCAAGAGCGATTATTACTACCCGGCGAAGGCGGTGATCCGCTTCGATTTTCCGGCGCGCGGCGACATGCCGCCGGTCAAGGTTTTCTGGTACGACGCGATGATGGAGCAGCCTGAGATTCCAGGTGTTCCGACGGGCGAAATTCTGGGCGATCTTCCGAAAGAGCGGCAGGGAAGCTTGCGAGGGAGCGTAAAACCGCCGGAAAGCCAGCCCATAGGCGATGTGTTCACGGACGCCTTCTTTTCACCGGCGCCACCGGAAGCCGAGGAGCCGCCGCCCCAGCCCACACCGTCTCCGGCCGATGCGAGCGCCCAGCGCGACGCCGAGATCAGCCGCCGCATCGAGAAGGGTAGCAACGGGAGTTTGTTTGTCGGTGACAAGGGCTTCATCACGACCGGCACTTACGGCGAGTGGACACGTTTGATTCCGGTGGAGAAGATGCGCGATTACCAGTTCCCGCCGGAGCTATTGACGCGCTCACCCGGGCATTACCGCGATTGGATCCGGGCCTGCAAGGGAGGCGACCCCGGGTGCTCGAATTTCGCAGTTGCAGCGCCGTTTACCGAATGGGTCACGCTGGGTGTCCTTGCGCTGCGCTTTGAAGGCAAACTCGACTGGGATAGCGAGAAAATGCGAGTGACGAATAATTCAGAAGCAGATAAGTATTTGCGGCCCAAGTTCCGGAAGGGTTGGAGCTTGAGTTAGGAGCGAACTCGCTTATTAGATAGGCCGTCAACTGGCCGGGGCAATTGCCAAGCCACGCTAAGTCCGATACAATACGGTGATCCTAAGTTAAAGGAAACGCTTACGGCTTCAATGGAGAGCCGAAGTTCACTATGTTCAGACTTCTCTCGCTTTGTCTTGCCTTCGCGCTGACTGCGCCTCTCCTCCTGCTGGCAGATGCAAGCGACGGGATTGCCGTTTATAAGACTGGAGATTATCAGACCGCAATTCCGCTGCTTCAAGCTGCCGCGGCCAAGACTCCGCAGGATCCACTTATCTCGGCGGCTCTGTTATCGGCCCTGGTCTACGAAGGCCGAGTGGACGAGGCGGCGGATGCGGCCGATGCGGACGCGACTGCGTTTCCGAATTCTCCGGAGGTGATGGCCGCTCGCGGGGAATTCGCATATTACATGAGCGATATGAGCGAGGCGGAAAAGCTGTTTAGAGCTGCCCTAAAACTGAAGGACGAAACGCCCCGCGCTTATTATGGGCTCTATCGGATATTCCATGCGGCGTCGCTGTATCGATCAGCCCGGATCTTGTGCCTAAAGGCGCATGAGTTAGACCCGGACGATGCACTCATCACTTTGGCTTTTTTGAGATACGCGATGCCGGCAAAGCGCCAGGAGTTAGAGGGCCCTTTCAGGGCAGCTCATCCATGGTTCTACAGGCATTTCGACCAAAGTCAAGAGACAGCTTCCGACGTGAAAGGTGAATTGAACGGGCGCAAAATATTCGAGCCTGAAGGCCCACGTCAGGAGACGACGTTTCCTATCTATTATCTAATGAGCAGCCCGACGCATGTTCGGGGAGTTGGCGTGGAAGTCTCTATACAAGGAGCCCGGCCCGTGCGCCTGGTGTTTGACACGGGTGCAAGCGGCATCCTGATTAGCCAAAGCACCGTCGATAAGTTGGGACTAAATCACTTAGGTTCCTTTGAAGTGCGAGGCGTTGGCGACAAGGGTGCACGTAGTGCATTCGCGGCTGTCGCGGACACATGCAAGGTCGGGACTCTGCAATATAAGACCTGTATGTTTCGAGTTCTTGAAGGAAAAGGCCGTGTTGCCGGCGATGACGAAGGGTTGATCGGAGCGGACTTCTTCTCCGATTATCTGATTCACATCGACTTTCAGAAGAGGCTCCTTCATCTGACACCGCTGCCGGACCGGCCTTCCAATCCGCAAGGTTACGACCGCGTCCTAGGGGATGACGAGAAATCCTTTACTCCTGTTTTCCGGTATGGACCTCATTTGTACGTGCTGACCAAGGTGAATGGGAAAACTTGGGGTTTGTTCCTGCTTGACACTGGGTCATCCATATCGAATCTGGACTCGACCTTCGCCCGTTTGTCAACCAAGATTCGAGGAAATGAATATATGAGGGTGAAAGGGGTATCCGGTTCGGTCAAGGACGTTTTCGAGGCAGACAAAGCGGAACTCCAGTTCGGCCGTTTCCGGCAGAGTAACCTCGGACTTATAGCATTCAACTTGAACAACGCGCCGGAACATCAAGATTTCCGCATGGCCGGCATCCTCGGCCTTCCGGTTCTCAGTATGTTCCGGTTGACGATCGATTACCGGAACGGGTTAGTGGAACTCGACTATGCCATGAAATAATGAAGCGGCGACACCACCGGCGTCGCCTGAAGCCGCCGCGAGCTTAGGTCGGGCCGGTGATTGCAGGCATTTGTTATACTTTGTAACTTCGTATTACTTTTCAACCTGCTCGTCGGCAAGGGCGAGCGCCTGATCGAATGCCGCGACGCCAAGATCGATCTCGTGTTTTTCGATTATCAGAGGCGGTGCGATGACGAAATGACTAAGCCATGAAATGGCTGCGACGCCGGCCTTGAACATTTCACCCGCGATTCGGTCAACAAGGAGAGGCGCGCCCGAGATTTTGTCTTGCTTGGTATTGAAAGGCTTCTTGGTGGTGCGATTTTTGACCAGTTCGATGGCCCAGAAGAGACCCAGGCCGCGGACGTCTCCGATGGAGGGATGCTTGTCCTTGAGCATCGCAAGCTGCCGGCCGAGATAGGCGCCCATGTCGCGGGAGCGTTCGACCAGATTCAGCCGCTGTATCTCGCGGATAGTTGCCACCGCTGGCGCAAGCGTTATGGGATGGGCTTCATACGTATGGCCATGCGCGAAGAGATGATCTTCGAAATAATCGGCGACACGTTTGGTGGTGGCGCAGAGACCGAGAGGTACGTAAGCTGAAGTTATGCCTTTCGCGGTGACAAGGATATCGGGCTGAACGTCCCAGTGATCGACTGCAAACCACTTACCAGTGCGGCCCCAGCCGCTCATGACCTCGTCCGCAATCAATAATACGTTTTGACGGTCACAGATACGGCGGAGACGCGGGAGATACTCGGGAGGCGGAACAAGAACGCCATTAGTACCTACAACGGGTTCGACGAGGACGCCAGCGACGTCACTCTCGTTTTCTATGATGTGCTCCAGATAGTCCGCGCAAGCGATATCGCACTCGGGATAGCGATGGCGGATGGGGCAGTTGTAGCAATTGACCTCCGGGCCGAAGACGACTCCTTGGCCTTTGGCGGAAGGTTCGGAGGACCAGCGGCGGGGATCTCCGGTTGCCCCGATGGAGGCCATGGTAGACCCATGGTAAGAGCGATAGCGGGAAACGATTTTCGATTTACCAGTGAAGAGACGGGCAATTTTGAAGGCAGCTTCGTTCGCTTCGGTGCCGGATGTGGTGAAGAAGAACTTCTCGAGTCCTTTGGGAAGAACGTCCAGAAGAAGCTGGCTCAATTCGACGCGCACGTCTGTGGCGTAGCCCGGCGCGATATAAGGGAGCGCGCGCGCTTGAGCTTCAATCGCGGCGATGACCGCGGGATTCTTGTGCCCCAGGTTGACACACATGAGCTGCGCGGAAAAATCGAGGTAACGCTTGCCGTTGCCATCGACGAAGAAACAACCCTCAGCGTCAACGATATGGACCGGCGCCCAACTCTTCTGAAAGCGCCAAGTGCCGTAGTTCAGTTTGCGAGTAAGTCCCGAGATTTCTTGAGAAGAGAGAGATGTGTGCATTCAATCAGCCCTCAGGCGCGGGCCAGAAGTTCCTCAACGGCGCGATGACCTTGATCGATTGCGCCGTCCGTATAGGCGTATGCCCCGGCATCGGAGTTTGCAATCGCAATTCTGCCGAAAGGCTGTCTTGCAGCGACGCAAGGCTGCGGGCCGCCTTCGAGCCAAAAGTCGTCCCACAGCGAGTTGTATTCATACGCGTATCCATGGGGCCAGCGATTTACTGTGATCGCGGCGATATCTTTAGCAGGGTCGAACCCGCCGGGCGAGAGGGTTCGCGTCAATTGGTCGCGGATATTGCGCTCGAATGTCTTGAAAGATGTATTGAAAAGCTCGAGGCGGCCGGCACGATGCTGGGCACGTGAAGGCAAGCCCGGCTTAGTGGGCACCCGCTGCATGTGTATAACCATGGATTCGTCAGGAACGCGCGGGCATTTGTAAGTACCGAGGCTTACCGGCAAATCCAGGTTTACTTCGCTATGAAAGCTGCCCGGGGCGTAGACGGAGCTTACACCAAGTTTCTGGAAGGAATTCCAGTTGCGGATTACGACGTTTGTATATACGAGAGGAACTTTAGCGGCAGAAGCGAGAGCGGTTTTCTGAGCTTGGGGCAACTCAGTACAAATGTACGGAATCATTATGTGCCAACATGCGAGAATGCACTTACTCGCGCGAACAGCTTGTAACTTCCCAAGGCGCATATATGTTATCTCAACACTTTGCGCAGACGCCGGCTCGCCCATATGCCGGACACGAACCACGGTGCTGTTCAATCGCACGCGGGTCGCGCAGCTCTTCCTGTCAAGCAACGCGAACTTTGTGCGTGCAGTTAGGATATCCAAGGCGTTCTTGCCGGGGACAGCGTCGGGGACGAGGCTGCGTACCAGCAAGCGCGCGATAGAAGAATTGCCATCGGGGAAGTGGTAGAAGTAGCGCTCCGCGTCTTCGCTCCGGATGGTATCCCGGTTCTGGCCCGGCCCTGGTTTGGGATCGAGATTCATGCCATCAAAGCCCGGATATCCGAGGCCCCAGGCATCTTGCGCCGAGACTGCATCGATTCCAAGCCCAAACCACCCGTAAGGCCGGGCCTGAAAATACTTGACGACATCCGGATGGGCGCCGGCGACATTGGTTAGAAATTTGGCATAGCTCATGCGAGCCATGCGCGCCTTCTTCTCGTCTGAAGATAGACCTGGCAGATAGTCTTTCTTGTCTTCGTATAGGCGGCGAAGGTCGTGCTTGGCGACCTCCGCGATGGGCGCGGCGTTGAAGAAGATATTCCAGCGCTCGTCGGCGGTGCGCCTGGGCGCAGGATAGGAATACCAGTCAGGCACGGGTTCAACCACGAGCACGTCGCGTCCAAATGTTTCTTTATCGAAGAAGACCGAGGGGCTCAGGCCGAGGCTGGGGTAAAGCTTGCGGTCGAAGACCCGAACGGTAGAGGATACGTCAATGCCAAGCTCTTCGACAAGGCCTTTGGCAACGGCGCTGTAAGGCGACGGGCTCTCGATCGAGAATGTGCCGCCATAGCCGAGTAGCAGGCGGCCGGTTTGATGAAATTCGTTGCGCTTGGCGTGCCCGCCGAAGTCGTCGTGATTTTCGAGGATGAGAATGCGGCTGCTACTGCCTGTTGCTTTGCGATAGAAATGCGCGGCTGCGAGACCACTGATGCCGCCTCCTACGATGACGAGATCGTACTCTTCGCCAGTATCCGAAGGCGTGCCGGCGGTTTGCCAGAAATCGTGGTCGCGGATAGAGTGGGGGACTTTGTAGATGTCGTCGTGGTCACCGCGCATACCGGTGAGCACTGGAGGGTAATAATCCGGCGCTTCTTCGGGGTTCGTTAGATCCCCGGGCGCGGCGCCGACCTTCGATGCTGTGGCGAGCGCACCAGCTGAAATGGCGACGCCGTTCAAAAAATCGCGCCGCGTGATGCGGCGATGCATTCCGAGCTCGCGGTCGTTATGCGACATGCCGATTACGGAAGCCCCAGCCTAACACAAGCTGGGACGAGGGAAATTGCGTGGATTGCGCTGTTCCCCGCAAGCGACGGGCTGCGTTAGAACTCGATCCGCGCTTGCAAGGCAATCATGCGCGGCGAGTTGTCCCCGCCCAGACCGACTCCCAACAATCCGGTGGGCGGCGACGTTGTCGCGGTAAGCGCTCCGAAGCCGGTTTGGGTTGCTGAGTTACCTGGAATTCCGGCGTACACTATGCTGGGCAACGCAAAATTCGGGTGATTAAAGACGTTGAAGAATTGCCCTTCGATCCTGAGGCTCACACCCTCATTCAGATGGAAAATTTTCGTGAGGTAGAGATCGCTCCAGACGAAATCAGGGCCACGGAGTGCGTTGCGGCCGAGATCGCCGAATTGACAGCTTTGCGGCGAATCGCCGCCGCTGCACGCACCCGTACTCGGGTCGACAGCCGACAGAAAGGCGTTCGGGTTCAGCCACTGAATGGTTCCCGGTTGTGTCACGCCGGCAATTGGACCGTGCGCGTACACCGCAACGCCTGGAACCAAGCTCGCAAATTGCGGACCGGTTCCTTGCACAATTCCATGTCCGTTTGCCGAGTACGGGGTGCTTAACACCGAGAAAGGCAGGCCGCTGTGCCAGAAGAATGTCCCGGAAACCTTCCAGCCATTCAGCACATAACCGAGAACACGGTTTCGCGCCTTCAGCGGTAATTGGTAGCTGTAATTGCCTGTGACATTATGCCGGATATCGTAATCGCACGGGCCATAATCTCTTCGAAGGTCGCCCGGTATGGGCGACAAAATCCCAGCCGATGAAAACTGCAGGAATCCACCGTTCGAGACTTCATCCATGCAGTGGCTCCAGGTATAGTTGGCTTGCAGTTGAAGCCCGTGGACCATGCGCTTTTCGGCGGTCAACTGAAGACCGTTGTAGTGGCTGTTTGCTCCTGTGCTGAGTTGGGTCACCGCGCCAAACCTTGGATCCACCGGCTGGTCATAAGGAAAGGGCGCAAAGCACCCGGCACATACAGTTTGGTAACCATTTACTTGAGTTAGGTAGGGTTGGTTCACGGCGCGCGTTCCAACATATTGAGCACGAAGATTCATCGCGTTTCCGATCTGATGCTCCAGCGCGAAACTCCACTGCATGAAGTAGGGCGCGCGCAGTTTGCCATCGGGCACAGCCGTGATTGCCACCGGCTGAAGACAATTCGCGGCGTTCGCCAGCGGCGATGCGCACGAAAGCTGGCCTTGCGCGAAGCCTGTATCGAAGATCTGATTGGCGTCGCGAGTGGCATCAACCGCACTTTCCGGCACGCCCGGGGCATTTGCGGTTCCTCCGGCGGTCCCCAACAATCCTCCCTGAAATGTCTTCAGGTACGGTGGATTCGCGCCGACCAAATCCGCGACGCTTCCCGGCAACAGATCGCTGAAAAGACCGAATCCTGTGCGCAAGACCGTGTTGGGCCAGAGCTGCCAGGCGACCGCGGTTCTGGGTTGCAAGAGCGCCAGCGGAGTCGATTGAAATATGTTGCCCAAGCCGGTTCGGATGGTATCGCTCAACGGTTGGTTTACATCATGGCTGATCGAATCGAATGAACCGGAGAGCCGCGCCACGGCGTCGTGCGGATTCAAAGGATTCGAATTGTAGGTGTCTCGCAGTCCAAAGGTCAACGTTAGCTTGCGTGTGATCTTCCACGTGTCCTGCGCATACAAGTCCACATTGAGGAAGTTGAAGGGCTGCGAATCAGACAAGGGAAAAGTCTCGGAAGCAGTGGAAGCGACGCCATAAATTAACTCGGGCAAGTCTGTGTATGTGACCGTTGGGACTGTTCCTTCGCCGAAATCGTAGTCGTTCAGACGAAAGATGCGCGTGTTTGTTCCAAAGCGAAATTCGTGAGACCCAATGTCCCAAGCGAGATTGTCATTCAAGAAGAAGCGGCTGGCGCGGAGCCCCTGAATCCAGGTATTGTCGAGCCCTCCCAGTGTGGTGAACGGCGCGTTCGCGCCAACACCCTGGAGAACGATGGGAAACGCAGCTAACGTCTTCTGGAAATCGGCGGGGCCGAACAAGCTTTCGTACCAGGAGAATGCGGGATTCAAGTAGTTCACCAGATTTTGCGAGAACACGTGCGTAGACCCGGAGGCGAACGAGTACAACGGCTGCGGCGAGAGCGAATCGAAGATTGGGTTGATGGGATCCGTGTAGGCCGCCTGCAGACCTCCGTCGTATTGAAAGCGGTACCAGGTGGTGTTCTTTTCCGAGATGTTGTAGTCTATGCGGGCGGTCTGTACCTGTTCATGATCGTCGCTCGATTGCGATATGCTCTGGCGATTCGCGCAGCCGTTTCCGTTCGGGGGCGAGCCCCGCGAAGCGCTTCCATCGCTATTGAACGGGCAGCCCAGTATGGGCAACGGAGTTCCCGCGGTGTTTCGGTAAAGCGAAAACATCTGCTTGTAAAAGGGAACAAGCTGTGGTGCGGGCTGATACACCGACCCCGTAATGGCGTCCATGCCGCCTTTCGCGAGCTGCTGTAGGGCATAGTTCTGGAAGGCCAGTGTGGGTACTTTTATTTCACTCACAATGGGCAACGCAATACGCATCCACTCACTATCGAAAAAGAAGAAAAGCTTGTCATGAATGATCGGACCTCCCAAACTGCCGCCGAAGTGGTTCACGGTCGAGCGAGGCTTGTGATTGCCGGGCGTGGCGTTGGTGAAGAAATCTGCGGCGTTGAATAACGAGCCATTCCAGATTTCGTAGAGATTGCCGTGAAACTGATTGCTGCCGGATTTGGTGACGTAATTGACCTGCGATGCCCCGTAGCGGCCCTGGTCCACCGCATAGGAGAGAGTGTTCACGGTGACATCTGCGATCGAGTTCAGTCCTAGTACAAGATTCGTCGACAATCCGCTATTCAGATTTGTCAGCGGATCGTTCGTCTCCAGCCCATCCACGATGTATCCATTGGAGAGAGCTGGCAGGCCGTTGAACTCAACGTTTCCGTAACCGTTTTGGCTGCCGACAAAATCATTTCCGCTTCCGGCAGTGTTGATCAATGCACCAGCCACAAATTGCACCGGGTAAGTCAGATCTCCTCCCGGATTCGGCAAACTTTCCAAATTCTTCGCATTCATGCTTGTGGCCGTGTTCGGATTTTCCGGATTGATGAGGGCCGTGGTTTCCGTTACGGTCACAACCTGTTTGGCCGTCGCCAGATGCAGCACGAGATCTACAGATTGCTTCTGGCCGAGATTGGAGACGACCGAGCGCTGTTGAGATTGGAATCCGTTCGCCTCGGCGCGGACCAAGTAATAACCAGGTTTGAGCTGCGGGAAATCGAAGCGGCCAGCGGCATCGGTTTGCGCGACGCGCTTAGCGCCGGTGTTGACGCTGGTTATGGTAATCGCGGCGGCGGGTATGGCCGCGCCGGTTGGATCGAAAGCGCGGCCTACGATCGCGCTGGTGGTCTCTCCCTGCCCCTGGAGCAGCAGCGAGCACGCAAGCAATGAGCCGCAGAGCGAAGCAGCCCTTGATTTAGGCATGCCTAAATATATAACACTCGTTTGGAAGCTGGTCTGCCAGGCTTGTCTCTCGGCGATCTTCGCTAAAATAAGTAAAATTCGTGAAGACTAAATCTCTGGTTCCATCCACATCGGAGTCGGTTGACGATTATCTGAAGGCGATTCTTGAATTAGGAGGAAGTGAAGAACAGAAGGTCAGCAGCAATGCGCTCGCAGAGAGACTCAACGTGCGTGCGGCCTCGGTCACGGGAATGCTGCAAAAACTGGCAGCGCAACGGCCGCCACTGGTTGTGTATGAGCGCCATCATGGGGTTCGCCTCACGATGATGGGGAAGCGGCGAGCGTGGGAGCTCGTTCGCCATCATCGGCTGCTGGAGTTATTCCTTCACGACGTGCTGAAGTATTCCTGGGATGAGGTACACGAAGAGGCGGAGCGCCTGGAACACTTCATCTCGGAGCGTTTCGAAGACCGGGTAGCGGCAATTCTGGGCGACCCAGAAATTGATCCGCATGGGCATTTCATTCCACAGAAAAACGAAGCCGGCTCCTTTCAGTGCGACGTACCGCTCAATGAGCTGCCTTTCAAGGTCCCTGCGAAGATCAGCAGCGTGTTTGACCGTGATGCCGCTGCGCTTCGCGAGATTGAGCGGTTGGGAATCCGTTTAGGGGTCACGATTGTAGTCGAGCGCAGGAACTCGAATGCATCCATGACGGCTCGCATCCAGGGGCATCGGGCGCAGGTTCGCATCGCGAAAGATCTTGCCGAGAATATTTTTGTCCGGCCATGTGTTGCGCAATAGCCCGTGAGGAGCACTCAGGAGAGGGTGCGGTGAAATTGCCAGAAGTGCTCGTCGCGAACGTACCCGAGGCTGCGATAGAGGGCCTGAGCGGCGTGATTGTCGTGAGCGGTAGAGAGCGTGAGACGCTCGGCTTCGTTTTCGCGAGCGAATTGCTCCGCGCGCAGCATGAGAGCACGTGCCACACCGTGGCGGCGCGAGGAGGGAACCACAAACAGATCCTCGAGGTACCAGATGGGCCGCATGGCGAGAGTGCCGAGCGAAGGAATCAGATGGACAAAGCCTAAAGCGATGGCTTGCGCGGTGTCTCTGGCAATAAAGAAGCGCGTAACTCCCTTTTCAACCTGCTCCGCAATGAATGCTTCGGCGCCGTCGCGATTGGAAGGCTGTTGGTAGAAGATGCGGTAATCGTCGAACAGGCGAGCGAGTTCAGGCACGTCGCTCGAAACCGCGGGATGAATGGTGAAGTGCTGCTGTTCTGCGGCCGCGGTTTCGTTCGTCATGTTTGTGGTTGCACCTTGTTCAGAGCGGCGAGATCCTCGGGACGACCCACATCGCGCCAGTTGCCAACGATCGACGAAATGCGGAGCTCAAGACCATCTTCGAGCATGAGGTCGAGCGCCGAAGTCAGTTCATATTCATTGCGCGCGGAGGGCCGGATCCGATCGAGATATTCAAATAGCACCGGCCGGAAGGCGTAAAATCCGGCGCTGTTCCAGGGCGTTGTCGAAGCGCCTTTCGGCGGCTTCTCGATAATGTCGCGAATGCGGCCATCCTCTTCGTAGACGGCGGCGCCTTGCCACGGATCGTCAACCGCCTTTACTGCAAGGGCGGCTGACGCGCTACCATGCTTCTGCAAGATGCTCGAACAGCGCACGTACTCGACAGGATCGCACAGGATGTCCGCGTAAGTTAGCAGGAACGGCTCCGTTTCCGCGAAGTCTCTGGCAAGGCGCGTCGCCGAACCGGTGCCGTTCACCGGATCTTGTACGCGGAACTCAATTGGAAGGGGCCAAGCTTGAAAATGTTCTTCGATTAGCTCGTGCCCATAGCCGACTACGAGAAAAAAGCGGTTGATACCGGCCCTTGCGAGCCGCTCGAGAATGTGCTCGAGCATGGGCTTACCCATGATCGGGAGCATGGGCTTGGGCGTCTCGTGCGTGATGGCGCCCATGCGGGTTCCTTTGCCGGCGGCCAGTATGACTGCACGGCGGATGAACGTTTCGCCATTCATAGTCCGGCTCCGAGCGGTGGCTGTTCAGTCTTCGATGGCTCGGAGGTGTCGTACAGCGCCCCGGCCGATCGTTCGGCCATGATCAGGTGATTTTCAGGATCGAAGCCAGGGCGCTGCGAGTAATATCGATCGACCAGCCGCTTTCGGACCCGATCGACTTCGGCGGCGCGGCAGAGGATGACTGCGCATCCGCCGAAACCCGCGCCCGTGAGGCGCGCGCCTAAGGCACCTGCAGCGATCGCGGTCTCGACTAATTCGTCCAGCGCGGGCGCGCTGACGCGCAGATTATCCCGAAGACTGACGTGTGATTGCGAAAGCAATTGCCCAAAGGTGCGCACGTCGGCTTGCCGTAAGGCGGCGACCGCTTTGTTTACCCGCTCGGCTTCGCTGGTGACGTGTATGAACGCACGGAACTCGTCAGGGGCAAGGCGATGCTCAGCGACGGCGGCCTCGGCCATCGCCGTTAGTTCGCGGGCCGAATACGTTTCGACCGCGGATGGATAGGATGGAAGCCCAAGGGCGGTGAGCGCACGCGTCCCCGCTGTGCGTCTAGCGTTGTATTCGGAGCGTGCTGCGCCCGATTTCTCTGCCATAGTCAAGCTGTGTGCCACCAGGACGCGCCAGTCCGGCGGCACCGCGATGGAACTCAGTTCGAGCGGCGCAAACCTGACCAGCAAGGCGCAGCCGGCGCGCGAGGCTAACACCGCTGCATGATCCATGCCGCCGCCGCGTGTGCCCACGAACTGCTCGCCGTCGGGCAGGATATCCATGAGGTCGCCGACGGTGGCCAGGATACGATTCGCCTGCAACAGCGCGAGTGTGAAACCGGCGAGCAAAGCGGACGATGAAGCGAGCCCGGCAGCGGCGGGGAGATCTGAGTCGATCATGGCGTCGATGCCCCGTTGCAAGGGCCATCGGCCGAGGGCGGCTTGGGCGGCAGCTTTCAGATAGTTGCCCCAATCTCCGATCGGACCGGGCTCCAAATCTCTGGCGAGAGCGAATTCCCGTTTCCCATACACGCCCGAGCTGATGGCTCGGACCATGGTATCCGCACGCGGGTGAAAGGTGATTCGGACGCGGCGCTGAATCGCCATGGGGAGCACAGGAAGATCGTGATAATCGATGTGCTCGCCGATAAGATTTACGCGGCCCGGTACGGAAACGAGCGTTGGGGCAGTGAAGTCGCCTAAATTACTTGAACCCAAGTGAGTCAAACCCAGATTTACCAAAGCCAGATTTATCAAAGCACACCCGGATATTACCTTTGGCCATGAGATATACCACCGCACATTACCCTTACAATCAGTACCTTGGTTTGCGTGATCGGAACGCTCTGAGTCGCATCCAATGATCGCTATGCGGTTGGGAATTCTCTGTGTCCTAGTGACGGCGCTTGGCGGTTCTGTATTCGCGGACGCACTTCTCTCGATCAGCGCCACCGCGGGAGCGCAGAGTTGCTCTCAGGCTGCACCCTCATCCGCTTCTTGCACCGTAAGTTCCAGCGTGTATGTGCCTGCAGGTCAGTTCTATTCCCCGGTGTCCGCAGCCGGTGGTCTTTCTTTTTCCCCCACCGACTTGGCGGCTCTTTCTGTTGGGCCACAAACAATAGGCCCCCTGGACTACTCCCTTCAGGGCGAGTGGACTATGGGCCAGGGCATTGGACTCAGCGGCCAGGCGCAAGTCACGCTGACCGCGACCATCGATCTCCCGGCTAGTTCTGGCAACTGGACGTTCTACGGAACCGCTTATGACGCGACCGACGATCAGGGCGGCGGGGTGGGACCAGTCCAGATCGTCACAACCGACGGGAGTGGATGGATTTCGGACGGCCCGCTTTCGTCTTTCACGGTCGCCCATAGCCCCGGCACGCCTTTTTCGGTTCTGATCTCGGTCTCGGACTCTGTCCAAGCAGCGGACAGTTCGAACGATTTCGATTTCCAAGTTCGAATGGTTGACCCGGTCTCGACACCCGAACCGGCCACTTGGCTGTTGCTTCTGTGTGCCGTACCGATCGGTTTTCTGTTCAGAAAAGGCCGAAAGGCCGCCTGAGAAAAAGCCCACAACTCCCCAACTGACACTTTTGTACTAGCCTCTATAAACAAGTTGCTGTACACTAGTGCGAAACCCAGGATAGGTGTGGCCTTGACTAATAGCTCTATACGTGTTTTTGCATATGCACTTCTCACTCTCACATCCTCTGCCCCCTTGATTGTTGGGCAGAATACGTTGGCGGCTGGTACGCCGTCTGTGGGGCCAACTGTTTATGTGGCTCCTTGGGGTAGCGATCACAATTCAGGGACGCTTCAGGCGCCCTGGGCGACCTTGCATCACGCGTCTTTCCTGTTGGAAGCGGGAGAGACGATCATTTTGCGGGGCGGGCTGTATGTAAACGATTACTTGATCATTCCGGCGGGCGTGGCGACCCAGCAGCAGCCGATTACAGTGACAGCCTACCCGGGCGAGGTTCCGATGCTGACCGGAGCCGGACCATACGGCACGGAAATAACGACCTATTCGCCCGCCGTGATCGATGGGCTCACGTTCCAGCGCCCTGATTCGAACGATGTGGTGGACATCTGGTCGTCTGACGTGACGGTGCAAAATTGCACATTCAAGGAGACGGGCGGGCAATTCGTGCGCATCAATGGCGTCAGCAATGTCATTGTTCAGAATAATATTTTTGACACGAACGGTTACATCGATACGGACGGCGAGAACGACGCGATCGTGATGTTAGGTGCGAGCAATATCTTGATTCAGAATAACTACGGCACACGCAATGGCCATTACTTCGCGGACGCCATTTATAACCCGGCCTATGGGCCGAGCAAGAATATTGTGTTGCGCGATAACACGATCGAGCAGCATTGGGGCGGAGGCATCGGCGAGACCGGACAGGGCTCACTGAACATGCTGATAGAGAACAATCGGATCTCTCACGTGGGCGAAGGGGTTGCCTATATCAAGACCAATTTTTTGCTGAATGCGAGCAACAACATTGTGCGCGACAACGTTCTGACCGACGAATCAGGCTGGTATGAGAACAATGGATTGCTGCTGGCAGGACAATACAACGAAACCAATTCGAGCGCGGAGAACAATCGCATTTACAACAACGTGTTCTATAACATCGGCTATGTTCCTATATTTTTATCTCAGCGGCAGACGAGCGATACGGTATTCAACTATGTGATGAACAACAAGATTGTAAACAATATACTGTATCAGAATGAGACACAAGGAGCACTTTTCAATTCGACGCCAACGACGGACTACATTTTTCTTGAGACCTTTCATTCTCCCAATAAGCCGTGGCCGTTTTTCCCTTACTACAATTATATTTCAAATAATATTATCGGGGACGACCCGGGAAATAATGACGTCATTCAATACTCGACCCCTTCGACTTACGACGAGTGGACGCTGAATGCCGTGCAGACGAGTTACTCCAGCTATATCTCTGGTAACATTCAAGCTAACCCTGAGTTTGTCAATGCGAACGCAGGCGACTTTGAGCTTGCAAGCTCGTCACCGGCGGTGGGCGCCGGCGCTCACCTGGCGCATGCGACGGCAGCCGGAACGTCTACTGCCGTGCCGGTGGACGATCCCTACTACTTTACGAACGGTTTCGGCGTAGTTCCCGGAGACAGCATCAAGATTGGCCACAATGCGCCGGTGACCGTCACGGCGGTGAATTACCAGAGCCGGGTTCTCACCGTCAGCTCCGCGGTGAGCTTTAGCCGGGGCGATACCGTGGACTTAGCAAACTTCAACGGGTCCGCGCCGGATCTGGGCGCGTTTGAATACAGCCAGTCCGCGCCGCAGTCCTACAACGTAGGCGCGGCAACTCAAAACGCGACATCGGCGGAGGTTTCGTGGACCACGAGCAGCGACGCGACCGGGCAGGTAGAGTATGGCGCCACCTCGGCCTATGGCCAGACTTCTCTCCTGAATTCGAGCCCGGAAACAACTCACACGACTCTGCTCTCGGGCCTGCAGCCGAATACGACCTACCATTATGCGGTTATCAGCACGAACGCAACGGGCGGGAGAACGATATCGTCCGATTCTACGTTTACGACGCCTCGCGCATCGGGGCCCGCCATCGGCAATCCC
>Ga0210385_10000652_pt1 | contig 23384 bp, 22 predicted proteins | sample IncBWH26OmetaG_FD_160107 | JGI IMG/M metagenome (GOLD analysis project Ga0210385, IMG submission 160107) | Forest soil microbial communities from Barre Woods Harvard Forest LTER site, Petersham, Massachusetts, United States - Inc-BW-H-26-O ...
CAGGCGGCGCGCGTGTCGGGATTGCTGCGCTCAGCGAGGTCGATGAGTCCGGGCAGATCGTAGCGCTGCCGCGAGAGCGGTGGCGGGGTGGCAGATTCCAGCAGGGCGCGTTCACCCACGCGGGCTGGAATTGGCCACGGGCTCTCCGGACGTGGGGGTGCTTGCGCGTGCGCAATGCTCGAAAGCACTGCGAGCGCCACTGAAAGCCCGGCCGCCGCGGCAGCGCTACTGCGGGGTGGCAGCGACATGGCCGATCTCCACTTCCAACCGCGATAGGGCTTGACGTGCCGTCTGCTCCGGGGATGAGCCCGGAGGGAGCTGCACAACCGCCGGCGTCGGCAGCGACGGCAGGAGCTTGCCGCTCGCCACACAGGAGGCCGCGGCGTCAAACCAGGCCGCACAGCGGCTTGAGAGCCTGTCGGAAAGCGTGGCCGTCCCGGTCTCAGCAGCCACGAGAGCCGCACCGGTCAAACGCTGCAGAACAGAGAGCGGCGGAGGGCGGACCTCGCGGTGTTCTCGCGAGCTGAGCATGCGAAGCTCGAGCGCGCTCAAGGCTTGATAGTGCTCGGCTTTGGCGAGCTCCTCAACCGCCTGCATCTGTACCGCCTGCGTGCCTTGACGCACCACCGTAGCCAGTGCCTGCAACAAGCGCGCCGCGGCGGCTCGTACTGCCGTCGTCGCTGACTCCGGCCACAGGGTGCTGAACACGAACGTGATGACAACGTTGCCGAGGAGAATGCCCACGACGCGATCCCGCAGAACGGTCAGATCGTTCGCCGGCGCGTAGGACTGCAGAACGCCCAGAAAAAATGCGAAGGCGATCTGCAGACCCGCGTAGGCGAGGAGTTCACTACTGGTTGCGACCCATGCCGCACCGAGAGAAACCACCGCAATCAGGGCGCACAACTGGCCGATGTCGGTGAAGTGCGGCAGCACGTAGACAATGCTCAAGCCGGCAAGGGCACCCCCAATGAGAGCACCCGAGAGTCGCAGCAGAAGCTTATGCACGGTCTCGCCGAGACTCGTAAGCGCAACGAAGAAGCAGGTGACGATGGCGGTGCGAAGTCCCGGCCAGTCAAGCAGGGTGTAAATGGCATAGGAGGCCATGACGGCAATCGTGGTCTTCAGCGCGAACTGCCAATAGGTGGGATTGGAGAGGGCATCAGCTACGAAGAGTGTTCGCTTCGGTTCCTGCTCGCGAGATTTGTTCCCGACCTCCCCGTGAGCGATGAGCCGTTGTAAGGCGGTGAGCCGCTCGGAGACGGCGGTTTCGGCTGCCGCGGCTGTCGCTGCGCCGTTCGTAGCTGATGCAGGCACGAGCTCGGCTCGTTGGGTGCCATCGAGGCTCTTAAGGCAGCCCTGCAGCTGTTTGATCCATCGCTCCTGCACGCCAGGCGACAGTGCAGGGGGCAGGGCCTCAAACATCGTGAGCATCTCAAGCACGACGGCGACCGCCTCTGCACCGACCTCGCCTGACTCGGCAGGCGCGCGCTGGCCGTGCTGCAGACCCTCCCAAATCGGAACCAGCTCCGCGCGCCATTGCGGCACCCAGCGCAGAAAATCGCCTTGAGCGATCGTGTCCGTGAGCCGCTCCAGGACCCGATACAGGGCACGACGAGCAGTGAGCTGTAAGTCATGGCCAAAGAGGATGTGCATCACCACGGTCAGGATGACCGGCACCGCGATGATCACCCACACCCACAGCGTTGCGCGCGTGAAGGCCTCCGGGGAGGGCACATCATCAATCAGCGAATGCAGCAGGACGACCACGAAGCCCACGAGGTACGTCAGGGGCCCGAGGGCGAAGGTGCGGGTGGTGTACATCGCACAAAACGTGAGCGCCGCCATGACTGGCAGCCGCAAACCCGGCTCGGCAAAGTCAACGAGCGCGAACAGCAGCGTGATGAGAACGGCGAGCGTCACGGCGGCGAGGCCTCCCAGAGCGGCGGTCAGCGTCGCATTCCGATCGTCGTGACTGATGAGAAACACGATGTAAGCCATGTAGGTCGGCTGGGGAATCTGGAACGTCATCGCGATGGCGACGGTGATGGCGCACGCCACGGCAACGCGAGTCACGGCCGCCCCGCGTCCCTCGCGCGGAGCAAGCTCGGCCCGCAGGACATCCCGGAAGCGGAGCGGCGTCTCTGCGGGGCTAACGGCGGCCGGCAGCATGCACTTTGACCGAGGCGGTCATCCCGACGTGCATTGCAGCGGCAGGCGGGTGATCGAGCCGCACCCATACCGGGAAGCGCTGAGCCACCACTACCCAGTCGAGATCCCGTCCGACCACTGGCAGTCCGGGTCCGTCCTGATCGGAGGATTGCACGGCCGTGCCGATGCTCTCCACCCGGCCTTCGAAGGCCACGGAACTCTCGGCCATCGTCCAGATGGTGGCCGGCGATCCGACCGCAATATGCGGCAACTCCGTTTCACGAAAGTCCGCGATGGCGTACCAGGCATCTGACTTGATCAGACTGAACAGCGGATGCGCGGCCACCGCGAAGGTCCCCTCCGCGATCTGTAACCCCACGACGCGACCGGAAAAAGGTGCACGCAGCGTGGTGAGCTCGAGGTTGCGGGCCGCGTTCGCCTCGGCAGCTTCCGCACCCTGCAGCTGGGCTTCGAGGCTGGCGGTATCGCCGACCGCTTCGCGCGCCTGGGCGGCGCTATTGAGGAGCGCGTTGAGCGATGCCTCAGCGGAGGCCTCGTTCGTGCGGGCCTCATCGAGTTGCTGCTGGGTGACGTACCCTGGCTCGACGAGGGGCTCGAGTCGCTTGAAGGTCGACTGCGCCAGTTGTAGCTGATCACGCGCTCGCTGAACCTGCTTCTCGGCGGCATTCGCCCCGGAGCCCTGCGATGTCACTTGGCGGCCGGTGAGGGCGATCTGTGCTTTGAGTGCGGCGACCTGTGCGCGCGCTTGCCGCAGCGCCAGCTCGTAAGGCACCGGATCGATGACTATGAGGGGCGCGCCTTTCTCCACCTGCTGATCGTTCGCGATGAGCACCTGGACGATGCGTCCGCTGATCTCCGGCGCCATGGCAGCGCTGAAGGCGAAGATGCGCGCATCGTGGGTGCGTGGGCGCCGATCGATGGCAAAGAGAACGAGCACACCGAGAATGACTGCGGCGAGGATCGAGGCCGCTGCGATCATCTTGCCGCGAAGTGTCTGCCGGCTGGTCATGGCGCGCGCTCTTATGCCAGCCAGATAAGCCACAGAGCAAACGTGGTGGCGCACGCGATCGAGAGCATCACCACGAATGGAGCAGGCAGCTCATCCAGAAGTCCCGTGACGCGAAACAGCATGCGCACGAGCAATGCCACCCCGAGACCGGCAAGCGCGCAGACCATCCACGAGGGGAAGTACGAGCCCAGAATATTGCGAGACGGCGCGCCGTTGCAGGCCGTGAGCGCACTAACGGCGACGACGAGAGCGATTCGCCAGCCCAACTCATTCGACACGCGGCAGGCGTCGCCATGGTTGTTCACACGGCTATCCATCAGGGTTTGGCCGTCTTTGAAACGGGGCGGAATTCTTGCGAGCACCGCGGCAGTGTCTTTGCAGCCTCGCATCAGCACTAGTCCCCCGATCGGGGGATCGCTGCCCATTTTCGGTGGGTCTCAGTCCTTGAGTAGCAAGTCGGGAGAGGCGCGGCTGACATCGCTGCATCCGGTCAGAGTCATGGCGACCCTGAGTTCCTCTCTCAGAATCTCCAACATGTCTCGTACCCCGGATTCGCCCGCCGCTCCTAGGGCGTATGCCCAAGCTCGCCCCACGAAGCACGCCTTCGCACCAAGCGCTAGCGCTTTCAGCACGTCCAAGCCTGAGCGAATGCCGCCATCCATAAAAACCGGAACTCTGCCTTGCACGGCATCAACAACTCTTGGCAACGCACGAATGGTCGACGTCACGCTGTCCAGCTGCCGGCCTCCGTGATTTGACACGACGATGCCGTCGATCTGTGTCTGTACAGCGCGCCTGGCATCTTCGGAATCAAGAATACCCTTTAAGATAATCTTGCCGGGAAAGATCGAGCGCACCCACTCAATGTCCTTCCAGGTGGTCGACGGATCGAAATTGTCGTGAACAAATTTTCCATACGGGACTCCCTTGGGCATTGCTGCTGCCACGGTACCGAACTTCAGCGGCCAGCCCTTGGTGACAATATCGAGAGCCCAGCGGGGATGGGTCGCGCCTTGAGCGACGAAACCCAGCATCCCCAGCAGCGTCGGGTCCTTCTCCATCCCATCGTGCACCTCGCTGTAACGTCGCCCGGGAGTCGCCAGGTCGACAGTAAACACCAGCACCTTCGAGCCCGCGGAAACAGATCGCTCGATGACGCTCTTAACGAAGCCGCGGTCTTTGAGCATGTAAAGCTGGAACCACGGGGCTACGCCAGTCTTTTGCGCGACCTCGTGGACGTCACAGACTCCCATGGTCGAGAGCGTAAATGGGACTCCAGCCGCTTTCGCCGCCTTGGCCGCTTTGACTTCGCCGCGGCTCGAGTACATTCCGGCCATGCCCACGGGTCCTAGAACAACCGGCAGTGACAGTTCCTGATCCCACAGTTGAATCGATAGGTTGAGACGTGATTCGTCCACCATCACACGTTGACGCAGAAGCGTGGCTTGCAGCTCCGCGATATTTGCGCGCAGGGTGTTTTCCTGAAAGGATCCACCGCTGATGTAGTCATAGAGGAATCGCGGAAGTGTGGCTTCGCATTGTTTCCGATAGTCTTCGATATTTGCGATGATCATGCTGATTCCCTGGGCGAAGTTGTCAAACGCAGAGCATTTGCGGGCCGCGCCTCGTCGCAGCGGTCCGAACTACCAACTGATCAAGGCTAACCGCAACAGGTCTTATCGCAGGACCCTCCAAGCGTGGCGGGGGAGAAGTCCAACTCATATGAGGGGACCTGCATCCCAGTGAGATGCGAGTGACAGTCTTCGCGCGAGCTGGAACTGCTAGTACCCCCCGCTCGGGGGATGAGGACGGCCTGGAATTGCGGCACGCAGGCGCCCACGTGGCTCCGCTCACCGGCTCGCCGTGTCGCGCGAAGACTCACGCGCCCGCGCAGGCTGCGGGCAACTGTTTCCGGAGGTCATGGAATAAATAAACAGCGCGAGTACGCATTCCCTGAAACGCGCGAACGAATGACGTCACCGACAACCCCTGAGCGCTTCGGGATCGCAGGCGGAGCGCCGCTACCAATTCTTGGCGGGCGAACCGGGAACTCGGCGGTGGGCGCGTGCCTCGTAGACAATACCGCCGCACGTACAACGGACGACAAGATGATTCCCCCGCCTGTGCAGCACATGAGGGCGAAGCGCGCCGGAGCGACGGTCACCGAAGTCAAAGGTAGTCACTCGCTTTACGTTTCGCAGCCGGCTGCGGTGGCGGCCTTCATCGAGAAGGCAGCCCAGTCGTTAGATTCTTCGAAGTGAAACATTCGGCGACCGCGCTGTGTGCGCGGTCGCCGGATGGGTCCGGCAATATGGACTCCAGTAACCTGATTGTTTTGCCTGCGACACGCCGCGAGCGCGGTGAGGCGAGGGGGCGCACAACTTGCGCCGCCGCCTATTGTTTCCTACGTTGGTCGATACTGAGCGGGCCGGGCCCATTTGCCAGCAACAACAAGAATCCGCCCGCGATCGAGACATTCTTGAGAAAGTTGATCAGCTGCTGTTGGTCGGCGAAGTTTCTGTGGAAGGTCAGTGCTGTGAGCAGCGAAAACCCCGCTAGCAGGAACGCGACGGTACGCGTTCTCCAACCAACGATGATCGCAAGTGCGCCTCCAAGCTCTGTCGCAATCACCAGCGGAAGGAGCGCGCCCGGCACGCCCGCTGAAGCCATGTAGGCAACTGTGGCACTGTAAGCGCCGAGCTTTCCGAGGCCGGACAGTAAGAACAGCACTGCCAGCAGAACGCGTCCGGCCACACCGCTGAACCGTTCGAGCGTCACTTGATCCCGGCGTCCGGCGGCGGTGATGGTCGTGTTGCTTTCCCCGCGACTTTGAGGTGCATTCATTGGCAGACTCCGCAAGTGGTCGTCCCGTCGATCTGTACCGGCGGAACACTCGAGTGGGGTGGTGTCCATGTTAGGAAAACGCGCTTCAATTGCTTATGCTCCTCGATGCTGGCAGCGGTTGATTGCATTGGTGTGCGGTGACTTGTGCCTTTCGGCCGACAGTGGGGTCGGCACTTCAGGGAGACTGCATTGCCGCTAGCGGTCGGCGGAGTTAAGTCTGATGAAGTTGTGTCCCATGAGCGCGACGCCCAACTGTCGCCATCTACCGCCTGCGGATAGATTGCCCAGGTCAATCGGGGCGAAGCCGAACGCAGTAGCGAGTTGAGCCACTTCTTCTTTAGCGGAGCCCACATTGCCAGAGACGAACAGTACGCGGTGGCCGCCCGCGGCTGCGGCAGGTTGAGCGAGGGTCGCGGCCGGCAAGGTATTGAAAGCCTTCACGAGGCGGGCGCCTTGAACCAGGCTTTCGACGAGCTCACTCGAGGTCTGTTCTCCCAGCGCCCGCGGGGTAAAGCTGGCAAGGTCTATGGCGTTGGTGCAATCAACCACAACGCGGCCGTTCCATGACGAGGCGGCGCCGACGACCGTGGCGACCGCGTCAAATGGAATCGCGAGAAATACCAAGTCGGATTGGAGGGCCTCAGGCACCGACACCGCATGGACGCAAGGGCCCATTTCGCGCGCCATGAATCGCAGCGCAGTGATGTCGGAGTTGCGCGTGATCTGTACTGGGATCTTGAAGCGGACAAACTGTGACGTCAGCGCCTTTCCCAGTGCGCCAACGCCTATGATTGAGTGCGTCATAGTGCCTGCCTTCTGAATGGATCGTCGACTGGCTCAGTCGCCGGTGACTGACCCGCGGCGGGCACGACGCCACATATAGGGTGTGGCGCCCACAATGCGATGGAAGGAACGCGTGAAGTGCGGCTGGTCGCACATGCCGCAGCGGATGGCAATCGAACTGAGCGGCTCGGACGTCGTGAGCATGAGTGCCTGAGCGACCTCGATGCGTCGGCGCAGGACATATTCGCGAGGTGATGCACCAAACGTGCATTTGAACGCTCGGCAAAAGTGACTGGCGCTAAGCCCAATGAGACGCGCGAGTTCTTTGACCGGAATTCTTCTGGATAAATTGGCTTCCACGTGCGCTGTCAGCTTGCGCGATTGCCATGCGGCTAGACCGCCGCGTGTGACGAGATGTTCAAGTGTGGGGAAGATGTGGGCCTCGCCCGGATCGAGGCTCGGCATGTTCCTCAGGAGCAAGATCGCATGTGCGATATGAGCGCTAGTAGCCTCACGATCGCCACTCCGCGCTTTGCGCGCTGCTTCGACGAACTGCGCGGCGACGAGCGCCAGGCCGTGTGTTAACGCTTCCGGCATCGATGTGTCCATGGAGATGAGCACCGGAGCAGTCGCCTCACTTATCTCGGGGTCGGGGACCGTGTGTTGAATGTTTCTCAGATTCCGCCTCCGTCACTCTCAATCCAGGTTCGGATGTATTGCGGGCAATTGCGAAGCTCTATGCCCTTGTCAGCGCAGGTCCGCAGAAAGACGACCGCGTCGCGATCGACGAGCAGGAGGTCCCGAAGCTCGAGTGTGACCGCACGCGCGGAGGATTCCCGGGCGAGCAGGGCGGACAGCTCGCACAAGGTATCGCTCGCCAGTCGGCCGCTGAGGGCGAAGATGACGTCGCCGTTGGCCGTACGCTGAATCTTCAGCATGGGACCGGTGAAGCAATTTCCGGTCCACTTACAAGCTATTGATTTTACAGGTCCAAAGGCCTTAATTAGCTGGCGATAGTTCGCCAATGGCGAAAATCTGGACAATCAGCTGCTAGCGATTCCTCGTCGCTCGCGTACGAAAGCGCGTCTTGTTGATGCGCAGCGCACGGATGCGGGACTCGAGGGTGGAGCGGGGAATCCGAAGCCGGTCGGCTGCGCCGCCGGGGCCGAAGACGCGTCCCGCGCTTGCGCGCAGCGCGTCCTCGATGATGGTTTTCTCGTAAGCGGAGCGCTTGCTGGCGAGTGCACCCGGACCCTTGATCGTGGCTCCGACAGAGAGCCAGCTCTCATCTACAGTGAACTCTTCTGTATCGCAGACAATGACCGATCGCTCAATCACATTCTGCAGCTCGCGCACATTTCCAGGCCACGGATACGACACCAGTCGATCGAGAGTGCTTTTGTTCACACGGCGGAACGTCTTGTGCGCCTTCCGTGCGTAGCGATGAATGAAGTACTCCACGAGTAATGGAATATCGTGCCTGCGGTCTTTGAGGGAAGGAACCTCTAGCGGGAATACATTCAACCGGTAAAACAGGTCTTGACGGAAGCTGCCGTCGGCGACGGCTTCGAGCAGGTCACGGTTCGTGGCAGCTATGACACGAACATCCACGTGGATGGTCTCGTTGCCCCCGACGTGCTCTAGTTCGCGCTCTTGCAGGACGCGCAGTAGCGCAGCCTGCGTATCGGCTGACAACTCGGCCACTTCATCAAGAAATATGGTGCCACCGTTGGCCAGTTCGAAGCGGCCCAAGCGCCGTTGAACGGCCCCTGTGAAAGCTCCTTTTTCGTGTCCGAACAGCTCCGAAGCGATCAAATCCCGCGGAATCGCGGCGCAGTTCACCGCGACGAACGCCTTTGAGGCGCGGCGCGAGCGCCGGTGGATGGCGCGCGCGATGAGTTCCTTGCCGGTGCCGGTCTCGCCGCTGATTAGAACCGTTGAGTCACTGCTGGCAACCTTGGACACGCGGGAGAGCAGCGCAGCCAGGGCGGGCGACGTACCAACAATTTCCTCGAACATTGAGGTCTTGTCGATTTCCTCGCGCAGCGCCACGTTTTCTTCCTGCAGGCGTTCTTCTGCCTTCTTACGCTCCTCGATATCCGTACATGCCACGTACCATCGCGACGGCTGCTCATGGTCGACACACATCGGGTTAAAACGTGCCAAAAACCAGCGGTAAGATCCGTCGTGCTTGCGAATGCGCACCTCGAGCTCGTACGCGGAGTGGCTCGATGCGGCTCGGTCAGCGGCTGCGTTTAAGCGCTCGAGGTCATCCGGGTGCAACTCGGTCCCCATGACCTGCCGCTGCCATTCCTCGAGCGTCGTGCCGATGTAGGCGAGCGTAACGCTGTTGGCGTAAAGTCGCTCTCGATTGGGGCCGAATACGGCCACCATCTGCGGCGCCAAGTCAAGAATCTGTCGCAGCTCCTTCTGCTGATCCTTGAGCTGATCTTCTGCCTTCTTACGCTCCTGGATGTTCGTAAGGACGATGTACCACCTAATGATGTGGCCCTGCGCGTCGCGCACTGGCTGACCGTGCGCGCGAAACCATTGGTACGTCCCATCAAAGCGGCGCAGACGCTTTTCGTGTATGTAGGGGTTACCGGTTCGCAAGCACTCTGCTAATGCGGCCGTCACGCGCGGACGGTCATCGGGATGCATGGTATCGGCGTCGGCGTGTCGCCAGGTTTTCAGTTCCTCGAGATCTCTGCCGAAATAGTCCAGGACCTGCTGATTGACGAATTCGAGTTCTCCCTCAGGGGTCATCGTGCTGATCTGAGCGGCAATGCCGTCAATGAGCAAACGGGACTGCAGTTCGTTGCGACGCAGAGCGAGAGTCAACTCTTCGTGCTCGGTGACGTCTATCCCGGTGCCGACGAACCCGTGCCCATGGGTCGCCGGTCTCCCCACCCAGCGCAGATAACGCGTCGATCCATCGGGAAGCATGATCCGCTTCGTGAAGTCGAGCTGGCTGCCGCCCTCAGACATTTTTCGGATCTCTTGCGCGGCAAACTCCCGATCCTCCGGATGCACCAGTGCGAGGAATTCCATCGTGCTCGGAGGCCTGCGGTTTGCGTCCAGGCCGTGGATCGCGAAAAGCTCGGCGCTCCAGTGCTCGAAGCCGTTGGAGTCGAACGCCCAACTGCCGGAATGGGCGAGACGCTGCCCCTCAGCGAGATAGAACTCGGCCCGCTTGCGCTCTTCGATATCAATGTTAATTCCAATCCAGCAAAGCAATTGGCCGTCATTGGCATAGAGGGGTTCGGCGCTGCTCAGGAACCACCGATAGGTCCCTTGTGCATTGCGTACGCGGAAATTCAGCTGACCGGCAGAGCCTGTTTTGAGGCAGTGCGACCAGATTCTGCGGGTTTCTTCATGATCTTCCGGGTGGAGCCACGCAAGATGGGAGTCCCACGCCGCACCGATGTCGACCCCGAGTCGAAGCGGATGGTCCGCGGGCAGCCCTCCATAAGCGGCCGCTCGCTCGTTTACAAACATCAACCCGCCGTTGGGGGCGGCATACCAGGTGTGCGCAGGGATCACGTCTAGAGTCGCGCGCAGACGCACCGCCAGATCGTCGCTTAATGCAGCGGCCGGCGGTTGCCCGGGGGGATGCGCCGTTGCGACCGGCTCGGAGCGGGAGCGGAGTTTCTTAGCGGGAGAGGGCGGTTCCTGGAGCATGGAGTCGGGATCAATATCTTGCGGATACGAACATCGATTCTAGTCCCACCGTCCGTCAGATTTCACGTGGCCGCCAATACTCGGCTGGAGCTTCGGAAAGGCTGACGCGTCAGTGCTTTGCAGAGGCGTGTCTCGGTGGCTTGAGCGTCCTCGGGCCTTCGAGTCTGGCACAGCATGGCGCGGAGGGGCGCGGCCCGACAGCCGGCGACCCCTGGGATGACCTCTACGCTCCCCGAACAGTCACGTGCCGGGGCGGACCACGTCCGACCTCGCGCATCGTTGGCACAACTCACATCAAGAAAGCGCAAGCAACGCTGAGCGACTAGCCGATACATTTGCGGCAACTAGCCCACTTTCAGCGAAGTCGCCCCCAGCGGGGATGAGTAACCACGCCGGATGCGACTCGGAACCAAGGCAAGTTGGAGAGGTTGATCGTGGCACGCACTGTTGTTGAATCTCCCGCGATCAACCTGTCGATCGGGCGCATACTGATCGGACTGGTACCGTTCCTGGCCTCGGCCGCAGTTCTCGCTGCTTCCCAGCACATCTCAGGCGATAGCGGCGCTGGCGACTGGTTGTACGTCGACCACGATCTCACAGGAAGCCGGTACTCTCCGCTGAAGCAGATCACCACGGAGAATGTGTCGCGGCTTGCGAAGGTCTGCGCTTACACGTTCCCCGAGAAGGAACCCTCTCAAACCGCCCCCATCGTCTCTGCGGGCAGGATGTACCTGACAACGGCACGCTATACCGTCGCCATCGATGCCGCGGATTGCCACCTCATCTGGTCAAGTACCTGGACGCCGCACGGGAATCCAGCCTTGAATACTCACCGCGGTGCTGCACTCGCTGACGGCAAGGTGATTCGCGGAACCAACGACGGCTATCTGCTGGCGCTCGACGCAAAGGACGGGCATACGCTTTGGACCAAGCAGATCGCCGAACCCAAAGACGGCTATTTCATCAGCATGCCACCGCTGGTCCATGACGGCCTGATCTACATCGGCCCGGCGGGCGCCGAGACAGCAGCGAAGGGGTGGGTGGGCGCATTCCGGCTCGCCGACGGAGCGGAGGTGTGGCGTTTCAATATCGTACCTGCTGACGGTCAGGCCGGTGCCGATACTTGGGGCTCCAATCCGGACGCCCGAAAACATGGTGGCGGTAACCTGTGGACGCCGATGTCCTTCGATGTCGCGAGGAAACTGCTCTATGTCCCGGGCGGTAACCCGGCGCCCGATATCTACGACAACGATCGCCCGGGCACAGACCTGTATACGAACTCGCTCATCGCATTGGAGGCGAAAACCGGCCGACTGGTCTGGTACCGGCAGTTCATACCGCATGACGTTCACGACTGGGATGTTTCGCACGTTGCGCCGATGTTCAGGACGAAAATCAACGGAGCACCGCGCGATGTCATCGTCAGCACAGGCAAGGATGGGGTTCTCCGGCTGCTGGACCGTGATTCCAAAGCCCTCATCTACAGTGTGCCATTTACCAGCCGGGTGAACGTCGAAGTCCCCATCACGACGACTCCGGTGCGCGTTTGCCCGGGCACCCTCGGGGGACAGGAATGGAACGGATCCGCTTATTACACGCTACAGAATCTGCTGATCGTTCCGGCCACCGACTGGTGTGCGGCCTTCAGCAAGGACACGACCGCGCCGGATGCGGAGAAAGAACATACCCACGCCTGGTACTTCGGCGGCCAGACAAAGTTTGATCCCTGGGCCGACGCACGCGGGCGTCTCACGGCATTCGAGGCCGACACGGGTCAAGAGCGATGGCGCTATGAGGCGGCAAAGCCCATCACTGCCGGGGTCACAGCGACTGCAGGTGGCGTGATTTTCACCGGAGAAATGAGCGGCGATTTGCTGGCACTGAACGCCGGCTCTGGAGCAGTGTTGTTACGGCGTGAGCTCGGCGGCCCGGCCGCGGGTGGCGTTGTGACTTACAGCGCTCGCGGTATCCAGAACGTTGCAATCATCTCCGGCTACGCCGGGGTGTACAACCTGGTCGCCCCTGAGATCGGCGGCGGCAACACCACAGTGACGGTTTTCCGCCTCCCCAGAAACTGACATGGAGAGACTCATAGGCTTCCGTCTCCCTGACGGCGGCCGCAGCTTCCGCGCTTGAACAGAAACTGCCGAATCGAATAGGACTCGGCCGTAAAAGCCTCGCCGATTTTTCAGACGTCATCTGGATCTCCCGCAGCGGAAAGCGTGAGTTGCCGATCCAAGTGCCCGCCAGCGTGGCAATCGGGAAGCATCTCGCGGTCAGGTCAGCCAGTCCGAGTGACGCTATCGGTGATCAGCGGGGAAACCGAAGCTCAGACTGGAGAAGACTGTCTCGAAGTCCGTTTCCTCCGAGCGCGGTAACGCCTTCGACGACACCGCGCAACGCGATCAATCGGAACGCCCAAGTTCTCGCTGCAGAGCTTCTTCTCGTGCATCCTCAACCGCCAGCAAGACACCATCGGCGTCGGCAACCGTCTCGTCGCGCGCAAAGCTTCCGGTGAGGGCGCTGTCTGCGGTCAGCTCCCCTCGCTCGAACAGCGCCCACATCTCGCGCGCAAACTCGGTCTGCAGCAGCTCCGGCGCGAAGCGACCGAGCGTGCCGCGAATGTTGTTTACATCACGCTCGAGCATCGCAAGCGCACCGTTGTTACCCGCCGCGTTCACGGCTTGCGGCAGATCGATGATGACGGGGCCCTCGGTCCCGACCAGCACGTTGAACTCGGACAGATCGCCGTGGATGAGTCCAATGCTCAACATGCGCACGACCTGCTGGATGAGGAAGCGGTGATACGCGCGCGCAGTCTGCGGCGACAGATCGAGCTCGCCCAGGCGCGGGGCAGGATGCCCGACAGCATCGGTGACCAGCTCCATGATCAGCGTATCGTTGAAGTAACCGTAAGGCTTCGGTACGCGTACGCCGACGGCGACTAGTCTATAGAGCGCATCCACTTCGGCGTTCTTCCACTGGGCTTCCTGCTCCTTGCGCCCGAAACGCGTACTCTTGCCGATGGCGCGCGCTTGGCGACTGCCGCGCACCTTGCGGCCTTCCTGGTAGCGCGCTCGATTCTGAAAGCTCCGCTGCCGCATGTCTCGATAGACCTTCGCGCACCGCGTCTGCGTCCCTGAGCGCACCAGATACACCGTCGCTTCTTTGCCGCTCTTCAGCGGTCGGATCACTTCATCGATCACGCCATCGTCGATGAGGGGTTGCAAGGCGGTCGGTGTTTTCATGGATCCTGAGGTCTTCGGCTGCTGTTCATCAGGCGCTCGGTCTGACAAGCGACCATCGCGCAGCGCCAGGTTTAAAGAGTGGGGGGGGAATCCAGTACGGACGAGCGCCTGCGCATGCCTCTTTGGCAATGCGGGAAGCAGCTTCGGAGGGAGAACGAACCCTAACATATTGTTCCTGTTGGTGCGCGGGAGACGGCGCGCAGCTCCCCGGTTCATCCAATGGATTCAATATGTTGTGGATTCGGTTCCGCGCGTAAGTGCCGTGGGAGTTCGACACATATTGGCCCCGGTGTAATGCGAGAGCGAGCGAAGAGGATATGAGGAGACCTGATGATTTGCAGCAAGCCTGATGCGGATACAGAAGTCGCGCTGACCGTCGTGGTTGCGTCTGTCCCGGCGAATGGGCAAACACGCGCCTGCTCTTTGCTCACTATCTTTCGTTGTCGATTTCAGCAGATCTCAGATGCAACTGAGACAGCATACGAGTGCTCTTCAGGACTCTCGGACGGACGGTAGCGGTGGCCATGGAGGCTCGGTGTGCTGGTCCGAGCCCGCGAGAGCCATCTGAAAGCGCAAGTGACTCAGGCTCAATACTAAAGTGCAATAGATATGTTTCGGTGCGTCGACTTTGATCAGAGTTGCGTATTGGGTATTCCGGGCACGGTGGCCCCAGGAGTTCGACGTGAATACTACCCAGGCTGGCAGCGCCACAGGAAACGATCCCAAAGCGCAGACAGTCGGCATGAAGCTCGAGGTCATCACGCTCCCGGTTTCGGATGCTGACCGCGCCAAGCGCTTTTACGGCGGCTTGGGTTGGAGGCTCGACGCCGACATTTCTCGGGAGAACGCCGTTCGCATCGTGCAATTCACGCCCCGCGACTCCTCGTGCTCGATTCAATTTGGGACGGGGCTTACGTCAGCTCAGCCTGGTTCCGCGCAGCGAGTCTATCTCGTCGTTGCCGACATCGAGGCGGCGCGTGCGGAACTCATCTCTCATGGCGTTGATGTCGGCGAAGTGTTCCACCTCGGCGGCCCGCGGGGCCGTCAAAGCGGTCCGGATCCCGCGCACGCCAGCTACGCTTCCTTCGCCTCGTTCAGCGATCCCGATGGCAACGGCTGGCTGCTGCAGGAGGTTACGGTGCGATTGCCGGGTCGAGTGGAGGTGGACGAGACGACGTTTAAATCCTCGAGTGAGCTCGCGGCAGCGCTGCGACGTGCGGAGGCAGCGCACGGCCAGCACGAGAAACGAACTGGCCGGCGAGATGACAACTGGCCGGACTGGTACGCCGACTATATCGTCCGGGAGCAAGCCGGCGAGAAGTTGCCACTGTGAGGGTGGACTTCGTTTCGTGAGCATTCGCTTTCCTTCCCATGCCTTTTGAACGGTGCACTCGCCCGGAGCTGGGACCTCTCAGTTGCAATGCGAAGCCACGTCAATCAAGCCGATGTTGCTCGTCTCGTGGGACTTGAATTCTTGTTCGCAGTAACCGGGCGATTGCACCATCACGACTTCGGAGCGAAGCCCGTGATCGCCCGCACGAGTTCGCGCGCGGTGCCCGGCTCAAAAGCTGAGTGTCCCGCATCGTCGACTATACGCAGTTCCACCTTAGGCCACGCGCAGTGAAGGTCCCACGCGCCCCGCATGGGACAGATGACATCGTAACGACCTTGAACAATGATCGCAGGAATGCGTCTGATGGCCTCGATCTCGTCCAGTAGTTGCCCCTCTCGAAGGAAGCAACCATGAACGAAGTAGTGACACTCGATGCGCGCTAGCATGGTGGCAAAGCGGTCTCGCCCCGCCGAGGCAATTTCTGCCCGGCTCGCGAGCAAATGGCTCGTCGCGCCCTCCCAGATTGACCATGCGCGTGCCGCGCGCTGGGCGGTCCTGCTGTTAGCACGGGTCAGTCGGCGATGGTACGCGCGCACCATGTTGCGCCGTTCCGCCGGCGGAATGGGCGCCACATACGCTGCCCATCGATCCGGGAAGAGCGCAGCGGTGCCGCTTGGGTCTTGGTAGAAGTATGCAATGTCCGACTTGCGCCCAAGAAAGATCCCTCTCAGGACCAGTTCGGTTACGCGGCGCGGGTGCTTCTGTGCGTAGGCAAGCGCCAACGTAGACCCCCAAGATCCCCCGGCCACCAGCCAGCGCTCAATCTGAAGCCGCTCGCGCAGCGCTTCCATATCTGCAATCAGATGCCATGTGGTGTTGTGGACCAAGCTGCCGCGCGGCGTGCTGCGTCCGGAACCGCGCTGGTCGAAAAGAACGATGCGATATTTCTTGGGATCAAAGAGGCGGCGCATCCTGGGCTCGGTACCCGCACCGGGTCCACCGTGGAGGTAGACGGCGGGCTTTCCCGTCGGGTTACCGCTTTCCTCGAAATAGATGCGATGGCCAGCGTCTACGTGAAGATAACCGGTCCGGTATGGCTTAATCGGCGAGTACAATACTTCCGTAAGGCCCATTTCTGCTCCTGGCGGTCGCGGTCAGGCCCAAACACGAGCCTTTCCTTGCCACGACTAGGGAACGAGCGAAGCGCGCGTCCCCGAATATCTTCCAACGTGACAATCCGGCGCAATCGCGAGTGTGCCTTGTCAAAGTCTGCCTGTCAGCCGCGGCGATTCCTCGCGATCGTCATGCGACCGTGGCACTGAACGCCGGTGATGGCCGCAGGCTGCCAAAGCGCTTGGCGGGTGAGGTTGGAGCGATCATCAGCGCGGTGGCCGTCTGCGAAAGCCTACGGACTCCCGGACTCAAACCGCGCGTGAGTTCGCCTGCGACACGGAGCAGCCGGGCCGCCTACATTCGCTGCCGCTTTGCCAGGCGGAGGGATCTCGGCGAAAGGCATGGGATGACGACGGGGCCGTTACCATTTCGCGAGCGTAATGGCTGCGGAGGAAGGGACGGCGTTTCCACGTCACTGCGAATTCGCTGCGCCGACTATTCCAGTTAGCATCAGCATCGAGCGTGAAGAGCCGCCCAGGGATCTCAGGCGTAGACTGTCGGTCCGTCATCGAAGTGCGTTGTGATGCAGAAGTCACTGAGCGGAAACGTCGCTATTGTGGGTGGATCTCTCGCGGGCCTCGCTGCCGGGATCGGCCTGGCTCGATATGGAATTCAGGTTGTCGTCTATGAGCAGACCACAGGAGAGGAACGCGGCGGAACCGGGCTGGGCGTGGATCTCGAGCTGATTAGCGAGACGACAGGAGTCGATGCGCGATCGGACCGTCTCACGCAGGCACTTCCCGTAGTCAATGAAGGCTATCGCGATACGTCGACCTGGTTGGCGATCTTTCGATGGCTGCGAGCGGTGGCGACTCAGACTGACCGACTGCTGGTGCGGGAGGCGTCACGAGTCGACGCGGTAGGGTCGGACGCACACCAGGGGTTTCTTTTGGGGCCTGCAGTAGATGCGCGTGCCGACGTGGTGATCGGGGCCGACGGCTACCGTAGCGTCGTTCGCAGAGCGGTATGGCCTGAACGTCCCTATGCGCCGTACGGCGGCTTCCTCATCTGGCGCGCGCTGGTTCAAGAAGACTGGTTACCGACCTCACTCGTGGGGCAAGTCTCTTTAGGTGGTGGCAGGACCTCCCATCCGGAGACTGCGAGGCTCGTCCTTTATCGGGTGCCGGGCGCAGAGGGGGAGACAGCCCCCGGGCGGCGATCTGTCACGGTCGCTTGGTATGACGCGAGTCGCACAGATTGGCTGCGCGAGCGCGGCTACCTTGTCGGCAATGAAGTTACCGGGAGTGTCCCGGAAGATGCGCTCGATGAGCAGCTCCGTCAGGAATTACTTGCGATTGTGGCGAGACGCTGGCGCGGTCCAGCGAGGGAAATTGTCACAGCAGCTATCGAGCGTGGTGCCCTCTTCGGTACACCACTTGCCGAATATCTCCCGGAACGACTGGTCGGGGGCAGAGTCGGTATCGTTGGCGATGCGGCGCACGTAGCGTCTCCGATGGTCGGCGCGGGCCTCTCCTCGGGGCTGGAAGATGGTGCTGCGTTTCGTAGGGCCGTTGTTCGAACGGGGGGCACGACCGGGGAATCGGGAATCCGTGCGCTGCAGTTGTACGAAGAAATACGATTGCAGCCGAATCGTGAAAGAGTGCTGGAGAGCCTCGCAGCCACCAACGGTCTTCTCCGCTCACTCAGGTAATGCGACGGTGCTCGCCCCTGCGCGGCAGATTAATGTCCGGGTTGTTGACCCTCTGTCCGCCTCAAACGCCAAGCCGGCTCGTCGCCGGCGCGCAGCAGGCGCCTGAACGCGACGTAAGTGGCCTGCAGCGGCTTGGAGTCCGACGGCAGCGAATCGATCCCCGTAAGTTTTTGCAAGTACGGGTCAGCACTACGTTGCTAGTTCGAGTGCGTCTGATTCGTCAGTCGCCCTCGCATGGACCTGGCGCAACAGAGTTATTTCCGAAGGGACTCCGAATCTATTGGGCGGTCCCCAATAACCGGTTCCGCGACTGATATAGACCCAGAGATTGTTCAGACGATGCAATCCTGCCGTAAAGGGTTGCTGGAATCGTACGAATAGGTTCCACGGCCAGAACTGGCCCCCGTGCGTGTGGCCGGAAAGCTGGAGATCGAAGCCTGCTCGAGCAGCCGCAGCAGCAGAGCGCGGTTGGTGGGCCAGTAGTATTTTCGCCCCGGCATTAGATGGCGCGCCCGCCAGGGCGGCAGTCGGATCACTCTGTTGTCCCGCATCAAAGTACTGTGAACTGAAGTCGGTGACACCAGCGATCACTAGTGGCACACCGCGATGCCGCAGGACGACATGCTCATTCTGCAGAACTCGTAGCCCTAGCCGCTTAAGCTCGGCGATCCACGCGGGCGCTCCAGAGTAATACTCATGATTCCCCGTCACAAAGAACGTGCCGTAGCGCGCCTTCAATCGGGCGAGGGGGGCGGTGTGCGGCGCGAGATCGCGCACGGTACCGTCAACGAGATCGCCGGTCACTGCGATGAGGTCCGCATCGAGGGCGTTTACTGCATTGACGATTGCATCGACGTAGCCACGCTTGATCGTTGTACCAACATGAATGTCACTGATCTGCGCAATCGTGAATCCGTTCAAGACGGCGGGCAGATTGCGCAGTGGAATTGCAACGTCCTTGACGCGGGCGCGACGCCGGGCATCCGCATAGCCGACGACGGTGGCGAATGCCGTGAGGCCTACGACGAGCATCGCCGAGGCTCTTTCAAGCCACTGAAAGTGTTCAGTGGATAACGGCAACCAGGCCGCTAGCAGAATGACATCGCGCAACAGGGTCAGCACCAGCAAAGAGGAGAGGAACCCTGCGGTCAAGAGTGCCGCGGCAGCTGTGTGATTCGACCGGCTCCTGTGCCGAGCGGAACGACCTCTGAGACCCAGCAGTAGCAGACCACACGAAAGTATCAGGAAGACGGCGCCCGCCGTTCGGACCTGCGGGCTCATCGGCAAGTCAGGCAGAATTCTCCAGCCGATATACGCGTGAAGAAATCCCAAGATCAATGGAGGCAAGAACCAGGAGCGACGGAGTAACATTCGGTAGGAATCCGACGAGCAGCTGCAGAGGACAGTGCCAATATGGGACTGAAATCCATGGCTTCAACCACGCGCTATTGGAGTCGCAGCCCGCCGTTCGGCCCTAGATACGCTGGTTACGTTCTGGGAGCTGGCCGCCGATTCCTGTATCGAGCCTTGCACCACACACCGTCACAAAGTCGCGCCAAGTGGCAGGTCACTCGCAGAGCCCGTTCTATGGGCTACGGGAGTACTCTCTCGATCGCTGTGCTACGCGGCATGCAGCGCACCGGCGGCCTGTAGCGCGCGCTGAATCGACTTTTCGCGTTGCTGCGGGCCGAGAAGTAAGCCTTCGGCGATGATGAACTCGGGATCCCTGACGCCGATAAAGCCGAGGATGCCCCGCAGATAGGTTTCCAGGTGCTCGAGCGCAGCCGCCGGTGCGCCCGGACCATAGAGGCCACCCCGGGAAATCGCGATGATGACCCGCTTGCTCCCGGCCAATCCTTCAGGCCCTGAAGTCCCATAACGGAAGGTTTTGCCGGCGACGACGATGCGGTCAATCCACGCCTTTAGCTGGCTGGGGATGGTGAAGTTGTACATCGGGGCGCCGATCACGACGACATCGGCGGCGAGGAACTCATCCAGCACAGCTTGGCCAGTGGCAACGTCCCGTCGCAAGTCGGCGGATTCGGGGCTCGCTCCTTGAGCGGCGGCCAGATGCGCGCCCGAGAGGTGCCAAAGCGGGTTCGCGGCCAGGTCACGATAGGTAATCTGAAGGTCGGGCGTCGCGCGGCGCAGCCGCTCGACCACCGCACTGGAGAGCTGCCGGCTGGCAGAGCTCGCACCCAGAATGCTCGCGTCAACGTGCAGCAGTTTCATGGTATTCGTCCTTTCCTTGGTATCAAACAGGAACTGGCACTATGGTGGAGACTGCGGCAAAATCACGCAAGAAGGCACAATCTTGATACTGGAGAACATCGAAGTGACCGTTCCTGATCACCGCTCGAGCGACTGCCGCGCCGTCAGCGGGGTGCTGGCGCGCGTCGGCGACAAATGGAGCGTGCTCATCATTGTGCTGTTGGGTGATGGCCCGCACCGATTCAGCGAGATCAAGCGAATGGTCGGCGGCATCTCGCAACGGATGCTGACGCTCACGTTGCGTGGGCTTGAGCGCGACGGTCTTTTAACTCGAACCGTCTTCCCAACGATTCCGCCACGCGTGGATTACGAGCTGACCAAACTGGGCCGCACCTTGCGCGCGGCCGTCGAACCCCTTGGCGCTTGGGCGCAGACCCACGTGGTCGACATTCACAAGGCGCGCGAACGGTTCGACAAGAAGAAGGGCTGATCATGAATGTTCCGCTCGCAATCGTTGGTGCCGGACTAGGCGGCCTGTCACTAGCCAGAGTCCTGCACATTCACGGGATTGCAGCGACGATCTACGAGGCAGAAGCCTCGCCGAACGCGCGCATGCAAGGAGGCTTGCTGGATATCCATGAACACAACGGGCAGATCGCCCTGAAGGCAGCGGACCTCTTCGATAGGTTCCTTCTGATAATCCGTCCGGCTGAAGATGCGAAGCGGGTTGTCAACAAGGACGGTCATCTCCTGCTGGATCGGCCGGGCAGCGACAAGAACGGCACCCGACCCGAAGTAGACCGTGGGGACCTTCGGCGGATGCTGATCGATGCACTTCCTGCCGATACGATTCGCTGGGGTTACAAGCTCAGTACAGCTACGCCGGTCGGTGGTGGACGGCACCAGCTGATTTTCGCCAACGGTTCAATCGTGACGACTGACCTCTTGGTCGGTGCGGACGGAGCTTGGTCGAAGGTTCGCCCACTTCTCACCGACGTGAAGCCAGCCTACGTCGGCACTTCATTCATCGAGACATTTCTTTTTGACGGCGACGCCCGCCATAAGGCTAGTGCGCAAGCCATCGGTTCGGGCACGCTGATGGCGGTTGCTCCGGGCAAAGGCATCCTGGCGCATCGCTACGCCAATGGAGATCTCCACACATACGTGGCTCTGAACAAGCCAGAGAACTGGTTTGGCAGCATCGACTCCTCCGATTCCCGGGCTACCCTGGCTCGAATCGCGGAGGAGTTCGAAGGGTGGGCTCCGGCGCTGAGAGCGCTCATCACCGACGGCGAGACGGATCCCGAGCTGCGCCCGATCTATGCGCTTCCGATCGGACACAGATGGAATCGCGAGCCGGGAGTGACGTTAGTCGGTGATGCCGCGCACCTGATGTCGCCCTTCGCGGGTGAAGGAGCTAACCTCGCGATGTTCGACGGCGCGCAACTCGGGCTGACCATTGCTGCGAACCGCAGTGAGGGCGAAGCCGCACTCGCGGCTTATGAAGATAAACTTTTTCCCCGCACTGCAGTCGTTGCCGCCGAGACAGATCGCAACCACAAGTTGTTTTTTGGTGATAAAGCTCCTCAGAGCTTGGTTGATCTATTCATCCAATACTCACGCGATTGACCGCCCGCGCTTTGCTGAAGCGGTTTCTGGTGAAGTGGCGCGCGCATAATTGCGCAGCCCAACGGCGCGCGAAGTCCTTCCGGCATAGCCCAGCTCGCGCCGTGCGGCAGCATCATTGACGCTGAACTCCCGACCGATCATTCGCATCATCGAACGAGACACCGGTGGGTCGCCCGCTTTGCGCGTGATGGCCCAAACAGCGTCCATCAAACGACCTAGAGTCAAGGCGAGCCAGAAGGGGAGCGAAGGCAATTTCTCGATGGACAGGCCCTGAACGCCTGCGAGCGAGGCAACGAATTCGCGGAAGGTCTGCTTTTCCGGATCGGTGATGAAGTAGGCGCGGCCACCCTCACCGCGTTCCAATGCACATTGAATGGCTTCGATGACATTGTCCACATGGCAGGTGGCAAACGCATAGTCGCCTCGGTCGACGAATGCGAACTGTCCGGAGTTGATTGCCTGTGGCAGCCCACGACTGAATGGGTCGCCTGGCCCCCAAAGTGCCGGAGGTCGAAGTGCGAGGGTGCGGAAACTAAGCTTATCGGCAGCCAACACAATGCGCTCGGCCCGCGCCTTGCTGGCGAGGTAGGCGGAAAAGTGGTTCGGGAACGTCGCGGCACTCTCGTCCGCATTACGGACCGGCGTGCCTGCATCGTCCATGACGATTCCCGCCGCGCTGATGTGGATGAAGGTCGTCGCCCCGGCCTTCTCGGCCGACGCCAGCAGCTTGGCAGTGCCCTCGACATTGGTTTTGAACAACGGCTCACGGGGGCCAGAGAACCGGAACAGTGCCGCGGCGTGCACGACGGCGTCCACCGGCGGCAACGCTAGTGGCACCTCGCTTTCCAGATCCCCCTCGACGGGGAATGCGCCCGACGCTCGAAGTTGCGCCTGGGAAGAGGCCGAGCGCGCGAGGGCAAACACTTGATGGCCATTCTCCACTAGTTTCCGGATCAGGCGGCCGCCGAGAAGACCCGTACCACCGGTGACCAGAATCCTCATGACGATCGGCCGTTAGATTCAGCGGTGAGGATGGCTTGCATGGCGTTCTCGCGGATGTGTTTTAGGACGACAGCAGTAGGTAATGCCGTCTTGCGTAGTTGTGCCGTCACGTAGAGCAGAGAAGCGGCGTTGGCAGAGGCCCATACGACATCCGCCGCGGCCGTTACGGCCAGCGCGAGCCGTCCATCGGCGGCGATGGCCGCAAGGCGTTCGATTAAGAGCGCGAAAGCTTGTTCTGCGGCGGGTATCTGCGCGCCATTGAGGAGTCGACTCATCATTGCCGCATAGAGTCGGGGCCGCGCCGCTGCGAAGCGTACGTAGTCGTGCCATCCCTCGCGCAGGGCCGTTACCGGGTTGCGGGATTGCACCGCTGCCTTCTTGCTTTCCAGGAACTGCGAGAAAGCTTCTGTCATGGCCGCGCTTAACAGACCGTCGGCACTACCGTAGTGATGGTAGAGCGTGGGCGCGGTGACGTTCGCCAGCGCGCATACGGCGCGCGTCGAAAACTGAGCCTCTCCTTCGTCCTCAAGAACCTTCAGAGCGGCGCTGAGCAAGGTTGCGCGTGTATTCATTGCTCGCAGTATAGCGCCGCTACATGCAATTGTATAGCGCCGATATAGAAGGTCTTGGGCGCTGCGCCATCGCAGG
>Ga0210385_10000653_pt1 | contig 23343 bp, 11 predicted proteins | sample IncBWH26OmetaG_FD_160107 | JGI IMG/M metagenome (GOLD analysis project Ga0210385, IMG submission 160107) | Forest soil microbial communities from Barre Woods Harvard Forest LTER site, Petersham, Massachusetts, United States - Inc-BW-H-26-O ...
GATCGTCAAAGCTGTGTTCTTCTTTCACCCTGCCGTCTGGTGGATTGAAAACCGCCTGACGCTCGAGCGTGAGATGGCCTGCGATGACATCGTTTTGGCGCAGACTGCGAGTCCCAAAGCTTACGCATCTTCCTTGATCTCGTTCGCAGAGAAGTTGCGAAATGCCCGAGGGCTGGCTCTGGCGCAAGCTCTGGTGAGCCGAGTGTGCGAGATGTCGCTGCGCGTGGCGCACATCCTGGATGCGCGAGCGCCAAACCGCAACGGCTTTTGGACTCCGGTTCTGGGTGTGTGTGCCGGCCTGCTGATGGTGGTATTGGGAGCAGCTCCTTACACTCCGCGGCTCGTGGCCTTCCAGTCCCAATCGAGCTTGCGTCATGAGCAGGTTCAACCGACACAGCAGATGGCAGAGAACGAAGCGTCGCGAGGACCTTCAGATGCCGCAAGGAACAGCACTGTGGTGTCGAATGTGGTGTCACATGTTGCTTCACCAAGAGCAATACCAGCCACATTTAATCCGCGAACTGCAGGCGCCCCGGTGCGATTGAAAGAAACCACGCCTCGTAAGCCCTTGCTGATCCGCGCACAAGCAGCGCCGAAGGATGTTCCCGTGCGCGAAACGTTTGTCATTCTGCAAACCTCGCGTTACGACGCCTCCGGGTCTCGGGTTTGGACTCTGTGCGTTTGGAAGGTAAGAGGAGAAAGTCGGGCAGAAAGCGAGTGGGAATCAGCTCTGGTTCTGGGTTTGATCTAAGGAGAATTTTTTTGCCCGTCATCAACTAAACAATTAGTTTTAACAAGGAGAAGAAGCACCATGAAAAGTTGGATCAAGTATTGCCAGGCGGCGCTCAACCGGCGCTTGCTTATAGCCTTGGCTGCGGTGGCGACGGTCTTGTCGCTCACAGCCTATGAATTTGACAATCCCGTCAGGGCGGCAGCGCCAGCAGCGGCTGCCGCACCACTCGACGATAACAGCGTCAGCGCGTTGCTTTCGCTTGATCGCGCCATGGAAACCCTTGCCGCACGCGTCACTCCTGCCATCGTCAACGTAACCGTCGTCTCGAAAAAGTCCGGCATCGCTGCGAACCCAACCGACAGCGGCGACAACGACGGCGACAACAACTCCGAGGGGCTGCAACAGTTCTTTAAACGGTTCGGTCCCCAGTTCGGTCAACAGTTCGGTTTCGGTCCACACGGGTTTGGCCAAATGGGTCCGCAATCCAACATTGAGCACGGTCTGGGTAGTGGTGTCATTATTTCGCCCGACGGCTACATCGTGACCAACAATCATGTCATTGACGGCGCCGTCGATATTCGCGTCACTCTGACGGACCGGCGAATCCTGCCTGCGAAACTCGTCGGCGCCGATCCGCTTACTGACCTTGCCGTCATCAAGATCGACGGAAGCAACCTGCCCAGTGTGCCCCTGGGAGATTCCACACAACTGCATCCCGGGCAAACTGTGCTCGCGTTCGGCAATCCCCTGGGATTCCGTTTCACCGTGACGCGCGGCATCGTCAGCGCGCTGAACCGGCCGAATCCTTCCGCGGACCGCCGTTCGCCTGGCGAATTCATCCAGACCGACGCGGCCATCAATCCTGGCAACTCCGGCGGACCGCTGGTCAACGCGCACGGTGAAGTTGTGGGCATCAACACGTTTCTGGTTTCAGAGACAGGTGGTTTTTCCGGCATGGGATTCGCCATTCCTGCACAGATCGTGAAGCCGACGGTCGACAATCTCATCAAGTACGGAAAAGTCAGTCACGGATACATCGGCATCGGCATCAGCGACGTGACTCCGGATGAGGCGCATTTCTTCCATGTGAATAACGCTTCTGGAGCCGTCATCACCCAGGTCGAGCCAAATTCGCCGGGCGCGAAAGCCGGACTGAAGGTCGGCGATGTCATTACCGAGCTCGACGGGAAACCCGTGACCGACGCCGGCGCCCTGCAAGTCGAAGTCGGAGAACAGCGGCCCGGAGCTACGCTGCACCTCAAAGCCTTGCGCGATGGCAACTCGGTCGACGTGCCAGTGACGCTGGAGGCAATGGGCAAAGGAGAGCACGATAACCAAAGCAGCGACGCCAGTCACGGAAAGCCGCGCTGGGGCGTCGGTCTGGGAGACCTGACGCCTGATCTCAGGCAGCAACTGCAAGCCGGCGATGACGTTAACGGTGCCGTGATCGAGCAAGTCACCCCCGGCAGTCCGGCCGATAACGCTGGTCTGCAGCAGGGTGAAGTGATCACGGAAGTGAACCGCCAACCCGTGCATTCCGCCGCCGATGTGCAAAGGGCGCTTGCCAGCGTTCCCAAGGACAGTGATGCCCTGGTGCTGGTCTGGTCCAATGCCGGAAGCACTTTCCGCGTCTTGCATCCCACGCGGGGCTAGGCTGACGCTTTGTTTGAGGCGCGGGCATCGGCTCGCGCCTCAGACCTTTCCGATTTTCCTTCCCGGGTCCGCTTTAGCCGCCCAACAAAGGCGGTCCGTCCTTCAGGCAGGGATGCAGGTTGCCCCAAGTCCTTGGCGGCGCTTGCGTTACACTCCAAACCAGGCTTCCATTCCGGTGCTGAGCGTGTGAAGGCCCCGACTCGTTCCCACTTCGGGCAATCGCTGACGCAATGGCTAAGGGCATCACGATTGCGAGTTGGAATCCCCGTTCCACAGCTATAATTTTGAACAATTCGGAGCCGACAAAGGAGATCCCTTTTGACCGTTGACACGAATGAAAAGCCCCACGTCGATCGTGACCATCAACTCCCGGCTTACGGTTCGGAATCTCACCGGCATAGAGCATTGTGGATCATCGCTGGGATCGTGTTGTTGCTTGTCCTCGTACTTGCCATCGTGCTGTTCTGGCGCGACCACGAGGACAAGAAAAAAGTGGCGCCCGCTCCGCCGAAGATCACGATTACAACCGCGACGGCTCAAAAGGGAAATATTGGCGTTTACCTTGACGCAATTGGTACGGTCACTCCGGTCTATACCGACTCGATCACCAGCCAGGTGAATGGCTTGGTTGTTGCCGTGCACTACACGGAGGGTCAGCTGGTAAGCAAGGGCGATCCGTTGGTTGACATTGATTCGCGTCCTTACCGGGCGACCCTTTTGCAGGCGCAAGGAGCGCTGGAGCGAGATGAGAATCTGCTTGCCCAGGCCCAGATGGACCTCGACCGCTATCGCGCCGCTTGGGCGCGAAATGCAATCCAGAAGCAACTGTTGGACGACCAGGAAAAGCTCGTGTTGCAGGATCAGGGCACCGTAAAAAACGACCAGGGAACCGTGCAATTTGACCAGATTCAGGTCGACTACTGCCACATTACCGCGCCCATCGCGGGCCGCGTCGGGTTGCGGTTGGTGGATCCGGGCAACGTGGTGCAGTCTTCGGGAGCTGCCATCCTGGCTGTGATTACCCAGCTGGATCCGATAACTGTAATCTTCACAATACCGGAAGATAGTCTGGGTCCAGTTGAGGCTCGATTGCAAAAGAAGGCTACGCTCGCCGTCGATTCCTTCGATCGCACTGCGCAGACCAAGATTGCCAGCGGGAAGCTGTTGACGCTCGATAACCAGATTGACACCACGACCGGGACAGTCAAAGCGCGCGCCGTCTTCGCCAACAAAAACGCCGCGCTCTTTCCAAACCAGTTTGTGAACACCCGGTTGCTGGTGAATACGTTGCAAGGGGTAACGCTGGTTCCAGCTTCCGCCATTCAACAAAATGGCCAGGCATCGTTCGTGTATGTGATTCAAAACAATATCGCTCACATGCGCAGCATCAAGCCGGGAGTTACAACCGGCGGGGTCACGCAAGTTGACGGCATCGATCCCGGAGACATTGTCGCCAACAGCAGCTTCGATAAGTTGCAGGACAAGACTGCGGTCGCGGTTTCGAACCAGCCTTCGACCAAGCCTGCCCCAAGCGGCACGAGCGGGAGCAGCGCCCAGTGAGTCCATCTCGTCCGTTTATTTTGCGGCCGGTTGCGACCTCTTTGCTAATGGCTGCAATCCTCCTGGTCGGTATTGTTGGCTATACCCAACTGCCGGTCTCCGCTTTGCCGGAAGTCGATTATCCGACCATTCAGGTGCTCACGTTTTATCCCGGAGCCAACCCGACCGTGATGGCGACGACGGTCACTGCGCCCCTGGAGCGCCAATTCGGCGAACTGCAGGGGCTGAGTCAGATGACGTCCACCAGTTCCGGTGGCACTTCCGTGATTGTCCTGCAGTTCAGTCTCTCTCTGAATATCGATGTCGCCGAGGAAGAGGTGCAGTCTGCCATAAACGCATCGCAGAGTCTTCTGCCATCCATTCTGCCCGCGCCGCCGATCTACAGTAAAACGAATCCAGCCGATGCCCCCGTGCTGACACTGGCCATTACCTCAAGCGCCATGCCGCTCTCTCAGGTTGAGGATCTTGTAGACACGCGCCTCGCGCCCAAGATCTCACAGCTCAGCGGGGTCGGCCTGGTGACCATCAGCGGTGGCCAAAAGCCGGCAGTACGAATTCAAGCGAACCCCGCGGCTTTGTCGTCCTATGGCATCAACCTGGAAGACGTGCGCTCCGCCCTGACCCAAGCCAGTGTGAACGCCGCCAAAGGAAACTTCGATGGGCCACGCCAGGATTACCAGATCGATGCCAACGATCAGCTGGTCACCAGCGACGACTACCGGAAAGTTGTAGTTGCCTACCGTAACGGCGCGCCGGTGATGCTGACCGACGTAGCGCAGATCGTGAACGGCGTAGAGAACAACAATCAGGCCGCATGGATGAACCAGACCCCAGCCGTGATTCTGAACGTCCAACGCCAGCCCGGGGCCAACACCATCAGCGTGGTCAAGAGCATTAAGCAACTCATGCCTCAGCTTGAGGCAAATCTGCCCGCGGGCATTCAGGTGACCACGCTTACCGACCTTACAACCGCCATCAAAGCATCGGTTTCCGACGTTGAGTTCGAATTACTGTTGACGGTCGGACTCGTCGTTCTGGTCATCTTCCTCTTCTTGCGAAGCCTCTACGCCACCATCATCCCTAGCGTCGCTGTGCCACTGTCACTGATCGGTACCTTCGCGGCGATGTACATATTGGGTTACAGCCTGGATAACTTGTCGCTGATGGCGCTAACCATCTCCACCGGCTTCGTGGTGGACGATGCCATCGTGATGATAGAAAACATCGCGCGCTACATTGAAGAGGGCGATCCACCGATGGAAGCGGCCCTCAAGGGTGCGGAGCAGATCGGCTTCACCATTCTCTCGCTGACGGTGTCACTGATCGCCGTACTGATCCCGCTGTTATTCATGGGCGACGTGGTGGGGCGCCTGTTTCGCGAATTTGCCGTCACCCTTGCGGTCACGATCGTCGTTTCGGCAGTAGTCTCGCTCACGCTCACGCCCATGATGAGCGCGCGAATCTTGCGACACCAGCCCAAGGAGCAACAAGGGCGCATCTACCGCGCTACGGAGCGTGCTTTCGAGGGGATGATCGCGTTTTATGGCCGGACGTTGAAGTTTGTCCTTCGCTTCCAGACCATTACCCTGTTGGTCGCACTGGCAACACTGATGCTTACGATCTTCCTTTACATCATCATCCCGAAAGGATTTTTCCCGGTGCAAGACACGGGCGTCATCCAGGGCATATCGCAAGCGCCACCGGCGATTGGATCTAAGGCCATGGCGGCGAAGCAGCAGGAGTTGGCAAGAGTAATTCTGGATGACCCAGCAGTGGAAAGCCTCTCGTCGTTTATCGGCGCAGACGGGACCAATACAACTACGAATAGCGGCCGAATGTCGATCAATCTAAAGCCGCTGGACCAGCGCAAGTTGAATGCTTCCGACGTAATTCGCCGGCTCAGTTCAAAACTGGACCAGGTTCAGGGCATACAGCTGTTCATGCAACCGGTGCAGAACATTACCGTGGACGATCGCGTGAGCCGCACGCAATACCAGTACACGCTCGAAGACCCGGATGCAGGTGAGCTAAATGACTGGACCAACCGCTTCGTCAGTCGCTTGAAACAGCTGCCGGAGCTGGAAGATGTCGCTACCGATCAGCAAATGGGTGGGCTGGCTGTATCTCTGGTGATTGACCGGGTCACGGCTTCGCGATTCGGCATTGCGCCGACAACCATCGATAACACACTGTATGACGCATTCGGCCAGCGGCAGATTAACACCATGTACACCCAGGTGAATCAGTACCACGTTGTGCTCGAAAGTGAGCCGCAGTTTCAGCTGGATCCAAACAAGTTGAACCATCTCTACATTCAATCCAATGCGTCTGCCGGAGCGACTGGTGCTGGCGCCTCTTCCTCATTCGCGTCCTCCGGTGCATCCTCCGCAGGCTCAAACGCGTTGACGGCTTCAGCGCTCTACACGCCGTCGGCAAATACCCTTTCCCCTCCTGCGAACGCGCTCTCGCCGACCGCGTCTTCAACATCGAATAACGGAGCGAATTCCGCGGGCTCCACCAGTTCAGCTATGAGCAATGCTGTGCCCCTGAGCGCTTTCGCGCACTTTGAGAACACGACGGAAGCGCTTTCCATCAACCACCAGGGTCAATTTCCGGCTATCACGGTATCGTTCAATCTGGCGCCGAACGCCGCGCTGGGCGAGGCCATTACCGCGGTCGATACAGTGCAGAAAGATATGCACATGCCTGCGAGTCTGCAGGCCGGTTTTCAAGGCACGGCGGCATCCTTCACAAATTCGCTGGCCAATGAGCCTTTACTCATTCTTGCCGCGCTGGTCACGGTGTACATCGTGCTTGGGGTTTTGTATGAAAGCTTTATCCACCCCATCACGATTCTCTCCACACTGCCGTCGGCGGGCGTAGGTGCGTTCCTCGCGCTGATTCTCTTTCATCAGGATTTGAGCGTGGTGGCGATCATCGGCATCGTCTTGCTGATCGGCATCGTAAAGAAGAACGGCATCATGATGGTCGATTTCGCGCTCGAAGGTGAACGGAAACACGGCAAGAACGCGACAGATGCCATTTACGAGGCCTGCCTGCTGCGCTTCCGCCCCATCATGATGACCACCATGGCCGCGCTGCTGGGTGGACTGCCGCTGGCGCTTGGAACTGGTTTCGGTTCCGAGTTGCGCCGGCCATTGGGCATCGCGATGGTGGGCGGATTGCTGCTCAGCCAGGCACTTACGCTCTACACCACACCCGTCATTTACATCTTTTTTGACAATCTGGCAGAGCGCTTTGGGCAGAAATCGAAACAGCAGGAAACCGGGAACGCAGAACAGGCGGACCCGCAATGAACATCTCCGAACCCTTCATTCGGCGCCCAGTGGCTACCACGCTGCTCACTGTGGCGGTTGCCCTCGCCGGGGCAATCGGGTTTGAGGTGCTGCCGGTAGCGCCCTTGCCGGAAGTCGACTTTCCGACCATTTCAGTCAGTGCGAGCTTGCCAGGGGGCAGCGCCGAGATCATGGCGTCCTCCGTCGCTACGCCCCTGGAGCGGCAGTTTGGTCATATCGCGGGGGTCACGGAGATGACCTCCTCCAGCACGCTCGGCAGCACATCGATTACCATTCAGTTCGACCTCAGTCGCGACATTGATGGCGCGGCGCGCGATGTGGAGGCCGCCATCAATGCGGCTCGAACCTATCTGCCCGCCAACCTGCCGGGCAACCCGACTTATCGGAAGGTCAATCCGGCCGATTCGCCGATCATGATTCTCGGTCTGACCTCCGACAAGTACGGTCCCGATAAACTTTATGACGAAGCCTCCACCGTCCTCGCACAGAAGTTGTCGCAGATACAGGGCGTAGGCCAGGTCACGGTCGGAGGCGGCGCGTTGCCCTCCGTGCGCGTGGACGCGAATCCCGCGCAATTGGCCAGCTATGGACTTACCCTCGCGAACTTGCAATCGGTGCTGAGTTTGCAGAACTCCGACCTGGCGAAGGGCCAAATCACTGACGGTGTGGTGACCGCGGACATACTGGCCAACGACCAGATCTCGCACGCCGCGGACTACAAGCCTCTCATCGTCGGCTATAGCAATGGCGCGGCGGTCCGCTTGTCCGACGTAGCCCAGGTCACAGACTCTGTGCAGAACGTCCGTGCCGCCGGCTACCTGAACGGAAAGCGCTCGGTTACGGTCATCATCTTCCGCCAGCCCGGCGCGAACATCATTGCCACAGTCGACCGCATAACCGCTCAACTTCCGGCTATTCAAGCATCCATCCCGTTCGGCATCGACACCACGATCGTTCTTGACCGCACCACAACTATCCGCGCCTCGGTCAGTGACGTGGAGAGGACGCTGCTCATTTCCATTGGCCTGGTCATCGTTGTGGTGTTTGTTTTCCTGCGCAACGGCCGCGCGACCCTTATTCCCGCTGTCGCCGTGCCAGTCTCGCTGGTGGGTACCTTCGCAGTCATGTACATGTTCGGATATAGCCTTGACAACCTTTCACTGATGGCCATGACCATTGCCACGGGATTTGTGGTCGACGATGCCATCGTGGTGATGGAGAATATCGCGCGCCATCTGGAAGACGGCATGAGGCCCTTCGCCGCCGCCCTGAAAGGTGCGGAAGAAATCGGCTTCACCGTCTTCACCATCAGTATTTCGCTGATCGCCGTTTTTATTCCTCTTCTGATGATGGGCGGAATCGTGGGCCGCCTCTTCCGCGAGTTTGCCGTCACTCTCTCGACGGCAGTCTTCGTGTCGATGATCATCTCCCTGACCACGACGCCGATGATGTGCGCCTACCTGTTGAAGAGCGAACGCGATGAAAAACACGGACGCATCTACATGGCCAGCGAAAAGTTCTTTGACTGGGTGCTGTCGTTGTATCGCGGCAGCCTGCATTGGGTGCTCGAACATCCGACCCTCACGCTCGTCGTACTCTTCGTCACCATCGCGCTGAATGTGGTGGTGGGTTTCAAGATCCCCAAGGGTTTCTTCCCGGTGGAGGATACAGGAGCGATCACCGGCAGCGTCCGCGGGCCGCAGGATTCATCCTTTCCGGCGATGGACAACTCCATCCGGCAGATTGGCGCAGTCATCAAGAGTGATCCTGCCGTCGCCAACGTCATTGCATTCACCGGTGGCGGCGGAGCTACTAATACCGGTTCTCTTTACGTTGCGCTCAAGCCGCTGGCGGAACGCAAGGTGAGCGCCACCCAGATCATCGACCGTCTGCGCCCAAAACTGAACCGTTTGCCCGTGGCTTCCTCGTTCCTTCAGGCGGTCCAGGATCTGCGCATCGGCGGCCGTTCCAGCAATGCGATGTACCAGTACACACTTCAATCCGACAATGTGAAGGATCTTTCTAAGTGGGCGCCGATCATACTGGGTGCAATGCAACACCTGCCCGGCCTGCAGGATGTGAGTTCGGACCAACAGAATGGCGGCCTTGATGAGGTGATGAACTATGACCGGGTCACGGCGGCCAAGCTCGGGATTACCGCGCAATCGCTGGACTCAACGCTGTACGGTGCATTCGGCCAGTCGGAAGTGTCCATCATCTACACGCAGTTGAATCAGTACTACGTGGTGCTGGAAGTGGCCCCGCAATACTGGCAAAGCCCGGAAGGATTGAAAGACATCTACCTTCAGTCCAGCAGCGGCAATATTCCGCTGCTTACGGTGGCCAACGGCCAAGCCAATACCACACCCTTGGCCATTAACCACACGGGATTGTTCCCCTCGGTCACGGTGTCTTTTAACCTGGGACCGAATGTATCTTTGAGCGATGCCACTTTAGCCATCAGCCAGATGCAGAAACGGCTGGGCACGCCTTCCACGTTGCAAGGTTTTTATGCTGGCACTCTGCAGGCCTATCAGCAATCTCTGGGCACCGAGCCATGGCTGATCGCGACCGCACTGCTGGCCGTGTACATCATTCTCGGCATTCTGTACGAAAGCCTGGTCCATCCCTGGACCATCATTTCCTCGCTGCCGTCGGCGAGTGTGGGCGCGATGCTGGCCCTGCTGCTCTTTAAACAGGATTTGAACATTATCTCCATCATTGGCATTGTGCTGTTGATTGGAATCGTAAAAAAGAACGCCATCATGATGATCGATTTCGCTCTTCAAGTAGAACGAGAGGAAGGAAAGAAGCCTATCGACGCCATTTTTGAAGCATGCATGTTGCGCTTCCGCCCGATCCTGATGACGACGATGGCTGCGTTATTGGGCGCCTTGCCGTTGGCGCTGGGGAAGGGTACTGGATTTGAGCTCCGCCGGCCTCTAGGCATCACGATAGTGGGGGGGCTGATCTTGAGCCAGCTGTTGACGCTTTATACCACGCCAGTCGTCTATTTGGAGTTCGACCGGTTGCGGCTGTGGTTTGAGAGCAGAAAGGCACGCCAGCCTTCTCTAGCTCCGGAAACCCTGTAACACGCTGTACTGAAATGAACCGTTGGTTAAGCAGAAACGTTATGAAGATACTCACGGGAAAACTAGGGGACGGCATCATCCAGATGTGTCCGACCGCGCTGTTGTTGCTGTTGGCAGGTTGCGTAGTCGGTCCAAAGTACCATCCACCTTCACCACCGCAGGCTCCCGCTGCTGTTTACAAGGAATCACCCACCCAGTCTCAGGAAGCCGGGCTCTGGGCGCCTGCGCAGCCCGCGGATACAAAGCTGCGTGGCAAGTGGTGGGAGATCTTCAACGACCCCGAGCTGAACGCGCTTGAGGACCAATTGGATATCAACAACCAGAACATCAAACAATTCTTCGAGAACTTCATGGAAGCCCGCGCTGTGGTGCGCGAGGCTCGTTCGCAATATTTTCCCACGCTGTCGGTCGCGCCCTCGTTCAACCGCTCGCGAACATCGGGGAACCTCAACACGGCTCCCGTCAATACCTCCGGCACGGGCACTGCTGCCAAACAACTGCAAAGTACCGTCTATTCTCTGCCGCTTGAAGCGTCCTGGGAGCCCGACCTTTTTGGCAAAGTTCGAAATACCGTGCGCCAAGCCCAGTACGCGGCCCAAGTCAGCGCGGCCGATCTAGAGAACGAGCGTCTCACCGAGCAGGCCAGCCTGGCGGAGTTTTTTTTCCAGATTCGCGGCCAGGACCAACTGCAAAAAATCTTTGACGACACTGTCGAGGCGGACCAAGCAGCCTACGACCTGACTCGTGCGCTTTATGAAGCCGGCATCGACGACGAGATCTCGGTGGTCGAAGCTGAAGCCACGCTGCGAAGTGCGCAGGCGGGCGCAACCAATGTAGGAATCGCGCGAGCCCAGTTTGAGCACGCGATCGCCTTACTCCTGGGCAAGGTCGCCTCCGACTTCTCTATTCCCGCGAAGCCGATGACGGTTGCCCCGCCGCCGATCCCGGTCGGAATGCCTTCGGAGCTGCTCGAGCGCCGGCCTGACGTCGCCGCCGCCGAGCGCACAATGGCCGAAGCTAACGCAGCAGTCGGCATCGCTTACGCGGCCTACTATCCCAACCTGACTTTGACTGCTGCAGGCGGCTTCGAAAGTTCCGCCTTCCATAATTGGCTGTCGTGGCCGAGCCGGTTCTGGTCCATTGGCGCCTCGATCCCTGAAACCATCTTCGATGCTGGTTTGCGCCGTGCCACCGTCCAACAATTCGTAGCAACCTACAACGCCGATCTTGCCGGATACCGCCAGACCGTGCTTACGGCTTTTCAACAGGTGGAAGATGGTCTTGCGGAGGTCCGCATCTTGTCCAAGGAAATTCAGCAAGAACAGCAGGCGGTAGATTCCGCGCAAATCGACCTCAAGCTCGAACAAGCGCGATACGACACCGGTGTCGATCCCTACCTTGACGTGCTGATTGCCCAGACCACTCTGCTGGCAGACCAGCAGACCCTAACCAGTCTTCAGATGCAACAGATGACCTCTGCGGTCGCACTGGTGGAGGCCCTGGGTGGCGGCTGGGATCGTTCGCAATTGCCGAGCCCGCAGCAAGTAACGCAGAAACCGCCCAAGTCGGAGACAACCATTGAGCAGTAGGCCCCAAAAGGAATTTGCCACGGCTTGGCGGGCGACAGACGTTTCACCGTGACATTAGAAATTGGACTTCCTGTTCAATTTCCGAGATTGCGATGGGAGCGAGATTTGCTTCAGACAACTTCTGATTAAGCCGCCGAAGTTTAATTGTCTTGAACACGTTCCACTCCTCGATGCCCGCTTTGACGCGCTGGTCAGTCTCGTTGTAAACGGCAATTGCCTGCGACGGCACGGCGCGATCCCCACCTTCAACAACATGCAGTGCCAATGCCATATCGGCGAATGCTTCCTTCAGACCTGAGGTCTGCCCCGGAGTGGGGCCGGGCCTGGTTTCTATCTTTAAAATGTCAGCTTGAGCATCCACCAGCACTGACTTGATAGCCGAATCTTTCTCGCCCACCTTCTGCTCCAGATCGGCAAGGTTTTTTCGTAGCGACGCGATCTCAGCGAGAGCGCGCTGCGCCTCTCTGGTTTCAGCGAATATCTGCTGGCCAAGTTGCAACTGCTGGTGGAGCACCTCGAGAGTAGCCTGGGAACGGGGGTCCATAATGACTTCCAAAGGCTGAGTCTGCGTCTTTCCGTCAACCATTAGTTTGACTGTGTAGATCCCAGGCACTGCCCTAGGCCCGCTCGGATTGCTGTATTCCGATTCTTCATCCACGCTCGGTCCTCCTGAGCTTTTCCAACTAAGATCCCAGACAAAGCGATGCATCCCAGGATTAGTTTCGAGGACTTCCGGCTTGGGGAACCAACGTTCGGCAATGGCAAGTGGCGGGTGATTTTCCTGATGTTTGTCTTCCGATGAGAATCTGTGGACGAGTTTCTGTTGCGCATCGATAATTTCCAGCGAGACGGCGCTGGCGGAAGACTTGAGGAAGTAGTCAATGACGGCGCCCGCAGCCGGGTTTTCGGCCGTCGGTTCCTCCGGCGGAAGTGGAGTGCCTGGAAAGGAGTCGTTATCGATGCGAAATGCTCGCGCCGGATGGTAAAGCCAGAATGCATGATCCTTCTCGGCATCGAATGCCTGGCGAAGCGGCGTGATGTTGTCCAGAATCCAGAAAGATCGGCCGTGCGTTGCCGCTACCAGATCATCGCCGTGGATCGCGAGATCGCGGACGGAAGTCACCGGCAGATTAAGTTGCAAAGGTTGCCAATTGCCGCCGTCGTCGAATGAGACATAAACCCCCAATTCAGTCCCGGCAAAGAGCAGTCCCTTTTTCTCAGTGTCTTCGCGAACGCCTCGCATGAAAGCGTGTGCCGCAATCCCGCTGGTGATCAGTTGCCAGGTAGCGCCATAGTCGCGGGTTCGATAGAGATAGGGTGTCTGATCGTCGAGCCGGCTGCGATCCACAGCGGCGTAAGCAACGGCGGGATCAAAATGTGAAGCTTCGATCAGCGAGATCTTGCTCCACGCTGTCAGGCCAGCGGGCGTGACATCCTTCCAGGTTTTCCCGCCATCGCGCGTGAGATGAATTAATCCGGTATCGCTTCCAGCCCAGATCGTATCGCGGCTTAGAGCGGATGCTGCAATGGTGAACACTACGCCGTAGCCTCGTTGTTTCGCGTTCTCGTTCGTCGCTGCTCCTTCCACCTTTTCTCTCGGCTGCTGTGCCGCTCCCGTGAGATCGGGGCTAATGGTCTGCCAGTGCAGGCCACCGTCAATGGTTTTCATCACATACTGCGTCCCGAGGTAGAGCGTTGTGGAGTCAGCCGGGGAGAAAACGAGAACCGGCGTCCAAGGGTCTCTATATCTGCGCTGATTGATCTCGGAACCAAATGTCGGTACCGGCCAGGGAGTGACATCCTGGCTGAGTCCAGTCCGCCTGTTGTAACGGTCTACGGTCCCGTAAGTTCCACTCAGATAGATGATGTTCGGATCCTTGGGATCCGGCGCCATGTATCCGCTCTCGCTGTCGCCAGCGGGAAACCAATCACGTGGAGTGATCTGGCCATGATCAGTGCGGTTGGGGACGGCAGCGCTTCCGCTGTCTTGTTGCGCGCCGTATACGATGTAAGGAAATTGATTGTCAGTGATGACATGGTAAAGCTGTGCGGTGGGCTGGTTGTACCATGTGCTCCAGGTCTGGCCGCGGTCGAGGCTCACTGTCGTACCCTGATCCGTTCCGAGAACCATGCTGCCGGAATTCTTCGGATCGATCCAGATCTGGTGGTAATCGTCGCCGCCGGGTGCGCCCCGGAGAACTGAAATTGTTTTTCCTCCGTCAGTTGATCGATAAAGAGCGACGTTCGGAATGTAGATCACATCAGGATTCTGCCCGTCGAGGGTGATGCTGTTGAAGTACCAGGCGCGGCTGGTGAGACGAGCGTCTGCGTTCACCAAAGTCCAAGTATCGCCACCGTCGTCGGAACGGTATAAACCCGCCTTCTTTGCCTGGATGAGTGCATAAACGCGTTTACCATCTGGCGCAACGTCGACTCCGATGCGTCCCCAGTCTCCGTCAGGCAGACCTTTGTTGAGGTGAGACCACGTCTTGCCCGCATCTCGAGAGCGGTAGAGGCTGCCGCCGGGTCCATCGATAGGAGCATAGGTACTCCAGGGAGGCCGATGCGTATTCCATGTGCCGGCAAACAACACCTGGGGGTTACCCGGACAGATCGCCAGGTCTGAAATACCAATTTCAGATCCTTCATCCAGGACTTTGTCCCAATGGGTGCCTCCATCTACGGATTTGTAAACCCCACGTTGCTCGTTTGGCCCATACGCGTGACCGAGAGCACCCACGTAGACCACTCTCGGATCTCGCGGATCAACCACGATTCGGCTGATTTGGCGGGCATCCTCCAAGCCCACGTGCATCCAGGTTGAGCCACCATCAGTGGATTTGTAAACGCCATCGCCCGAAGACAAGTCGGAGCGAATATCCGACTCGCCAGTGCCCGCGTAGATCGTCTTGGGATCAGACGGCGCCACCGCGATCGCCCCGATCGAAGCCACCGGCTGTTTGTCAAAGATCGGTCTCCAGACAGTTCCAGCATCGGTGGTTTTCCAGACGCCGCCGTTGACCGCGCCGAAATAAAAAGTTGTCGAGTCGCCCGTCACACCTGCGACGGCAACCACTCGACCTCCACGAAATGGGCCAATAAGTCGCCATTTCAGGCCGTTCATCAGTTGCGCAGGAACCGATTGGGCAACGGCCGACCCCGCAAGTAAGAGAAGAAAGAGTGCGATGAAACTCCCGTGCAAACGCGACCTGAATTTGTGCAAGTGGCGATCCCTCACAGATACCCAGTTTACTGGAAAACCCAATATTGAATTGTTCTGGGCATGAATGCAGGCGGTGTAGCGAATCCGGAACGCTGTGTGATACGGCTATCGATGCAGAAAGTGATGGAGGGTGGATGTGTGAGGCAGTGTGGGACGAACTACCTCTAACACGCCGTTTGATTAATGGCTGGTAGCCCCGCTGTCGTTACTGACGATGAGGCTCGACACGTTCACCGGCTCGAAGTCCGATAAGGTAAGATTCGTAATGCACTCAAGATCGGTATCGTTCCAGCGAGCGTCGGGTGTGCCGATGAGCCCACCGCTGTCTCCATTATCGGCCAGGATGATGCCGTAGTTCCGGAACCCAGTGATGATAATGGCCGCTTGTGGACTCGTGGAGGCACAAGAGGGAGTCGCGACGGAAGCCTTGAGTCGATAGATCTCGCCGGCGGGTCCGGACATGGTGCAGCTTGCGGGAGGAGAAGATTGCGAAATGAGCGATTCGACGGGAATCGAACTTCCTCCCGTCTCCGTGCAACTCCCCACGCCTGCTGTTTCCGTAGCCGGCCAGACCCAGTAGTTCAACATATGGTTGAGTGTGAATCGGATGGGATGCTGAATGGTGCCGCTTGGAGCGCTGGGGGTGCCCGCGCCGATTACCTCGTCAGCATTAGCAAGCAGCGGCGCGACCGGAAGTCCCGCGGCATCGGAAGTCCCGTCCCCTTGCGGAGTCAGGTTATTCGAAGATACGTCGACCCAAAGCGCGTTCGAGGAATCGGTCCAGGGACCGTCTTTGTATATTCCCTGCCACATCTCGTAGAGAGCAGGGTCGTTTCCATCGCCTGCCTCCAGGTAGACGAGAACGTGTCTGTCTCCTGTCGAGTTGCCGGTGCCTTCCACCGGAGCATTCTCTGGAATTGGACCAGAGGTGAAGTAGGATTGATATACGGTGGTTGTAACCGAGACGTCTGCCTCGTTGTAAGGAACTTCAATGGCCGGTATTCCATTCGGAAAGGGAGCATTTGAATTGTTCCCGAAGAATGGCTTCACTGTCGCTGACAAATAGCCACTATACATGGGCGCTGCGGGAGAGGTATCCACGGGCAAGCTTGTGGTGGCTGCGTCGACTCGATGATGAAAGATAGAAGTTGACGGAAAGATGTTTGCGAGAAAAGCGTTATTCCCGCTGATGGCGATGCCGATGTTCTGAGTCGCCTGCGCGCTAGTCGAGTCCGTAACTACAAATTCAGGCGTGTAGGTGCCTTGACCGCCGATCAGTGAACTGCTGATGATCCCCGTGGCTGCATTGAGAGACATCCCCTCAGGTATCGGAGGAAAGCTGGAATTAACGCTCACGGAATATGCGTAAGGGGGAGCGCCACCGCTAGCGACTATTGTGCAGCCTGCGTACGCCTTGCCTTGTGTTCCGCCTGGGCACGAAGTGGTTGTTATCGTCAATGGACCGCCGGCCGCCGTTACAATCACCTTTGCTGTAGCCGTCGTCGAGCCGACGCTATTTGTCGCAGTCAGCGTGTAAGTGGTCGTTGCCGTCGGGCTCACGCTCGTTGACCCACTCGCGGATGTGGAAGTGTATGTTCCCGGAGTAATCGCAAGGCTGGTCGCTCCGGTTGTCGCCCAACCCAGCGTGCTGCTTGAACTCGAGCTAATACTGGTGGGGCTCGCCGTAAAGGAGCTGATCACTGGTTTGCTCACTCCGTTTACGGTGACGATTAACGTTGACGTGGTCGAGCCCGCGGCGTTGGTTGCGGTCAGAGTGTAGGTGGTCGTCGCTGTTGGGGTCATGCTGGTTGAACCGCTCGACGATGTGGAGGTGAATGTGCCCGGGGTAATGGCAATGCTCGTCGCCCCCGCTGCCGCCCAACTAAGCGTGCTGCTTGTGCCGGAGTTTATGCTTGTCGGAGCCGCGGTAAAGGAGGTGATCGTCGGCGCGGATTCTTTTCCAGGGGACGAACTCGGCGTGCCGCAACCCGCCAGTCCGAAACAGGCAAATATAACGAGGGCCAGCGCGCAAAGGGTCAGCCGCCGCCTAGAGTCCCACGGATACACCTTCGCGCTCGCACCAGGCAGTGCATTGCCATTCACGCAATGCGTGTGGTGCCTGTTCGGCGCCGAAGTCAGCCCGTTAGATTGGTTATGGTTATACCGGCTCATCCCCAGTAAACTCTATTGGCGACGCCGTCATAGCTGAAGCTCTCGGTGGTCGTAGCCCCTTGGACCAACAGAGTGAGTTCCTAAATCACGTCATCGCTGCAGTTCGACGTAGAACCATTGAGGCGGACCTCGATTCTCTTGCTCCGTCAGAAAGTACCGCGTTGGACTTATTTCTAGAAACTGAGAGACTCGATAATCATTTGATCCGCCAAGGTTCCGCGGGAGGAAAATATGGAGTGGAACTGTTGACGTCAGACAAGACCATTCGTGCGGTTATACTCATTTGACTCAAAAAAGGAAGGCCTCCATGAAACGCTTCTTCCCAGCAATCGGTTTGCTCTTGCTCGTGGCTGGCGGAGTTCGTGTCACCGCTCAAGTGAATCCCTACAAGGATGGCACGCCCGGAGTCACGGGATATCGCTCTGAGATATTGTCTGAAGTCATCGTCCAGGAAGACAAGTTCACTCGCCTCGCGGAAGCCATCCCGTCAGAGAAATATACTTGGCGGCCGGCTGCCGATGTACGTTCCTTTGCCGAAGTCTTTCTGCACGTCGCCGCTGCTAACTACAACCTCTACAAACTCGTTGGAACCCCTCCGCCTTCTGGGCTGGATCTGAAAGGACTTGAGAAATCGACGACTGACAAAGCGAAGGTCATCGCCATCCTGAAAGATTCGTTCGCCCACGCCCGCAAGGCAATCACTGCCATGCCCGACACCGATCTGGACAAGAGCCTGGACTGGTTTGGCGGAAAGAACACCCAACGCGGCATTCTGCTCTTTATTGTTCGTCATGCTGCCGAGCACTTGGGACAATCGATCGCTTACGCGCGATTCGTCGGGGTTGTTCCGCCATGGACTGAAGACGCGCAGAGGAAACAGGTGGAGAAAAAAGATCCGCCGAACCAAAAACAGTAGCAGGCCTTGCAAATAACGGACGTAAGTTTCTCCTTAGATCGCACCGGAATGGTGCGATCAGGCTAGGAGCTCAGCTGCAAAAAGCCCTAGCTAGCTAACAAGGCGTATTAATATCGTATGAAGCTCCTGAGCAGAAACAAACAGACATACCTTGCGCTTGCTCTCTTGTCGGGCGCCTTTCTTGGCACGCCGTCACAAGCTGAGTCCAGGTTCTCCATCGCCGGTGGTAAGACGACGACAGAGTTAGCCTTCGAGTTGATCGACAACCGGGTCTTTGTCGAAGTCCAGCTCAATGGTCGGGGACCATTTCACCTTATTCTGGACACGGGTAATAGTGATTTCGCGATCGTTGATGATGTCGCACAAAGACTCGGGTTGCAAGTCAAAGATGCTGGGCAGGAGAACGGTGTAGGAGAAAAGAAGGTGCGCACCGGCCAGACGCAAATTGCGAAGGTCCAACTCGGCGACCTTGAGTTTGACGATATTGAAGCCACGGTTCTTCCCGATGTTGGTTCAGGCAACGTCTTTGGCAAGGAGCCCGTTGATGGCATTGTCGGGTTGGACCTTTTTCAGCAAGTCGTTGTAAAGCACGATTACATTCACATGGTCTTGACATTCACTCGACCTGACAAGTTCAACTATCGAGGATCTGGAGTGATTGTCCACTTCGATCGGCCCCGGCAGATACCAGTTGTTGATGCTGAGCTCGATGGAGTCCGGGGGAAGTTTGGCATTGACACTGGAGCTCGATCTTCGCTACTCGCCTACGCACCTTTTGTCGATCAGAACCATCTTGAAGAGAAATATGACGCAAAGTTAGAGGGCGTTACCGGCTGGGGCATCGGCGGCCCAGTCCGTTCCCTGCTGGCAAGGGCCAAGGAACTAAGAATCGGTGAGGTTGTAGTGCATGATCTCGTCATAAGGCTCTCGACACAGAAGACAGGCTTGACCACATCCTCAGCGATGGCAGGGCTGATCGGACCAGATGTCCTGTCACAATTCGATCTCACGGTGGATTATTCGCGCAATCGCCTCATCTTCGAAAAGAACAAGCGCTACGGTCGACGGGACAGTTATGATCGCGCTGGGATGTGGATGGGACAGGATGGAGAACACTTCACCGTCGTTGATGTCATCGCGGGTGGCCCCGCTGACGAGGCGGGCATTAAGCGAGGCGAATCCATCCTGGCGATTGATGGAGTTTCCACCGACAAACTGATCTTGCCTGAGGTCCGGGATAAGATCCGGCGTGATCCTGTAGGAAAGAGAATTACACTCTTGCTCGAGTCCAACGGAAAGAGGCAAACCGCCGTGGTCACTTTGCGCGACCTCGTCTAGGCGGCTCGCGCTGGTTTTTGGCGTCGGCACGATTGCAGCGGTGTCCTGTTTCGCCCGAACAAAGAAGCACGTTGTGGCGACCTGCGTCAACGACATCCCCAACAATCCTCATACTTAACTCCGCCGCACGCAGCAAGTGGGGATAGATCTCCGGTCGGCGACGTCCGCTTTTTTTTGGCTATAGGAGTTGGTATTCCGGAAGCTATCCCTACAGCTTCTTGTAGGAAAAGCAAAAACCCACCATCAGAACGCGTCTATACAGCGGAGCTAAACGGGGCAGCGGCGCTAGCTATTGCCCCGCTTGGTCACGGAAACCGGATTATTTGTCCCAAGTCCAGCGTTTGATCCGGAAAGTGGCAACTTGGATGTTGCTCACCGATCCGGCTGTTTCTTGACGCTCAATAACTCATGTTCCAACAGCTCTCGTTCTCGATGTCAAAAGAAATCCGTGTCCATCCAGGTTAGGAGGAAGCGATGCATATGCGTGGCGCTAAGTTAGCCTTGGTTCTGCTGTTGGTGGTTTGTATGGGCGGTGCCCTGCCCGTTTGGTCACAATCAGCCTCATCCGGCACGGTTGCCGGCTTAGTGACTGACCCATCGAATGCGGTGGTGGCCGGCGCAACAGTTACTCTGACCGATGTCGCGACCAATGTGGTTCGAACCACGGCCACGAACAAAGATGGCCGGTACATCTTCGTGGATGTGTCCCCCGGTGTGTACAACGTCGCGCTCAACAAGGCGGGATTCGCCACAACCAGGACCGAAAACCAGGAGGTAAAAATCGGAGCGGCTGTGACCCTCAATCTCACTCTGCAAGTGGGTGCCGCGAATGTAGTCGTCGAGGTACAAGCTACTGGCACTGAATTGCAGACCATGAATGCCACCGTGGGCAACACTATCTCGGGTGACCTCGTGAACTTCCTGCCCAGTCTCGGCCGCGACGTCAACACTTTCATCAGTCTGCAGCCGGGCGTGGCCACGGATGGCAGCGTTGCCGGGGCCGTTCTCGATCAAAGCTATTTCTCGCTCGACGGCGGCAACAACAGCAACGATATGGATGGCTCGGGGGGAATATACGTTCCCAACCTCAGCGTCGGCGACCCGACCGGAGGCGTTGCTGGGCAGAATCAGGCGGTTAGCGGACCCTCGGGTACAATGCCGACTCCGCAGGACAGCGTTGAGGAGTTTAAGGTGAACACTAGCGGCCAGACCGCCGATTTCAATAGCTCCGCCGGCGCTGAAATTAAGGTGGTCACCAAACGTGGAACCAACTCCTTCCATGGCACGGCTTACGAATTTTACAAGGACAACAAATGGTCCGCCAATAGCTTCCAGAACGACTACGACAACGTTCCACTTCCCGACTACCATTACAGCCGCTTCGGCGGAGCGATTGGCGGCCCACTCGTTCCGAAGGATATTCTCGGCGGTAGGACCTACTTCTTTTTCAATTACGAAGGCTTCAAGTGGCCCAATGTCGAGACCTACTCTCGCGACACGCCATCGCCGGCCCTGCGCCTGGGGTTGGTGACGGATCCCGTGACGGGCACCATTTACAACCTGAATCCGGCCCCGGTGACCTTCAACGGCATCACCTACCAGCCGAACACTTGTCCGGGAGGCGTCTGCGACCCGCGTAACCTGGGGTTGAATCCATCTGTAGGCCAGATTTGGAACACCTGGATGCCGCAATCAAACTCCACTTCGTGCGCTTTGGGCCTTTGCGACGGTGCGAACATTCTACCGTTTGCCGCCAATCTTTCTCTGCCAACTACCAGCAGATTCGCGGTGGCGCGAGTAGACCACGATTTTTCGGCAAAACAGCATTTCATGACCAGCTATCGTTATTACCACCTGAACTATGCCACAGATGACCAGGTGGATATCGGTGGCTTCTTTCCCGGCGATACACTGGGCGTGCCAACCAGCCTGTCCAGTAAGCCGATGCGACCGTGGTACCTGGTAGCTTCGCTCACCAGCAATATCACCTCGAACACGACCAACGACATCCACTACAGCTTCTTGCGTAACTGGTGGGCATATGCCCGGAAGGGGGACATTCCTCAGTTACCAGGCTTAGGAGGAGCGCTCGAAATCGAAGCCGGGCAGGGTGGAGGCGAACTTGAAAGTCTCGCCCCCTACGACGTGGACAATCAAAATACCCGCACCCGTTTCTGGGATGGAAAAGATAATATGATTCGCGACGATCTGTCTCTACTGAAGGGCAACCATCTGTTCCAGTTTGGCGGTATGTATCAGCACAATTTCAATTGGCATCAACGCACCGATAACGGCGGCACCATCAACAACCAGCCCGTGTATGACCTGGGTTACGGAACCTCCGGATCACTACTCGCATCCTATCCCGGGTACTCAACTGACTTCCCGCTCTGCAGCGTACAAACTGTGCCCGGAACCCCGGACATCTCAAACTGCGGCGCCCTGGTTGCAGCAACGCTGGGCATAGTTTCCGCCTCGGAGGTCGCCTATACGCGTAGCGGCGCTTCGCTGGCTTTGCAACCTATCGGGACACCGGCCTATGCCAAGAGCACCATCCCTTATTACAACGTCTACTTCAGCGACACCTGGCACATGAAGCCGACGTTCACCCTGACCTACGGATTGGGCTGGACGCTGGAGATGCCGCCGGTTGAGCAGAATGGCCAGCAGGTGGAGCTGGTAGATCAAGCCGACCAGCCTATCGGTGCCCTGTCCTACCTGGCGCAACGCAAGGCTGCTGCACTGCAGGGCCAGGTGTACAACCCCGAAATCGGCTTTGCCCTGGTAGGCAATACCGCGAACGGAGAGAAGTACCCCTACAACCCGTTCTACGGCGAATTCGCCCCGCGTATTGCTGCGGCCTGGAACCCTCGCTTCGACAGCGATTCGCTGATGGGCAGGATCTTCGGCCATGAGGACACGGTCATTCGCGGCGGGTATGGCCGCGTCTACGGCCGCTTGAACGGGGTGGACCTGATAATTGTGCCGCTGCTAGCCCCGGGCATCATCCAACCCGTGCAGTGCGTCAACAATCTGATGAATGGGACGTGCGGCGCATCGGGCACAGCCACCGCTTCCAACGCCTTTCGCGTTGGAGCGACGGCAAGTGGTTACGATGGCCTGAATGCCCCAATCCCACCCGGCAGCCCGACCCTGCCCCAACCGTACTATCCTGGCTACAATCAGGTTGCGGCCGGCCCTGGCCAATCCTTGGATCCCAATTTCCGGCCCAATTCCTCTGACGCATTCGACTTCACCATTCAGCGCCAGTTAAACCGCACGGTCAGCTTGGAGATTGGCTACATCGGCCGCAAAATCGCCCATGAGTACCAGCCCATCGACATTAACACGGTGCCTTACATGATGACGCTGGGCGGGCAGCAGTTCTCCGCTGCCTGGAGGAACGTGCTATTGCAATACTGCGGCGGCTTGACCGGCATGGCGGGTGGTGGTTGCGCGGGCAACGCAGCCGCCGTCACGCCGCAGCCGTTCTTCGAGGCGGCGCTTGCAGGTACGGGCTACTGCACACCCGGGAACTGCACTGCCACCGTGGTGGCGAACGAAGGTGGCAATCTCGCCAACGACCTAATGTGGAACCTGTGGAGTGATCTGGACAATGGCGGGTTCAACTTCCCACGTAGCATGATGAACACTCCCATCCCCGGGTCAGCTTTCGGAAGTGGCGGCCAGACGGCCTCGGGCGTCGCTGTTAATACCAGCATCGGCCACGGGAACTATAACGCTGGCTTC